>OHQS01000088.1_pt1 | contig 91728 bp, 66 predicted proteins | sample 1578181 | NCBI WGS metagenome assembly OHQS01 (sample SAMEA3879528, study PRJEB24766) | human gut metagenome | biome: human-associated habitat; feature: feces | place: USA | collected 1985/1987 | reverse complement strand
GTGGCTGCGTGGGTATGGCAGGATGCCATACCCTCCTAATCTGTGCACATCCGTGAAATCCGTGGGAGAATATCTTGCGCCAGTCGTTTCTGTGGGTTCTGTGGTTTCTGTGGGAAAATAGTTTAGTGGGCTCTCCTAATCTGTGCACATCCGTGCAATCCGTGGGAGGCTCTTCTCCGCCAGAAACTTCTGTGGAAAGATAGTTTGGTGGTTGCGTGGGTATGGCAGGGATGCCATACCCTCCTAATCCGCTGTCCGTGGGAGTTTTCGTAGGAGGGAATGTGCGTTTTGTGTGAGTTAATAGTGTAAAAGCTTAAAAAATTTGTGAAAATTTTTGCTGCTATACATATTTTTATTAAATTTGCACCGAAGAGGGAGTGCGTAGTGCCGGAGTGCGGCGCGTCACTCATACACGCCAACACAAGCAGCAACGATCCCCCGGCAACTGAAAACCGAAAGAAACCGATTTTAAAACCGATTTATTCAAACAGAATTTTTTTAATTAACTTAATTCAATAACAATTTATTAACAAACAAAAGAAAGGATTTAGTATGAAAAAAATCTTATCTCTTCTTTCGATGTTGATGATTACCGTTATGGCATTTGCTACTGACTATAAAGGTCAGTTGGACTACATTTTGACCACAAGAAATGGTGATTTGACTGGTCCAAGCTATGCACAAGGTACTCTCAAAATCGAACCTTATGCCGGTGGCAAATATACTGTTACTGCCACAGGTTGTGATTTGTCTTCAATTGACAAAGATTTGGGCAATTGGGACGAAATTATCTGTGAAGGTGTTGAAGGAACAACCGACGCAAATGGTGTTACAACTATTGATGTAGCTCCTTACGCTTTTCGCGGAAGTGATAACGCAGAATTGAAGAATGCAAAACTCTTCGTTAAGTTTAAGGATGATAAGGCTTATGCTACATTTGCAGGAACTTATAATCCTAACTTCTTCACCAACTATACTCTGAAGTACACCTTCGGCACTGACGAAGGCTTCGGCGGTGGTTCTACCGGCGGTGGCGAGACTGGTGGCGAGACATCATCTATCGTAACCGTTAAGGAGAACTTCCAAAGCACAGAGGGTTCAAGTTGGGGCGAAAATGTAACTATCGACTGGAACACTCAGAAGCTTGTTGCTTCTATTAACCTCGCAAACACTGGTTCTGACAAGGGCTTCCTCGGTGTAACCAAGAAAGGACAAATTGCAGGTTGGAACAACTATGGTATAATTTTCTACAATACTAATGGCTCTACTGTTCAGGGCTATGCTCCTGGTCAGCCTAACAACGCTAATACTAATCAGGTTACTAAGGGTGAAGACCCCGTTCGTTTTGAAATCTCTAAGGACGGTGGTGTAAAATGCCAGGGCAATGTTGTTATTTCTGCATCTAATATTGCTCATCTCACCAACCAGTCAGAAATCGTTGTTGGTGCTGCTGACAAACCAGCTGGTGCTTTATACAACTACATCAAGGTTGTTCCTCTCAATTGGACAGAGGTTCCTCCAGTAACAGTTGCAGAGACTTTCACCTATGACCAAGATGCTTTTGTTGGTCCAAACGACACCAAGGGCACTGCTAACGTTAAGGTTTACAAGATGACCGACGACTCATACACAATGGAGATCACTGCTCCGGTTGCTACAAAGGTTGGTGTGATTACTGTTGGTGAAGACGCTAAGGGTCGCACTACTTACAAGGGTGAAGTCGAGAGTTCTGTTGTGAGTGGTGTGAAATACGTCGTTAATGGTGTTGTTTATGAAGAGGGCGGCGCAAAGCATCTCTATATGACTTTGACTCATGACGACGATACATATATTATTGGTGAAAACCCGGACGCTCCTAAGGTAGTTTCTACTTTGCCTTTCGAGAACGTTGCTTACACCACTTCAATGGGTGGTAACGGAACTGCAACTGTAACATTCACTGAGATGTCTGACGGTACATTCCCGATGACATTCGTTTCTGACGATTTAAATGTTAAAGCTGAAAACCTCACAAAGGGTACAGACGAGAAGGGTCGTACAACTTACACTGGTACAGCAAAACGCACAGATGTTGATGTAACATTCACTGTTAAGGCAGTTGTTTACGGCGAGACTACAGCACAGAAGCTCTACATGACAATGGATAACGGCTCAAGCTTAGTTGTTACTGTTGGTGAGGATCCCGACTACGTAGCTCCAGAGCCAGAAATCGAGGGCACAGTAGTAGAGGGTTCTAAAAACTATGCTGCTAATGGCTCTAAGTTCGAGTGGTCTAACATCGCTATCAACTGGAATAAGCAGAAGCTCGTTGCAGTTATTGACCTCTCTTCTTGTACAGGAACGAGTGAGAACATTCTCTCTGTAGGTCAGAATATTGGTTCTTGGAGCATCGGTGGTTGGCACTTCTACTACACTGTAGCATCAAAGAAAATGAAGTCTGACTACCTCGCAACAGATGGCGCACACCCGGTTTCTGATCCTAAGACAGGTGTTGAGCCTGGTACAGTACGTATCGAGCTCTCTAAGGCTGAGGGTTGTACAATCGACGGCGTATCATACAACGCTCTTTACGATAGCAATGTAACTGGTACATGGCAGTCAAATACAGAAGACTTCTGGAATCTCACAAGTGTGAACATCGGTTCTAAGGAAGGTGCTAACCGTAGTAACGCCGTTATCAAGTACGTTACTGTGGTTGACCTCCCAGTCACTGTTAAGGAAGAGAAGACCTTCAACGAGGCTCTCTATATGGTACAGGGAACTACATCTACAAAGGTTGCTGACGCTAAGGTAGTAGTTAAGGAGATGTCTGACAATACAATCAATATGTCTCTCCAGTTCAACGGAAACGAGTACACATCTACTGAGCTTACAAAGGGTACAGACGATAAGAATCGTACTACTTACACTGGTAAGGTATCTAAAGACACTCAGACATTCGATGTAGTAGGTGTTGTTTACGAAAAGGAAACTGCAGATCGTCTCTATATGACAATGACAGCTGCTGGTGTGACATTCGTTGTTGGTGAGAACCCTGACGTTGTAACTCCTGAGGTAACTGAGGTTTCTAACAAGACATACACAAGCAACCTCCGCATCCTTGATGGCGAAACGACAGTTGTTGAAGAGGCTGAAGCTAATGTGAACATCGTTAAGTACTCTGACGAGTCTTATAAGGTTACTCTTAAGAACGTTAATATGCTCAACAAGACTCAGGACCTCGTATTCGTAGGTAAGGCACTCATTGAAGAGGCTCCTACTGAGGCAACAGAGCCGCTCACAATCATTGCTAAGTCGGATGCTGCTACAACAGAATTCTTCGGTGAGGAGATGAGCGCAACATTCGAGATCACAGAGGTTTCTGCTGAAGAGATCAAGATGGGCTTTGTTCTCAATAATACAAGCTTAGAATATCAGGGCGAGTTCAACTACACTGAGGAAGAAACACCTGAGGTTTACACAAACAACCTCCACATCTACGACGCTGCTGCTCCTGAGACAGACCTCTTCCAGGCTGACCAGGCTAAGGTAGAGTTCTTGGCTACTGCTACAGGTGGCTTCAAGCTCACTCTTAAGGACGTAACTCTCAACGAGAAGACTCAGGACCTCGTATTCACTGGTACACTTCCTACACCACAACCTGGTGGTCAGGATCCGCTCGCAGAAGAGGGCGAGGGTGAAGTAACTCCAGCTGAGCCAGCAATGGTTCTCAACGCTACTGCTGACGAGGCAACAACAAATTTCTTTGGTGTCGCTACTTATCCAACAGCTGTGTTCAATGTCTCTTACGATAAGAATGACAACTTCATGATGACATTCACTATCGCAGCAGGTGCCAAGAACTACGGTGGTGAGTTCAACTACGAGAAGAAGGATCCTGAGACTCCAGATCCAGAGCTCTTCTGCAAGGAGAACTACGTAGCTGACGGCACAGGCTTCGAGTGGGATATCAATGTTGATTGGGATACTCAGAAGATCGTTATGTCTATCGACCCGTCTACATGTACAGGTTCTTGCGAGGATGTAATCGGTCTCGGTGCTGTTCCAACAGCATGGGATAACACTCTCCACTTGTATCGCACAAGCGCAGACCAGCAGCTCCAGGGCTACTTCCAGACATCTGCAGGCAACAACAACACTGGCAAGTTCGCTGAGACAGCTCCGTTCTTGGTAGAGGTTTCAAAGGCTCAGGGCTTTGTTGTTAACAACGAGGTTAAGATTGCTTCAAGCGCAATGAGCTATCTCTTCACTCTCCCGACCGTTAAGATGGGTACTGGCGAGGGCGCTAACGACAAGTCGCGTGCTACATACAACTACGTTAAGGTTGTTGATAAGGATTGGACAGCACCTAAGGATCCTGACACAGGTATCAACGCAACAACAGTTGCTGAGGGTGAGGTTGAGTTCTTCACAGTTAATGGCGTTAAGCTTAACAAGCTCCAGAAGGGTCTGAACATCGTTCGTACCGCTGACGGCAAGGTTAAGAAGGTACTCGTTAAGTAATCTTTCAGGGGGTGCTTATCAGGGGGTGCAGCTGTCTCAGCTGCACCAACCAAGTAAACGGTGCACCCACAGAATAAACTCATAAGAGGGCATGGCATTCCGCCATGCCCTCTTTGCGTTTCCTCCCCTCCCACGGATCTATCGTAGGAGGGTATGGCATCCCTGCCATACCCACGCCGCCCTCCCAGGGGGTGCAGCGGTCTCCGCTGTACCAACCGAGCACTCGTGCACCAACATTGTAATCCTCCCACAGAATTCACGGAATTCACAGAAGCTTCTGGCAGAGAAGAGCCTCCCACAGATTTCACAGATGCGCACAGATGGTTTGGCTGCGTAGGGTTCTCCCACGGAATTCACGGAATTCACAGAAGCTTCTGGTGTAGAAGAGCCTCCCACAGATGCGCACAGATGGTTAGGCTGCGTAGGGTTCTCCCACAGAATTCACGGAATTCACAGAAGCTTCTGGCGTAGAAGGCCTCCCACGGAATTCACAGATGCGCACAGATGGTTAGGCTGCGTAGGCTTCAGTGGGAAGATAGTTTGGTGTCTGCGTGGGTATGGCAGGGATGCCATACCCTCCTAATCTGTGCACATCCGTGCAATCTGTGGTAGAATATCTTGCATCAGAAACTTCTGTGGGTTCTGTGGCTTCTATGGGAAGATAGTTTGGTGGCTGCGTGGGTATGGCAGGATGCCATACCCTCCTAATCTGTGCACATCCGTGCAATCTGTGGGAGAATATCTTGCGTCATAAACTTCTGTGGGTTCTGTGGCTTCTGTGGGAAGATAGTTTTGTAGCTGCGTGGGTATGGCAGGATGCCATACCCTCCTAATCTGTGGACATCCGTGCAATCTGTGGGAGGCTCTTCTTCGCCAAAAGCTTCTGTGGGTTCTGTGGCTTCTGTGGGAAGATAGTTTGGTAGCTGCGTGGGTATGGCAGGAATGCCATACCCTCCTATAGTTTGCACTGTTTGCTTGGTTGGTGCAGCGGAGACAAGTGCACCCCCTTGAAGTTTGCAACAAGGTTGCAGAATATTTTTCCGAACTTTGTCAAAGATTATTTTTCTCTTAGTGATTAACAACAAATGAAATATGATTAGAAGAATATCCTATTACTTATTATCAGCAGTCTTCGTGGCAGGCATGAGCGCGTGCGGAGGCAATGCGCACGACGGTCACGACCATGCAGACCATGAACATGCAGCCCACGACCACGATCACGACCATGAGCACAGCGAGGCGGAGGGACACGACCATGAGGCTGAGCTTGCAGGCAAAGAGGCGAAGGGCGCACATGCCGACGAGATAATACTCTCTGCGGAGAAAGCCCGTGCAGCCGGAGTGAAGGTGGAGGAGGTGAAGCCCAGCACGTTCCACGGCGTGATACACACGAGCGGAAAGGTGATGTCGGCATCGTGCGACGAGACCACCGTCGTTGCAACCATCAGCGGACGCGTGCAGTACAAGAACCACGTGAGCGAGGGCTTGAAGGTAGCAAGCGGCACCACGCTCTTCTCAATCACCTCCGCCGGTATGCAGACCGCTGAGGGCGACCCCGTGCAGCGTGCACGCATCGACTACGAGCGTGCCGAACGCGACTACACACGTGCGAAGATACTCATTAAGGACCGCATAATAAGCGAGAAGGACCTCGCCGTGGCGAAAGCCGAGTACGAGGCGGCGAAGCTCACGTATAACGGCATGAAGCGCACGCGCAGCGCGGGTGGAGTAGTGGTGACGGCTCCGCGTAGTGGCTACGTGAAGCAGTGTCTCGTGAACGGTGGCGACTACGTAGAAGCCGGTCAGCCACTCGCTATCATCACGCAGAACAAACACCTCTACCTGCGTGCCGAGATACCCGAGCGCCACTTCAATGAGCTGAATAAGATACGCTGCGCGAAGTTCCGCACGAGCTACAGTAAGCGTCTCTACGACATCACGGAGATGGGCGGACGCATAAAGTCGTACGGTCGCTCGGCGGAGGTGAACAACTCGTATCTGCCCGTCATCTTCGAGTTCAACAACACTGGCGACGTAGTGCAGGGCTCTTACGCCGAGATATACCTCATAACCCAAGACCGCCCGAACGTCATCACGTTGCCTCTCACCGCCCTCACCGAGGAGCAGGGCATCCACTTCGTCTACGTGCAGATAGACGCGGAGGGCTACCGCAAGCAGGAGGTGACGCTCGGCGAGAGCGACGGCGAGCGTGTGGAGATACTCACGGGTGTGAAGCAGGGCGACCGCGTCGTGACGAAGGGCGCCGTGCAGGTACGATTGGCTTCGGCTGCAAACGCCATCCCGGCGCATAACCATAATCATTAATTTTTAAGTAGACGAGGGACGAGTATACAAGCAGTGCGTGTCCTCCCACGGAACACACGCACGGAAGGTTAGGGTGCGCAGTGTCCTCCCACGGAATTCACGGAATGTTAGGGGGTGCAGCAGTCTCTGCTGCACCAACCGAGCAGAGATGTACTGCCCACAGAACACACTTAGGAGGGTATGGCATCCCTGCCATACCCACGCCACCCACTTAATAATCCTCCCACAGATGGCACAGATGCACACAGATGTTTAGGTTGCGTAGTATTGTCCCACGGAACACGCAGAATACACAGAAGTTCTCTTCTGCAAGAAAATTCTGTGAATTCTGTGGAAGTACATTTCAGCAAGAGGCTTCTGTGTGTTCTGTGAATTCTGTGGGAAGATGCAGTGGCAGCTTGGTTGGTGCAGTTCTTGCTTGGTTGGTGCAGTGGAGACCACTGCACCCCCTGGGTGGGTGCGTGGGTATGGCAGGGATGCCATACCCTCCTACAATTGCACAGACTGGGAGGGTGTCCTAAAATATCTGTGCGCATCTGTGATATCTGTGGGAGAATATCTCAGCAAGAATTTCTGTGAATTCGGTGAATTCTGTGGGAAGATAGTTTGGTGGCAGCGTAGGTATGGCAGGATGCCATACCCTCCTATAAGTGCCCCTGAGGAAATCTACTTATCAACTTGTCTCCTTGTTAACTTGTCAACTAATAAAAAAAAGAACTATGCTGAACAAGATAATACGCTTCTCGCTTGAGAACAGAATACTCGTGTTGGTGGCATCGGTGCTGCTCGTCATAGGCGGACTGTACTCCACCAGTAAGACCGATGTGGACGTGTTCCCCGACCTCAACGCCCCCACCGTGGTTATCATGACCGAAGCTGGTGGCATGGCGACCGAGGAAGTGGAGCAGCTCGTGACGTTCCCGATAGAGACCGCCGTCAACGGCAGTACCGGTGTGCGTCGCGTGCGCTCGCAGTCGACCAACGGCTTCTCCGTAGTGTGGGTGGAGTTCGACTGGGGCACCGACATCTACCTTGCACGTCAGATTGTGAGCGAGAAACTCGCCGCAGTAGGCGAGCAGATGCCCGCCGGAGTGAGTGCTCCGGTGCTCGGTCCGCAGTCGTCGATACTCGGCGAGGTGCTCATCGTGAGCCTCACCAGTAAGCACACCTCGCAGCAAGACCTGCGCACGTATGCCGACTGGGTGATACGTCCGCGTCTGCTCTCCACCGGCGGTGTGGCGCAGGTGAGCGTGCACGGTGGCGACATCAAGGAGTATCAGATACTACTGAGTCCGGGCAAGATGAAGCACTTCGGTGTGTCGCTCGCCGACATCATGGCGTGCACACGCGGCATGAACACCAACACCAATGGTGGCGTGCGCTACAAGTACGGCAACGAGTACATCATCCGCGGCATCACCTCGACAAACGACGTGGAGAAGCTCGGTACGAGCATCGTGAAGAAGAACGGCGAGAGCGTCGTCACCCTCGCCGACGTAGCCACGATAAAGATAGGCAACCAGTCGCCGAAGCTCGGTGTAGCCAGCGAGCGCGCCCAGTCAGCCGTGCTCCTCACCGTTACGAAGCAGCCCAATACGAGCACCATCGACCTCACCAAGCATCTCGACCTCGCACTCGACGACCTAAAGCAGACCCTGCCCTCCGATGTGCATATCTCTACCGACATCTTCCGCCAGGCAGACTTCATCGAGAGCAGCATCGACAACGTGCAGAAGTCGCTCATCGAGGGCGCCATCTTCGTGGTTGTCATCCTTATGCTCTTCCTTGCCAACGTGCGCACCACGCTCATCTCGCTCGTCACGATACCCATCTCGTTCCTCGTGGCTATGATAGTGCTCAACGCCCTCGGCATAAGCATCAACACCATGACCCTCGGCGGACTTGCCATAGCTATCGGCTCGCTCGTAGACGACGCCATCGTCGACGTAGAGAACGTCTACAAGCACATACGCCAGAATCGCGCGTTGCCCGAGGCAGAGCGAGTGCCCATCATCGAACTCGTGTACAACGCTTCGCGCGAGGTACGTATGCCTATCCTCAACTCCACGCTGATTATCGTAGTGAGCTTCGCGCCGCTCTTCTTCCTCAGCGGTATGGAAGGCAGGATGCTCATACCCCTTGGCATCGCCTTCGTGACAGCCCTCTTCGCCTCCACCCTCGTAGCCCTCACGCTCACCCCCGTGCTCTGCAGCTACCTGCTCGGCAAGAGCAAGGGCGAGATGCCGAAGGAAGCCTTCGTGGCAGTGTGGCTTAAGACATACTACGAGCGCGCCCTGCTGTGGGTGCTCGCCAACACACGCAAGGTGATAGTAGGCACCGCAGCGCTGTTCGTTGTCGCCGTGGGCGTGTTCTTCTGCTTAGGCAGCAGCTTCCTGCCCAAGTTCAACGAAGGCTCGTTCACCATCAATATCTCTTCGCTGCCCGGCATCTCGCTCGAAGAGAGCGACTCTATCGGCGCACGTGCTGAGCGACTGCTGCTGCAGGTGCCCGAGATAAAGACCGTGGCACGCAAGACCGGCCGTGCGGAGCTCGACGAGCACGCCCTCGGCGTGAACGTGAGCGAGATAGAAGCCCCGTTCGAGCTGAAAGACCGCAGCCATGAGGACGTGCTCAACGACGTGCGCAAGCGCCTCTCGGTGCTCGCCGGTGCCAACATCGAGATCGGTCAGCCCATCTCCCACCGCATCGACGCCATGCTTTCGGGCACGCAAGCCAGCATCGCCATCAAGCTCTTCGGCACCGACCTCAACCGTATGTTCACCATCGGCAATCAGATAAAGGACGCCTGCCAGGACATCAAGGGCATCGCCGACCTCAACGTGGAGCAGCAGATAGAGCGTCCCGAGCTGAAGATAGTGCCGCGCCGCGAACTGCTCGTGCGCAACGGCATCACGCTGCCCGAGTTCAACGAGTTCCTCGCCGTGAACCTCGCCGGCGAGACCGTCTCGCAGGTGTACGAAGCCGGCAGAGCCTTCAACCTCGTGGTGAAAGCCGCCGACTACGACGAGGTGAGCGACCTCATCATCGACACGCAGGACGGACGCAAGGTGCCGCTGAGCGACGTGGCAGACATCATATCCAGCGCCGGACCCAACACCATCAACCGCGAGAACGTGCAGCGCAAGATAGTAATCTCCGCCAACACCAGCGGCAGAGCCTTGAGCGACGTAGTAGCCGACATCAAGCAGGCAGTAGGCGAGAAAGTGCAGCTGCCCGAAGGCTACCACGTAGAGTACGGCGGACAGTTTGAGAGTCAGGAGAGTGCCAGCCGCGTGCTCTACCTCACCTGCATGGTAGCCATCGTCGTCATCTTCTTCCTGCTCTTCATGCAGTTCCGCAACGCCCTTGAAGCCGGTGTCATACTGCTCAACCTCCCGTTGGCACTCATCGGCGGCATCTTCGCCATCGTGCTCACCACAGGCGAGGTAAGCATCCCAGCCGTCATCGGCTTCATCTCGCTCTTCGGCATCGCCACGCGCAACGGTATGCTACTCATCACCGAGTACAAGCGTCTGCGCACAGAGGAAGGCAGAAGCGTGCGCGACGCCATCATCGAAGGCTCGCTCTCGCGTCTGAACCCCATACTCATGACTGCCCTCACCTCAGCTCTCGCTCTCGTGCCCCTCGCCCTCGGCGGCGACCTGCCCGGCAACGAGATACAGTCGCCGATGGCGAAGGTGATACTCGGCGGACTCATCAGCTCCACATTACTCAACGCATTCATAGTACCGATAATATATGAGAAGATATCTAATCGCCACAGCCGTGGCACTCAGCGCGTGTAGCGCCGCCCTCGCCGACACCGTTGGCGACGTGCTCAAGCAGATAGCTGCGAACAACCTCACCCTGCAGTCGGCAGCGCACGACACGCGTGCCGACGTGCTCGACGTGAAAGCCACGAACACCCTCGGCGGTCCGTCGGTAGAGTACAGTCCGTTCTTCACGAAAGGCTACTCCGGCGTAGCCGAGAGCGAGCTCGTGGTGAGCCAGGAAATCGACTTCCCCACGAAGTACGCCGCCCGCAGCAAGCAGGCGCAGATGCAGCAGGCGGTGGGCGAGAAGCAGATAGCCAAGCAGCGCCGCGACATACTGCTGCAGGCGCAGCTCGTCTGCCTCGACCTCATCCGCGTGAACCAGACCCTCGCCATGCTCCGCGAGCGCCTTGGCAACAGCGACACCCTCCTCCTGATGTACGAGAAGCGCATGGAGGCAGGCGATGCCAACGCCCTTGAACTGAACAAGGTGAAGCTCGACTGCATGGAGGTGCGCACCCTCGTCAGCGAGGCAGAAGGCGAGCGCACCGCCCTGCTGCAGCAGCTCAAGCAGCTCAACGGCGGCAAGCCCATCGACGTAGCCACTACCGAGCTGCCCCACTACGAGCCGATAGCCGACTTCGAGCAGTATCGCGCCCTCGCCCTCGCATCGGATGCCGACGTGGCAGTGGCGCAGACCGCCCTCCGCGCTGCCGACCTGAACCTGAAGCAGCAGAAGAGCGAGTGGCTGCCCAGCATCTCCTTCGGCTACCGCCGCAACACCGAGCAGCGCGAAGCCATCAACGGCTTCATGGTAGGCGTGAGCTTTCCGCTCTACAGCAACAGCAGCAACGTTAAGGCGGCACGCGAGCGCCGTCAGAGTGCCGAGCTGCAGGTGCAGCAGGCGCAGCACGACGCAGAAGCCGAGCTGCGCACCAGCTACGAGCAGCTGCAGGGCTTGCAGGAGGTGATAGACCATAGCGACGTGAAGCTCCTGCAGGAGTCGCTCGCGCTCTTCAAGAAGGCATTGCAGCAGGGCGAGATAACCGCCCTTGTCTACTACGTGGAGATAAACAGCATATACGAGAAGCTACAGCGACACATCGACCTCCACTGTCAGAGCGTGAAGCTGCTGGCGGAGCTGCACCGGAATGAGTTGTGAGTTTTGAGTTTTGAATTATTCAAGGCTTAGGAAGGCTTAAAGCGGCTTATTTCGGCTTATACGCTGCCTTAAGCTCGGCTTAATTGTCCCAGAAAACCTTTGTTATGCCCATCCGCGTCGACCGACGCGGATGCTCGTATCGACCGACGCAGATGCTCGTAACGACCGACGCAGATGCTCGTAACGGTCGACGCGGATCATCTAACCATAATAGTTTGTCTGGTAAAACGTTTGTAGAGACGGAAAAAATCGCTATATTTGCAAGAGTATGAGCCACGGTATCTCATGCAGAACGGCCTTGAGATTCCGTACGGACACAACGCCGACTGGGGCAAGGCTAACGACTGGGCAAGCAGAGTGCTGCTCGAGGAAGAGTAATTAAAAAGTAAAAAAGTAAAAGAGTAAAAGAGTAAAAAAGTAAAAGAGTAAGAGAGTAAAAAAGTAAAAGAGTAAAAAGCGAGGCAATGTCGGTGCTGACATTGCCTCGCTTTTACCTTTTAGAATATCGACTCCTCCGTTATTATGTTTTTTAGAATATCGACTCCTCCGTTTCGGACGTAAATAGCTCAAGAGCTTTCATTCCCATGATGGAGTTGCCCTTCGAGTTGAGTCGCGGGCTCCATACCGCAATAGAGTAGCGCGACGGGTATAAAGCTACGATGCCTCCGCCCACGCCGCTCTTGGCAGGCAGACCGACAAGAAAGGCGAACTCGCCCGACTCGTCGTATAAGCCGCAGGTCTGCATGATGGCGTTGATGCGTTTCACTCGCGATATGCTCAGGTTGACACCAGCGTGAGAGAACGGCTGACTGCTCTTGGCGAATGCCATGAAGGCACGCGAGAGATCCTCGCAGCTCATCTCTACAGAGCACATCGTGCAGTAGAAGTCGAGCACGTCGTGCACATCGTTATGCAGATTGCCGTGATGCTTCAGCAGATAGGCAATGGAAGCGTTCAGATAGCAGCAGCTCAGCTCCGAGCGCGTCACATCCTCCGAGTAGTTGATGTCAGGGTTATCAGCCAGCGTGCGCACGAAATTGATGAAGAACTCCTTCGGGTTGTCAATGAGCGAGAGGATAACGTCGGCAGTGACCAAGGCACCGGCGTTGATGAACGGGTTGCGCGGCTTGCCGTGCTCGTACTCCAGTTGCACAAGCGAGTTGAATGCTGTGCCCGAAGGCTCCTTGCCTATTCTTTGCCATAGATCCTTGCCTAACAGACTCAGTGCTACGGCAAGCGAGAACACCTTGGAGATGCTCTGTATTGAGAACTTCACGTCGGATGCTCCGAGGCGGTAGGTTCTGCCGTCGAGAATGTTGAGGCAGAGCCCGAACTGGTCGGGGTTTACGTTAGCTAAAGCTGGGATGTAGTCGGCTTGCTTGCCGTCGTGAGCGTAGACCTCTATCTCTTGTCGGATGTGTTCCAATAATGGTTGATAGTCCATAGCCAAATGTTTTACGGTTCTCTGTATGCTTTAGTCGAACAGTCCCGGTTCCACAGCGTTGCTGCCCGTCATCGGTCGTCCGAGGTGCTGGTAGGCGAGGGGAGTGACCATGCGTCCGCGCTGCGTGCGCTTTATGAAGCCCTCCATGATGAGATACGGCTCGTACACCTCCTCTACGGTGCCCGTGTCCTCGCCGATGGCGGTGGCGATGGTAGACACGCCGACCGGTCCGCCACGGAACTTGTCGATGATGGTGAGCAGTATCTTGTTGTCAATCTCGTCCAAGCCATACTGGTCGATGTTCAGTGCCGAGAGTGAGATGCGCGCAATGTCGCGGTCGATGCGTCCGTTGCCCTTCACCTGCGCAAAGTCGCGCACACGGCGCAGCAGAGCGTTCGCAATACGCGGCGTGCCACGCGAGCGGCGCGCAATCTCTATAGCCGCATCGTCGTCGATGGGCACCTTCAGAATCATCGCCGAGCGCTTGATAATCTTCTGCAGCATCTCCGGTCCGTAGTATTCCAGATGGAGATTGATGCCGAAGCGTGCGCGGAGCGGCGCCGTGAGCAGTCCGCTGCGCGTTGTGGCACCCACGAGTGTGAACGGGTTGAGGTCAATCTGTATAGACCGCGCCGACGGACCCTTGTCGATCATGATGTCGATGCGGTAGTCCTCCATCGCCGAGTAGAGATACTCCTCCACGACGGGCGATAGGCGGTGGATCTCGTCGATGAAGAGCACGTCGCGTGGCTCCAGCGAGGTGAGGATGCCGGCGAGGTCGCCCGGCTTGTCGAGCACCGGTCCGCTCGTAATCTTGAAGCCCACGCCAAGCTCGTTGGCTATGATGTTGCTAAGTGTCGTCTTGCCCAGTCCTGGGGGACCATGCAGCAGCGTATGGTCGAGCGGTTCGCCGCGGTACTTCGCCGCCTCGACGAACACTTCGAGGTTCTCCACCACCTTCTGCTGTCCGCTGAAATCGCCGAATCGCAGCGGTCGCAGAGCGTTCTCAAAGTCCTTCTCGCCCTTGCGTCCCTGCTCCTGACGTATGTCGAAATCTTCTTCCATGTTGTTTTGCTTGTTTTTTGTGGGAGTAGATGACAAGCAGTCGGCATGTTACCGGCAGTTGTCCAACTCGTTTCTTTTCATTATCAAAGGGTAACGTTCTGGATGCTTCAGACTTTCAATCTCCAGATCTACATCCAAATTAGGCCATTCAATGGCGTTGCGTCCGCACATCTGTACGTTGAGCGCATCCGAAATACTTGCATTGCGCATCCACGGAATGCGGTTGTAGGAAAGGAAGTAGTCCTGCCCTAACACGGAAATCATTAAACCCTTGTCGTTAATCATCAAGACGCTTACCGACATGTCTTGTGAACTTGACTTTAAAGTAGTCTCCATATTCTGTAAGTATTTTTTCGATAAAACTAAGTTCTTTGTTGTTGAAGCCATAATTCTCGGCAAGTTCTATATCAGGTTCAAGCCAATATTTAGCTTCTTTTTCTGCTTTGATTATGTGGATGTGTATTCTTGCTTCCTCGTTGGAGAAAATCTTGAATACGAATCCGTTCTGTTCCTTGAACTTTGGACTCATAATTGTTCAAATAATATATTCTTTTTACAAAGTTAGTGCAAATCGAACACAATACAAAACAAGCTGGCTTGTTTTTATTGTTGAGATGCAGCCTAATTTATACAAAGTTAGTGTATTTTTGGCAGAAAAAACGCCATACACTTGGATAAAACAAATGAAACAACTAAATTTGTATTCAACAGCCACTTCCGACTTACGGAAGAACGCACACTACTAACCCATTAAAACCCGAATATAACTATGCTCGTAAAGACTTATTCCGCAGCCGTAAATGGACTCGACGTAACCACCGTAACCGTGGAAGTGAATATCGTGCCCGGCGTAATGTATCGTATGACCGGACTTGGCGACACCGCCGTGCGCGAAGGACGCGACCGCATCGCGTCGGCGTTGCAGGTGAACGGATATAAGTTTCCGCACGCAGACATCACCATCAACCTCGCTCCAGCCGACCTGCGCAAGGAGGGTAGCTCGTTCGACCTACCGCTGGCTATGGCTATACTCACCGCGAGCGGAGCCGTGACAGCCGACACTATCGGCGACTACATGCTCGTGGGCGAGCTGAGCTTAGACGGCACGCTGCAGCCCGTGAAAGGAGCTCTGCCCATAGCCATACGGGCAAGAGCCGAGAAGTTCAAAGGACTGATTGTGCCGAAGCAGAACGAGCGTGAGGCAGCGGTGGTGAACAATCTGGAGGTGTACGGCATGGAGAGTATCACAGATGTCATCAATCTGCTCACCGGAAGAGAGATCTACGAGCCGACACACGTCGACACACGCCGCGAGTTCTACGAGCAGCAGAGCCGCTTCGACCTCGACTTCGCAGACGTGCGCGGTCAGGAGAGCGTGAAGCGTGCGTTGGAGGTGGCAGCGGCAGGTGGCCACAACCTGATAATGGTGGGACCTCCGGGTTCGGGCAAGTCGATGATGGCGAAGCGTCTACCCTCTATTCTGCCCCCGCTGTCGCTCTCGGAGAGTCTGGAGACGACGCAGATACACAGCGTAGCCGGAAAGCTGAAGCGCGGCACATCGCTCATCTCGCAACGCCCGTTCCGCTCGCCCCATCACACCATATCGGAAGTGGCACTCGTAGGTGGCGGCATCAATCCGCAGCCTGGCGAGATATCGCTGGCACATAACGGTGTCTTGTTCGCCGACGAGCTGCCCGAATTCAACAAGCAGACCCTCGAAGTGCTGCGTCAGCCGCTCGAAGACCATAAGATAACCATCTCGCGCTCGAAGTACACCGTGGAGTTCCCCTGCTCGTTCATGTTCATCGCCTCGATGAACCCCTGCCCCTGCGGCTATTACAACGACCCGACGCACAAATGCTGCTGCACACCTGGACAGATACAACGCTACATGAGCAAGATATCCGGTCCGCTGCTCGACCGCATCGACATACAATGCGAGATTACGCCCGTGCCGTTCAAGGACATCTCGAAAGCGCAGCCCGGTGAGCCGAGTGCTGCCATCCGTGAGCGTGTCATCAAGGCACGCGACATACAGACCGCCCGCTACAAAGACTTCAAAGGCATACACTGCAATGCGCAGATGACTGAGCGCATGATTCACCAGTTCGCTGAGCCCGACGAAGCCTCCATCAATCTCCTGCGCACCGCCATGGAGAAGTTCTCGCTCTCCGCCCGTGCCTACAACCGCATACTGAAGGTGGCGCGCACCATCGCCGACCTCGACGGTTCAGAGCGTGTGGAGGTGCAGCACATCAGCGAAGCCATCGGCTACCGCAACCTCGACCGTGGCGACTGGGCGGAGCGCAGAATGTATTAAAAGTAAAAAAGTAAAAGAGTAAAAAGGTAGGAGGTATGGGCATCCTGCCCATACCACGCAGCCACAAAGCATTTAAAGGTAAAAAGCTAAAAACATGAATAATTCAATAGAAATATACCGCTCGCAAGACGGTAGCGTGCAGCTTAATGTGAAGCTGGAGAACGAGACAGTGTGGCTAACACAGAGTCAGATGGCGGAGCTGTTTGGACGTGATAGAACAGTTATTACACGTCATATAAACAATTGTTATAAAGAAGGTGAACTTGACCGATATATCACATGTGCAAAATTTGCACATATGGGTAAGGATCAAGACCAAACATATGAAACAACGATGTACAACCTTGATGTTATCATCTCTGTTGGCTATCGTGTTAAGTCTGTTCAAGGCACTCGTTTCCGCCAATGGGCTAACTCCGTGCTCAAGCAATACCTCATCAAGGGCTATGCCATCAATCAGCAGATAAAGCTCGACCGCTACAACGAGCTGAAGGATGTTGTGCGCCTTATGTCGCGTGCTGTCGGTTTGCAGGACAAGGTTACGACAGACGAGTATAGCGGACTGTTCAACGTTATCTCCGACTATGTGTATGCGCTCGACACGCTCGACCAGTACGACTATCAGTCGCTCTCTATCTCGAAGACTACCAAGGACGAGCCGTTCCGCGCCACTTACGACAATGCGATGGAGGCTATCAACGCATTGAAGGAGAAGTTCGGCGGCAGCAAGTGGTTTGCTAACGAGAAGGACGACTCGTTCAAGAGTAGCATCGGACAGATTTATCAGACCTTCGGCGGTGAGGAACTCTATCCGTCGGTTGAGGAGAAAGCCGCAATGCTTCTGTATCTTGTGGTGAAGAACCACTCGTTCAGCGATGGCAACAAGCGCATTGCTGCGATGCTCTTCCTATGGTTCCTCAACAACAACCGCGTGCTTTATGCCGAGGACGGACACAAGCGCATTGCCGACAACACACTTGTGGCGCTCACGCTGATGATAGCCGAGAGTAGAACCGAGGAGAAGGATGTGATGGTGAAGGTCGTTGTGAATCTGATTAACCGAGAGAATCGGTAAAGGTAGTAATAATAGTGCGGCTTGTGTTATATATTTTTGAATATAAATCGTTAAATTTGCACATTATTTAATGCTCGTTTATGGATAATTGTCCCAATATAATAATTTACCGCACGACTGATGGTAAGGTTTCTGTTGCCCTTTATGCCAAAGATGGTAAGGTTTGGCTTAATCAACAACAGATGGCAGAACTTTTTGCCACCTCCAAATCTAACATTAGCATGCATGTGTCCAATATTGTGAAAGACAAAGAGTTGGAAGAAAAATCAGTTGTTAAGAATTTCTTAACAACTGCCACAGATGGAAAGCATAGCTCATAAGTGTTATGATGAGTTCAACGCTTGGCGGAAACAGATTGAATCCAAGGAAGCTGATGAGCAGGATATGAAGATGCTTGAGGATGTGGAGAATAGAATAAAGGCAAAGTGATTTGCTAAAACTGATAATAATTGTTTACATATATACACACAATGAAGAATTCAATTGAGAATCTCTATCAGCTTGACGGTAGAGTGCCATTGGGGAAAGCTCTCCCGTTTGGCTTGCAACACGTGCTGGCGATGTTCGTCAGCAACATCACACCGATAATGATTTTAGCAAGCGTTGTCGGCCTTGACAGTGCGGTCAGTGCGGCACTTATACAGAACTGTATGGTCATTGCCGGCATTGGTACGCTTGTGCAGCTGTTCCCGGTATGGCGTATCGGCTCGCGTTTGCCTATCGTCATGGGTATTTCGTTCACGTTCCTCTCGCTCGCCATCAGCATCGCTGGTGCATACGGCATGGGCACGCTTATCGGTGCGGTCATCGTGGGCGGACTCGTGGAGGGCGTGCTCGGCTTGTTCGTGAAGTACTGGATAAAGCTCATTCCGCACGTCGTGTCGGCAACGGTCGTTACTGCCATCGGCTTCTCGCTCCTGCCTATTGGTGCCAACTCGTTTGCAGGTGGTCTTGGTGCACCCGATTTCGGAAGCCTTAACAACTGGATTGTGGGTTCTGTTACGCTGCTTGCCTGCCTCCTTTGCCAGGTTTTCGCAAAGGGATTTCTACGTTCACTCTCTGTTCTTGTGGGCCTTATCGTGGGCTACATCCTTGCTTGTTTTATGGGAATGGTCGACTTCAGCGGTCTTTCGGGCTTGGCTGTAGTGTCGATGCCGCGTCTTCTGCCGTTCACGCCGGAGTTCAACATCGGTGCCATACTCTCGGTTGTAGCCGTCTATCTCGTGTCGGCTACGGAGACCATCGGCGACACGTCTGCTCTGTGTAATGGTGCGCTGAACCGTGACCCTGAGACAAAGGAGATGGGTGCAGCCATCAGTTGCGACGGCTTCGTAAGTAGCGTGTCGGGTTTGTTCGGCTGTACGCCAATCACATCGTTCAGTCAGAACGTAGGCTTGGCAGCTATGTCGGACGTTGTGAACCGCTTCACGATTGGCATCGGTGCTTTGGTGATGATTATAGGCGGTGTGTTCCCCGTAGTGGGTCACGCCCTCACCACCATTCCGCAGGCTGTGCTCGGCGGCTGCACCATTATGATGTTCGGTAGTATTCTCTATGCAGGCTTCGGTATGATGGCACGCACCGGTTTCTCGCAGCGCAACATGGTAATCGTGAGTCTCTCGCTCAGCGTGGGTCTCGGTTTTACACAAGCTACCGAGATGTTTAAGATATTCCCCGAGATTGTACGCACGGTGTTCGCAGAGAACTGCGTAGCCGTTGTATTCCTCCTCGCTGTACTGCTCAACTTGTTGCTCCCGAAGAAAGAGGAGTAAGATGTTGTGGTGGTGAGGTGTTGATGTGTTGACATCTGCCCGTCTCACCACCACACCACCTCAACATATCTCAACATAACACCACCTCACCATAACAACATCCTATCAACATGACCTCACACGAAATATTTATGCTTACCGCGCTGGTATCCACCGGCATCTTTCTGCTTCAGTTTGTAATCTCCGTGTTCTTTGGCGACTTGGACATGGATGTGGACGGCGATGCCAATGCCGACTTCGACCTTGGCAGTCTGTTCTCGTTCAAGGGACTTGTCCACTTCCTCATCGGCTTCGGCTGGACACGTGTGCTGTTCGGCGGCGACACGTGGCAGACGTATGCCTTGGCTGTGTTGGTGGGCATGGTGTTCATGCTCGTGCTCTTCTACTCTTACGTGCTGGCGTATCGTCTGCAGAACCTGCGCAAACCCGAGAAGCCTTACAGCCTTGTAGGCAGAGCGGGGCGCATATATATAAATGTGGGCGACGGACGATACACCATATTCGTGAAGCGCGACGGCGCGGAACGCGAGCTCGATGTCGTGTCGGAGTCGGGACGCACCGACTACAAGACCGACCAGGTGGTGACGATAAAGACCTACCGCGATAATACGTATTATATAGGGTGAGATGGTGAGGTGTTGACAAGCGTTTAAGCCTCTCTATGCCTTCTTAAGCCTCTCTAAGCCATTCGCAACTCCTCATTGAACAACTTCTCATCGGCGCAGCCGACAATTCTTGCTCTGGCAAGCGGCAAAGCCGAGCGCAACACTCAACACTCAACATTCGCAACTCTTCATGTGCTCCGCCCCAAAATTAATAATTAATAATTAAAAACTAATAACTAAAAATATGGGAACAAACCTTTTCATTCTCGCCGGCTTGCTCGTCGTAATCGTGCTGCTCGGCATCATTGGCATCCTCTCGCGCTACCGCAAGTGTAAGTCGGACGAGGTGCTCGTCGTTTACGGTAAGACCGGCGGCTCGAAGTCGGCGAAGCTCTACCATGGAGGTGCTGCCTTCGTGTGGCCCATCATTCAGGGCTACGACTTCCTCTCTATGAAACCGATGCAGATCGACTGCAAACTCACCGGTGCCATCTCTGCGCAGAACATCCGCGTCGACGTGCCCACGACCATCACCGTGGCAATCAGTACCGACCCCGAAGTGATGCAGAACGCAGCTGAGCGTATGCTCGGACTCTCAATGGACGATAAGCAGAACCTAATCACCGACGTGGTTTACGGACAGATGCGTCTCGTCATCGCCGATATGACCATCGAGGAGCTGAACTCCGACCGCGACAAGTTCCTCGCCAAGGTGAAGGACAACATCGACACCGAACTGCGCAAGTTTGGTCTGTATCTGATGAACATCAACATCAGCGACATACGCGATGCAGCCAACTACATCGTCAATCTCGGTAAGGAGGCGGAGTCGAAGGCGCAGAACGAGGCTCAGGCTAACATTGAGGAGCAGGAGAAGCTCGGTGCGATAAAGATTGCGAACCAGATAAAGGAGCGCGAGACACGCGTTGCCGAGACCCGCAAAGACCAGGAAGTGGCTATCGCTGCCACACGCAAGGAGCAGGAGATATCCGTGGCGCAGACCGACAAGGAACGCGTCTCGCAGGTGGCTCTCGCCAATGCCGACAAGGAGTCGCAGGTGGCTCGTGCCGAGGCAGAGAAGAACATCAATGTGGAGCAGGCTAACACGGCCAAGGAGAGTCGCATCGCCGAGCTCAACTCCGACATGGAGATTAAGCAGGCTGAGGCTAAGAAGAAGGCAGCCATCGGTCGCAATGAGGCGCAGAAGGAGATAGCACTTTCCAACGCCCAGCTCTCCGTCACTCAAGCCAACGCCGACAAGGAGGCTGGTGAGGCTGCAGCACGTTCGGAGGCTGCCGTGCAGACCGCTCGCGAGAGAGCACAGAAGGAAGTGGAGGAGGCGAAGGCTCTGAAGGTAGAGTCGTCGCTGAAGGCAGAGAAGATAGTACCGGCTGAAGTTGCCAAGCAGGAGGCTATCCTGCAAGCCGATGCCGTAGCCGAGAAGGTCATCCGCGAGGCAGAAGCGAAGGCAAAGGCAACGCTGGCGCAGGCTGAGGCTGAGGCAAAGGCCATACGTATGCGTCTCGAAGCCGAGGCAGAGGGTAAGAAGATGTCGCTCTTGGCTGAGGCTGACGGCTTCCAGGCAATGGTGAAAGCTGCCGAACTCAACCCGGCAATCGCCATCCAGTACAAGATGGTAGACCAGTGGAAGGAGATTGCAGGCGAGCAGGTCAAGGCGTTCGAGAAGATGCAACTCGGCAACGTCACGGTGTTCGACGGTGGCGACGGCGCAACCGGCAACTTCCTCAACTCGCTCGTGAAGACCGTAGCGCCGAGTCTCGGCGTGCTCGACCAGCTGCCCATCGGCGAAACCGTGAAGAAGATACTCCATCCGGAGCAGAAAGAAGGAACGGAGAAAGAAGGAACGGAGAAAAAAGATGAAAAGTAAAAAATAGAAGGTATGGGTATTTTGTCCATACCACGCACCCACAAAACATTTAAGAGTAAAAACGGGTAAACAATAAGAGGGTATGGCAATCGAGCCATACCCTCTTGTTATTTGTTGTTGCTGCAACTAAAGGCGTTGAGCTACATATTAGTACAATGTCTTTGGAGCGAGTCGGAAGCTGAAAGTATAGTCCTTATACTCTACGCGGTGATCCTTGCGAGCGCGTCCGTCGCCACCCCAGCTGTCAACACCGCCGACACCCGACTGCACGAGGTCGATGAAGAGGTTGGTGTACTTCGACTTCTCTACCGACTGCGAGTGGCGCTGGTGCTTCTCTGAGCCCTCATCGAGAGTGAGGAGGTCGTAGTGCAGAGCCGATGCCGAGAAGCGCTTGTCGCTCTCTACGCGGAAGCCCACGCCGTCCTTGTTGGTCTGGTTCCACCAGCGCAGGTCGCTCATCGTTCCAGTCTCCTGCGGACGTACATACGGATAGAAGAGCTGGTCGGCTGTAGAGTGGTAGATGCCCACGTTTTGTGAGATCTTGCGGTCGGAGTAGTTCTCCACTGGTCCGCGTCCGTTCCACTGCACCTGATCCATGTCGTAAGGCAGGTTCATCACCATACCGAAGCGGAGCATCTCCGACACCTTTGCGCCCGGAGTGGTCTTCAGATCCTGAGTGACTACGAGTGTGCCGTTGGCCTCCACCTGATAGGTGAGCGTGAGTGTAGCCTTCACAGCAGGCATGTTATACACAGCTACTACAGTCTTCAGTTTTTTATCAACTGTGAGCGAGCGAAGTTTCATCTTCGGAGTGCGCCAAGCAGCGAAGTTTTTCTGCGACTGTGCGCCCATGTCGTTGTCGGTTACGGCACGCCAGAAGTTAGGCTTGAGCGAACCGCCCTCGCCGAGGAGCGAGTTGCCGCCCACCTCGTAGCGTGTGATGAAGCCCGTAGCGCGGTCGAAGGCGAGCGTGAAGTTCTGCGCCTGCAGAGTGAGCAATGGTTCCTTCTTCTTGTCGGTGAGTTTCACCGCCTTCAGAGCCTTCACCTCGTTCTCGCTGAGTGAGAGGTCGGCACCCTTTGCCTCGCGCAGTGCGAACTGCTGGTAAGCCACTACGTCGCCAGCCTTCTGCAGTCCCTCATCGTTCTTCAGACGGTACTCGATGTTGAGCATCACGTCGTTCGCTTCGTTGAGGTTGTCGAGGTTGTACGGCAATGTGAAGTCGGCAGAGCTTTGCGCCTTCACCTCAGAGAGGTCGGCGATGGTGCCGTTCTGACGCTCGATGCCGTCAGCCACGATAGCCCACGATAGCGATACGTTGTCGAGCGGACGGAAGAAGTTCTCGTTGTAGACGTTGAACTTCTTCTCGGCGAGGTTTGCAGGCTTGGTCCAGATGTTCTGATACCAATAGCCCACCTCGTAAGCCTCCGGGTTCGGTTTGCGGTCGGGCGAGATGAAGCCGTTGCAGTTGAAATTGTTGTCCGACGGGTCGTATGAGTTGAAGTCGCCGCCGTAGTTGTATATCATGTTGCCCTTGGCATCCTTGCCACGCAGACCCTGGTCGACGAAGTCCCAGATGAAGCCACCCTGATAGATAGGATACTTGCGTATGAGGTCCCAGTAGTCCTGCATCACACCGCAAGAGTTGCCCATGGCGTGTGCGTACTCGCAGTGAATCATCGGCTTTGGGCTTGCCGGATCCTTGGCATAGCGTTCGGCAGCCTCCGGTGTGATGTACATCTCAGCGTAGAAGTCGGTGTTATCGCCGAGGATGGCACGCTCGTAGTGTACGGGGCGCGACGGGTCGAACTCGTTGATCCACTTCTTCACGGCAGCGAAGTTCTTCGAGTCGGCAGTCTCGTTACCCATCGACCAGTAGATAACCGACGGATGGTTGTACTGGTTGTGTACGTTGTGCTCGTTACGCTCCATAATCTGCTTGGCGAAGAGTTTGGTTGTAGTGATGGCATCGCTGTCGTAGAAGAAGCCGTGGCTCTCCTGGTTAGCCTCGGCGCATACGTACAAACCGTATTCGTCGCAAAGCTCGTAGAAGTACGGGTCGTCGGGGTAGTGGCATGTGCGCACGGCGTTCACGTTGAACTGCTTCATCAGCTTCACGTCCTCAATCATGCGCTCACGCGAGATGACATATCCGCCGTCGGGGTCTATCTCGTGGCGGTTGGCACCCTTGATGAGTATCGGCTGGCCGTTCACGAGCAGCTGCTTGTTCTTTATCTCCACCTTGCGGAATCCCGTGCGTACCGGCACCGACTCTACGTCCTTGTTGTCCTGCTGCACCGTTACCACCACCTTGTACAGATTAGGAGTCTCGGCAGTCCATTTCAGTGGGTTCTCCACGTCGAACTTCACCGTAGCGTTTACTACAGCCACGTTGCGTCCCTTCTGCTTCTTCACCTTCGACGAGTTGATAATCTTGCGGCTCACCACATCTCCGTCAGGCGCGATGAGGTCGATGAGGAACTTTGCGTTGCCCTTCGCCTTGAGTGCAACGGCGAGCGATCCGTTCTTGTATTCGGCATCGAGGTCGGGCGTCACGCGCACGTCGTCGACATGAGCAGTCTGCGAGCGCGAGTAGAGGAAGCAGTCGCGTGCCACGCCCGAGAGACGCCAGAAGTCCTGGTCCTCGCTGTACGAGCCGTCGCACCAGCGGAACGACTGGAAAGCGATGAGGTTGTCGCCCTTCTTAAGGTATGGTGTGATGTCGAACTCCATTGCCGACTTCGAGTCCTCTGCGTAGCCCACGAACTTGCCGTTCACCCAGAGGTACATGTTCGATGTCACCGAGCCGAAGTGAGCAATCACCTGGCGTCCGTCCCATGAGTCGGGTATGCGTATAGTGCGTCGGTACGAACCTACGTGGTTGTCCTTGGTAGGCACCATCGGAGGATTGTTCTTGAAGTGTCCACGCCATGCGAAGCCTATGTTCACGTACTCAGGGTCGCCGTATCCGTTCAGTTCCCAAATGCCCGGCACACGCATAGTCTTCCATGCCGCGTCGTCGTAGTCGGTGCGGAAGAAGTCGGTAGGACGCTGGTCGGCGTTCTCCACCCACTGAAAGCGCCAGTCGCCCTCAATAGAAAGAAAGTTGCTCGATTTGTCACGGTCGCCTTTCAGTGCAGCCTCTCGGTTCTCGTAAGCAAAGAACGATGTGCGTGTAGCGAAGCGATTAACATTGTTCACCGACAGGTCGTGCCACTCGGTAAAGGTCGGCTCAGTAGCCTTGTCTGTTTCGTTGGCTGCGTAGATATGACATGGGGTCATACCGGCAATTGCCAACGTCAAAAGCAAGTGTTTCATAATTATATTGTTGATTGTATATGTGCGGTTTAAAGTTCTGACAACAAAGTTACTACAAATTTGGCGGAAACTATCAAAAATTGTAATTTTGTATGTTAAATACAATGAATATGAACTATAATACACATACTCTTGCTAACGGATTGCGCATAATCCACCTGCCGTCGGCTCAACCCGTGGTATATTGCGGCTACGCTGTGGGTGCCGGCACACGCGACGAAGAGCTCGGACGCGAGGAGGGCATGGCGCACTTCTGCGAGCATATCACCTTCAAAGGTACGGAGCGACGCAGCTCGATGAAGATACTCGGCCATTTGGAGAGTGTGGGGGGCGACCTCAACGCCTTCACCAATAAGGAGGAGACGGTGTATCATGCTGCCGTGTTGAAGGACAACATCGGTCGCGCGGTCGACCTGCTCACCGATATAGTGTTCCATAGTACCTATCCGCAGGCGGAGATAGACAAGGAGGTGGAGGTGATTGTCGACGAGATAGAGAGCTACAACGACTCGCCTGCCGAGCTCGTCTACGACCTCTTCGAGAATGCCGTCTTCAGCGGTCATCCGCTCGGGCATAACATACTTGGCACGGCAGAGAAGCTGCGCCGTTACACCACGGCTGACGCGCTGCACTTCACGCGCCGCTACTATCGCCCTGAGAACAGCGTGTTCTTTGCGTATGGCGATGTCGACTTTGCGCGATTGGTGCGGCTGCTTGAGCGTGCCAACACTGTGGCTGCAGATGAAGCGTGCTGCGATTGCAAGCAATCTGCCGCTACGCTGCCGCCATACGTGGCGCAGCACATAGAGCACCATATGGACACTCACCTGGCGCACGTGATGGTGGGCACACGTGCCTACGACGTGCACGACGAGCGCCGCATAGCACTCTATCTGCTCAACAACATACTCGGCGGACCGGGCATGACGGCGCGTCTGAATGTGTCGCTGCGCGAGCGCAACGCCCTTGTCTACACCGTGGAGAGTATGGCGCAGAGCTATAGCGATACGGGGCTATGGGCGGTCTACTTCGGTTGCGACCCGAAGAACGTGAACCGCTGCCTACGTCTCATACGCCGCGAGCTGGATAAGGTGATGCAACGACCGCTTAGTGATGCGCAACTGCGTGCTGCAAAACGACAGATACGCGGACAGATAGGTATCGCCTGCGACTCGCGCGAATCGTTCGCACTCGACTTTGCCAAGAGCTATCTGCACTATGGGTGGAAGAAGGACGTGACGGCACTCTGCGAGCGTATCGATGCGCTCACTGCTGCCGACCTGCAACGCGTGGCACAAGACCTCTTCGCAGAGGAACGTCTCACGAGTCTCGTGGTCAAGTAGGCACAATTCTAAGTTGTGGCGATTTCAGGGGGTGCACTTGTCTCAAGTGCACCAACCGAGCAATAAGTACACCAACAGAATATATAGCATCATTTACTTGGTTGGTGCAGCAGAGACTGCTGCACCCCCTGAGAGAATCGTACCAACCGCTATGTTAAAAGCAAAAACGGATTAAACCGATTAATAGGATTTCTCCGCAATGAAGAAAAATCCGTTTAATCCGCTTAATCCGTTGTTGATTTCTACGCACCCTTGCAATCTGTGCGCATCTGTGGGAGAATATCTCAGCAGAGGTTCTACAGCATGGCGAGTGCCTTGTTCTCTGCGTCCTCCATTATCTCGCGTTCTCCCGGTCCCTTGTCGTTGATGCCACAAAGGTGCAGAATGCCGTGAATTATCACACGGTGCAGCTCGTCGTCGTACTGCTTGCCGAACTTCTCGGCGTTGGTGCGCACCGTGTCGAGCGAGATGACGATGTCGCCACTCACGATGCCCGGCTCGTCGTAGTCGAACGTAATCACGTCTGTATAGTAGTCGTGACCCAAGTACTCGTTGTTCACTTCGAGAATCTTCTCGTCGTCGACGAACATATAGCCTACTTCGCCAACCTTGTAGCCGTATGTAGCGGCAACGGCACGTATCCATGCTGTTGTCTCACGCTTCTTTATCTTCGGCATCTTCACGCCGTCTACGTTGTATGTAATCATATTCTTGATGTTGTTATGTCGTTATGTTGAGGTGTTGTGGTGTTGAGGTGTTGTGGTGTTGAGGTGTTGAGATGGTGTGGTGTTGAGATGGTGTGGTGTTGAGATGTGTTGTTGTGAGATATGCACTAATGTCAACATCTCATCATCTCACCACATCAACATCATATCTCACCATCTTGTCAGATTCTTTTTCGGGAGAAAAGAATCCACGCTTCTTCCGAAGTTCTTCAGTTCCCTGACCACCGTTGACGACACGCTGTCCATGCCAGGCAGAGCGTAGAACACCACAGTCTCTATGCCCGTGAGTCGGCGGTTGATGTCAGCCTGCTCGCGCTCGAACTCGAAGTCCTTCACCGAGCGCACGCCCTTCACGATGAACTGCGCTCCGTGGCGCTGCGCGAAGTCAACCGTCAGGTCGCTGTACTGCTCCACGCTTATCTTCTTCTCGCCGTCATACAGCCCTCTGATGGTCTCCACGCGCTCCTCCGCCGTGAGCATGTAGCGCTTCTTCTCGTTCACGCCCACGCCTATGACAAGGCGGTCGAAGAGTGGCAGAGCGCGGCGCACGATAGAGTCGTGACCAATGGTGAACGGGTCGAACGATCCGACGAATATTCCGATTCTTTCCATTACTTTCCGTTTACTAATACGTGCAAATGTACAACTTTTATTTTACATAGCCACACACGTTTTCTCATATTTTGCAAAATAAATAGAGTTTCGTTACTGCTGTTTCTCGATATAATAATGTAATTTTGCATATTGAACTAATATATAATAAGCGTAGAACTAATACATAACAAAGAATGGTACTCAACTATATCTGGATTGCGTTCTTCCTCATCGCCTTCTGCATAGCCCTTGTGCGACTCGTGTTCATGGGCGATACGGAGGTGTTCCCCGCAATCATGAACTCTACGTTCGACACCTCGCGCACGGCGTTCGAGATATCGCTCGGACTCACCGGTGTACTCTCGCTCTGGCTCGGCATAATGAAGATAGGCGAGAAGGGTGGAGTGGTGAATGTGCTGGCACGTGTGCTCTCGCCCGTGTTCTCCCGACTGTTCCCCGACATTCCGAAGGGGCATCCCGTCACGGGCAGCATCTTTATGAACGTGGCTGCCAACATGCTCGGACTCGACAACGCCGCAACGCCACTCGGACTGAAGGCTATGGAGCAGCTGCAGGAGTTGAACCCGAAGAAGGACACGGCTACGAACCCGATGATAATGTTCCTTGTGCTAAACACGTCGGGTCTGACACTCATACCGGTGAGCATCATGGTGTACAGAGCGCAGCTTGGCGCAGCACAGCCTACCGATGTCTTCGTGCCCATACTGCTTGCTACGTTCTGTTCTACCGTCGCCGGCATCATCGTCACCTCGCTCTATCAGCGCATCAACCTGCTCAACCGCACGATGCTGCTCACGTTAGGCGGACTCTCGCTTGCCGTAGCCACCATCATCTGGGGCTTCTCGGCTATGGACAAGGCGCAGATGAACGTTGTGAGCACGTCGGTGGCTAACATACTGCTGATGCTTATCATCGTGGTGTTCATCCTTGCCGGTATGCGCAAGAAGGTGAACGTGTACGACGCGTTCATCGAGGGCGCAAAGGACGGCTTCTCCACGGCTGTGCGCATCATTCCTTATCTCGTGGCGATACTCGTGGGCATCGGTGTGTTCCGCGCTTCGGGCGCAATGGACATGCTCATCGGTGGCGTGAAGTGGGGCGTTGAGGCTTTGGGCTGCAACACCGATTTCGTTGGCGCGCTCCCCACGGCGCTTATGAAGCCCCTCTCGGGCAGCGGTGCGCGCGGCATGATGGTCGATGCCATGACCACATACGGTGCCGACTCGTTCGTGGGTCGCCTCTCGTGCATCTTCCAGGGCTCCACCGATACTACCTTCTACATCCTCGCCGTCTACTTCGGCAGTGTCGGCGTGCGCTACACACGCCACGCCGTAGCCTGCGGTCTGCTTGCCGACCTCGCTGGCGTGATTGCGGCAATCGCAATATGCTACCTTTTCTTTTAAGAGTAAAAAAGTAAAAGAGTAAAAAAGTAAAAAGGGAGGGATTATGGCAAGGAGTGTTGTATTTGAGCTGAGTAAGAAGTTCGCATTAAGGGTTATCAGACTATACGTATATCTGAAAGACGAAAGAAAGGAATACGTAATGTCTAAACAAATATATAGATGTGGAACAAGTATTGGGGCTAATATTGCGGAAAGCAGATTCGCTCAAAGCGATGCTGATTATATCTGTAAGTTGAGTATTGCATTGAAAGAGGCTTCTGAAACGATGTATTGGCTCGACTTATTGCACGAATCTGATTTTATATCGCTAAAGCAATACGAATCATTGCTCAATGATGTGAAAACAATAACGGGAACGTTGGTTAATATAATTAATAAAATAAAGACAAATAATATTTCAAACAAAAGTAAATAAAGTGGATTGTATCAGAAGAGTTGAACTGTTAATAAGTAACGAGATTCTAATTCTTTTTACTTTTTTACTTTTTTACTTTTTTACTTTTAAATCATGGCTAATTTAAAGAGTTTAGCAAAGGACACCGCCATTTACGGCTTGAGCAGCATTGCGGGCCGTTTCATCAACTATCTGCTGGTGCCCATCCAGACCACAGCGTTCGTCGCGAGCGGCGGACAATATGGTGTCGTTACGAACATCTACGCCTACACGGCGCTGCTGCTTGTCATCCTTACGTACGGCATGGAGACAACCTTCTTCCGCTATGTGAACAAGACGGAGGAGAATCCGCAGACCGTCTACTCTACGGTGCTCATCTCCGTAGGCATGACGGCGGCGCTTTTCGTGGCGCTCGTGTTCAGTTTTCTGCCACAGATAGCTACGTTCATGAAGTACCCCGACCACCAGAGTTGGGTGGCTGTGATGTTCGTCTGCGTGGCTATCGACGCGTTCAAGTGCATACCGTTCGCCTATCTGCGCTACAAGAAGAAAGCTATTAAGTTCGCTGCGCTGCAGCTGGTGAACATCGTGCTGAATATCGTGCTCAACCTGCTCTACCTCATCGTGCTGCCGGCACTGAAGCTCAACCCGTTCGGCTTGTACGACGCGCAGTTCACGCTCGACGTGGGCATGGTGTTCTACATCAACCTCATATGTACAGCCGTCGTTCTGCTCTGCTTCTGGCGCGAGCTGACGGGTTTCCGCTGGCGCTTCGACGTGCAGTTGTGGCGCCGTATGCTGCGCTACGCCATGCCTCTGTTAGTGTTGGGCATAGCCGGCATCCTCAACCAGACACTCGACAAGATTATCTTCCCGTATCTCTACGACGGAGCCGACGAGAAGACGCAGCTCGGCATATATGGTGCGGCTACGAAGATTGCGATGATCATGGCGATGATTACGCAGGCGTTCCGCTACGCCTACGAGCCTTTCGTGTTCGGCAAGTCGAAGGACAAGGACAACCGCGAGACCTACGCCACGGCGATGAAGTTCTTCATCATCTTCACGCTGCTTGCCTTTCTCGTCGTTATCGCCTACATCGACATACTGCGCTTCATCATCCCTAACGAGAGCTACTGGCCCGGACTGCGCGTCGTGCCAATCGTGATGGCTGCCGAGATAATGATGGGTGTCTACTTCAACCTCTCGTTTTGGTACAAGCTCATCGACAAGACCATATACGGCGCGTGGTTCTCTGCCGCAGGCTGCTTGGTGCTGGTGATGGTGAACGTACTCTTCGTGCCCAAGTACAGCTACATGGCGTGTGCATGGGGCGGCGTAGCGGGCTACGGCACGGCGATGGTGCTGTCGTATCTCGTCGGTCAGCGCAAGTATCCCATCAACTATCCGCTGAAATCGATAGGCGTGTACGTGGCTATCACGGCACTGTTCTACTTCCTCATGAATCTTGCCAACGACAACCTGCCAGAGTGGGCTGCGCTTGCAGTGAACACCGCGCTCGTCCTGGCGTTCATCGGTCACGTCGTCTACCACGACCTACCGCTGAAGAGTCTGCCCGTAGTGGGCAAGTATTTCAAGTGAACTAATCGTTAATAAATAAGAATATGAAGAAAAAGAATCTGTTCCTCGCTGCAGCCCTTGCGCTCTCATCGGCTGCCGCTCATGCCGACGAAGGCATGTGGACGCTCTACAACCTGCCGCAGGCGGTGTACGAGCAGATGAAGAGCTATGGCTTTACCCCTTCTTACGACCAGCTCTACAAGAGCGAGGACGCAATCAAGAACGCTGTTGTCAACTTCTCTGGCTACTGCTCAGGTGTCGTAGTGTCGCCCGACGGACTCGTCTTCACCAACCACCACTGTGGCTTTGAGGCTATCCGCTCGCACTCTACCGTGGAGCACGACTACATGCTCAACGGCTTCTACGCAAAGACCTTCGAGGAGGAGCTGCCGAACAAGGATATGTTCGTGAGCTTCATGGTGGACCAGAAGGACATCACGGAGATGCTCGCCGCACGCGGCTTCAACGAGATGAACAACGAGCAGCGCGAGAAGTTGCTCAGCGAGGTGGAGAACCAGATGATCAAGGAGGTGCACGAGCAGGATCCGTCGCTCGACCTCGAGATTAAGCCGTTCTACGAGGGCAACAAGTACTACGCTACGACATACCGCACCTTCCGCGACCTGCGCCTCGTGTTCACCATACCGAAGTCGATGGGCAAGTTCGGCGGCGAGACCGACAACTGGATGTGGCCGCGCCAGACCTGCGACTACTCTGTGTTCCGCATCTATGCCGACCCTAACACCAACGGACCGGCTAAGTACTCGAAGAACAACGTGCCCTACAAGCCGAAGCACTGGGCTAAGGTGTCGATGGATGGATACAAGGAGGGCGACTTCGCCATGACTATCGGCTACCCAGGTTCTACCGAACGCTACCTCTCGAGCTATGGCATACGCGAGATGCGCGACGCTGAGAACGCTCCGCGTGCCCAGATACGTGGCGTGAAGCAGGCGGTGATGATACGCCACATGCGTGCCGACGAGGCTGTGCGCATCAAGTACGACTCGAAGTATGCGCAGAGCTCCAACTACTGGAAGAACTCGCTCGGTATGAACAAGTGCATCGACTCCGTGGGCATCATCCGCCAGAAGGCTGACTTCGAGGACCGCATCCAGGAGTATCAGAAGTGGACCGGCTACCTGAAGGGCAAGCTCGACTTCGAGAAGATGAAGAACCTCTACGCCACACGCTTCGATGCCGACAAACTCAGCACCGTATGGCGCGAGACATTCTCACGCACCAGTGAGTTCAACACTCGTGCGCTCACACTCATCGGCATGATGTCAGAGAAGGGCAGCAAGAAGGCGAAGACCTACTACAGCTTCCCCGACAACAGTGCAGAGTGGGACGCGGCTCTCGACAAGGACGTGCAGGCTGCGCTCATCGACAACTTCCGCCAGTATGTGGCAAAGGAAGAGCTGCCAGAGTTCTACACCACCATTGCGGAGCAGTTCGGCGGCGACACACGCAAGTATGTCGACTGGCTGTGGGCTACATCCGTAGTGATGAAGAGCGGAAAGAAGATTACGCTCACCGAGAAGGCACTGGCTAAAGACCCCGGCTATCAGTATGCGAAGGCTGTGAAGGCTGTCTACGACAAGTGCAGAAGCGTTATAAACAGCGTGTATGAAGAGATAGAGGAGCAAGAGCGTTACCTCTGCGACGCCAAGGTGCGCTACGAGCAGGAACTGCCTCACTACTCGGATGCCAACTTCACGATGCGTCTGTCGTACGGTCAGGTAGGTGGCTATCTGTTAGGTGGCGAGCCGTCGGGCTACTACACCGAGGCTTCGTCTATCGTGCGCAAGATGGAGGCAGGCGAGAAGGGTACCATCGACTATCAGGCAGAGCCAGTGATGAAGCAGCTTCTTTCTTCGCCCGATTTCGGCAAGTACACCGACAAGACAACGGGTAAGATGCAGCTCTGCTTTCTCACCAACAACGACATCACTGGCGGCAACTCTGGCTCGCCGATGTTCGACGGCAACGGCAACCTCATCGGTCTGGCGTTCGACGGCAACTGGGATTCGCTCTCAAGCGACATCTGGTTCGACAAGCGTCTGGCTCGCTGCATTGGTGTGGATATCCGCTACATGCTCTTCCTCATGGATAAGTGGGGCAACGCTGAGCGTCTGCTCAAGGAGATTGGCGTGAAGTAAGACTCTGTTTGTAGGAGGCTACGGCATTCTTGCCGTAGCCATCGCAGTAACAAGTTGTATTTCTGTTGCTAATGGCTACGGCAGGAATGCCGTAGCCTCCTACGATTTGTACAGTCGAATTTTAAATTATAGTATTAATTTGATACACACCAATATATAGATAAGAAAAGAGGCTACGGCAGTAAGTGTCGTAGCCTCTTTTCTTTGTTGTTTTATTCGGTAAAAATTGAGCAAAAGTCATCGTGCTCCGAACACCGCCCGATCGGATTGCGTCCGCTGTCCAATCAGATTGCGTCCGCCGTCCAGCTGGATTGCGTTCGCCATACGATGATAAGACGTTAACTTTTACTTATTAAAAGTAGCGGTTTCATCGAGCTAAGGTAGCGGTTTCATCGAACCAAAGCGGCACTTTATCCGATTAAAGCGGCTATTTCATCGAGCGTATGCGCCACTTTCACGGTGTCGTCGAAGCCGGCACGCAGCACGCCACGCGTCTTCAGGTCGTCGAGCATAGCGATGAGCGAGTCCCAGAAGCCGCCGATGTTGTAGAGAATGACGCGCTTGTTGTGGTAGCCGATGGAGGCAGCGGCGAGCACGGTGAATATCTCGTCGAGCGTGCCCACGCCACCCGGCAGCGCGATGATTACGTCGCTGCGCTCAATCATAAGGTCTTTGCGGTCGGAGAGGTTGTCGCAGAGTATCTTCACGTCGACATGGTCGGACACCTTTCCGCCTTTCTCCACTATCGTAGGCACCACGCCCACGGTCATTCCCTTTGCGTCGTGCACAGCCTTCGCTACGCACTCCATCAGTCCGAGGTTGCATCCGCCGAACACCAGCGTATGCCCGTTGGCACCCATCCAGGTGCCCAGCTCGCTCGTGCGCTCGAAGTGTTCGGTGGGAATATTTGAGTTGGCAGAGCAGAAAATACAAATGTTCATTGTTTATTTTGGGTTTTTTATTATTAACTAAGCCGAACTAAGCCTTCTTAAGCCTTTCTAAGCCTTGGGTAGGAGGCTACGGCATTCCTGCCGTAGCCATTGCCAGCTTTTCGTGAGTAGGCCTTTCTAAGCCTTCCTAAGCCCTCCCCGACGGGGAGGGTTGGGAGGGGCTTTGGTTGGTGCTACTCCTCTTTAGACTATAATATCCGAAGCGGCAGCGCAGACAGTCCTTTCGCTCGCAGTAGCGGTGCTGCAGCTGTATGAGTGCCTGCGTGTCGGCGGCGTTGCGTGCCTCCACGCCGCACTCCTTCCAGAGGCGTATGTAGGTGTTGTCCTCGGCAGGCAGCTCTTCGAGCCAGTCGAGCGCACGCTGCACGAGGCGTTCGTCGTCGCGGTAGCAGCCCCAGGCGTGCAGCACGGGTACGGCGGCGTTGATGGCGAGCAGGTTGAGCGAGGCGGTGGATAGTCGCTTCTCGTTGAGGCTGCTCTCCTTGCCGAACGTGTAGTGCGTGCGCCAGTAGTCGCTCACGCTGGTCTGCAGCACGGCGTGCAACTGCTTCACACTCTCGCACGCCGTTATCTCGGCCAAGCCGGCACGTCGCGAGCAGTAGAGCTGCGCCAGCTGCGACATGCGTATATACGGGAAGTTCTGCGGACGCAGACGCAGGAAGCGCCACGCCTGACGCGCCATCGGTTCGAGCCGGAACTTGCGCGAGAGATAGCCGAACTCGCGCTTTAAGCTGAGGAAGTAGGGGTCGGCGAGGGCAGCCTCGCGCGTAGTGGGTGTCATCTGCGCCTCGTCGAGCAGTCCAGCCATGCCCATGAACATCGCCTCTACCTGAAACGGGTCGTCGCGGTGGTGGGCTATCTGCATCAGTGGCAGTCGCTCTGCCCACTGCTCAAACGCCTCGCTGTTCACGCCGAAGCCGAAGCTGCGCGCCATAGTGGCGAAGAACGCAGCCTCCCACGAGCCCTCGAACAGAGCTACGCGGCGGCGTATCGCCTCCGTCTTCTCGTTGAGGCGCTCGGCAACAAGCGCACTGAGCCACGAGCGTTTTTTGATGGCATCGAGCGGAAGCACCGCCTCGCGGCAAGGCGGATAGCGGTCGAAGGCGAGCAGACGGCGGTAGTTGCTGAGCACCTGCTGCGGCACTGCGAGCTGCACCTGCGGCAGGTGGTCGCCACGTTCGGTCACAACGTCGGCATCCACCACCGCTGCCACGTGCAAGACCACGTTGTTGTACGCCGCATCGGTGTCGTGGCCATGCAGAAACCAGTCGGCAGAGCGTTCGTGAATCTCCACATTGCCCACCCACATCACGCCGTCGATGCGCACCTTGGCGTTGAAGAAATCGGGTCCGGCGTGCATGTTCAGCAGCCCCGGGTCGATAACCTCCACGCTGCGACCGTCGGTGGTGCGCAGCTCGCTGAGCGGCAGTATGCGATGTTTCCAGATATAGTGTAGTAGCTTTTCCATAGACGTCCGGGATTTAACGACCTCAAAGTTACGTTTTTTTTACATCAAAAGTAGTTTTTATATTCAAAAAATAAGTAATTTTGTAGGCAGAACTTGTAAATATATCAATCCGTAAAATTGTCAACCCGTTAACTTCTTAATTATAAAAGAATGAAACGCTATTTACTATCAGCTGCTGCGCTCTGTTTCGCAATGGCAATGAGCGCACAATCGCTCTTCGTTGGATCGTACAACATACGCTATCACAACAACGGCGACGATCGCAAAGGTAACGTGTGGACAACACGCTGCAAGGTGATTTGCGACCAGGTGAACTTCGAAGATCCCGACATCTTCGGAGCGCAGGAAGTGCTGCACGCGCAGCTCGACGACATGCTCGGCGCACTCGACGGCTACGACTATATCGGCGTGGGTCGCGACAACGGCAAGAAGAAGGGCGAATATGCAGCCATCTTCTACAAGAAAGACCGCATAAAACTGCTCAACAACGGCAACTTCTGGCTGAACGAGACCCCCGAAAAGCCGAAACTCGGATGGGATGCCGCCTGCATACGCATCTGCTCGTGGGGCGAGTTTGAGCAGGCAGCAACCGGTTTCCGCTTCTACTACTTCAACCTGCACATGGACCACGTGGGCGTGGTGGCGCGTCGCGAGGCAGCGAAGCTCGTAGTGAAGAAGATTGGCGAGATAGCCAAGGGTGCACCAGTGGTGCTCACCGGCGACTTCAATGTCGACCAGAACGACGAGATATACGGCATCTTCGCTTCGTCAGGCATACTCAACGACTCGTACACACACGCTCGTCTGCGCTTCGCCGAGAACGGCACGTTCAACGACTTCAAACCTGACGTGAAGACGCAGTCGCGCATCGACCACGTCTTCGTGTCGCCGGAGTTCAACGTCGACCGCTACGGTATGCTCACCAATATGTACTGGACCGACGATGCCCCGACCGATAACCAGAAGAGTAACCAGGCTCCTACGCAACTCGAGTTTCGCAAGATGACACTCCGCATACCAAGCGACCACTACCCAGTGTTCGTGAAGATTAATTATAAGAAATAAGTTGATGTGTTGAGGTGTGATGTTGAGGAATGATGTTGTTGTGTTGTTATGTTGAGATGTTGACATTAGTGCATATCTCACCACAACACCATCACACAACATATCTCAACACCTCACCATCTCACCACCTCAACACAACACCATAACACCATCATAACATGACCAACATTCATCCAGTAGGCGTTAACGACCGCCACAAAACACTCTTTGAAGGTCTCTGGCCTTTGCCTTACGGCGTGAGCTACAACGCATATATCATTGACGACGAGAAGGTAGCACTCGTCGACACAGTAGAGGTAGACTTCTTCTCGCAGTTCATAGACAACGTACGCCGCGTCATCGGCGACCGTCCTATCGACTATATCATCGTCAACCACATGGAGCCCGACCACAGCGGCTCGCTCGCACTCATCAAGAAGTACTACCCTGACGCAAAGATTGTGGGCAACAAGAAGACCTTCGACATGATGCGTGGCTACTACAACGTGGGCAACACGGAGGACGAGATAGTGGAAGTGGCGAACGGCGACACGCTCTCGCTCGGCACACACGAGCTGGTGTTCACCATGATTCCAATGGTACACTGGCCCGAGACAATGGTTACGCTCGATGTCACAGAGCACGTGCTCTTCTCGGGCGACGCCTTCGGATGCTTCGGTGCACTGAACGGCGCATTCGTAGACAGCGAGATGAACTGCGACGTTTATTGGAACGAGATGCAGCGCTACTACTCGAACATCGTGGGCAAGTATGGCGTGCCCGTGCAGCAGGCACTGAAGAAGCTCGCCGGCGTGCAGATCGACTACATCTGCCCGACGCACGGACCGATATGGCATGAGCATATAGCACGCGTCATCGGAGAGTACGACCGCATGAGCCGCTACGCTACCGAACCGGGACTCGTCATCTGCTACGGCTCGATGTACGGCAACACAGAGCGTGCTGCTGAGAAGATAGCCAGCGCAGCAAGCCGTGCCGGCGTGAAGAATATCGTGCTGCACGACGTGTCGCGCGAGAACCACTCGTTCATACTCAGCGACATCTTCAAGTACAGCGGTCTCATCCTCGGTGCACCTACATATAACAACGGTATCTATCCGGGAATGGAGATGCTGCTCTCCGAACTCGCTGGACGCTGCATCAAGAACCATTTCCTCGGCATCTTCGGCTCGTTCACATGGGCAGGCCAGGTGGTGAAGAAGATTACGGAGTGGAACGAAACACAGATGAAGTTCGAACTCGTCGGCACACCAGTCGAGATAAAGCAGAGCCTCAGCGCAGAGACCGAAGCTGCCTGCGAGGCACTCGGCAAGGCAATGGCAGAGCGACTGAAGTAAGAAGGCTTTATAAAGTACTTTGCACATATCTACTATTGCGTGTTTTTTTAGTAGCAGCAACTAAAGAATTGATAAAAAGTTGCTGTTACTGAATAAAATATGTACTTTTGCAAAACATAATACAACAAAGTAATATAAGGGGGTAAGTATGACAATAGAAGAAAAGAAAGCAGACTTCTTGCGCCGATTCAGAGCCTCGCGATTGCGCAAAGAAGACTTTATTTCTAAAATGGAAAAGCGTATGCGTGAAGACTACCGCAAGCGCACTGGTAAGGAAGCAGAATCCTTTAATGTATTCGGCGAGACCATAGAGATGTTTAGTCACAAACCTACATTATAAACCAATAAACGCCCGTGTTTTGCACGGGCGTTTATTGGTTTATATGCTCTTTGCCTTAATCTTTTTACTCTTTTACTCTTTTACTTTTTTACTTTTTAGTAACTTTGCACCCGAATTCAGGATTTATATTTTACGGGAAGCTGCCCAAATGTCTTCAATCAATTTCTTATTCGCTAAAGATACGACGTTGTGACATGGCTGGGGAAGACACCGAGCAGCTACAGATTAGAGTTAAGTCCACCCCTTTTTAGTATTAAGCAGCTCTGCGAAGCCCCAGGCTTACGAGCATTAACGAACAACATTCACATTGAAGACATTTGAAGAATTGGGCGTAAGCGAAGAGATTCGCCGCGCCATTGAGGAACTCGGCTTCGAACATCCGATGCCGGTTCAGGAGGAAGTTATACCGTTTTTGTTGGGTAATGGTAACGACGTAATTGCGCTCGCGCAGACCGGAACGGGCAAGACAGCCGCGTTCGGCATACCATTGTTGCAGCGTACCGACCCGACAGACCGCACTACGCAGGCTATCGTCATCTCGCCCACACGCGAGCTTTGCCTTCAGATAGCCGACGACCTGAAGTCATTCTCAAAGTATATTAAGGGTATTAACATTGTTGCCGTGTATGGTGGTACGTCTATCGTCGACCAGATGCGCGCTCTGAAGCACGGAGCGCAGATTATCGTGGCTACACCGGGCAGACTTATCGACCTTATGCACCGCGGAGCCGCAAAGCTCGAGGCTGTGCAGAACGTGGTGCTCGACGAGGCTGACGAGATGCTCAACATGGGCTTCTCCGACAGCATCAACGAGATATTCGACAACGTGCCGGCTGACCGCAACACGCTGCTCTTCTCGGCAACGATGAGTAAGGAGATTGAGAAGATTGCGCTCAACTATCTGCACGACCACAAGGAGATTGTAGTAGGCTCGCGCAACGAGGGTGCGGAGAATGTCAACCATATCTACTATATGGTGAACGCCAAGGACAAGTACCTCGCATTGAAGCGCATCGTCGACTTTTATCCGCGCATCTACGGCATCGTGTTCTGTCGCACCAAGGCTGAGACGCAGGAGGTGGCTGACAAGCTCATACGCGACGGATACAACGCTGAGCCGCTACATGGCGACCTCTCGCAGCAGCAGCGCGACATAACGATGCAGAAGTTCCGCCAGCACATCACACAGTTGCTCGTGGCTACCGACGTGGCAGCACGCGGACTGGATGTGGACGACCTCACGCACGTCATCAACTACGGTATGCCGGGCGACACCGAGAGCTACACCCACCGCTCTGGTCGCACCGGACGCGCAGGCAAGAAGGGCACATCAATCTCTATCATCCACACAAAGGAGCGCGGACGTGTGCGCGAAGTGGAGCGCGTGATAGGCAAGGAGTTCGTTGACGGCACGCTGCCTACGCCGCAGGAGATTTGCTCTAAGCAGCTTTTCAAGGCAATTGACGAGATTGAGAAGGTGGACGTGGACGACGAGCAGATAGCACCGTTCATGGAGGACATCAACCGCCACTTCGAATACTTCGACAAGGAAGACATTCTGAAGAAGATTGTGTCGCTGGAGTTCGGCAAGTTCCTGAAGTACTACGCCAATGCGCCGGAGATACAGAAGCCGTCTACAAGCCGCGACCGCAAGGAGCGTGGCGAGGGTCGCGACGGCAGAAAGCGCGAGAAGCGTGCGCCGGAGGCAGGCTATCGCCGTCTGTTCATCAACCTCGGTAAGGACGACGGATTCTATCCGGGCGAGGTGATGCAGTTCCTCAACCGCAACGTGCATGGCCGTCAGGAGGTAGGACACATCGATCTGCTTGCCCGCATCTCGTACATAGAGGTGCCGGAGCAGGATGCCGAGAAGGTGATGCGTGCGCTGAACGGAGCCACATACCGCAACCGCACCGTGCGCTGCAACGATGCCGATGACACGGCTGCTGCAAGTGGCGACGGAAAGCGTGGCTCGCGCCGCTCTTCCGACCGCGACGGTGGTCGCACATCGCGCCGTAAGGACGCAGCGAACGATGCTAACCCATACGAGAAACGCTCCAAGCGCCGCAACGAGATGGAGGGACGCAACCGCTCGCAGCGTGGTCAGCGCGGACAGTCGCGCTACGAGAGCGGACGCAAGGACGACTGGCGACAGTTCATCAATAACCCCGACATTCAGCTCAAAGGCGATGAGCCAGACTTCTCTGAAGAAGGATGGGCACGCCGCAAGCCAAGAAAGAAGAAGTAATGACGAGACAGCAATAATAAAATAAGGGGAGTCATCGCAAGTTAGTACGACGTGCTAACCAGCGGTGACTCCCCTTATAATGTTTAACTATATGCACTGAAGCATTCGGTTCTTACTTCAGTAATATTCGTTTACGCTTTGTACTATTTCGAGTGGGCATCTTATGCCAACTTCTTCTCCAAGCGTTCGCGGATGGCAGCGATGAAGCCGGCAGAGTTCTTGGTCTGCGGAGTAACGCCTTCCATGAGACCGGCGAGGTCCTTCGTTACGATACCCTCGTTGAGAGTGTCGAAGCAGGCATCCTCAAGAGCATCAGCGTAGCGCACGAGTTCGGGCAGGTTATCCATCTCGCCACGTTTGCGCAGAGCACCGCTCCAAGCGAAGATAGTAGCCATTGGGTTGGTAGATGTCTCCTCGCCCTTCAGATACTTGTAGTAGTGGCGTGTAACGGTGCCGTGAGCAGCCTCGTACTCGTACTTGCCGTCAGGCGAAACGAGCACAGAAGTCATCATTGCCAACGAGCCGAATGCTGTGGAAACCATGTCGGACATAACGTCGCCGTCGTAGTTCTTGCAAGCCCAGATGAATCCGCCCTTAGAGCGGATAACGCGTGCTACTGCGTCGTCGATAAGGGTGTAGAAGAACTCTAAGCCGCGCTTCTCGAACTCCTCCTTGTACTCCTCGAATACCTCGTAGAAGATAATCTTGAACTGTGCGTCGTACTTTTTGGAGATGGTGTCCTTTGTAGAGAACCATAGACTCTGATTGGTGTCGAGCGCGAACTTGAAGCAAGAGTGTGCGAACGAACGAATCGACTTGTCGGTGTTGTGCATTGCCTGAAGCACGCCAGCACCCTTGAATGTGTGAACCACAACCTCCTCGTGCTTGCCGCTCTCGCCGTCGAAGACGAGCTTAGCTACGCCTGGCTCGTCGGCACGGATCTCCACGCTCTTGTAAACGTCGCCGTAAGCGTGACGTGCGATGGTGATAGGCTTCTCCCAGTTCTTCACTGCCGGATGGATGCTCGGGATGGTGATAGGTGTGCGGAATACTGTGCCGTCGAGGATAGAGCGGATGGTGCCGTTAGGGCTCTTCCACATCTGATGGAGCTTGTACTCGTCCATGCGCTGGTGGTTAGGTGTGATGGTAGCACACTTAACGGCTACGCCCAAGCGTTTTGTAGCCTCGGCTGCGTCCTTTGTTATCTGGTCGCCAGTCTCGTCGCGTTTAACGAGTCCCAGGTCGTAATACTCTGTCTTGAGGTCAACGAACGGAAGAATAAGCTCATCCTTGATCATCTGCCACAAAATACGTGTCATCTCGTCACCATCCATCTCTACGAGTGGAGTAGTCATTTGAATTTTTTCGGTCATAGTTATTTTGATTTAAGAGTTTATTTCTTGTTCTTATAATAGTTCATCAAGCAACCGTCTGCCAAAATCTGACGCTCGTCGGCGGTGAGGTTCTGGAAGAAGAGGTGGATAGGCTTAACGCCGTCGCGAGCGATAACCTGTGCGTCAATCTCCTCCTTACCGGTGAGGATAGCCTCGCGGATGCCCGGTACGAAGAGTTTGTCGCCCGGCTCGAAGTTGAACTCAACGTCCTTGGCGATTGTGAACGGCACGATACCCCAGTTGATACAGTTAGAACGATAGCGCTTTGTAGCGTACTCGTAGCAAACGTTAGCGTCGCCGCCGAGCACCTTCTGGCAAGAAGCAGCCTGCTCGCGAGCCGAGCCATCGCCAGGACGATTAGCGAATACGCATGAGCCGAACGATGTGTCCTCAGCCTTTGCGCCCACCTTAGCGAGAGCCTCTGCGATGTTTGCGCTCACCTCACCTGCACGGCGTGCGAGGTCCTGCTTCTGAATCTCCTTGCTCAGACCTACGTACTCAGGTACGCGGCGAGAGAGGGCGAACTCAGAAAGCTTCAACGGGTTAGAACGGTAAGAGCTTGTCTCGCCAGACGGGATGAGCTCGTCGGTAGTTGTAACCGGGTCGTGGATAACGGCTGCCAACTCGAGCAGCATGTTCTCCTGCATTGCATACATTGTAGGCCAGTCCTTGATGTTCGGACCATAGCGCAACTCGGTCTCAGGACGCGGTCTGCCGTAGCCGTTGTAAACGCGGCACTTGTATATCTTCTCGTCGTAAGCGTATGGTTTGTGTGTGTTCTCGTACTCCACGTCGGTAGCAGCTGTGATTGCGCCACCGTTAGCAGCCGTAGCAGCGATAGAGCGTGCGTCCATAAGAGCCACGAGCGAGAGCTGTCCCTGACCCGGCTTAGAACCCTCGCGGTTGGGGAAGTTGCGTGTAGTGTGGCGGATAGACAGACCGTTGTTAGACGGAACGTCGCCTGCACCGAAGCACGGACCGCAGAATGCCGGCTTCATCACAACGCCAGCCTCAATGAGGTCGGCAGTGATGCCCTCGCGTGTCACAGCCATTGATACCGGAGTAGACTGCGGATAAGCCGAAGCCGTGAAGTAGTCGTTGCCGATGCTCTTGCCCTTGAGGATAGCTCCAGCCTCTGCGAGGTTGTCGTATGTACCGCCCGAGCAGCCGGCGATGATGCCCTGGTCAGCGTAAACCTTACCGTCGACAACCTTGTCAACGAGATGTACGTCCACCTTGTCGCCGAAGCGCTTCTTCGCGTCTTCCTCGATGCGTGTGAGGATGCCAACCGGGTCGGCCTGAAGCTCATGGATTGTAACTGCGTTCGACGGGTGGAACGGCAGAGCAATCATAGCCTCCTGCGAAGAGAGGTCGATGCGTATCATCATGTCATAGTAAGCAACGTCGCCCGGCTTCAGTTCCTTGAAGTCCTGCGGACGCTCATGTATGTCGTAGTGGTGCTTCACCTCTTCGTCTGTAATCCAGATAGAGCTCAAGCAGGTAGTCTCGGTAGTCATAATGTCGATGCCGTTACGGAAGTCGATAGGCAACTCCTTCACGCCAGGGCCTGCGAACTCGAGCACCTTGTTCTTCACAACGCCACTCTCGAATGTAGCCTTCACGAGCGAGATAGCCACATCGTGCGGACCTACGCCCTTCTTAGGTTTGCCCTCGAGCCATACGAGCACCACCTCAGGTGCGTTGATGTCCCAAGTGTTCTTGAGCAACTGCTTCACGAGCTCGCCGCCGCCTTCGCCAACACCCATGTTGCCGAGTGAGCCGTAGCGTGTGTGAGAGTCGGAACCGAGAATCATATTGCCGCACTTCACCATCATCTCGCGTGCATACTGGTGGATGACAGCCTGGTTAGCAGGCACGTAGATGCCACCATATTTCTTTGCTGCCGACAGACCGAAAACGTGGTCATCCTCGTTGATAGTGCCACCAACGGCACAGAGTGAGTTGTGGCAGTTGGTCATTGCGTAAGGCAACGGGAACTCCTCCAGTCCGCTTGCGCGTGCTGTCTGTATAATTCCTACGTAAGTGATGTCGTGCGACATCATAGCGTCGAAGCGGATGCGCATCTTCTTACCCTTCGATCCGTCCACGTCGTGCGAGCGGAGGATGCCGTAAGTGATAGTGTTTTCGCGAGCTTCGTCAGGTGTCAAACCTTCATAATTGTCGCAAACTTTGGTACCATTGAGGAGATAGACTCCGTGATTAATAAGTTCTACCATAATGTCAAGGTTTTTAGTTATTAGATTGTTAGAATTGTATTCTTGTTTGTAGGTTGGTGCACTTACTACTTAGCATTCTTGTTAGCAGGTTGGTGCACTTGAGACAAGTGCACCCCCTATGTTTGTATGCTTCCAATGAATATGGTGAGCGATAGCATGTCAGCAGCTCCGCCTGGTGATATGTTTCGGGTTGTGTAGTGCCGATCCATGTCTTTTAGAGCAGCCTCCGAGAAGTTGTCGAGCAGTGCTCGGGCTTCCTGCTTCACCTCCTCGGCTGTGGCTAAGTCGGTGCGATAGATGACGTTGGTGTCGTCGAGGTCGCACATGATGCGCAGCAGTGTCTTGTGCAGCGTGTGCGCATCGTGCTCCTTTCTGCGTTCGATGTAGAACGGAAGCCACTCTGCGAACAGCATCTCGTAGCCTTCGCGAGCGTTGTCGAGTGCTCCTTTTATTGCTGTGGTGCCCTTTGAGAGCAGTTTTGCCTTGCTGCCGTGCGTGCCATTAGTGTCGGGGAAGCTGGCAGCGAGTGCTTTTATTGTGGTTTGTAAGGAGACGAGAACATCTTCTCCTCCGTTTCTTTCTTTCAGTATTTGTTCTTCGTTGGCAGCTATTTTTCTCTCCTCGTGAGCAGCTGCTACAACTGCCAATCCCATTGAGAAGAGTGCCCCTTTGTGGGTGTTCACGCCGTTGGTGGCGCTGAGCATAGCCTTTTCCGCTTCTATGCCTATGTCCCTTATGGAGGTGTGCGTGGGCAGAGCATCGGCGCAGCCGAGCAGTGCGAGCTTCACGAAGTAGGGGTGTAGCGTGTCGATGCTGCGTTGCATCAGCGCATAATCCATGTCGCGGTGCGCTCCGTTGTTGTCCTTGTCTACGAGTCCGGGCTTCGGTGTGGTGTCAAGCTCAGCCTGCAGTGCTTGTGTAGCGAGGTGTGCTATTATATAAGGTAGGGTGGTGGGTGGCACGAGCTGTCTGATTGTGCTCATATCACCTTGCTCCATTGCCTTGCGCACTCGCGATGCGCTTACAGCGTTAGCCTTCTTCTCCAGTCGGACTATCTCTCTGACATCGGCGAGCACCTCGTGCATCAGTTGGTTGTATCGGCGTGTGAGTTGGTCGGTTGGCTCTGTGCCTACGAAGCGGACGGTTGCGCCGAGTGCGGGTGCTATGTGTCGGCGGAAGAGGTCGAGGTCGAGCAGCATCTGCGTGTCGGCTGCGTCGTCGAGACGTTTGAGAAAGTACGTGGGGAACGTAGCCTGACTGATGGCGTACTCGCTTCCGTCTATCACCGTGACGTTCTCAAGATGTGCCACGCCTTGCTCCACCATTACCTTGCGCTCTGCGTAGGCGAAGAGTGAGCAGTCCTCTCTCACTACCATCACGAACAACCGTTCCACTTGCTTTGCTGCCTGTTCTATCAAGTAGCGGTGACCGAGTGTGAAGGGGTTGCAGTTCATTACCACAACGCCTCGGAGAGGCGTTGTGGTGGTGAGGGGTTGAGGGGCTGAGGGGTTGAGATGTTGAGGGGTTGTGGTGTTGTGGTGTTGAGGTGTTGAGGTGTTGAGATTTGTTTTTTCTTCCTCTTTACATTCTTCACTATTTTCTTTACACTCCTTATTATTCTCTTTGCACTCTTTATTGTATTCTTTATACTTTTCTGATTCCTCTCTTATCTTCTTCAGAGCCTCTACCGTATTGTTTATTCCTCCGATGCCCGTCTCCATAAGTACGGCTTCGGGTGCTTCGGCGAGCAGTCGGAACGACAGACTCTCGAAGAGTTGTCTGTTCTTGGGTTTTGTGAACAACATGACGTTGCTATGTCCCTCCTCGTTAGCGTGTGCTATGAGGTGTGAGATGAGTGTGTTGGCGATAGCTTCGCCCTTATGCGCATCGTCCACAGCCACACACTTTATTACGTTGCCCTTCAGTCCGCCACCAGCTATCATCTCTCCGTCATCGTCTGTTACGGCAGCGTAGTAGTGCATGTCATCGAAACGCAAGCCGTTGCGTTTGAGGAACGCCTCTATGCGTTGTCGTTGACGGGGTGTTGTGGGGTTAAGGGTTTGTATCTCCATAGATTGTTTAAGGTCGTTTGTTATGTTTGTCTTGCCTTAGTGTAAAGGTCTACCATCTCGTTTATCTTCGCCCATATCTCCTCCTGCGTGTGCCAGCGCATCCTCATGCAGTAGCGTGCTTCGTGTTCGCAGACGAGACAGCGGCGCGGTTTTTCTCCGATATCGTTTCTTGCGACAGGTATGCCGTCTGAGTTTATGACGTCTATATCGAAGAGTCTGCCCAACGGGTGCGTGTCCTCTATCGTTACCGCTATGCGCTTGGCTTCGAGCAGCGGCAGCGGTGTGATGAGATAAGCCTCGTAGCCCGTGTTGAGGTCGCGCTCGGTGAGCACAGCCTCGCGTTCTGCGTCGCTCATGTCGTTGAGATGGAACGCCTCACGCATAGCCTCTACGGCTGCGTGTGCCGCACAGAGCGACTGATGATTGCGCTTCACGCTTCCTGGCATGACAACGGTGAGGCACACCAGTGTCTTTCCCGAGTGTTCAGCCAGCAGCTTCTGCTGTGTGGCATGGCGTGCGTCGCGGCTCGCCAGAAGTTCGTGAAGCGTAATCATTCTTTGAATTTTGAGTTATTCAACGATGTTCTTGATGACATCCATCACCGATCCGTCGCGGTTCATCACCACGCCTACCACCTTGTCGCCGAACGGCAGCGGTGCCGGGTTGCCGATTACGGAGAGTGCGCGGTCGCGAAGCTCCTCGAGCGTTACGATCTTCAGTCCGGCAGCCTTCAGGCGTTCAGCTATCTCCGGTCGGGCAGGATTGACAGCGATGCCGTACTCGGTGACAACAACGTCTACGGTGCGACCCGGAGTGATGAGCGTTGTCACTTCGTTCACCACGCACGGTATTCTGCCACGGAGCAACGGGCAGACGATGATAGAGAGTGCTGAGTCTTCGGCTGTGTCTGGGTGTCCGCCGATAGCACCGCGTATGATGCCGTCGCTACCTACGAGCACGTTGACGTTGAAGTTTACATCCACCTCAAGAGCCGAAAGTATCACGATGTCGAGATAGTGCGTAGCCGCACCCTGCTCGTGCATACTTGCATATTCGCAAGCCGACACCTCCTTGTGTTTCGGGTCGTTCTTGAGCGACTCGGCAGCCACCTTGTCGAACGACTGCACGTCGATGAGACGCTCAATGAGTCCCTCCTCGTGCATCTTCACCATGTGAGCCGTGATGCCGCCAAGGGCGAACGAAGCCTTGATATCCTGGTCTATCATGCTCTGGCGGATGTACTTAACGGCAGCGAGCGAAGCACCGCCCGAACCGGTCTGTATAGAGAAGCCGTTCTTGAAGTAGCCACTGTTCACAATCACCTTCGCAGCCTGCTGGGCGAGCAGTATGTCGCGCGGGTTCTTTGTGTCGCGGATGGCACCCGAAGCAATCTTCGACGAGTCGCCTACCGACTCAACCTCCACAACGTAGTCCACGTCGTGCTCCGAGATAGAGTTCGGAGTGTTAGGATAAGGCACGAGGTCGTCGGTGAGGATGACCACCTTGTCGGCGTAGTGAGCGTCGGGCAGCGCGTAGCCGAGCGAACCGCAGATGCTCTTCGCGTTCTCCGAGCGCGAGTAGCCGCAGGCGTTGCCGAGCGGGTCGGAAGAAGAAGCGCCGAGGAACGCCACGTCGATGTGCAACTCGCCCGAAGCGATAGCCTCGCCGCGTCCGCCGTGCGAGCGGAACACCACCGGCTTCTCCATCAGTCCGTGCGAAATCTCCTTAGCCAGTTCGCCGCGCAGACCGGATGTCGAAATCTCCGTAATCACGCCGTTGCGAATGTGCTCGATGAGCGGTTCGTGTACGTCCTGCAAGCTCGAAGCCGCGAGGTGCAAATCCTTAAATCCCATCTCAGCGAGCTTATCCACAACCATATTCACCACCTTGTCGCCACCGCGGAAGTGGTGGTGGAACGATATTGTCATGCCGTCCTTCAGTCCCGAGTGGCGTATAGCCTCTTCGAGCGTCATGAGCTTGGGGCTCTTCTGCTGCAGTTCGAGGCGCGGAGTGATGTCCTTGTGTGCCTCTACATTATTATATACGCTCTTTCCCATAGCCTGAGCCACCTGCTCGGCGAGGGTATGTCTTTCGTTCAGTGTGCTCATGCTATGTCCTCCTGTTTAATTACGCCCGAAGCCAGTGCCAAGTCGATGACGCGCTGTGCGCGTATCACCACTGGTCGGTCAACCATTTTACCGTTCACGGCTATTACGCCCGAGCCCTTCTTCTCAGCCTCCTTGATGGCTGCGATAACGGCGAGAGCCTTGTCGATAGCCTTCTGTGTCGGTGTGAACACCTCGTTGATAATCTCGATCTGGCGTGGGTTGATAATCGACTTTCCGTCGAAGCCCAACTGATGAATCAGCTCCACCTCCTTGCGGAATGTCTCCATATCGTTGAGGTTAGAGTAGACGGTGTCGAGCGCGTCGATGCCAGCCGCACGAGCTGCTACCACGATGGTCTGGCGTGCCATGAGCAGCTCCATGCCCTCGGGCGAGCGTTGTGTCTTCAGGTTGGCGCAGTAGTCCTCTGCGCCGAGCGCGATGCCCATCATGCGCTTAGAAGCGGTAGCTATGGCGTAGGCGTTGACAACGCCGAGCGTGCTCTCCAGTGCAGCCATAATCTGTGTGCGACCCACGCAACCCAGTTCCTGCTCCACCTTTTCAATCTCGCGCTCCACCTCGATTACCTCCTCTGCGGTCTCGGTCTTCGGCATACGTATCACGTCGACGCCAGCCTTAACCACAGCCTCGATGTCCTTCTTGCCATACGGTGTGTTCAGCGGATTGATGCGCACCACCATCTCCGTTGTGCCGTAGTCAATAGTCTTCAGCGCATTGTAGACGAGCAGGCGTGCAGCGTCCTTCTCTGCCATTGTCACAGAGTCCTCAAGGTCGAGCATTATTGAGTCGGGATGATATATATAGGCATCCTGCATCATACCAGGGTTGTTTCCCGGTACGAACATCATAGTTCTTCTTAGTCGTTTCATAGGTCAAAAAGTTTAGGGGTTAGTCTTTCCACACGTCTTTGCCCGTAGCTCTCACGGCAGCCGCGGTGACACGTGCGCGGATAGTGCAGTCGAGCGCGCCCTTGTCAGTGGCGTGCACCTCAGCACGGGTGATGCCGAGTCCTTCGAGTGTCTCAACAATCACCTTACGAATCTGGTCGCCAAACTGGTAGGCAACCGAACTTTGCAAATCAATATTCAGACCCTCTTTCTCGCAGGGGGCAATCTGAATCATGATGTCGCCGGACTCCATTGTGCCGGCAGTAGCTTGTTTTAGTTCCATAGGTGTAGTATTTTAAAGTTTATGGTCTTCTTTGAGGGGCAACCTGCGGTGCTTTAGCGAAGAGGAAGTGAGGAGTTGTGTAGAAACGTAATAAAACAAAAATTGCGTAAATACAACAACACTTCCTCCGTCAAGAACACCGAAGAGAACCGAGTTATACTTACGCTCGCGCGAGCAGTATATAGGAAATATATAATGTCTGTGTACGCACAAAACTTATTCAGTGTGCGGTTTCTAAATTCACGGGGTAAAGATACATATTAATTATGAAACGACCAAGTGTTTTTGCCATATTTTTTTCGCTTTAACAACGTTGCGCTCGTGTTACTATAAGCATCCGCGCCGACCGTTACGAGCATCTGCGTCGGTCGGTGCGGACATCTGCGTCGGTCGGTGCGCGTCGCGCAAACGCCTCTTTAAGACGATTGCTGTTGCAAGTAAAACACGCCAAAATGTCCGTCTGGGCTGACTATTTGTCGCCAAACTGCCAATATTGCTTACTGTTTATTGTTTTTATGGGCGATTTCGGCATTGGTACGTAAGTTGCATTATGAATAGTGCAAGCCGATGGACGGAAGCCCAAAGGCAAGCAAACGATAAACGTAAAAATTAAAATATAAATAGGAGGTATTTGATATGTTACCAGTAATGAGAAATGCATGGATGCCAGAAGTTTTCAACGACTTTTTTGATACCGACTTTATGCCGCGTACTAACGCAACCGCCCCAGCTATAAATGTTAAAGAGACAGAACACGATTATACAGTAGAGCTTGCAGCAGCCGGAATGAAGAAGGACGACTTCAACATCAACATCGATGCCGACGGCAATCTGCACATCAAGATGGAGAAGAAGAACGAGAAGAAGGATGAGGATAAGAAGGAGCACTATCTGCGCCGCGAGTTCTCTTACACCAAGTTCGAGCAGACACTTCTCTTGCCTGATGATGTCGACAAGGAGAAGATTGCAGCCAACGTCAGCGATGGTGTGCTCACAATCGACCTTCCGAAGGTTGAGCAGAACGTGCAGAAGGCTGCTCGCCAGATTGAGGTTAAATAACCGTTGATTTTGGTTAGTACTAAATGAAACAAATTGTTGTTGATATAAATTTTTGATTAGGTCTAAATGAGAAAGTCCTGCTCCGTATTCGTACGAAGCAGGACTTTCTGCATATAATAATTAAGAATTAATAATTAATAATTACTTGTACTCGTGTACCGGCAGTTCGCCGTTCAATGCTCCTAAGGCGTTGAACGCTAACGACTCCATCTCGCCTTCGCCTGGCATCACGATGACCGGAGCGAGGAAGTCCACCTGCTTCTTTATCTCCTCAACGCAGTACTTGCTGTAGGCGATGCCGCCGGTGAGGATGATAGCATCCGCCTTGCCCCACAGCGCAACCGCCATGGCACCGATTTGCTTCGACACGGTGTAGAGCATAGCCTCGAGCACTTCGTGGAACGGCTCCTCGCCTGCCTCTGCGCGGCGCGATATCTCCTTCATGTCTTTCATACCGAGTAGTGCCTGGCAGCCACCGTTGCCTGCTAACATCTTCATAATCTCTGCCTGGGTGTGCTTGCCCGAGAAGCAGAGTCGCACGAGCTGGTCGGCAGGCAGCGTTCCGGCGCGTTCCGGCGCGATAGGGCCCTCACCGTTGAGCGCGTTGTTCACGTCGATCACCTTGCCCTCGTGGTGAGCCGACACGCAGATGCCGCCACCGAGGTGAGCCACTACGAGGTTCATCTCCTCATACTTGCGTCCGATGCTGCGCGCATAGCGACGCGAGGCTGCCTTGGCGTTGAGCGCGTGGAAGATAGACTCGCGCTTCATGAACGGCAGACCCGTATAGCGTGCACGTGTCATAAACTCGTCTACCACCACAGGGTCAGCCATGTAGGCTGGGCAGTGGCACATCTGTGCGATGTCGTCGGCAAGAATCGAACCGAGGTTGCACACATGCTTGTGCTTGGCATTGATGAGGTCCTGCTTCATCTGCTCGTTAATGGCATACACACCGCCGTGCAACGGTTTCAGCAGACCGCCTCTACCGATTACGGCATCGAATTCCAAAGGTATTCCTGCTTCCTCTAATAGTTTCAGGATGAAATTCTTGCGGTACTCGTACTGCTCCATCTCGGTTGCGTACTTGTCTACTTCCTCCTGCGGATGCAGTCCGTCGGATGTCCATACAGCGTGTTCGTCTTCATACACAGCCACCTTTGTAGAGGTGCAGCCAGGGTTGATCACAAATATTTTTTTCATGAATATATGTCTTGAGTTTACTGTTTGTTAATTGCTTTCAAGCAAGCAGTTGCTAAAGAGTAGAATTTGGAGTCGGCAGTGTCGGCGCGCGATGTCACCACCACGGGTGCTGTCGTGCCTACGAGCATACCAGCCACCGTAGCACCACCGAAGAGAGTTATTGTCTTGTAGAATGTGTTGCCTGCCTCTATGTCAGGGAAGATTAGGCAGTTGGCGTTGCCCACCACTGGCGATGCGATGCCCTTGATGGCTCCGCTCTCTGCGTCGCAAGCCGTCTTCACGTCCATCGGTCCGCCTATCTCCACCTCGCCGTAGGCTCCTGCGGCAGCGTTCGCCTTCAGTTCTTCGTAGCTGAGCGTGAGCGGGAACTTCTCCGATACCTTCTCCGTGCAGTGGATGAGTGCCACGTGTGGGCGGTCGCCACCCGTTATGCTGCGGTAGGTATCGGTGATGTATCGTGTGATGGCATCGTATTGTTCGGTAGTGGGGTAGGGAATGACGGCTGCATCCGAGAAGAACAACAAATGATTAAGGCTCGGCACATCAGCAACGGCGATGTGTGTGAGTACGCTACCCTTGATGAGTATGCCCTCCTCTTTGTTGAGTACTGCACGCAAGAGGTTGTCAGTGTTCAGCGAACCCTTCATTAGCACGTCGGCTCTGCCCTCGCGCACCTCCTTAACGGCATGGCGCGCTGCGTCGTCATCGTCGTCAGCCACGATGAGTGTAACCTTGTCGGGATAGTCGGCAGCCAATCGGCGTGCGATATCAGCCTTTGCCGTGTTGGCTACAAGGGTGAAGCGTGCGAACTGTTCCGCGATGCTTCGTTCGATAACTTCCTCTGTGTGAGAGTCGGCAGGACATGCCACTGCTACAGTTACGACTCGCTCGGCTGAGCGCAGACGTGCGGGTAGGATTGAAAAGTCAACAATAGGTTCCATACTTTAGGGTATTATGTTTAGTGGTTGCTCATTTTGTTGTCTTCTGTGCAACTTTTGCAAAGTTACAGTAAGTTTGTTATACTGCAAAGAAAATAGGTGAAATTTATTTACATTCATTCTGATGTAGTTATTTAATCGGCTAAATATGTTAACTTTGCAGTCAAAAATAACAATGATATGTCTATGACTACTGCAGAATTTATACGCGAATATCGCGAACGTGATATCCGTCAGCTTGCGCTTCAAGCAAATCGCTTTCCGGATGTTGACATGCCCTACGCTCTCGATCAGATACAAGGCTGGCAGATAGCGCGTCGTAAGCTCCCCAAATGGGCTGCGTGCGATGGCGTGATCTTTCCGCCGCACCTCTCCATGGAGCAGTGCTCGTCAGAACCCACAGCGCAGTATAAGCTCAACTTGGCGATGGAGTGGGCGAGTCGAGTTGGTCATGCGCCCCGCATGACCGACCTGACCGGCGGCTTCGGTGTCGACTTCTCGTTCACCTCATGCGCCTTTGCTGCGGCTACGTATGTGGAGCGCAACGAGCAACTCTGCCACATTGTTGAGCACAACCTTCCGTTGCTCGGTTTGAACAACGCCACGGTGGTGTGCGCAGATGCTGTGGAGTATCTCTCAACCGTTGAACCGCAGACCATGCTGTTCCTCGACCCGGCGCGTCGCGACGAGCACGGCGCCAAAACCGTCATGCTTGCCGATTGCACGCCCGATGTTGTGCAGCTCCTGCCCAAGCTGCTTGAGAAGTCGCGCTTCACGATGCTGAAGCTCTCGCCTATGCTCGACTGGCATAAGGCGGTGGACGACTTGCGGGGCACGGTGCGCGAGGTGCACATCGTGTCGGTGGGAGGCGAGTGCAAGGAGTTGCTGCTCGTACTTTCAACGGTGGTAGAGAGCGAACTGAAGGTGTATTGTGCAGATCTTTCTACCGCTTCAGACACTTCCTCCCTCTTTGTCTATACGCCAGGCTCCTCAGCTCCAGTCGCCAACTCAACATTCAACATTCAACATTCAACATTCTTACACGAGCCCAACGCCTCAATCATGAAAGCAGGCTGCTTCGACGAGCTGGCAGCAGCTTACGGCGTGTCGCCCGTGAGCCGCAACAGCCACCTCTTCCTTTCCGACGAACCCGTGGAAGGCTTTCCGGGCAGAAGCTTCGTTGTGGAGCGCGTGACGACGATGAACAAGGGCGAGCTGCGCAAGGCGTTGGTAGGCATAGAGAAAGCCAATATAGCTACGCGCAACTTTCCACTCACAGTCGCAGAACTGCGCAAACGCCTCAAAATCAAAGACGGCGGCGACGTGTATATCTTCGCCACAACTACTGCTGAAGGTGAACATCTGCTGCTAATTTCTAGTAAATATCGCTAAATGTTACCCAGTTTTTCGTTAGTTTAAGCATTTTTCCGTACTTTTGCATTTTTAAGGCTTTATTTATAAAGATGTATTGCTTGCCTAAAGAGGCAATAGTACAATGTGTATCAAACAAAAGTGAAAGAATAAAACAATTAAAATGTCAGCAATAGAGATTAAGAAAGTTGAGTCGCGCCGCGACTTGTGCAAGTTTATCGATTTCCACAACGAGCTCTATAAAGGTAATCCTTACCACGTGCCAAACCTCTACTTCGATGAGATGAACACCTTCCGTAAGGACAAGAATGCAGCCTTCGACTTCTGCGAGGCTGAGTACTTCATGGCATACCGCGACGGTAAGGCTGTGGGTCGTGTGGCTGCTATCATCAACCACAGTGCCAACAAGAAGTGGGAGCGCGAGTCGGTTCGCTTCGGCTGGATCGATTTCGTTGACGATATCGAAGTGTCTAAAGCACTCCTCAAGGCAGTAGAAGACTACGGCAAGTCGAAAGGTATGAAGGAGATTGTCGGTCCGCTCGGTTTCACCGACATGGACCCCGAGGGAATGCTCCTCTACGGTTACGACCAGCTTGGCACTCAGGCTACGGCATACAACTACCCCTACTATCCGGAGCACATGGACCGCATGGGCGGATGGGAGAAAGACAACGACTACGTGGAGTATAAGCTCTACGTGCCGGAGGAAATGCCGGAGAAGTATGCTACCATTGCAAAGATGATTCAGAAGCGCTACAATCTGCAGGTGAAGAAGTTGAAGCGCAATGAGATATACGGCGAGAACGGATACGGCAAGAAGATATTCGATGTAGTGAACGAGACCTTCAAGGACCTCTACGGCTACTCGAAGCTCACCGACCGCCAGATAGAGCAGTACGTGAAGATGTACCTGCCGATGGCTGACCTCGACCTCATCACCATCATCGAGGACTGGAACACACCCGACCACAAGGTGGTTGGCGTAGGCATATCTATCCCGTCGCTCGCCCGCGCTTTGCAGAAGTGCGGTGGCAAGCTCTTCCCGTTCGGATGGTGGCACATCCTTCGCGCGTTGAAATTCCACAAGACCGAGGTCGTAGACCTTCTGCTTGTAGGCGTGTTGCCAGAGTATCGTCAGAAGGGTGCCAACGCATTGCTCTTCTACGACCTCATACCTCACTACCAGCGTCTCGGCTTCAAGTGGGGCGAGACCCACGTCGAGATGGAGACAAACATGAAGGTTCAGGGACAGTGGCAGTATCTCAACCGCGAGATACACAAGCGCCGCAGATGCTACAAGAAGGATATTTAAGTCGGATAGCATCCTCAAGATACGATGATAATACTCGGGATGCTGTAAGATATTAAGAAATAAAATGGAAGAAAACATTCAACCCACAGTTCAATATACCGACGACAACATACGCCACCTCTCCGACATGGAGCACGTGCGTACACGTCCAGGTATGTATATCGGTCGCTTGGGCGACGGACAGTTGCCCGAGGACGGTATCTATGTGCTGCTGAAGGAGGTTATCGACAACTCTATCGACGAGTTCAAGATGAACGCCGGCAAGCGCATAGAGGTAGACATCGACGACCGTCTGCGTGTGTCGGTGCGTGACTATGGTCGTGGCATACCGCAGGGCAAGCTCGTTGAGGCAGTCAGTGTGCTCAACACCGGCGGCAAGTACGACTCGAAGGCGTTCAAGAAGAGCGTGGGTCTGAACGGCGTGGGTGTGAAGGCGGTGAACGCCCTCTCGGCACACTTCGAGGTGAAGTCGTATCGCGACGGCAAGGTGCGTGCGCTCAAGTTCGAGCGCGGCAACCTGACATCGGACATCACCGAGGACTCTGCCGACGAGAACGGCACCTACATCTTCTTCGAACCCGACCCGACACTGTTCGTCGGCTACTCGTTCCATGACGACTTCGTGGAGACAATGCTGCGCAACTACACCTATCTCAATTCCGGACTCACCATCATGTACAACGGTCGGCGCATCCTCTCGCGCAACGGCTTGGCTGACCTGCTCACCGACACGATGACCACCGACCCGCTTTACCCCATCATACACGTGAAGGGTGAGGACATAGAGATAGCCTTTACGCACACCAACCAGTACGGCGAGGAGTACCACTCCTTCGTCAACGGACAGCACACCACGCAAGGCGGCACCCATCAGAGCGCATTCAAGGAGCACATAGCCCGTACCATCAAGGAGTTCTTCGGCAAAAACTACGAGTTCACCGACATACGCAACGGACTCGTGGCTGCCGTCGCTCTGAACGTAGAGGAGCCGATGTTCGAGAGTCAAACGAAGATTAAGCTCGGCTCGCTGCAGATGGCACCCGGAGGCGAGAGCATCAACAAGTACGTTGGCGACTTCGTGAAGCTTGAGGTAGACAACTTCCTGCACATACACGCCGACGTGGCGGAGGTGATGCAGCAGAAGATAACCGAGAGCGAGCGTGAGCGCAAGGCGATGGCTGGTGTCACGAAGCTGGCACGCGAACGCGCCAAGAAAGCCAATCTGCACAACCGCAAGCTGCGCGACTGCCGCATACACTACTCCGACGCGAAGAACGACCGCAAGGAAGAGTCGTCGATATTCATCACCGAGGGCGATTCAGCCAGCGGATCAATCACAAAGAGCCGCGATGTGAACACGCAAGCCGTATTCTCGCTGCGTGGAAAACCGCTCAACTCCTACGGACTGACAAAGAAGGTGGTGTACGAGAACGAGGAGTTCAACCTTCTGCAGGCTGCTCTCGACATAGAGGACGGACTCGACACGCTTAGATATAATAAGGTGATAGTGGCGACCGATGCCGATGTCGACGGTATGCACATCCGCCTGCTCATCATCACGTTCTTTCTGCAGTTCTTCCCCGACCTTATCAAGAAGGGACACGTCTATGTGTTGCAGACACCGCTGTTCCGCGTGCGCAACCGTCGCACGAAGATAAAGGATAAGAAGGTAGTGACCGATGCCGACGCACGCCTCACCGGTAAGGAGAAGAAGAGCGACTTCATCACACGCTACTGCTACAGCGAGGACGAACGCCAGCAGGCGATACGCAACCTCGGACCCGACCCGGAGATAACCCGATTCAAAGGTTTGGGCGAAATCTCGCCGGAGGAGTTCGCACATTTCATCGGTCCTGAGATGCGACTCGAACAGGTGACACTTCACAAGACCGACCAGGTGCAGAAGCTCCTCGAGTACTACATGGGCAAGAACACCATGGAGAGGCAGAACTTCATCATCGACAACCTTGTGGTTGAGGAAGACCTGCCCGACGAAGACTTGGCATAAAACAAACCCAGATAATGAAACGTATAAACAAACATAACACAACGCACCCGTTCTCATGGAAAATGGGAATGGGTGCAATGGTTTTACTGCTGCTGTGCGCAGCCGCTTTCGCGCAGCGTGTGAACCCACTCAAGAAGCTACAGATAGCCGAACTGGCTGTCAGCAACCTCTATGTCGACTCGGTCGACGAGCAGAAACTCGTGGAGGATGCCATACGTGGTATGCTCGAGAAACTCGATCCCCATTCTTCGTACACCACTGCCAAGGAGACAAAGTCGCTGACCGAACCACTGCAAGGCTCGTTCGACGGTATCGGCGTGCAGTTCAATATGATTTCGGACACGCTGCTCGTCATACAGCCCGTGCGCAAGGGTCCGTCGGAGAAGGTGGGCATACTCGCCGGCGACCGCATCATCACCGTCAACGACACTACGATAGCAGGCGTTAAGATGGATCGTGCGGACATTATGCGTCGTCTGCGCGGACCGCGTAGCTCGAAGGTGAAGCTCGGCGTGCAGCGTCGTGGCGTGCCCGACCTGCTGCAGTTCACCGTTACGCGTGCCAAGATACCCGTACACACGCTTGATGCTTACTACATGATACGTCCGCGTGTGGGCTACGTGCGCATCGGCTCGTTCGGTGCCACCACCTACGGCGAATTTATGACCGCTGTCGACTCGCTGCAGAAAGCCGGTATGCGCGACCTCATCCTCGACCTTCAGGACAACGGCGGTGGCTATCTGCAGTCGGCGGTGCGCATCGTAGAGGAGTTCCTGCAGAAGGGCGACCTCGTGGTGTACACCGAGGGACGCGCTCAGAAACGTCAAGAGTACAAGGCAGGCGGAGGAGGCAGACTGCTGAAGGGCAAGGTCTACGTGCTCATCAACGAGTATTCGGCATCGGCTGCCGAAATCGTTACGGGTGCCATCCAGGACCAGGATCGTGGCACAGTGGTAGGTCGTCGCTCGTTCGGAAAGGGACTTGTGCAGCGTCCTATCGAGTTCGACGATGGTTCAATGATACGCCTCACCATCGCCCACTACTATACGCCATCCGGCCGCTGCATACAGAAGCCGTATGCGAAAGGCGAAAAGGAGGACTATGCGCAAGATATAGAGAAACGTTTCAAGCATGGCGAGCTCTACTCGGCTGACTCAATCCACTTCAACGACTCGCTGCGCTGCTACACTCTGCGCAAGCACCGCACCGTATATGGAGGTGGAGGCATCATGCCCGACGTGTTCGTGCCGCTCGACACCACTCAATATACAGCGTTCCACCGTCAGCTTGTTGCACGCTCACTCGTCATCAACGCCACCCTGCGCTATGTTGAGAACCATCGCGAGGAGCTGAAGGCGGAGTACATGAAGTTCGACGACTATATGAAGCACTTTGAAGTGCCGCAAGCCATGGTCGACAGTCTTTTTGCTGAGGCTGAACGCCAGAAGGTGAAACCGCGCGACGACGAAGAGCGCAACAACACGCTGCCTATGCTTCGCGTACAACTGAAGGCACTCATCGCTCGCGACATCTGGGACATGAACGAGTACTTCCGACTGATGAACGAGCACAATCACACCGTAAGCAAAGCCGTTGAGCTGATTAGTGGCAAATAAATGCGGTTGAAACAAAAGCAGAAAAACGCGGTTGGTATAAAAGCAACTAAAAGTTGTCTTTATTTCCTTACAAGTGTTGACAGACATTAAATATTAAGGCAAATGGAAAACTTTTGTAATATAAAAGTTTTCACATTTGCCTTTTTTGTATATCTTTGTGCCGAATGATACGGCTTTTTGCTTGTTATTCATGTTTTTGTAGCACACAATATATAATCATAAGTATATGAAACATTTTATGTTCAAATCGTGCATTGTGACAATGCTTTGCGTTTTCTGTAGTCTTTCTGCAAGTGCCGAAGGAAAGTTCGTCTTGTTCAAGTATGGCAATTTCGATACTTGGGTGACGCGCCAAATACACGAGTCGTCAGTAATCGGTGGTAGCAAGAAAACCCTTTACGAGATAGGCCCCAACAGAGCCCTCACGGGCAACAACCCATACGTAAACCTCGGCGGATCGCCTTGGGGCACGAGCAACGTGATGGCTAAGGTGTCGGGCATCACAAAGACCAACAACTCGGTGTATCGCGACAACCGCGGTTCGGGACATTGCGTCAAAATGACCACCCATATCGAGACCTGCAAGGTGCTTGGTCTTATTAATATTAAGGTGCTCGCCGCTGGCAGCATCTTCCTCGGCGACATGAAGGAGCCTATCACCGGCACAAAGGAAGGTCCGAAGGCACTCAACTTCGGTATCCCGTTCACCCTGCGTCCGAAGGCTCTGCGCTTCGACTATCGTGTGCAGGTGCCAGGCAACGCCAAGCGCATCCGTCAGACCGGCTTCTCGGCAGTGACCACTGTTCCGGGCAAGGACTACTGTGTGGCTCTGCTGCTCCTCCAGAAGCGCCATGAGGATGCTAAGGGACACATCACGGCGCAGCGCGTGGGCACGGTGGTAGTGAAGTACGGTAAGTCGACCAACGGATGGGTTGAGGATGCTACGTATGCGATTCACTACGGCAATATCACCGGCAAACCATTCTACGATGCGTCGACGATGGGACTGCGTTCTACCGACTACGCACGCAACTCCAAGGGAAAGAACGTGCTGGTGAAGGAGACCGGCTGGGCTGATGCCGACGCCAAACCGACGCACATCGTGCTGCAGTTCTCGTCGAGCCACGGCGGTGCTTACGTGGGCACCGTGGGCAACACCTTCTGGGTAGACAACGTAGGACTGGTGTATTAAGGTGTTGTGATGGTGAGATGTTGAGGTGTTGAGATATCCTTGTCAACTCTATTATTAATTTAAAAACATGAAGTTATGCGCCCCTTTAAAGCGATATTATTTCTGTTCTTAATAGCTCTGCAGCCCGTTTGGGCTACAGAGCCGTTCGGTTTTGATACCACTTTTGTAGCGAGTGCAGCAACCAGTGAGGTTGCTGCTGTTGCTGACACCATTGCTGCAAGACCGGCAAAGAAGAAAGACATCTTCAGTCGTTTCCTTGCCTACTTCAACGATGCCAACAAGGAGAAGAAGAACAAGCGTTTCGACTTCAGTGTCATCGGCGGACCGCACTACAGCTCCGACACCAAGTTCGGCATCGGACTCGTGGCTGCCGGACTCTATCGTTCCGATCCTACCGACTCGCTGTCGGCTCCGAGCAACGTGTCGCTCTTCGGCGACGTGTCTACCGTAGGCTTCTACATGCTCGGTGTGCGCGGCACGCATAAGTTCCCACGCGACACCCACCGCCTCAACTACACCGTCTACTTCTATTCCTTCCCTTGCTACATCTGGGGATGGGGCTACGACATGGGCAATGTGGATGGCAACAAGAGTAAGATGAAGCGTTGGCAGGCGCAGTTCAAAGCCGACTGGCTCATACGCACCGCCGACAACCTCTTCATCGGTCCTACCGTCGACTTCGACTATGTGCGCGGCACTAAGTTCGACCGTGTCGACTTGCTTGGTGGCGAACGCACAGAGACGCTGAACTTCGGTGCGGGCATGACCGCCATATACGACACGCGCGACAACCTCACTGCGCCGAAGCGTGGCATGTACATACAGTTCATGCAGCTCATGCGCCCGAAGTTCATCGGCAACAAATACAACTCATACACCACCGACTTCCGCATCGACGGCTACACGCATCTGTGGAAGGGTGCCACGCTTGCTGCCGACTTCCGTACGCAGTTCAACTTCGGCGATGTGGAGTGGTCGATGCTCGCGCAGCTCGGCGATAGCTACTCGATGCGCGGCTACTATCAGGGACGCTATCGCGACAACCATAAGATAGAGACGCAGGTGGAGCTGCGTCAGCATGTATGGAAGCGCAACAGCGTTGTGCTCTGGGCTGGTGCCGGAACCATCTTCCCGAAGTTCAGCAAGATACAGCTGAAGCACATACTGCCGAACATGGGCGTGGGCTACCGCTGGGAGTTCAAGAAGAATGTCAACGTGCGACTCGACTACGGCTTCGGTAAGTCGGGACAGCACAGCTTCATATTCAATATCAACGAAGCGTTTTAGTTATGAAAAAGATAATAGCCCTCCTCACCTCTCCCCGTTTCCTCTTTATATATATAGTGCTCACGCTCGCCATTCCGAACGTGGCACTCTGCTTCACCGAGCATATGCCCGTGTTGGCTTGCATAGCCAACATCGTGCTGCCCGTGTCGCTCTATGCGCTGCTGATGACACTGTCCGCGAAGACGGGTCGCCAGGTGTGGTGCATGTTCCTTATCATCTTCTTCGCAGCCTTTCAGATAGTGCTGCTCTACCTCTTCGGACGTGGCGTGATAGCCGTCGACATGTTTCTCAACCTCGTCACCACCAACCCCGGTGAGGCGATGGAATTGCTCAACAACCTCGTGCCAGCCGTGGCTACTGTCTTCATCCTCTACCTGCCGCTGCTCGTGCTCGCCGCTATGTCGTGGGCACGCCACCGCACCGAGGACAAGGCGTTCCTGAAGCGCGTGCGCCGCTACTCCTGCTATGGCATGGCTGTGGGCGCAGTGTTCATAGCGCTGAGCTATGTGGCTTATCCGAAGGACAGCGACTTCGACTATCGTGCCGAGGACCACGTCTACCCAGCCAACATCTTCTACAACCTCTACCTCGCCTGCCACGAGAGCAGCCGCATAGCCGACTATCGCAACGATGTAGCCGACTTTCGTTTCAATGCGCGTTCGGCTCACGCAGCCGACTCTGCCGAGGTGTATGTGCTCGTGATAGGCGAGACGGCACGCGCCGACAACTTCCAGCTCTACGGCTACGAGCGCGAGACCAATCCGCTGCTCTCCAAGACCGACGGACTCAGCGTGTTCCGCCACGTGCTCTCGCAGTCGAACACCACGCACAAGAGTGTGCCGATGCTCCTCGCCGCCGCTTCAGCCGAGGACCACGCACGTCTGTACCGCGAGAAAAGCCTTATCACGGCGTTCCGCGAAGCAGGCTTCCACACCTCGTTCATCTCCAACCAGCAGCCCAACCACTCGTTCATCGACTTCTTCGGCGACGAGGCTGACGACTTCGTGTTCATCCGTTCGGCTGTGAGCGTTGTCACGGGCGACGTTACGGCGCAGACCAGCGACGAGCGGCTGCTGCCTTACGTGCAGAACATCCTTGCCAAGAAGCGCAAAAAGGAGCTGATAGTGCTGCACACCTACGGCTCGCACTTCAACTACCGCGACCGCTATCCGCGCCATCGCGCCAAGTTCCTGCCCGACACGCCCACCGAGGCAGAAGCCAAGAACCGCCCGTCGCTGCTGAACGCTTACGACAACACCATCTGTCAGACCGACTTCGTGCTGCACAGCATCATCACGATGCTCGGCAAGAGTGGGGCGCAGGCGGCAATGCTCTACACCTCCGACCACGGCGAGAACATCTTCGACGACTATCGCAAGCGTTTCCTCCACGCCTCGCCCACGCCCTCATGCCACGGTATACACGTGCCGCTTATCGTCTGGACCTCCGCGTCGTATCGCGCCGAGTATCCTGAGGTGGTGTCGGCACTCAACGCCAACCGCGAGAAGGATGTGCAGTCGAGCGTGTCGGTATTCCCGACGATGCTCTCCATCGCTGGCATCAGTGCGCAGTGCGTCGACGACGTAATGTCACAGTCGCTTGCCAACCCTGCGTTCCGCAGCAGCAAGCGCCACTACCTCAACGACCACAACCGCTCCGTAACCTTGCAACAGGCAGGCTTCGCCGACATCGACCTCGAGCAGCTGAAGCAGTGGGGCATCAGCCTGCATTAGTACTGCTGAAGCATAGGAAACGCAGTGTTATAGTTATACTTCTGCGGTCTGCGCCGACCGATGCGGATGTCTGCGCCGACCGATGCGGATGTCTGCGTCGAACGATGCGAACCATGCAGGGAGGACTTTCTTGCTCTGGCAAGCGGCAAAGCAGAGCGCAGCACGTCTTTTTACCACATTATTAGTTCTACCATATAGCAATAAATAATGACCAACAAATGTATAATACCGAAAAAAGCGGTGCGACATCACATGTCACACCGCTTTTTATGTGTTTATAAATACCGATTAAACGGTAATGAGGATGGGCTACTTCTCTGCAAGGACAGGGCGAACCAAGTATTTTGTGTTTTTATTATCAAACGTACTAATCCAAAATAGTCCTATATTTAAACCTCCTGTTTCAGAATTCCTCGCAGTAATATTGAACCTTTTGCCATATCCATTTATTTCTGAAGACGTCCAAAAATCAAAATTGTTATCACCAGATTTTTCCTTATTGAATAAAGTCAATGTATTCTTTGTATAACCAGGCTGCACACCAGTAAATACTAATGTTATATTTTCCCCCTCTTTTATAATTTTAAAAGATGGAGAGCCTGCAACAGGCTTCCAGTGATTGTTTTCATCAGGTAGTGCATAAAGTTTTCCTTCTCCGTATACTTCATCTGCAGTCGGTGTGCGCCAGTTCTTACCCCACGCAAAATCATCATCAGTCTTTATAGCATCATACCATGTCATTTCTTGTGCCACATTCTTTGTCGCGAACTTCGGACCACCAGCCCACAGCTGCACCCAATCGATTGTCTCGCCTAAGCTATTGGTAGCAGAGCCTGTTGTCTTGCCTGTAAGCAGAGTGTAGTACTTACCAGCGGTAAGACCTCCTGCCTTGGTTGCCTTGATAAGTTCCTTGCCTTTATATACCGAAAGCTTCACGCCTGCCGGCACTACTACATAATACACTCCAGCATCTGGCGTAGAGAGCAGCGACACCTTTGCGGTGCTTGTCTGCACGCTGAAGCCTGCCGTATTCTTATCAGCAACAAGAGCCGATACGTAGCCGCCATCGGTCTGCACGTTGATGTCAAGGCAATCGCCCTTATCCACACCCACGATACGCAGCACAGCTGCCTTCGCCTTCATCGTTACGGTCAAGCCATCAGAGCCGGTTGTAGCCGACGCAGTCGCGCCAGCCAATGCGTACATGTTGGCAACATCATCGAATTTGCCCGACTGATTTCTCAAGTCGATCTCCTCACGGGGGAAGAAGGCACACCAATTGGCAGCCTCTGCAGTCTGCTTGGCATCGGTGCTTTCGAACACGGTACCTTTATTAGTGAAGGTGTAGTAGCCGTCCACCTTATCATTACCTACCTTCACCTTGTCATCCTTAGCAAAGGCGAACTTCCATTTGCCCTCGGTGTCGGTGATTGTGGCACGGGTGTCGGTGTCCTCAACATTAGCCTTGAGCACCATTCCACGCTTTACGACTGGCTCCGTGGTGTCGTCGCTGCTGCACGCAGCAAGCACCATTGTAGCCAGCATAAATACTGAATACAATATCTTCTTCATGTTGATTGATTGTTTTTCTGTGTTGATACAAATAAAAGTATTACTCCTCCCAAACGCCGTCGCCGTCACCGCTTGTCAGCTCATCGTTCTCTAAGTTGAAGCCCTTCGGTTTGCTCGGTACTTCGCCACTGCCTGCAAGTATAGCAGTGGTCTCTACCTCGTATATAGTGATACGAGGCTGCTCATAGCTACCTTTCTTCATAATCTCTTTTTTAAATCCCAGTAATTTTATTATGCAGTTTATACTAAAAAAATAAGAAGTTATCCAACGTATGCCGTAATGTCCTACGGCTTTATGTAATTGTGTAACAGTCGGCAAAGATAGTGCAAACCGAACGCAATGAAGCTTGCTTCAATTGCTGAGGTGAAGCCTATCTTCTGCAAAGTTAAATATAAAAATTGAAATAATAACAAATTCCTTATCAAAATATTACTTTTTATATATTAATTGACATAAATATAGTATCTTTGCAAAACAAATATACTCAAAGAATAATGCACAAACTCAGAACAATAGAAATGCAGCGTCTGTCAGTAGACGAGTTTCACGAGGCTAACAAGCTGCCGCTCATCGTGGTGCTCGACGACGTGCGCTCGCTCCACAACGTAGGATCGGTGTTCCGTTCCTCCGACGCTTTCCGCGTAGAAGCCGTTTACCTCTGCGGCATCACCGCTACCCCGCCCCACCCAGAGATACACAAGACGGCACTCGGCGGCGAGGACTCCGTGGCTTGGCGCTACTTCGAGACGGCTACCGAGGCGGTGGCAGAACTGCAGAAAGAGGGCGTTTTCGTCTATTCAATAGAGCAGGTGGAAGGCTCCACGAAGCTGCAGAACCTGCAACTGGACACCGACCGCCGCTACGCCGTGGTGTTCGGCAACGAGGTGAAGGGCGTACACCAGGAGGTGGTAGACCTTGCCGACGGATGTCTTGAGATACCGCAGTTCGGCACAAAGCACTCGCTGAACGTCAGCGTGACGGCAGGCATCGTGATTTGGGAGGTTGCAAAGCAGTTCTTGGAAAGGCTTAAATTTTAAGTCTGTCTTTTTAAAAATATTCTTTGCTAACAACAATAAAAACAATGCAAATTGTAGAAATACTAATTATTCTTACAATTTGCATTGTTTTTATTGTATATACGCAACTATATAGAATTGAGTTCTACTAAATCAATGCATCAATAATTGTAAATATTATCCAAAGTATAAATGGACCCAATATTACAAATAATTCACCTAAATATTTTTTAAAAGCTTGTTTATAACTTCCTGTCTCTTGCTTATGAGAATATATAAAAAAAACAGTACTGAAAGCATATAGAAAAAAAAATATCCAAGCTATATAAATCATCCAACTAACTCCTACTATATACGTTATTAATCCACTTATATAAAAAAAGAAACCAAATAATTCATGTAGCCTTTTCATTTTCAGTTATTTTTTATTCATACAGTCACTAAAATCATATATCATCCAAGCAATTGCAACCCATCCCAAAGTACGTTTAGCAAAAGCACAAATAATTTGTCGAGCAGTTTTTGCTGTCATCAACATCCTTGTTCCATTATAATATTGTGATAAGCCATATATTTCAGGTCCATTTTTAATTAAATCAGAAAGACTTTGTAATCCAATTGCATATTTAAGACATTCTAAAATTTGTGACTCATTCATACTATTTTTGTAAACATAATTAAAAGTAAAGGATAATTCAGCTAACTGAACATCAGTCATATCTTTTACAAAATTTAGTTCATGCGTATTAAAACCAACTATAGTCTTTTTATCCAATAATTGCCTTTGTATATTTTTTCCATCATTAATCAAAGGTTTTAATATTTGCTTGGCTTCATTTTCAGTAAGTTCACAACCTAAAGAACGAGTAGAACTATTAATTACATTCTTTATTACATTAGATAAAGAATCCATCTGATTTACAGATATACTACTCTCAATAAAAACAATTGACGAATCATTTTCATCCGCAATAGAATCTTCATTAACATCATTGGTACAAGATACCACACCAATAGTAAAAACTACCATAAAAAAACAAATAACAAACAAAAAAGTCTTACGACATTTAATTTTAAAATACTTCATAGATAAAGGTTTAAAAGATTAATACTATTTTAACACTATTATATTTTTGCCAAAATTACAAATTAAAAACAAATACCACAAACAGTATTTTTATTTTTTATAATTTCATAAGAAAACACAACAGATTATTTATAAGCATCTCACTATCTAATAATTATAACTCTATTTGTTATTTTTTTCGTAACTTTGCAGCGTTATATCCACTTGAAACATACATAATTATATAAATGAAGAAACTTTTTATCGAGACATACGGCTGCCAGATGAACGTGGCAGACTCAGAAGTTGTGGCTTCCATCATGCAGATGGCAGGCTACGAACTGTGCGAGAACGAGGCTGAGGCTGATGCTATCTTCCTCAACACCTGCTCTATCCGCGAGAACGCAGAGAACAAGATATACGGACGACTTGAGACTCTGCACGCAGAGAAGAAGAAGGGACGCGAGCTCATACTCGGCGTGCTCGGCTGCATGGCTGAGCGTGTGCGCGAAGACCTCATACAGAACCACTTCGCCAACCTCGTTTGCGGTCCTGACTCCTACCTCAACCTGCCGGACATGATTGCGCAGTGCGAGAACGGACAGAACGCCATGAATATCGAGCTGAGCACCACCGAGACCTACCGCGACGTTGTGCCGCAGCGCATCGGCGGCAACCGCGTGAGCGGTTTCGTGAGCATCATGCGCGGCTGCAACAACTTCTGTCACTACTGTATCGTGCCCTATACTCGCGGACGCGAACGCTCGCGCGACGTGGAGAGCATCCTGCGCGAGGTGCGCGACCTGCACGACCGTGGCTTCAAGGAGGTAACACTGCTCGGACAGAACGTGAACAGCTACGGACTCACGCCTGCCGGAAAGCGCATCGAGGGCGGCTGCTCGTTCGCCGAACTGCTGCACAAGGTGGCGCAGAGCGTGCCCGACATGCGCGTGCGTTTCACCACATCCAACCCCGAGGACATGACCGACGACATACTGCACGCCGTAGCCGAAGAGCCTAACCTCTGCAAGCACATACACTTCCCGGCGCAGAGCGGATCGACAAAGATACTGAAGTTGATGAACCGCAAGTACACACGCGAGCAGTACCTGGAGCGCGTGGAGGCTATACGCCGCATCATACCCGGCTGCGGACTCTCTACCGACCTCTTCGTGGGCTATCACGACGAGACACCGGAGGACCACGCAGAGACACTCTCGCTGGTGCGCGAGTGCCAGTTCGACTCGGCTTTCATGTTCAAGTATTCGGAGCGTCCGGGCACATACGCCGCAAAGCACTTGCCCGACAACGTGTCGGAGGAGGTGAAGATAGAACGCCTCAACGAGCTTATAAGCCTGCAGACGGAGGTGAGCGCAGAGCAGAACCGCAAGGACATTGGCAAGACATTCGAGGTGCTCGTAGAGGGATACTCGAAGCGTTCGCGCGAGCAGCTCATGGGACGCACCGAGCAGAACAAGGCGGTGGTGTTCGACAAGGGCACATACCGCATCGGCGACCGCGTCATGGTGAAGATAACGGATGCCACATCGGCTACGCTGTTAGGCACTATAGCAGAATAAACCCACCGTCAGGCACTACATCAGAATAAAGACATGAAAGAATTTCTACAGGTACTGAGGCGCTTCGTGCCGCCATACAAGAAGTACATCGCGCTGACAGCCACGTTCAACGTGCTGTCGGCTGTGCTCAACATCTTCTCTTTCGCAGCACTCATCCCCATCCTTCAGATACTCTTCCGAACAGAAGGTGCAGGCAGTGCTACGCATCTCATGCCGTGGAGCTTCGACAACCTTAAAGAGGTAATATCGAACAACGCCGACTACTACGTGACGCAGCTCATCGCCAACGTCGGACCGACCACTACCCTACTCGTCATCGGTCTGTTCCTCGCCTTCACCACGTTCCTCAAGACGGGTGCCTACTTCCTTTCGTCGGCTACAATCATACCTGTGCGTACGGGCGTGGTGCGCGACATACGCAACCAGCTCTACCGCAAGATTACATCGCTGCCGCTGAGCTTCTTCTCCGACGAACGCAAGGGCGACATCATAGCGCGTATGACGGGCGACGTGCAGGAGATAGAGAGCTCGATAATGTCGTCGCTCGACATGCTCTTCAAGAACCCTATTCTCATCACGTTCTACTTCGGAGCACTCATATTCATCTCGTGGCAGCTCACACTCTTCACCATCGTCTTCGTGCCTATCTTCGGATGGTTCATGGGCTTCGTGGGCAGAAAGCTCAAGAAGAAGTCTATAAAGGCGCAGTCGCTCTGGAGCGACACTATGTCGCAGGTGGAGGAAACGCTCGGCGGACTGCGCATCGTGAAGGCGTTCTGCGCAGAGGACAAGATGAACACACGCTTCTCGAACATCAACAACGAATACCGCGACGCCGTGCAGCGCGTGAACATACGCCAGCAGATGGCGCACCCGATGAGCGAGTTCCTCGGCACGGTGCTCATCATCATCGTGCTCTGGGTGGGCGGCATACTGGTGCTCGACAACAAGATACTCTCCGGTCCGTCGTTCATCTATTATCTCGTGATGCTCTACTCCATCATCAACCCGCTGAAGGAGTTCTCCAAGGCGAGCTACAACATACCGAAGGGTCTCGCCTCAATGGAGCGCGTAGACAAGATTCTGAAGGCTGATAACACCATCAAGGAGCCTCTGCAGCCTAAGCACATCGCTTCGTTCGAGCATCAGATAGAGTTCCGCCACGTGTCGTTCCGCTACGGCGAGCAGTGGGTGCTGCGCGACATCAACCTCGTCATCGAGAAGGGCAAGACCGTGGCGCTCGTCGGACAGAGCGGATCGGGCAAGTCGACACTCGTCGACCTCATTCCGCGCTACTACGACGTGCAGGAGGGCGAGGTGCTCATCGACGGCATCAACGTCAAGGATCTCGGCATACACGACCTGCGTCAGCTCATCGGCAACGTCAACCAGGAGGCGATACTCTTCAACGACTCGTTCCGCGGCAACATCACGTTCGGCGTGGAGAGTGCTACGCAGGAGCAGATTGAGCAGGCGGCGCGCATAGCCAACGCCCACGAGTTCATCATGCAGACCGAGCAGGGCTACGACACCAACATCGGCGACCGCGGCGGCCGTCTCTCCGGTGGACAGCGACAGCGTGTGAGCATCGCCCGCGCCATACTGAAGAATCCGCCTATACTCATCCTCGACGAGGCTACATCGGCACTCGACACCGAGAGCGAACGCCTCGTGCAGGACGCGCTGGAACGCCTCATGAAGTCGCGCACGACGGTGGCTATCGCCCACCGCCTGTCTACCATCAAGAACGCCGACGAAATATGCGTGATGCATGAGGGCGAGATTGTGGAGCGTGGCACACACGAAGAACTCATCGCACTTGGCGGTTACTACAAGAAACTGCACGAAATGCAGAAGTAACAGCCTTAGGGATAAAGAAAGCCCGAAGTCCTGATCTACTGGACTTCGGGCTTTCTTCGTTCTACCGAATAGCAATATATACTTACGCCTTCCTACTTCAACGATTCGTCATACAATACATTGGTTGCCATATGCTGCACTTCGTTTACTATAGCAGGATAAGCCTTAACAAACTCATGCAATTCAATACTATTGCCTTGCTCGTCATAGGTTTTGCCTACGCCCTGAAATTCGGTTCCTTCAACCGCAACCTTGCCGTTTGCATGAAACACCTTTATCAATGTAACCTTTCCCTCTTCAAAAGTCATACATACCGTTTTATTGTCTTCAGACCATGCCTTTCCACTGAAAGGCTCTTCACCATAATACGCTACGGTGAGACTCTTGTTGAATACCAGCTGACTTATCTTAACCTCCTTAGTACACGACATCAGAGTGAATACGCACAAAATCAATAAAAGTTTTCTCATATAGAACTACTGTTAGCTTGTTATATATTTATTGTGTAGAATATTTTCTCGAACACAGCCTTTTCCTTTTTCCAATCTCCTGTGGAATAAGTGGCTGTATTCGTTCTGCCTTCCGTATCGGTAAATGTGAATACAACCGGTGTCGCTGATGTGTATAACTTCTTTATATCCTTGTAGCTCAACTGGGCAGTTGTACGCACAACAAAGTTGCTACCCTTCGTTTCGTGATACAAAAGCTTTACATCTGAAGCCACCGTCGTAAACGTACCATTGCTCACGGACAAGCGGCTTATATCCTCGCGATTAGGCGAAACAACAGTGAAGTTCATGGTCAACGAGTCGCAATGAGACACATAAGTCATATCGAATACAAATCGCTTAATGTCCTTGCTACGCTCGCTCAGCTTCTTATTACCAATAAAATAAGCATCTCCCTTTTTTGTAGAGAAGGGATTTAAGCGGTTCGAAACAGACTGTGCGCTCGTACCGGCAATGCCAGTTGCAAGCATTATCATCAATAGAAATATTCTCATCTATCATCTATTTTAAAAAAAGAAGGATAACCTACTACTGTTGGTTATCCTTCCTATAAATTTCATTTAACCGAAACTACATCTTAGTGATTACTCACCGTAAACGTAAGTTGTCTTTGTACCGTAAAGACCAAGGATGCTTGTTGTCTTAACGTCAACGTGAGAAATCTTCTTGATACCTGCCTCCTTAGCAGCTTTGTTAATACTTGCGTCACCACCGAAAGTCAGAACGCTGAGGAATACTGGATAAGAAGCCTGACCGCACTTTGTACCTACTGTGTTTGATGTTGCAGCGAGTGGATTCACTGCTGAACAGCTTGTCATTGCTGCAGCTATCAAGAGAGCTGCCATTACCTTTAATGATTTCATAGACAATAAATTTAAATTTTTATGATTGTATAAAAATACCATTTGCAAAATTAAAGGGTTATTAATGAATAGATGTTTTTTTTGTTAATTTACCTTAAACAGATGTATTTTTATGCACAAAACTAATCTAATACACCTATTAGTATAAAATAAACATAATAAAGCCATACTTTTTACCACACGATATAAAAACCAAATAACCACAGAATAACCAGTTATCCACAATTTACAAAACCTGTTGATAACTCTGTAACATACTGACTCACAATTCTTATTTATCAACAGACCTGTGTATAACTACGTTAGTTAGTAGGTACAGGAGTACTTACAGGCGTGTACAGGAGTGTAGCGAGATGGGAAAAAGGCGTGTACGGGAGAGCAGCGTGATTGCGCACAGGAGGGTAGCGTTATGCACCGGAGGACAACGTGATTGCGCACAGGAGGGTAGCGTTATACACGGGAGGGTAGCGTGATTGCATACAGGAGGGTAGCGTGGCTATGGCAGGATGCCATAGTCTCCTAAATTAGCGAGTTATCCACAATTATCAACAACCTGTTGATAACTACGTAACTAACTAATAGCTAATGTAATGTTATCCACAAACACGTTGATAACTATGTTTAATAAACACTTTAGCACTCCGAAACATCATGTTTTGTTATCGGATTCCGTCCGCCGTCCAATCGGATTCCGTCCGCCGTCCGATCAGATTCCGTCCGCCATCCGATAGGACTGCGTTCGGTGCACGATGAAATTAGCTACAGTTATAAACAACATTAGCTATAGTTATACCCAACATTAGCGATACTACAACCCAACATCAGCAACACTCTTACACCGCATCAACTGTAGTAATCCCCGTCAGCAATAGGTATGCTATAGCATGACAACACCATGTACATTGTTGATAATGTGGATAATACAGGTAACTGACTGATACACAACAACAAGTTATTAACACCTGTTGTTAAGAAAGCTGTGGAAAGATAGTGCTGAGACAGCGAATTGATATAGTTAACAAGTTCATTCGCACCATAAAAACGACCGTGTCAACATAAAAACAACTCCACACCTGTTGATATTGTTAATAACCTATATAAAACACTGAAAACCAACAGGTAGTTATTAACACGCCTGTTGATAACCATGTTAATAGGAGGGTATGGCATCCCTGCCATACCCACGCAGCCGTATTGATGGTTGCGTGCAGTCACACTGCCTTATTGATGGCAAATTGCGTGGGTATGGCAAGGATGCCATACCCTCCTATGTCTTCATTTCGAGTTTTAACGCACACCTCCTGTTATTATTCACAAATCTGTTGATAACCTGTTGATAACTTACTAACAACACTGTTAACAACTTAGCCCTTATCAACAGGCGGACAGGCAGAGTAGGGTGGATGTGGATAACTGTGTGCGTTATCAAATTAATATTCTAAAGTTTTCCACAGGTTTTTAAGAGAAAAAGATATAAACTTATTAACTTTGCAGGTGTAATAGCACTTTTGTGTATAACTAACATATATAACTCATTTTCAAAGAGAAAATATTAACACAACCTGTTGACAATGATGTCTTACAGGTTTATAACGAAATAACCAAAGAAATAGGTAGAAAGTTTTCAACGTACTAACAGTATATCATACTCATAATCTTTTTCTTTTCTTTAAAAATAAAAAGAAATAGATATATAAAGAGATGTTGGTAAGTAGTCTACTCGTTAAGTCTGTCTACTTGTTTACTCGTCAACTAAAAAAATATATGAACAACGATTGGAAAGAGAAGGGTTACATCGACGAAGCGGTTGATGAATCCGTTGACTTGAAAAAAGAGATACGTCGCTTGTGTGAAGAGAATGACGCTGTTGTGCTTGCTCACTACTATACGGTGGGCGAAGTGCAGGAGGTGGCTGACTTCATTGGCGACTCGCTGGCATTGGCTCGCAAGGCTGCGAAGACCGATGCGAAGATTATCGTGATGTGTGGTGTGCACTTCATGGCTGAGACCTGTAAGCTACTCTCGCCGGAGAAGAAGGTGTTGTGTCCGGACCTCACTGCCGGCTGCTCGCTTGCCGACTCGTGCAAGGCGGAGGACCTGAAGGCGTTCAAGGAGCAGCATCCTGGCTATAAGGTGGTGAGCTACGTGAATACGACAGCTGCGGTGAAGGCACTCACAGACGTGGTTGTCACCTCGGGCAACGCGAAGAAGGTGGTGGACAGTTTGCCAAAGGACGAGAAGCTTATCTTCGGTCCCGACTATAACTTAGGCAACTATATAAATAGTGTTACGGGTCGCGATATGCTGCTGTGGAACGGCGGATGTCATGTGCATGAGAAGTTCTCGGTAGAGGCTATCGTGAAATTGAAGGCGGAGCACCCGAAGGCTGTGGTGATGGCTCACCTGGAGTGTAAGGCACCGGTGCTGGCTGTGGCTGACGTGAAGGGTTCTACGGCTACGATGCTCGATTATGCTAAGGAACATAAGGAGACGAAGGAATACATCATAGCTACCGAGGCTGGCATCCTGCACGAGTTGCAGCGCTGCTGTCCCGACGTGACGTTCTATCCGGTTCCGCCGGAGGTGTCTGAGGGTGGGGTAGGCTGCTCTTGCAACGAGTGCGAGTATATGAAGAAGAATACGTTGCTCAAGATATACAATACGCTGCGCTACGAGCTTCCGGAGGTAACTGTGGACGAATCTATCGCCAAGGATGCCGTTAAGCCGATAGAGCGAATGCTTGAGCTTTCCTAAGGAGTGGTTTCCACTGAATTGTAGGAGGGTATGGCATCCCTGCCATACCCACGCACCCTGCTACAGCAATGTTCTCCCACAGATTTCACAGATTTACACAGATGGTTAGGCTGCGTAGTGGGCTCCCACAGATTTCACAGAAGTTTATTGCTGAGAAGGAATTCCCACAGAATTCACAGAAGTTTATTGCTGAGAAGGAACTCCCACAGAGAACTCTCAGGGGGTGCACTTGTCTCAAGTGCACCAATCAATAATAGGTTGTTAATAGGTTGGTGCACTTGAGACAAGTGCACCCCCTGGAAGGCGGAAGTTTATTGCTGAGAAGAAACTCCCACAGATTTCACAGATTTACACAGATGTAAGCAAAATGTTCTGTGTGTTCCGTGAATTCTGTGGGAGTAAATATCTGTGTAAATCTGTGAAATCTGTGGGATAATATTCTCTGCCAGTCTGTTCTTTGTTCCGTGAAATCTGTGGGAGAATATTCTCTGTCAGTCTGTTCTGTGAATTCCGTGAATTCTGTGGGAGTATTATTCTGGCTGCGTGGGTATGGCAGGGATGCCATACCCTCCTATGTGGGAGACAAGTGCCCACATTAAAACTTCTTCAGCAGGAACGACGGCTTTACGCGCAGATAGATGCCAGCCGCAAGACTCACCTTATTATTATTGTTATACACCTTGTCGCCAACGACGAAGTCGTCCGTGGGCAGCGTGTTGAACACATCAGCCTGCACGCCCCATGAGAACCCCTTACCGAGTTCTTGTGCATAGCTCAGTTGAGCACAGACGGTGCGGTTGCGCTGCATCTGGAAGTCGCGGTTGTGTATACCCACCGAGCCGTAGAGAGGGTTGCCGAAGATAGATATGAACTTTGAGCTATCCCAGTAGGCACCGCGCAGACAGAAGCGCCAGATGTCAGCCTCCGCTTTCACGTACACACCTTTGCCATTGTCGAAGGGTAGGAGAGCACCCGTCATCTGTCGATAGTAAGCCACGTCAGCCTCTGCGTTCAGGCGCGTAAGAATAGAGTTGTCGGTGTGTATCGTTACGCCGACACCTGCCGCCGCGTTCATCCATGTCTTCACCTGCCGCTGTTCGGCGTCAGGGTTTATCTCGCCACCGCGGTGCTGCATCACCACCTGCAAGGGGAAGTAGACATGCGTGCGTCGCTCTGGACGGTTAGCCTTGAAGCGTGTTGACAGTCCGAAGGTGAACGCCTCCTGATGCGTGTCCTTGTCGAAGATGAAACTCTCCCAGTTCACCCACATGTCGAAGTCGAGCGGTTTCGTCTGCCACTGCATCTGTACGCCCATCTCGGGGTCAGCCGAGAGAGCGTTCTCCTGATTGTAGAGCGGTTCGATGAGTCGGTGGTTCGCCCCACCATATATATTACCGAGTATGAGGTTGAAGTTTCGGCTCACAGCCAGTTGCACGTTGAAGAACGGTAGCAGATGGAAGCCCGTCTGCGTTTGGTCGCCCTTCCATGTTGATATGTCGCTATAGTTGAGGTTAGGATATTTGTTTGCACCCCAATAGTGGAGCATACTAACGCCCACCTCCACGCGCAAGTTCTTCAGTGGCTGATAGCTCACCGTGGGCTGCAGGCGGTAGCCAGGCAGCGTGTATCCCTTCGAGAGGCATCCCTTATACTCATTGTCGCGGAAGAAGCACAGAGCGTCGAAATTGAGTCGCAGCTCACCGCACGAGGCAGAGTCGATGCTGTGGCTGTTCTCGAATAGCAGCGAGTCGATATGTGCGCTGACCTGTGCCTTAGCATTAGCGGTCGTTAGCAGCAAAAGTGCCGCGGTAAGAAGTGTCGGTAAACGTTTCATTAGTTTCTTATTACTACTTTCTAAGTTTCTTGTTTAGCTGTTCGATTGTGAGGTTTGTTGCCGTCACCTTTCCGTTTTCGATGACTATATTGTCGGGTATGTTCGACATGCCGAGGAGGTTGTACACATCGCCGTCTATCGACTTGCCGTCGCAGATGGTAATGACATCTTCTATTTCTCTTGAGTTGAGTATTCTGCGACATTCAGCGCGCGAGTAGTCGAGACATATATTCACCACCTTGACCTCTCCTTTCGTCTCTTTCTGCAGTAGTGCCATGCTCTGTAGCATCGATATACTATTGTAGTGCCACGATGCCCATGCCACCACTACTGTTGTGCCAGCGGTGGAGAGTGTGGCGTTGTTCACCGGCTTGCCATTGATGTCGTAAGTAGCGAACTTCGGAATACGGCTGTTTGTGGTGAGCGTTGTGCGGTTGTTTATGCTCTGTTGTAGACTCTTAAGAGAGTTGTTCCCGGGTTGATGTTCAAGTATGAGGTTTATCAGCTGTCGTGCAGTGGCGAAGTCGGGACGCTCCTTCTGCAGGAAGAAGTTGCGCACGACGTATGTGCTCACTATCGATTCGGGATGATCCTCTACGAACTGGCGTGCGTATTTCTGTATCTCGTTGGGTGAGGCGTTTGCAATCTGTTCGCGCAGTTGGTTCATCAGTTCGTTCGGCTTTGTGCCTTTCACCTTCATCTCTTTCAGGTGTGAAGCGTCGCCTTTTATGTCTACGCTCTTTCCTGGTGCAGCAAACACGGGTTGCTCGGTGAAGTTGGGGAACACAATCATCAGTGTCATCTCTTTCTTACACTCCACCTTATATGTAAAGCGTCCTGCTTGCACCTTTATAGTGTCGATACCCTTTAGGTTGCCATCTGGGCTATATACATAAAACTCGCCCTGATTAAGGTTCAGGAGCCTGCCGTCAATTTCGAAATGACGACTATCGGTTCCACATGACACCATAATCAGGGCGAGTAATGTCGCTATAATTGTTTTGTTCATTTTAGTCGTATGAACTGAAGTTAGAATAAGAAGGCTGAGAGCAATAACCCTCAGCCTTCATTTATTTTTAATTATTTAAAACGTCTTGCCACGTCTTACTTCAGAAGAGAGAGCTCCAAGTCCTTCTCAGCGTACTCCTTCAAAGAAGGATCCTTCTGGAGAGCCTCCTTGAGGTAAGAGTTAGCAGCGAACTTGTTGCCACGACGTGCAGCTACGATAGCGCGGAGGTAGTCGGTCATACCGTTCGGGTTAGCTACCTTGTCAAGAGTGCTTGTAGCGCCCTCGTAGTCCTTGTTCAGGATCTGAGCAAGAGCTGCAGTGTTTGTGTTCTGCTTGTTGAAGTCCTTGTCAGCCTGAGCGTAGTTGCCCTTAGCGATGTTGAGTGCGCCGAGAGCCGACTGTACGTTCTCAGAGCCAGAAGCCTTAGCAATCTGACGTTCTGCACCCTGTACGTCGCCCTCGATGAGCGAAACGAGACCGAGGTTAGCCTGTGCCTCCGGAGTAGATGAACCGAGAGAAGTAGCCTTCTGAGCGTACTGCTTAGCAGCTGCTACGTCGCCCTTAGCGAGTGCAAGAGCAGCGAGGTTGTTGTAAGCGCGGTAGTCGTTCGGGTAAACCTCTGTTGTCTTCTTGTAGATTTCCTCCTTCTTAGCTGCCGACTCCTCGAGAGTAGCAGAGTAGAGAAGCTCGTCAACGCTCAGCTTAGTAGCGTCGCTGCTGTACTGCTCCTTAATCTGGTCGTCGCTACGGCCGATTGTCTCATAGTTGATGATGAGGCGTGAACGGCGAAGCTCTGGGAGGATGCCGTCAGCAAGCTCCTGGAAGCCTGCAGACATGTTGCGGATCTGCTGCTCGCGCTCCTGTGGGTCGCTATACATAGAGAGCACGCGGAGGATTACCTCCTTGTCCTGAAGATTAGATGCTGCAACGAGCTTCTGGAAACCGTCCCAGTCCTGTGCTGTGTAGTGAGCGTCGATAGCTGCGTTCACCTTTGTCTTCTTCAATGTACCCTTAACGTACTTCTCTGACTCGTTCTGACGGTTGCCAGCGAGCTTATCGTTGAACTTAACGCCACCATCTGGTGAAGCGTAAGCCTGGATTTCTACGTTCTGTACGTTGTAGCCTTCCTTGTCAGCGTTGATCTTCTTAAGCAACTCTACAAACTCCTTAACAGAGTTGTTCTTGAGCTCGCTCTTGCGGATGTTAGCCTGGTTGATGAGGAACTTGATGTTAGCCTCCTGCTTAGCAGCGTTTACGCGCTGGAATGCGTCAGGAGCGATGCAGCCACTCTCAGAAACGAGAGTCTTCTTGTAGAGCTCTGATGTAGCGATAACGCCATCAGCTACCTTCACTGCAGGTACGTCGAACTGCTTCTTGCCGATGCGTGCGTCGAATGTGAGGTACATCTCGCTCTGCTGCATCTCTGGAACGTACTTGAAGTTAGACTTCATTGTGTAGCGACCACCTACCTTGTAAGAGATAGTCTGATCGTTGCCCTTTACTTTCTCACCCTGGAAAGTAGCACTCTGACCCTTAGCTACCTGACCGTCAGCGTAGCGCAACTCTGGAGTAACTGTGACAACAGCCTTCTTCTTCATGTACTTCTCTGGGAATGTTCCGTTGATTGTAGCTGGAACATCGCCTGCGTTTGCCTCAAGTGGGTTAGGGATAACTGTGAAGTTGTCCGCTGAGAGCGGTCCAAGCTTCGAACAAGATGTCATGAACAGCATTGTAGCTGCAGACAGTAAAAGAAGATTGTTTTTCTGCATAATTTATATAAAATATTAATTGATATATCTATTAGTGTTATTACACACGCTTAATGCGTGTACGTGTACATAATAATGTGCTACAAAGATACGCACTTATATTGTTTGCGACAAAGACAACTGTATTTAATTATGTTTAATTAACGATATGAATAGCTTCTTAACTCCTATAATAATAAAAAGACAGCGGAGATAAGTCTCAGCTGTCTTTTTATGTTGGATTTCATCCTTCGTTTTCTCGCCATGGCATAACTCGAGCAAGCTCGGTTCTGCTCATTTGGCTTAACGAAAACGTTGGTTTTTGATTGGTTTGGCTTAGTTGAGAGCGTCTGAAAGCTCGGCACCTGCCTTGAACTTAGCAACCTTCTTTGCTGCAATCTGAATCTTCTCACGAGTGCGGAGGTTCATGCCTTCGCGAGCTGGGCGCTCGTTAACACTGAATGTACCGAAGCCGATGAGCTGTACCTTGTCACCCTCAACGAGAGCTGTCTTGATTGCTTCTACTGCAGCTTCGAGAGCTTTCTTTGCGTCAGCCTTGCTGAGTTCAGCACCTACTGCTATCTTCTCTACTAATTCTGTCTTGTTCATAATTCTGTTGTATTTAAATTGTTTATAAATGTTAGTTTTCTCTGAGTTTGAAGAGCTAAAAATGTGTAACTCACACTATTTCAGTGACAAATTTAGAGTTTTCCTTTCATAAATCAAACAAAAAACAGAAAAAAGTGCATAATTAATTGAAAAAAAAAGCGCGAATAGCCTGTTTTATGCCTTTTTACGTGGATTTTTCGTAATTTTGCCACTCTAACGATGTGATATTTACAAATATATAAAAATGTGATATGAATAATATTCCAACGATAACAAAAAACTTACTTATTGTGAATGTAGTGGTATTCTTAGCCACTTATTTATTTAGAACTATCGGTGTAGACCTCAACAATGTTTTAGGTTTGCACTTCTTTCTTGCGCCCGACTTTCACATCTATCAGCTCTTTACATACATGTTCGCTCATGGTGGTTTCAGCCACATCTTCTTCAATATGTTTGCGCTGTGGATGTTCGGTTGTATCGTTGAGCGCACTTGGGGACCGAAGAAGTTTCTCACTTATTATATAGTGTGCGGAGTAGGTGCTGGTCTGTTTCAGGAGTTGGCACAGTTTGCGCAGTTTTATTTTATAGCAAGCGAACAACTTCCTCACTTCACATTGGCTCAGACAATGAAAGTGGCTGATGCCAATGCCGCCTTCCTTAACCTTTGGACTACCGTGGGTGCATCGGGTGCTGTCTACGGCATACTGCTCGCCTTCGGTATGCTCTATCCCGAGGAGCGCATCTTTATATTCCCGCTGCCTGTGCCTATCAAGGCAAAGTGGTTTGTGATGGGTTATGCTGCGATAGAATTGTTTATGGCTTACTCTTCTACGGGCGACGGAGTGGCTCACCTGGCTCACTTGGGCGGTATGGTGTTCGGTTTCTTCCTTATACGCTACTGGCGACGCCACCCCGACATTCGCTATAGTCGTCGCAGCGGACAGCAGTTCTTCGACTCTATGCGTGCCTCGTGGGAGCGTCGCACGGGGCGCAAAGATCGTGGCGGTGTGTTTACTAATAGTGCAAATACACGCCATGAGAGCGATTGGGACTACAACGCACGCCGCAAGGCAGAGCAGGAGCGAATGGACGAGATATTGGATAAGATACGTCGTAATGGTTACGAGTCGCTAACGCGTGAAGAGAAACAGCAACTCTTCGATGCAAGTAACAGAAAATAAAAAACAGACTTACACGCTTTGAAAAATATAAAATCAATAATCTTTCGCATCGTCGCTGCATTCAATGTGGTGACGGTGCTCTTTATGTTAGCTATAGGATATAGCGACAGGGTTAACCCTACGGCTCATCCGTTGATAGCTAACATAGGGCTTGTATTCCCCTTGTTTTTGCTGCTTAATATAGCATTTCTCGTCTTTTGGTTGTTGTTTTGTAAGCGTGGGGCACTCATCTCGTTAGTCGGAATGATAGTATGTTTCGGTCCGGTGCGCACTTATGTTCCGCTGAATGTTCCGTCTTCGGCTCCTGAGGATGCGTTGAAGATAATGTCGTACAATGTGTTCTGCTTTTCTACGTGGACTGACTTGTCGCAGCCATGCGCTATAGCCGATTATATGTTGGAACAGGACGCTGATATCGTTTGTTTGCAGGAAGCTGATGTACAATGGGCAAAGCGTGTGAAGATAGACTCGTTGATGGACGTTAAGTATCCTTACAGAAAGTATAGTGGCTCGAAAAATCCCAAAGGAGGCGATGCTGTCGGTATATATAGTAAGTTGCCGATAGTAGGGGAGGAATATATATCCACCGAAGAGGATACATATAACGCCGTATCTTATGCTCTAAAGACAGGTGAAAAGGACACTACGCTTGTTATTGTAGCCCACTTCCAGGTTACCGGATTGTCGCCCGAAGACCGTACACGCTTTAAGTCGATGTTGAAAGGTGACATGGAAAGCGATGAAACAAAACAGGAAACACATCGCCTGTGGAACTTGCTTGGCGAGTCGTCAGCGAAACGTGGACCACAGGCAGACGCTGTGGCTGAATATATTGAGCATCACAAGCATCAGAGCATAATCCTTGCAGGCGACTTCAACGATTCGCCCATATCCTATACCCATCAACGCTTAGCTAAAGAACTCACCGATTGTTATGTAGCTACGGCGAATGGTCCTGGTATATCTTACCACTACAACGCTTTCTACGTGCGCATAGACAACATCATGTGCTCCGACCATTGGAAACCCTATGAATGCAAGGTGGATAATAGCATAAGTGCATCCGATCATTATCCGATTGTATGTAAGCTGCAAAGGGTAAAATAGCAATGAGTATAGGGGTGATGACACCACTTTAGAAAGTGCTTTTTCACCTTATATATTATAAAAATATTTAAAAAACTGGACTTTTATAAGTGTTTTAAACTCTTAAACCTCTGCAAAACAAAGAAATAAAGCTATAAATTTCGGTTTAACTGAAAAAATCTGTAACTTTGCACGCTATCTGTATACACAGCGAAAAAATAATAATAACAAAAAATAAATCAAAAAAATGCAGAACAAAGGTATTGTAATTGTAACAGCCGTCCTTTTGACGCTTGCAAGTATCTTCTATCTCTCGTTCTCGGCTGCCACAAAGTACTACGACAGCCAGGCTGCGAAGATAAAGGATCCTATCGCACAGCAGGACTACAAGGACTCCGTGAAGTATCTTGGCATCTACTCTTATCAGAAGTGTCTCGAAACACAGATCGGTCTCGGTCTTGACCTTAAAGGCGGTATGAACGTCATCCTTGAAGTGAGCGTTCCTGATGTACTCGAGAACCTCGCCGACCACAAGGTAGACGCAGCTTTCGTTAAGTCGATGAAAGAGGCTCGCGCAGAGCATGAAGTATCGCAGAGCGACTTCATCACACTCTTCGTCAACGCTTTCAAGAAGAACGCTCCGGGACGTCATCTCTCAGAGATCTTCGCTACACAGCAGCTCCAGGGCAAGGTGTCGCCTAACTCTTCTGACAAGGAAGTAGAGAAGGTGCTCCGTTCAGAGGTGCAGGCAGCTATCGATAACTCGTTCCTCGTCGTACGTACACGTATCGACAAGTTCGGTGTCGTACAGCCTAACATCCAGAAGCTCGAGGGTCAGCAGGGCCGTATCATGGTAGAAATGCCGGGTATCAACGAGCCGGAGCGCGTGCGTAAGCTCCTCCAGGGTAGCGCAAACCTTGAGTTCTGGGAGACATACAACTCAGACGAAATCATCCCTTACCTATCACAGCTCAACCAGCGCGAGGCTAACCACCGCTCTGGTGCCAAGGAGGAAGTAGCCGACTCGGCTGCTACCGACACAGCAGCAGTAGCAGCAGCCGAGAAGGTAGAAGCTAAGGCAAAGGCAGCGTTCAATACAAAGAAGAGCGCTAAGGCAGACGACGCAGCAGCTATGGCTGAGTCTAAGAAGCAGAACCCGCTCTTCTCTGTGTTCCAGCCTTCTGGCAACGGTGCGCTCAGCCTCGTAGGCTACGCTTCGGCACGCGATACAGCAGAGGTAAACAAGATTATCTACTCGGCTCTTGCTAAGCAGATACTCCCCGCCGACTGCCGCCTCCTTTGGAGTGCTAAACCAGCTGACGGCATCCAGGCAAAGAATATCTACGAGCTTCACGCCATTAAGGTGACAACCACCAACGGCCGCGCTCCTATCGAGGGCGACGTAGTGACCTACGCTAAGGACCAGTTCAACAACCTTACTGGCTCGCCTGAGGTTTCAATGACCATGAACTCTGACGGTGCACGCCGCTGGGCAGCCCTCACAAAGGCTAACGTAGGCAAGGCAATCGCTATCGTGCTCGACGGTACAGTTTACTCTGCTCCGCGCGTAAACGGCGAGATTTCTGGCGGTCAGTCGTCTATCTCTGGTAACTTCACAATCGAAGATACAAAGGACTTGGCTAACACTCTTAAGTCTGGACGTATGCCGGCTCCGGCACACATCGTTCAGGAGGAAGTAGTAGGTCCGACACTCGGTGCACAGTCAATCCAGCAGGGCTTCATCTCGTTCATCTTCGCCTTTATCATCCTGATGATCTATATGGTAGTGATGTACGACTTCATCCCGGGTATGGTAGCTAACGGTGCCCTCCTCCTCAACCTCTTCTTCACCATGGGTATCATGGCATCGTTCCAGGCAGCTCTTACAATGCCAGGTATCGCCGGTATCGTGCTCGCCCTCGGTATGGCGGTGGATGCCAACGTGCTTATATACGAGCGCACCAAGGAGGAACTCAAGAAGGGTCTCGGCACCAAGCAGGCACTCTCGCTGGGTTACAGCAACGCCTTCTCAGCCATCTTCGACTCTAACTTGACATCAATCATCACAGGTATCATCCTCTACGTGTTCGGTACAGGTCCAATCCGCGGCTTCGCTACCACACTTATCATCGGTATCTGCTGCTCGTTCTTCACCGCAGTGTTCCTCACACGCCTCGTTTACGAGAACCGTCTGAAGCACGACAAGTGGACAAAGCAGAACTTCTCTACACGCGTATCACGCAACTTCATGGCGAACAAGAACTTCGCGTTCATGTCGTCATATAAGACATCATTCACAGCGTTCGGCGTCGTAATCCTCATCATGCTTGGCAGCTTCTTCGTACGTGGCTTGAGCAAGGGTATCGACTTCACTGGTGGTCGCAACTACGTAGTGGTGCTCGAGAAGCAGACAGAGCCTGAGCAGGTGAAGGAAGCCCTCGTACCGCTCTTCAAGGGCGCAACAGTTAATGCTCTCGCACTCGGTACAGACGGCAAGACAATCCGTATCTCTACCAACTACAAGATCGAGTCGAACAACCCGGCTATCGACAACGAGGTAGAGGACATACTCTACAAGGGTCTCCACGGCGCAGGCCTCGTAACACAGGAAAGCGTTGAGGCATTCAAGAACCCTGACGTACGCGCAGGCGGTTCTATCATATCGTCTACAAAGGTAGGTCCGGCAGTGGCTAAGGACATCACACACGGTGCTATCATCAGCGTGCTCTTCGCCCTCGCAGCCATCTTCGTCTACATCCTCGTACGTTTCCGCAACGTAGCGTTCTCAGTAGGTTCTACAGTAGCCCTCGCCGTAGACGCAACAATCGTTATCGGATTCTTCTCACTCCTCTGGGACGTAGTGCCGTTCTCACTCGAGATTGACCAGACCTTCATCGGTGCTATCCTTACCGTTATCGGTTACTCTATCAACGATAAGGTGGTTGTGTTCGACCGTATCCGCGAGAACCTCACACTCCACAAGAAGATGGATCTGCAGGAGCTCTTCAACAAGTCGCTGAACGAGACCCTCGCACGTACTATCAATACATCGTTCTCAACACTCATCGTGCTGCTCTGTATCTTCTGCTTCGGCGGTGAGAGCACTCGCAGCTTCTCGTTCGCAATGTTGCTCGGTGTAATCTTCGGTACACTCTCTTCTATCTTCATGGCTGCTCCGGTGGCTTACCTCACACTCGGTCGCAAGATCAAGCATGAGGAGGCAGCTCTCGAAGCCGTAGAGGTGAAGTAACAGACATCGCTTACATAATTATAATAAAAGCGCAACTCCATAAAGGAGCTGCGCTTTTTTGTATTTTTCTACGATTTTCAGTAACTTTGCAGATGAAATTAAAAAACACATAATATAATGGAAGAGAACAAGTTCAAACGCACCACTGTGACTGCGGCTTTGCCATACGCCAACGGTGGAGTACACATCGGCCACTTGGCTGGCGTGTATGTGCCTGCCGACATCTATGTGCGCTATCTGCGCCTGAAGAAGCAGGAAGTGATGTTCATCGGCGGTAGCGACGAGCACGGTGTGCCCGTGACAATCCGCGCACGCAAGGAGGGCATCACGGTTCAGGAGGTGGTAGACCGCTATCACAACCTTATCAAGAAATCGTTCGAAGACTTCGGCATTTCGTTCGACATCTATAGCCGTACTACATCGAAGATTCACCATAAGTTCGCAAGCGACTTCTTCCGCACGCTCTACGACAAGCATGAGCTTGTAGAGAAAACAGAAGAGCAGTTCTGCGACGAGGTGACTGGCGAGTTCCTCACCGACCGCAACATCGTAGGTACATGCCCACGCTGCGGCGCTGAGGGTGCTTACGGCGACCAGTGTGAGAAGTGTTGCGCAACACTCTCACCCGAGGAACTTATCAACCCTACAAACAAGAATAACCCGGGTCATGGACTCGTGAAGAAAGCCACAAAGAACTGGTACTTGCCGCTCAACAAGTGGCAGGACTGGCTGAAGCAGTGGATTCTGGAAGACCATAAGGAGTGGCGTCCGAACGTGTACGGACAGTGTAAGTCGTGGCTCGACATGGATCTGCAGCCGCGCGCTATGACACGCGACCTCGACTGGGGTATCCCCGTACCGGTAGAGGGAGCAGAAGGCAAGGTGCTCTACGTGTGGTTTGACGCACCTATCGGCTACATCTCCAACACTAAGGAACTTTGCGACGCACAGCCCGAGAAGTGGGGACCGTGGCAGAAGTGGTGGCAGGACCCCACATCACGCCTCGTTCACTTCATAGGCAAGGACAACATCGTGTTCCACTGCATCGTCTTCCCGACTATGCTGAAGGCTCACGGCGACTATATCCTGCCCGACAACGTACCCTCTAACGAGTTCCTCAACCTCGAGAACGACAAGATTTCTACATCGCGCAACTGGGCTGTATGGCTCCACGAGTATCTCGTCGACTTCCCCGGCAAGCAGGACGTTCTGCGCTATGTTCTCACAGCCAATGCGCCTGAGACAAAGGACAATAACTTCACATGGAAGGACTTCCAGGATCGCAACAACAACGAGCTGGTGGCTGTTTACGGCAACTTCGTCAACCGCGCCCTGCAGCTCACGAAGAAGTACTTCAACGGCGTTGTGCCTGAGTGCGGCGAACTTCAGGAGGTAGACCTCAAGACTATCGAGGAGTTCAAGGACGTGAAGCAGAAGGTGGAGGCATTGCTCGACACATTCAAGTTCCGCGACGCACAGAAGGAGGCTATGAACCTCGCACGCATCGGAAACAAGTATATCACCGACTGCGAGCCATGGCACGTGGCAAAGACCGACATGGAGCGCGTAAAGACCATCCTTTACCTCTCTCTGCAGCTCGTGGCTAACCTCGAGATTGCTTTCGAGCCGTTCCTGCCGTTCAGCTCGGCACGTCTGCGCGAAATGCTCAATGTTACCGATACCGATTGGGCTCAACTCGGCTCTACAGAGCTGCTCAAGCCTGGTCATCAGCTCGGCACACCGGCGCTGCTCTTCGAGAAGATCGAGGACGAGGCTATCGAGGCTCAGCTCAAGAAGCTCGAGGACACGAAGAAGGCTAACGAGGCTGCCAACTACGTTGCTGCACCTATCAAGGAGAACGTAGACTTCGACACATTCGAGAAACTCGACATCCGCGTTGGTCATATCAAGGACTGCCAGAAGGTGAAGAAGTCGAAGAAACTCCTGCAGTTCACCATCGACGACGGTTCTGGCGTTGACCGCACAATCCTTTCGGGCATCGCAGCTTACTACGAGCCTGAGCAGCTCATCGGCAAGGATGTGCTCTTCGTAGCCAACTTCGCTCCGCGCAAGATGATGGGCATCGAGAGCCAGGGTATGATTCTCTCTGCCGTAAACTTCGACGGAACGCTCAACGTAACCACCGTGGCTGGCAACGTTAAGCCTGGTTCGCAGGTAGGATAATTATTACTTATACAATAAAAACAAGCCCTATACAACAATGTTTGTATAGGGCTTGTTTTATTAGGAGGCTACGGCATTCCTGCCGTAGCCACTATATGCAGTACATATTATTACGATTTATTGCTATGCCTACGGCAAGAATGCCGTAGGCTCCTACGTTTTTTTATTTGTCGCCGAGTCCTTTTACGATTCGCGTTATGCCTTCGTTAAGCAGTTCGCTGGTGCAAGCCATGTTTATGCGTATGAACGCCGCGCCTTCAGTGCCGTACATGCTGCCCGCATTCACCCATACTTTGTTCTCGTGCATGAGCATCTCCTCTATTTCGTCCGATGAGATATGCAGTTCCGAGCAGTCTATCCACGCCAGATACGTGCCTTCCATGCGCATCACCTTGCACTTCGGCAGTTCGCGAGCGAAGCGTTCGCACAGCAAGTCGTAGTTGGCAGAGATGTATTCGCGCAGCTGTGTGAGCCATTCGTAGCCCTCGTCGCTGTAAGCAGCCTGCAGGGCTATCACGCCGAACGGGTTCACGTCGCACACCTCGTTGATGTTTATGGCGCGGTCGATGCGGTTGCGCACCTCTGCATCGCGGCAAACGATATTTGCAATCTGCAGTCCGGCGGTGTTGAACGCCTTCGACGGCGAGCAGCAGGTTATCGAATCGCGGCTCAGCTCGTCGGGCAGCGAACCGAACGGCACGTACTCGTTGTCGTAGAGCGTCAGTTCGCAGTGAATCTCGTCCGACACAACGCGTACGCCATACTTGTGGCAAAGCTCCGCCACGCGGGTCAGTTCGTCGCGAGTCCACACGCGTCCGCCCGGATTGTGCGGGTTGCAGATCAGCATCAGTCGTGCGCGTTCGTGAGCGAGCTTGCGTTCGAGGTCGTCGAAGTCGATTTCGTAGCGCAGTTCCTCCTTATTATATATAAGCGAGTTGGAGACCGTCTCGCATCCGTTGTTGCGTATTGAGGAGAAGAAGCAGTTGTACACCGGTCCCTGCACTATCACCTGGTCGCCAGGCAGCGTAAGCGCCTTGATAACCGCCGACACAGCCGGCACCACGCCCGACGTGTAGATGATATCCTCGCGGTTGATGTGCCATCCGTGATGCTTACCGAACCAGTTGCACACTGCTTCGTAGTACGCCTCAGGCACACGTGTGTAGCCGAATATGCCGTGCGCCACGCGTCGCTGCAAGGCTTCGGTGATGCAGGGGAAGGTCTCGAAGTCCATATCCGCCACCCACAGCGGAATGATGTCAGTCTCTGGTGCCGAATCCCATTTGTAAGAATCGGTGCCGCGTCGCTCAGTTGGTCTTGAAAAGTCGTATTCCATAGCTTACGTCCTTTTTATGTATGCTTATGCACGCGTCAGAATCTCGCAGTCAGCCGGCTTTTTGATGTTCTCGTCGAGTATAATCTCGCCTATGCTGTCAGCCACGATGCGTCCTGACGCAGGGTTCTTCACGCTCTTGATGTGTCCGCGTATGTCAGCCTGCACGGTAGAATACTCGAACGCGCGGTCGCATTCGGCGTCGAACGTGCAGTTCTCGAGCACGAGGTCCTTGGCGTAGCAGAGCGGCTGTTCGCCAGATATATGGCAGTTGACGAGACGCAGTCCGCGCGAGTGCCATCCGAGGAACTCTCCGTTCAGTTCCGAGTCGTACACCGTCACGTTGTCCACCTCCCAGAACGAGTCCTTCGTGTCTATCTTCGCGTTGCGAATCTCTATGTCGCGCGAGTACTGGAATACGTACTTCGCGTCCGATACCAGTCCGTCCACCTTCACGTTGCGGCAGTGCATGAATGGGTATGTGCCTTCGTGCAGCACCACGTTCTCCAGCTTCAGTCCGTCGATGCCCCAGAACGTTTCGTCGGCATCGTTCACGGTTACGTTCTTAAGCGACAGATTTTTCATCTCGCGGAAGAACTTCGGACCGTTTATCACGCAGTCCTCCATGTGCATATCGTCCGAGTACCATATCGCCGAGCGCGAGCCCGGAGCGAAATAGCAGTTGCGTATGTCCGACCCCTTTACGTGCCACAGCGGGTATTTGCCCTCGAAGTAGCAGTTGCGGCATACTATGTTACTGCACTCTTTAACGCCCGATTCGCCGAAGGTGATACGCACGTGGTCGAGCTCCACGTTGTGTATCTCGAATAGCGGACGCTCTCCGCCGAAAACCTTGTTACTGATCTTTTCCATAATGTTTACATGAAGTTTGAATGTTCCAGAATTTGAGTTTTACCAAGAAGATTAAGCCTCTGAAGCAGAGTTCGATGCACATGGCTATCCACACACCGCGCAGTCCCATCGATGGTGCAAGCATTGCAGCGAGCGATATGCGCACGCCCCATATAGAGATGAGGTTCATTATGCTCGGCACGAGCGTCTTCGCTGCGCCCACGAACACACCGTAGCTTACTATTGCAGCGGCGAACATAGGCTCTGCGAATGCTTCTATGCGCAGCACCTCCACGCCCAGACGGCGCACTTCCTCGGCAGGTGTCATCATCGCCATCGCCGTTGGTGCTCCGACGTACATCACCACACCCATCACAGCCATTACCGTCACGCCCAAGCCTACAGACAGCCATGCGAAGCGCTTCATCAGCTCGTGCCTGCCGGCACCCATGCTCTGTCCGACGAGTGTCGTTGCAGCGTCGGCGATGCCGTAGCCCGGCATGTAGCAGAGGCTTTCGATGATTATGCCGAACGAGTTGGCAGCTATGGCGAAGGTGCCCAGCGGCGCAATGATAATGGTCGTCATCACGTAAGCCGAGCACATGATGGTCTGCTGCAAACCCATCGGCAGGCTGATGTGAAGCGCGCGCTTCACTACGCCCCATGTGGGCAGAAAGCGTCCCGTGTCGATGCGCAGCGACAGCTCTTTGGAGCGGAAACAGAGAATGTACATCGTTATGGAGGCTGCCACCAACTCAGCCGACACCGTGCCTATCGCCGCGCCCATTACGCCCATGCCCATGCCGGGCATCATTATCTGTGTGCCGAACAACTCCACGGGTCGGGTGGGGAAGATGAGGAAGAAGTTGAACACCACGTCGAGCGACATCATCACCACGCTCATCACGCTCGGCACGACCATATTGCCCGAACTACGGAGCATTCCGGCTCCGAATATTGAGAACTGGAAGATGGGCAGAGCCGTAGCCACGATGGCGAAGTAGGCTGAGGCGATGGGGGTTATATGGCTGTTGCCACCGAGCCATGTAGGCAGAAACGGACTCACCGCCAGCGACACTAATCCGAGCAACGCGCTCACCACGAGCACCGACATTATGCCCTGACGCAGCGTGCTGCGAGCACGTGCAGGGTCGTTGGAGCCCAACTGGTGGCTCACCTGTACGTAGAAGCCGGCTGCCGTAGCCGAGCAGATACTGCCCAGCAGCCACATAGTGGTCTCCATGAGTCCGATAGAAGCCGATGCCTCCGCACCCATACTGCCCACCATCGATGCGTCAATATATTGCATCATCGTCGTCGTGAGTTGCGCAAGTATAGCCGGTGTGGCGAGAAACATTACCAATCGAGCCTGCTCGCCGAGTGTCATAGGCTTACCCAGGCGTATCATCGAGAGTAATGCATCTTTCTTCTTGTCTGATTTCATATATAAATAATGTGTGTACCTATTGAATTGTTAAGCATGTTGTTATCGCAATGCGAAGTTACAACTATTTTAAAGAATACACAATTCAGCAGACACGATATATGTAAGATATTTAACAAAAACAAGAAAATTGGTCATAATGTTTAAAAAAGTTATATAAAAGTTGTTTCATGTGAAATATTTTACTACATTTGCAACATATAAACAAAAAACTAACAAGTGTATGAAGAACTTATCTCTAAAAACATTAGCATTAGGTATTCTTGCTTTGTTTGCTGTGACCACTATTTCTGCACAGGAAGAGCCAGCAAAGAAAAAGACCTTAATTCCGCAACACTTTAGTTTAACATTATTTATAATATCCTGAGCAACAAT
>OHQS01000050.1_pt1 | contig 117664 bp, 129 predicted proteins | sample 1578181 | NCBI WGS metagenome assembly OHQS01 (sample SAMEA3879528, study PRJEB24766) | human gut metagenome | biome: human-associated habitat; feature: feces | place: USA | collected 1985/1987 | reverse complement strand
AAGACAGCCCACAAAAAGCAGCAATGAGAGAAATGATGCGTGACTATCTGAAAAATAATGATATCAGCATCAAAGATGGCACCGATGTTAACAGCATCATGCGTGACATGATGTCTGTCATTTTGGAAGGTGCTTTGGATGAAGAACTGGATGAGGAATTAGGATATTCCAAGTATGACTATCGAAACAAAGAAACAGACAATAGTAGAAATGGACATTCCAGCAAAACCATGCACACCAGTTATGGAGATATGGATGTGGCAATCCCAAGGGATCGTAATGGTGATTATGAACCACAGCTGATTAAAAAATATCAGAATACCGTAACTCAGGACATGGAAGAAAAAATACTTTCCATGTATGCCAAGGGAATGACAACTGGAGACATTGAATCCCACATGCGTGAATTATACGATATTGATATTTCTGACAGCACAATCAGCCGGATCACAGACAAAATCCTGCCGATTGTAAAAGAATGGCAGGAACGCCCTTTGGAAGAAGTGTATGCTGTAGTATTTATGGATGCAATCCACTATCACGTCCGCAGTGAAGGACGTATTGTAAAACGTGCGGTTTACATTGCCCTTGGTATCGATATGAATGGGAAAAAAGATGTTCTTGGAATGTATGTTGGAGAAAACGAAAGTGCAAAGTTCTGGCTTTCTATCATGAATGGATTAAAAAACAGAGGTGTTGAGGATATCCTGATTGCATGCGTTGATGGTTTAAATGGATTCCCACAGGCAATCGAGGCTGTTTATCCCAAAACAGAGATTCAGCAGTGTATCATTCACCAGATCCGCAATTCAACGAAGTTTGTTTCATACAAAGACATCAAAAAACTGATGGCTGATCTGAAGCTTGTATATGCGGCTCCAACGGAAGAAACAGCTTTAAATGAGTTAGAATTGTTCAAGGATAAATGGGATTCCAAGTACCCAAAAATCTATAAATCCTGGCATGATAACTGGGCAACACTGTCCACTTATTTCAAATATCCGGAGGCAGTAAGACGGCTGATTTATACCACAAATGCCATTGAAGGATTCAACCGCCAGCTTCGGAAAGTGACCAAAAGCAAGACCGTTTTTCCGTCAGATGACAGCCTTTTGAAAATGCTGTATCTGGCAACCATGGATATCACGAAAAAATGGACCGGACACAGGCAGGACTGGGGGCAGAGCCATTCCCAGCTGGAAATCTATTTTGAAGAACGTCTAATCGGACGCAACCTGTAAAAACAGCTTGTTTTAGGCAGGTTTTATTGACATGCCAAAAAACTACTGTATAATTCAGATATGGGCAGAATCCGGAAAACCGGCTCTGCCCATTTGTAACTATTCACAAATCTTATATCAGTTTTTAACGTTTACACAAAACTTGAAACGGTCTCTAACAAGAGAAGCCATAACCAGAAAACAAGAGAGAAAGTTCTTGGAATTTATTAAGAATGATGAGCATTATAAACGATACTATGATGGTATGTTTATCCTCTTTAAAACCGGACTTCGTATTTCAGAGTTCTGCGGATTGACACTTTCCGATATTGATTTTGAAGAAAAACAAATAAGCGTAAATCATCAGCTTCAAAGAACCAGAGGAATGAAGTATATTATTGAGGATACAAAAACATCAAGTGGAACCAGAATCATTCCTATGACCGAAGAAGTGTATGAATGTTTTAAGCGTATTGTTGAAAATCGTAAAAAACCCAAGAAAGAACCTGTGATTGATAAATATAAGGGATTTCTGTTTCTAGATAAGAAGGATATGCCACAAGTCGCATTGCATTGGGAAAAACACTTTTCATGGGCACTGGAAAAATATAACAGGATATATAAAGAACAGATGCCAAAGATAACTCCTCATGTTTGCAGGCATACGTATTGCAGCAACATGGCGAAGAGTGGTATGAATCCCAAGGCACTACAGTATCTTATGGGACATTCAGACATTGGCGTAACATTAAATACATATACACATCTTAGAACCGAGGATGCAAAAGAAGAACTTGGCAAATATGCTAAGATGGCTTAATAAATTAAGAATATTAATACAACTAAAAGACAACCTAAGTATAAAAGTCTTTAGTAAAAAGAAGTTGTTTTACTAAGATTTTTACTAAATTTGAGTAACAAAATATACGGATTTATGCCACGATATGCAATGAAAGAGCTAAAAACGCTCTGTCATATCAATATTGACAAGGTGGCGCAAAATCAGGAAGAATCAGTATTTTCAAGGAGTTTTAGAGGCATGATAAAGATATTATTCATCTGCCACGGCAACATCTGTGTAAATGCTTAAAATGCCTGCAAAATCAATGATTTAAGAAATTGTCAGGATGAATTTGCCCCTGTTTTGCCCCTAATAATTATAGGACTACCCGATAAGTAAAAATCCCTTAGCTGAATAGCGAGGGATTTTTTGTATGGAATAATATAATAAAATCAAAAGATGCTTGATGTATGCCAAGAAATTCTTGATAAATAGAATAAAATGATTTATTATTTAAGTTGAGAATAACTTTCTGGAGAAGTTTAGAGGAGATAGATTATATGAGTGATAAGGTGATTTTTAGTTATGCAAAACTTTGGAAACTTATGATAGATAAAAATTTAAATAAAACACAGTTGAAAGAAATGGCACAAATAAGTACTAATGCTGTTGCTAAAATGGGAAAAAATGAATCAGTCTCAATGGAAACATTAGGAAAAGTATGCTGCGCACTAAAGTGTGAGATAGGTGATATTATTGAGATATATGAGGTGAAAGAATGAAACCTAGAGTTTTTGATGTATTTTCTGGAGCCGGCGGTTTTAGCTTAGGATTTGAAATGGCTGGTTGTGAGGTGATTGCGGCAATTGAACATGATAAATGGGCTGCAGATACTTTTTCTTTTAATCATCCTAAAGCTAAAATGATGCTTGGAGATATAGAGTCTTTTGACGAGGAATATTTGAAAAAAAATATATCGGTAAAGCCGGATATTATTATTGGTGGTCCACCATGTCAGGGTTTTTCTGTATGTGTTAAAGATGCGTGTGATCCTAAAGATCCACGTAATTCATTATTTGTAGAATTTATTAGAATGGGTAAGATTTTTAATCCTAAAGTAATGGTAATGGAAAATGTACCAAATATTGCGAAAGCTAAGACACAATCAGGAGAGCGAGTTGTCGATATTTTAAAAAGCGAATTTGAAAAACTAGGTTATAATGTATATCAAGATATTTTAACTGCAAGTGATTATGGAGTACCTCAGATGAGACAACGTTTTGTGTTAATTGCTTCTAAACAAGAATTAAAGAATCCATTTCCTAAAAAAACACATTATGTAGATGCTGATTCAAATGAAGGACAGATGAATTTGTTTTCATCAGAATATTGTGGATTAAAGAAATGCCCAACATTATGGGAAGCAATTTCTGATCTCCCAGACATTGAAGCAAGAGAAGGTGCGGAGGAAATGAATTATACCAATGAACCTGAAAATGAGTACCAAAGATGGTGTCGTGGAGAAGAAAAAATATTACATAATCATCTTGCTATGAAACATACCAAAAGATTAGTTGAACGTTTTAGTAAAATGACATGGGGACAGTCAGTATCTGATATTACAGAAGACAGATTGAAACAGAGAAAAAGAAATGGAAATGGGGAAGTGTCTGACAAACCATATGATCAAAATAATAGAAGAATGCATCCTGACAAGATATGTCATACTATAACAGCTACTTTTTATGGTAATTTTGTACATCCATATAAAAATAGAAACTTTACTGCTAGAGAGGGGGCAAGAATTCAATCATTTCCTGATAATTATGTATTTTGTGGGAAGCCAACGGTTGTTAGTAAAAAACTTCTTTTAAAGGAAGGAAGAGATGGTGAAGCTTATTTGTGCCAGTACAGTCAAATAGGGAATGCTGTGCCACCGCTTATGGCAAAATGTATTGCAGAAAATATTATTAAACAAATTAATTTTGAAAAGTAAAGGGAGAATACAAATGAGTGTTTATGTGCATGGAGACAATTTAGAACAAAAGGAAAATCATCCTACAAAGTATAGGGATGATGTTTCAAAACAGTATTTAAAAGAGATAAGACAAAAATATAATGAATGGAAAACAGCAAATTTATCTCTTTATGGACCAGTAAAATCTAATAATGAAAATGATTATAAAATTATAGAAGAAAGGGTAAAGTTATTTAATGAGTACAAAAATTTCCTTGACCAACAACAATATGCAGAACAATTTGATTCACGTTCGAATTTACATTCATCAGCATTAGAAGAATTTATGTATTATTTGTTTAGAGATTTAGTTTTAGATTATTCACAACATGCATTGATTGGTAAATCGCACGCGTTTAAGGATATATTTTTTAGGGCGGCTAATTATTATGAGATGATAACTCAACCGCATACTATGATTGAAAAAAAGGATCACGATTTTGTTATTGGAGCTACAATTAATGCATCGTTTCAATGTGACGGAATGACGATTATTGAAAATGAAAGTTTTGATATGCCAGCAGTTGCTATTGAGTGCAAAACATATCTAGACAAGACAATGCTTGAAGGCGCATCAACGGCAGCTGAACAATTAAAAAGTAGGAATCCCAATGCTATCTATTATGTTGTAGCTGAAAGATTAAAATTAACAGAGGCTGTTAATTTAAAAAAGTATAAAGTCGATCAAATATATGTATTGAGAAAACAAAGAAATACGGATAGAGAGTATAGATATCTTGAAGGATATGTTGCTAATCCAATTTATACTGATGTTGTATGGCATTTGTTTTCCTCAGTTAGGGAGTATTTATCAACTGATTGGCATGGAAAAATTGCAGATGGAATAGATAGAGGATATTTGATATAGAATACAATACTTGTATATAAAAATGAAAAGTGTATCAAAAATTAATTAGAAGGGAGGATGAGTTTATGGGAGAGAGAAAAGCACTGGTTGTAGGAATAAACGATTATCCAACGTGTCCATTACAAGGGTGCTGCAATGATTCAGAAGCAATGAAAGATTTATTGACTAATCATGAAAATGGAGACCCTAATTTTGCTGTTTGGAAAAAAGATAATGTTTCTACAAAAGGTGAGTTGAGAGGATTAATAGAGACATGTTTTGAAGGCGACGCAGACATAGCTCTTTTCTATTACTCTGGTCATGGACATATTGACGCTGTAGGAGGATACTTAGTTACACCTGATTTTTCGAAAAATGATTATGGTGTGTCATTGCAGGAAATATTAACAATTGCAAATAAGTCAAAATGTAAGGAGAGAATAATAATATTAGATAGTTGCTATTCTGGATTTATGGGAAGTATTAATACAGATGGGCAAAATACGGCTAATATAAATGAAGGAGTTACCATATTGACTGCCAGTAGGAGCAGTCAAACTTCTATGGAGGTTAATGGACATGGTGTGTTTACATCATTATTGATTGAAGCATTAAATGGTGGGGCTGCTGATGTTACAGGACATATATCAATTGCTGGAGTATATGCTTTTATTGATAAAGCTCTGGGACCTTGGGCACAGAGACCAGTATTTAAGACAAACGTGACGAGATTTACATCTTTGCGAGAAGTGCAACCACAGGTTGACATAAATATCTTAAGGAAAATAGGAAAATATTTTCAAAATGAAGATTTTCAGTATGAGCTGGATCCGTCCTTTGAACCAACGAATAAAATTGAAATAGTTCATAATGTCATAGAGCCATACGCAAAAGACGAAAATACTGAAATTTTCTCTGATCTGCAAAAGTTGGAGGGAATTGGGTTAGTTGTTCCTGTAGGAGAAGAACATATGTATTATGCAGCAATGAATTCAAAATCATGTAAGTTGACTGCTGTTGGGAAACAGTATTGGCGATTAGTAAAAGAAGGAAGAATATAGGAGGAGTAAGATATGCCAAGTTTAAGAGATTATCACATTTTAATAAGCCATTCATGGGATTATAGTTCTGATTATGAAACTATTAAAAGATGGCTTGATGAGGCTCCAAATTTTATGTGGACAAATTATTCGGTACCACTTACAAATCCATTGGATGTTAATGGAAAAAGAGAGCTTAAAGAGAAACTTCGCAATAGAATTTCATTGTGTAGTTGCGTTATTATTCTTTCAGGTATGTATGTATCATATAGTGAATGGATTGATTATGAAATTGATACAGCCATAGAATTAGGAAAACCAATTATTGGTGTAAAACCAAGAGGTCAAGAGAGAATACCTAACAAGGTAAGTGATAATGCAGATATCATGGTTGGTTGGAATTCAAGTAGCGTTGTTCAAGCTGTTAGAAATTACGCATTATAAAGAGAGTATTACATATATCCCTTAGTCACTAAGGGCGCACTTCTATACCTACCTATACGGAAGGTGATGTGCGCCCTCATTTTATTTCGGGAGTTGCGGGATAAATCCCGGTCAAGGCTATACCTTGCGCAGACGAGGTCTGCTATCCACACATTGCGGCAAAGCCGCTATTTTCTCTTCTTTTTGCCACGTCCGTTTCCTTTGGCAGATTTGAATGCTGTCGAATAACGTTCCACAATATCCATAAAAGTCTTGAATTCGTAAGGATCCATTTTCGTAAAATTCATTTGAAAAAGTTTACTGTATGTCAGCATTTGCTTTTGTGTTATGCTGTCTGCTTTCTGGACTTCCTCATAGGTATCCATGAATTCATCAAAAATAGTATCATAACTTCCAGTATTGGAATCTTTTTTATGTAATTCTCGTAAATCTTTTGCAATCGCAGAAATATCATTTCCCAAAAGATTGTCAAAATAATTATCCTCATTAATGAGAGCTGCCTTTAGTGAGCGCATATAGTGGTCACTATCAGAGAGCGAATATTTGTTTTTTATCATTGCCCGGTTGTGCTCTATGTATTTGTTCATATTACGAATCTGAGCAGATGCCAGATTGTCAACATAGATTTCAAGGTCAGATAAAAAATCAGAAAAATGAGGATCCTTTATCATTTCACAAATCAGCCGCACATTCAGATTGCGTTCTTTTAATAAAGCTATAGTTTCATCATCTAAGCCAAGTTCATCAACCGGGAAAGGATGGCGTTCACGATTTTCTGTAATACCCAGTAAGTAATCACTGGTTACTCCGTAGAATCCAGCCAGAGTAACGATTACATTCACAGTAATCGCATTTTTGGTATCATCGCTCTCGTAGCTGCCTAGAGCAGATTTTGAGATACCAGTTTTTTCTGATAGTTCTACGAGAGATAGTCCTCGTTCGGTTCTTAAATCTTTTAATTTTTCCTGTAGCGTCAATTTACAATTCATAGATTAGAGTCCTTTTTATTTTATAGCAATCGAATCCCTTTTATCATACAACAGAACGTACGTTCATATCAAGGCAAATTTCCAAAAGAGTGGAAATTTTTATTTTTTTGTGCAAAATCCTACATTTCGGATATACGGGAAATGCACTTTGAATTTGAGAAAATCTCTATACAACTTCATGAGCATTCCAAATCACTACCGCATCGGGGAAGTCAGGCGATAATCCGGAAATAATCCGGGGAGCCGGCCAAGAGCGTGATAACGGCACAGTCCAAAACAGTCTATAAGGCTAAAGAACCCAGAGGTTACCTGCCAGGAAATGATGAGGTGAAATGACAAAAATGAATTTGGGATATGGAGGATTTCAAATGGAAGAAAATGAAAAGTTACACAAGATTCGTGTAGAGATTGAAAAAGCAAAACAAGAAAAACAGCAGGCGAAGAGGCAGCTCGTAAGAGCAGAGAATCGGTTGAAGTATCGTGAAAATATGAGCAGAAAGGCAAGAACACACAGATTGATAGTGCTTGGTGCGGTTATGGCACAGTATTTTCCAGAACTGAAAGAGTTATCGGAAGTACAGCTTGGTCAGATGATGGAGCATCTGGATATCAATGCACTTCATGAAGCGTTTTACAAGGCCTTGTCAAATGGCAGGTAGGAGGATTGTTGATGGCGATTTATCATTTTCATGTAACACAGGTTTCCAGAGGAAAGGGACAGTCAGCAATCGCAGCAGCAGCGTATCGAGCCGGTGAAAGACTACAGGATCATTATTATGGAGAATATGCAGATTATACAGCAAAAGGAGGAGTTGTTTACACCGAGATTATAGCTCCTGATTATGTGCCGGAGTCTTTTCATGACAGGGAAACATTATGGAATGCAGTAGAGAAGGTAGAGAAGCATCCCAAAGCACAGCTTGCATATAGCTTTGATTTTGCACTTATGAATGAATTCTCAATGGAAGAAAATATTATTCTTGCAAAAAGATTTATTAATGAGAACTTCATTGCTAAAGGAATGATCGCTGATATGGCGGTTCATAATCCCGACAAAAAGGAAAGAGATAATCCTCATGTTCATGTGCTCTGTCCAATCAGACCAATGAATATGGATGGAACATGGGGAGAAAAACAGAAGAGGGAATATCTCTTTGATGAGAACGGGAAGCCTGTTCTTGACAGTAAAGGACATCAGAAATTCAATGCTGTTCCTAAGACAGATTGGGGAAGACCGGAAACACTTGAATCATGGAGAAAAGCCTGGGCAGACATGGTGAATGAAGAATTTCAGAAAAAAGGAATGCAGGAGAGGATTGATCACAGGAGTTATGAAGCGCAGGGAATTATGTTGATTCCACAGATTCATGAAGGACCAAATGTACGAAAGATGGAAGCAAAAGGAATTCGTACAGAGAAAGGAAGCCTTAATCGTTTGATTAAAGAAATCAATCAGGGAATTCTTTTGTTAAAGGAAAAGGTCAAAGATATTATGGATGTTATTTCTGAACTATCGGAGGAAATGCATAGAAACGAGAAATCCACAAAATCAGATCTTTCGCAGTGCATACAAAAGTATTTTGCAGACAGAAATGAAATGGCTGAATCTTATAGTTATGGAAAAAACAAGGCAAGAAAAACAAATTTGAAGAAAATGGCGGAATTATTGGTTTATCTGGAAGAGCATCATATTTCGACTATTGAAGAATTAAATGAGCATGTGAAAGGTAAGAAAGCGGAGCTTGGAATACTGGGGCAAGTAAATCGTCGGAAGAAAGCGGATATTGCTGGATTCAAGGAAAATCTCAGATATTTAAACTGGTATGAAGAAGGAATCCCGATAATAGGTAAGATTGAAAAAGGAAAATTCAATAAGGCAAAGGAACGCATCAAAGCAGAGAATGGCGATACGCTTCGCAGATATCATATAGCAAAAAGAATTCTCACAGAAAGAGGGATGCTAGGGAAAATGGATAAAAATGTTTTACAGCAGGAAATCTGCAAGCTGGAAAACGAAACAAAAGAGAACTATGCCCAGTATAAGACACTGTCGAAAGATATTAAACAACTTCAGGATATCTGTATGCTTTCTCAGAAACCCAAAGAACAGAAGAAGCAGAAAGCAAAGGAGGAGAAAAGCTTATGAGATTATTTGAAGGCGTAAAAGCTAATGTAACTGCAAGTCAGGCAGCGGCTTATTGTGGATTTACACCTAATAGGTCAAAGATGATTTGTTGTCCTTTCCATAATGATAAGCATCCAAGTATGAAAGTTGATAGGCGGTATTACTGCTTTGGATGTGGAGAACATGGGGATGCTATAGATTTTGTGGCAAAGTACTATGATTTATCACTTAAAGATGCTGCGATGAAACTGGCAGATGATTTTGGAATTGATTATGACAGGAAAATACCGGCATCTATAGAGATAAAGAGGGCGCAGATAAAACAGAATCAGGAGAGATTGCAAAAAGAGCAGATTCGTGATTTGTGTAAAGAACTGTCGGAATTGCATTCATTTTTAAGAGAAAAGAAGCAACAGCCAGTAACATATGGAAATTTTACAAGCTTGAAATCCTATATTGATGATTTTGAATATGTGGATCATCTCTATGAATATTACATTTTGGAAGCATCGAATCAGACGCGAAAGCAGGAGTATAAGCATATATTGGAGGAGGTTATAAGAATTGAGCGAAAATACGGGAAAGAATACAACGGGCGAAGTATACAGGATGTTGGAATTGTCGGAGAAAAACAAGCCATTTAATACGATTGACAATGCAGTTTTAATATTGAATAATGATCCGTTATTTGCCGGAAATATCAAGGATAATCTTTTCAGGGAAAGAATAGAACTGGATGGAAATATGCCATGGAGCAGGAGCTATGTGGATGTAACGGATAAAGATGATATTCATATAAGGCATTATATAGAAAAGACGTATCACTACAGGAATGATAAGGCTGTGCGTGATGCTATGCAGATTGTGGCAACGGAGAATGAATACCATCCGGTCATAAATTGGTTGAAATCGTTGGAGTGGGATGGCATAGCGCGTGTGCGATATGCATTGCCTCATTTTCTGGGAACATCCGGGAGTGATTATGAGTATGAATGTTTAAAACTATTCATGCTTGGTGCAATCAGCAGGGTGTTCAAGCCGGGATGTAAATTTGAATATATGCTTTGTCTGGTAGGAGGACAGGGAGCAGGCAAATCTACATTTATTCGATTCTTGTGTATGCAGGACAGGTGGTTTACGGATGATATTAAAAGGCTTGATGATGATAAGGTGTATGAGCATCTTATGGGACATTGGATATGTGAAATGGCGGAAATGCTGGCGGTATTGAATACAAAGTACAATGAAGCGACTAAGGCATTTTTAAGCAAACAGTATGACAATTACAGAAAGCCATATGGAACATGGGCGGAAGATATACCGAGACAGTGTGTCTTTGCCGGGACTTCTAATGTTATTAACTTCCTGCCACTTGACAGGAGTGGAAATCGTAGATTTTTACCTATTATGTGCGATGCATCCAAAGCAGAGGTACATATTCTGGAAAATGAAGCAGAATCCCGTGTTTACATTGAACAGATGTGGGCGGAGATGATGGCTTTATATGGAGATGGGAAAATCCGGTTGAAACTGCCAAAAGAAACCGAAAAGAATCTGATAGAGTATCAGAGACCATTTATGCAGGAAGATACCTGGACAGGATTGATTCAGGAGTGGCTGGATCATACTTCAAATCAAGTGGTCTGTGTGCAACAGATTTATAACGAAGCTCTGAAAGAAATTGGAAAACCGAGAAATAGTGAAGCCAGAGAAATAGGACAGATTATGAATGGAACAGTTTCAGGGTGGAAAGCATATCCCAATCCGAGAAATATCCCTGGGTATGGAAAGCAGCGTGGATGGATGCGAGTGGAAACAAAGTCCGGAAACAGTGACGAAACATTTGTATCTGTGGAGGCAACTCAGATGGAGATACCATTCGATATTGAGAAATAGGGCATTTCAGAGAGTTGGCAATTATAAGATGGAATGAAAATTAAGTTTTGAGAGTCTGTTGCCGGACTTTGTTTCCAGACAATGTTCTGGTAGGCGGACTTGGAAAGGAAAAGGATGAACCAGATTAATTTATATATGGAGAAAAATATAACTCCCAAAGCAATACCAATAATCGTGCCAATGGCTTATCAGGCGATATGTATGTTGAATCAAAAAATAAATGAAGCACAGATGATAACACTTGCATTTTCTAAGGAGAAGAATGTGGCAGAGGAAGTATCGGTTCCTTTGTGGAAACGGTATGCACTTAGTATTCCAGAGGCGGCAAAATACTTTGGCGTTGGAGAAAAAAGATTGTATCAGATTATTGCAGAGAATGAAGGAGCGGATTTTATATTGGAGATTGGATCCCATATAAAAATCAAAAGAGAATTATTTGGTAGGTTTCTGGATAGAGCTACATGTGTGTAGGATATATCAGAATTCTGCCATGGAAAATCGGCGATTTTATTATGTCAAAAGGACTCCCTATATGATATACTTTTCGTATCGGGTAGTCCTTTTCTGATCAAGAAAGGAGACTAACTAATATGAGTGAAAAAAGGAGAGATAGCAAAGGACGTATATTACACAACGGAGAGGTTCAACAGAAAGACGGAAGATATCGATTTAAATATTATGACAGCACAGGAAAAGACAGATATTTATATAGCTGGCGCTTAGACAGGAATGATAAAACTCCGGCAGGAAAGCGTACAGGTCCATCACTAAGAGAACTGGAGAAAAAACTTCAGGCAGATATGTTTGACCACATTGTTACAAATGGCGGAAATCTGACGGTGCTGGAACTGGTTGAGAAATATGTTGCAACACGAACCGGTGTCAGAAATTCTACGAGAGCTGGTTATAAAACTACAATCAATTTTCTCAAAAAAGATCCTTTTGGTAGTAGAAGAATTGATACAGTCAGGATTTCAGATGCAAAGTTATGGCTGATTGGATTGCAACAGCAGCATGGAAAAAGTTATAGTGCGATTCATTCTATAAGAGGTGTGCTTAGACCGGCATTTCGGATGGCTCTAGATGATGATTTAATCAGGCGTAATCCATTTGAGTTTGAATTGGCAACAGTGATTGTTAATGACAGTGTCACGAGAGAAGCCATTACACGGGAACAGGAACGGAAATATCTGGAATTTGTAAAGAATGATGCTCATTTTAAAAGATATTATGAAGGAATCTTTATTCTATTCAAAACCGGACTTAGAATCTCCGAGTTTGTAGGATTAACAATTAAAAATATTGATTTTACCAATCACAAGATTATCGTGGATCATCAGCTTATTCGGGCAAGCGATATGACATACATGATTGAAGCTCCTAAGACAGAGAGCGGTGTGAGAGAAATTCCAATGACACCAGATGTTGAGGATGCATTTAGAACAATCATTAAAAATCGCAAGAAACCTAAGGTTGAACCAATGGTGGATGGTTATTCGGGATTCTTATATCTGGATAAGAATGACATGCCGATGGTTGCACTTCACTGGGAAAAATATTTTCAACATATCTTGCAGAAATATAACAATATCTATAGAGTGCAAATGCCAAAGGTGACACCACATGTGTGCAGACATACGTTCTGCTCCAATATGGCGAAAAGCGGAATGAACCCAAAGAGTCTGCAGTATATCATGGGACACTCGGATATCAGTGTTACCTTAAATACTTATACACATGTAAAATTTGAAGATGCACAGGAAGAAATGCGAAAGATACAGGCTGTGTAAACGCACAGGGGCAAAACAAGATTTTATACCCCTGTTTGTGCCCCTAATACTGACGATATTATGCCGGATTATGAGATGATATGCGATTAAATTAAAATGTAAGAAATCTGGAAAGCCAGTAAAATCAATATATACAGACTTATGCGAGGTTATACGAAGATGATAAAAATATTATTTGTTTGCCACGGCAACATCTGCCGCAGCACCATGGCCCAGAGCATCTTCACTTATCTGGTGAAGCAGGCAGGGCTTGAGAATGATTTTGAGATTGAGTCAGCGGCGACAAGCCGTGAGGAGATTGGGAATCCGCCACATTACGGCACAGCAGCAAGGCTGAGAGAGGCGGGAATTCCGCTGGTGTCACACAGGGCTGTCAGGATGACAGAGGAAGATTACGATTACTACGATTATCTGATAGGAATGGACAGTGCTAATATAAAAAATATGCAGCGTATTGCGGGTGGTGACCCGGATGGTAAGCTTCATAAGCTGATGGAATATGCAGGCAAAGGGGCAGCAAGGGATGTCGCAGATCCGTGGTATACGGGAGATTTTGAGGCAACCTACAGGGATGTTACGGCCGGGTGCAAAGGTCTGTTAGAATGTCTGAAAAAAGATAATAAAATTTGATATTTTCTTAACAAAATAACTTTGTTAAGAAAATAACTTAATTAATTTAAGGAAAATGATAGAAATTCTGTAATAACACTTGATAATTTCTCAAAAAGCAAGTACTATTTACATAGACGTGTTATTAGATTTTGAGGAGGAGACAGGTTATGGCAGATCACGTAATTAACGAAGCAAAAAGGTGTCTTAACTGCAAGAAGCCAATGTGCAGAACCGGATGTCCGATTAATACACCTATTCCACAGATGATACATGAATTCCTGAACGGAGGAATCACAGAAGCAGGTAAGATGGTATTTGAGAACAATCCGCTCTCTATAATATGCTCGCTTGTCTGCGACCACGAAGCACAGTGCGAAGGACATTGCATAAGAGGAATTAAGGAAAGCCCTGTACATATAAGCAGCATAGAGAATTATATTTCAAGCAACTACTTTGACAAGATGGAGATTGTAAGAGATCCGCTTAAGAACAAGAAGGCAGCAGTAATCGGTTCCGGTCCTGCCGGAATTACAATAGCAACAATACTTGCCAAGAGGGGATATGATGTGACGGTATTTGAATCACGTGAGAATATCGGTGGTGTATTAAGATACGGTATACCGGAGTTCAGACTCCCTAAGTCAATCCTTGACAATTATCGCAAGAAGCTTTATAAGCTCGGCGTAAGATTCCGTCCGAACACAACAATCGGTGGTGCAATAAGTGTTGATGATCTGTTCAGGGATGGTTATCTTGCGGTATTCATCGGAACGGGAGTGTGGAGACCTAACTCACTGAATATTAAGGGTGAGAGCCTTGGTAATGTGCATTTTGCAATTGATTACCTTGTTAACCCGGATTCATATGATCTTGGCGAGAAGGTAGCAATAATCGGAGCAGGCAACTCCGCAATGGACGTTGCACGTACAGCACTCCGTAAGGGGGCAAGAGAGGTTACTGTATATACACACAGCGAGAAGGTTCGTGCAAGCGTGAGAGAAGTTGAATATGCACAGATTGACGGTGTTAATTTTGAGTATTGCAAGTCACCTGTAGAGCTTACTGACAAGGGACCTATATTTGCAGACATCATTATTAATGAAGATGGCGAGAAGATGGTACAGGCGGGAACAGAGAAGCTTTATCCGGCTGATACAACATTTATCGCGGTAAGTCAGGGACCTAAGGATAAGATTGTGTCTACAACGCAGGGAATTGATGTTAACCAGAGAGGGCTTATCACAGTTGATGAGAATGGTAAGACTACGAGAAATGGTATATTTGCAGCAGGCGATGTTGTTAACGGAGCTAAGACGGTTGTTGAGGCTGTTAAGTTCTCTAAGGCAGTTGCTGATGCGATGGACGAGTATATGCAGACACTGTAATTGAAGGATATTTTATTTAATTGAACAGACTGAGTTGAATAAGCTGAGCCCCGGTCTGGCAGGTATTAATAATTCCTATGAATAATATCTGTCATTCCGGGGCTTTTAATTAGTTTTGTCAGCTATATACCGGTTTTGCAAATGTATTTCATGACCATGCATGCAGTCCGTCTGCCTACAGATTCCTGTATTCCTGTGGTGTCACTCCATATACACGCTGAAATGCCCTGTAGAATGTACGGCTTGAATTAAAGCCGCTTGCATAGCCGATATCAGTCACGGTCATATGTGTATTTTTGAGAAGATGCGCGGCATGTTCTGAACGGCATCGGCCGAGATACGCAGGGAATGATTCGTGTATCTTATCAGAAAAAATATGTGAAATGTAGAATTTGTTAAGACCGAGGTCATGCGCGATTGTGTCAAGCGACATGTCTTCTTTAAAATTATCTGCGATGTACTCGATTAACGTATGGCAGATATCTACAGAATCGCCGGTCTCCACGGAACTCTGCATCGTAAGCAGCGGCATGATGCATCCGAGGATTATATGCATGTAGCCCTGGGCAATCCGGAAGTCACGTCCGTTGGCGCAGCAGTCGAGAATGTGGTCGATTGCGTAGGTACATTCATGTGGAATTGTATCCTTTGTAAGAACAGGTACTTCAGGCCTTCGGCGTGAAAGTTCATTTATATAGCCACCGGCAAATTCAGGATTGAATATCATAAGTATTGCCTCGGATTCACCAAGACTTTCAGTGCTGTGTGGCCGGTTTGGAAATGCAATAGACAGATCTCCGGCATTAAGCACATAGGAATTATCATCGATAGTGACGCGAAGCTGCCCGCTTTTTACATAGATCATCTCGACCTGCCGGTGAAGATGAAGCGGATATGTGTTATTTAGTGTGGTTGTTACGCTATATTCTTCTTCACGATTCTGATAAAATGCACTCATATATAGTCCTCCGGTCTGTGAGATAATGATACTGACATCATTATAATACACAAAATGCATATTAACAATATATGACATAATGAACATTCACGTTGGCATGCAAAAAAAATGTCTGTGCCTTATATTAAAATTAATTTAAATGATTCATGAAGGAACTATTTTGAAATCACAGATATAAGGAGAGCAGCATTATGAGTATTGTAAATCAGAATTTTACCATAAGGTACGATGTTGATAGTATGAAGCCACAGAGTATGTGGAATGCCGATCTTGGTGACAGATATTCTAATCCGGTGCTGTATGCGGATTACTCAGATCCTGATGCCATAAGAGTTGGTGAAGATTATTTCATGATTGCGTCGAGCTTCTGCAATTCACCGGCACTGCCAATCCTTCATTCAAGGGATATGGTGAACTGGAAGGTTATTAATTATGTGCTTAAGCATGTCCCTGAAGACAGGTATGATGAACCTGTCCATGGCTGTGGAGTATGGGCACCTGCAATAAGATATCATGAAGGAATCTATTATGCGTGTTTTCCGATGCCGGATGAAGGCATATATATGAGCACAACAACTGACCCATGGGGCGAATGGTCGGAGCCTGTCAATATAAGACCGGGAGCAGGCTGGATTGACCCATGTCCGTTCTGGGATGAGGACGGAAAGGCATACCTTGTTGCAGGAGTTGCAAAGAGCCGTATCGGATATAAAAGCGTGCTGCATATGGTTGAGATGCAGCCGGACGGAATGGGACTCATTGGGGAAGAGGTAAAAGTCTTTGATGGCAATCTCAATGACCAGATTACGATAGAAGGCCCGAAGCTTTATAAGCGCAATGGCTGGTATTATATATTTGCACCGGCTGGCGGTGTAAAGACCGGCTGGCAGACGGTGTTGCGTTCACGCAATATATTCGGACCGTATGAGTACAAAGTAGTTATGCGTCAGGGTGATACTCCTGTTAATGGCCCTCATCAGGGAGCGTGGGTTGACACTGTAACAGGTGAGGACTGGTTTATTCATTTTCAGGATGTATATGCAGCAGGAAGAATTACGCATCTTCAGCCTATGCACTGGGAGAATGACTGGCCGGTTATCGGAATAGCCAAGAATGGCAATGATTACGGAGAACCGGTACTTGAGTACAGAAAGCCTGATGTAGGTGATGTTGAGACTGATGTATGTGAGCCGGATTCATCCGACAGCTTCTGCGGTAAGAATCTCGGACTACAGTGGCAGTGGAATGCCAATTATGACAAAAAATGGTATTCGTGTACAGAACGTGGTCTCATACTTAATGCAATGTTCAAAGAGGCTGACAGACCTCTCGGAGATGTTCGCAACCTGCTGCTGCAGAAGTGGCCGGCACCGGAATTTACTTGCATAACGAAGATTGATGTTACAGGAATGAAGGAAGGTGACACGGTCGGAATTATTTCAATGGGAATGCTCTATGAAGGGCTTGCATTGACAAAGAATGCTGCCGGATTTGATGTTAGTGTAACAGAAGGTACGCAGCATTTTGATAAGGAGAAGGCAATAACTGACGAGCAGACCAAGACGGTTGCACAGCTTGCTGCAGCTGAATGTGCAGATGGTGTATGGTTTATGTATAAGGTCGTAAGGACAGGATACAGGGATATCAGCGAAGAAGAGAAACATACTCCGGTGGAGATGCTGGGTCTGTATTACAGCGTTAACGGCACTGATTTTGTCAAATGCATATCTGCTGAATCTAAAGCAGGCCGCTGGGTTGGCGTCAAGAATGGCATATACTGCATAAGCGATAACGATGACGGCGGCTGTGTTACTGCAAAATATGTCAAATATATAAAAAACGATAACATTTAATTTGCTTGCAAATGAGCTGTGAATATGCTAACATAAGCATATTAATGGTAAAAGCCGTGAAGGCTCTTGAGCAAAAGTGGATTATCCCTTTGATGCGGGTGATACCGATTAGTATATCCGTCCCGGCATATATCATTTTACTGATATGTGCCGGGACTTTTTAATTTGATGGAGGTAGAGATGGCAAATATTATTTCTGACGAAACAATTGATTATGTTGGAATTCTTGCTAAACTGGAACTTTCGCCTGAAGAGAAGGAAGAGGCGAAGAAGGATATGGGAAGGATGCTCGATTATGTAGATATGCTTAACGAACTTGATACATCAGGTGTGGAGCCTATGTCACATGTGTTCCCTGTTAATAATGTATTCCGTGAGGATGTTGTTACTAATGGTGACGACCGTGATAATATTACAGCCAATGCACCGCAGAAGAAGGATGGCGCATTTATGGTACCTAAGACATTCGCCTAAGACAATTGTCTAAGACATTCGCCTAAGACAATTGTCTGATTATTTTAAATATATGATTTGGAGGATATAGACGTGGATTTGATGAGTCTGACAGCCGTAGAGCTTGGCAGAAAGATAAAAGCCAAAGAAGTTACCGTCAGGGAAGCAGTCCTTGCGGCATATGACAAGATTGATGAGAAGGAAGCTGAACTTAACTGCTACGTTACAACAACGAAAGAAGCAGCACTTGCTAAGGCGGATGAAGTTCAGGCTAAGATTGATGCGGGTGAACTTACAGGACCTCTTGCAGGTGTGCCTGTTGCAATTAAGGACAACATGTGTACCAAGGGAGTGCTTACGACATGCAGTTCCAGAATACTTGAGAATTTTGTGCCTACATTTACGGCAGAAGCAGTAATTAACCTTGAGAAGGCAGGTGCTGTAATTCTCGGTAAGACTAATATGGATGAGTTTGCGATGGGAAGTACAACGGAGACATCGCATTACGGAGCAACTAAGAATCCATGGAATACAAAGCATGTTCCGGGCGGTTCATCAGGCGGTTCAGCTGCAGCAGTTGCAGCTGATGAGTGCAGCTTCGCACTTGGTTCGGATACAGGTGGTTCTATAAGACAGCCGAGCTCATACTGCGGCGTTACGGGTATGAAGCCTACTTACGGAACAGTATCAAGATACGGACTTATTGCCTATGGTTCTTCTCTTGACCAGATAGGACCTATAGCTAAGGATGTTACGGACTGTGCAGCAATACTTGAAACGATTGCATCATATGATCCTAAGGATTCAACATCAATCAGGAGAGATGATTATGACTTTACATCAGCACTGGTTGATGATGTTAAGGGGATGAAGATAGGAATACCGAAGGATTATCTTATCGAAGGGCTTAATCCTGAGGTTAAGGCAGCGATTATGAATGCTGCACATAAGCTTGAAGAAAAGGGTGCTGTTGTTGAAGAATTTGACTTAAGTCTCGTAGAATATGCGATTCCTGCATACTATGTAATTGCATGTGCTGAGGCAAGTTCTAATCTCGCAAGATTTGACGGTGTTAAGTACGGATACCGTACACCTGAATATAATGAGCTTCACGAGATGTACAAGAAGACACGTTCAGAGGGATTCGGACCTGAGGTTAAGAGAAGAATCATGCTCGGTTCATTTGTATTAAGCTCAGGATATTATGATGCTTATTATCTTAAGGCACTCCGTACAAAGGCGCTTATAAAGCAGGCATTTGATAAGGCGTTTTCTAAGTATGATGTAATTCTCGGACCTGTTGCACCTACAACTGCTCCTGAGATAGGTTCATCACTTGCAGATCCTATCAAGATGTACCTTGGAGATATTTATACAATTTCTGTTAACCTTGCAGGTCTTCCGGGTATCAGTGTTCCGGGAGGATTTGATTCAAAGGGTCTTCCTATCGGTGTGCAGATGATTGGCAACTGTTTTGAAGAGAAGAAGATTATCAGGACTGCATATGCATTTGAACAGTCTCTGAAGGCAGAGAGAATATAGGAAAGGGGCCAATACAATGAGAGAATACGAAACAGTCATTGGACTTGAGGTCCACGTTGAACTTGCAACTAAGACAAAGATTTTCTGCGGATGCTCAACTGCTTTCGGTGGAGCACCTAATACACATACATGTCCGGTATGTACAGGTATGCCGGGTTCACTTCCTGTACTGAATAAGCAGGTGGTTGAATATGCTATGGCAGTAGGGCTTGCTACGAACTGCGCAATAACACAGAACTGCAAGTTCGACCGTAAGAACTATTTTTATCCGGACAACCCACAGAATTATCAGATATCACAGCTCTATTATCCAATATGCCGCAACGGACATGTAGATATTGAAGTTGACGGAGTTAAGAAGAGTATCGGAATCCATGAGATTCATATGGAAGAGGATGCGGGTAAGCTTATACATGATGAGTGGGAAGACTGCTCACTTGTAGACTTCAACAGAAGCGGTGTTCCGCTTATTGAGATAGTATCAGAGCCTGATATGCGTTCTGCAGAGGAAGTTATTGCATATCTTGAGAAGCTCAGGATGACAATACAGTATCTTGGCGCATCAGACTGTAAGATGCAGGAAGGCTCTATGAGAGCCGATGTCAACATTTCCGTAAGGGAAGTGGGAGCAGCTGAATTTGGTACGCGTACTGAGATGAAGAATCTTAACTCATTCAAATCAATCGCAAGGGCAATTGAGGGTGAGCGCAACAGACAGATAGAGCTTATTGAGGATGGCAAGAAGGTAGTTCAGGAGACACGCCGCTGGGATGATGCCAAGGAGTCTTCATATGCTATGCGTTCTAAGGAGGATGCACAGGACTACAGATATTTCCCTGAGCCTGACCTTGTACCTATAGTTATAAGTGATGAGTGGATTGCAAGGGTTAAGTCTCAGCAGCCGGAATTCAGAGAAGAGAAGAAGGCAAGATATCAGGAGGAGTTTGGTCTGCCTGAGTATGATGCGGATATTATCACGGGAACAAAGCATCTTGCAGATATATTTGAAGAGGCAACCGGGATTTGTGGCAAGCCTAAGAAGGTATCTAACTGGATTATGGGTGAGACAATGAGACTTCTCAAGGAGAAGGAGATGGATCCTGAGGATATTACATTCGCACCTGAGAACCTTGCTAAGATAGTTAATCTTGCCGATGCGGGAACAATCAATAATACGGCTGCCAAGGAAGTGTTTGAAGCTGTATTTAACGACAATGTCGACCCTGATGTTTATGTTGAAGAACATAAGATGAAGCAGGTTAATGATGAGGGCGCATTGAGAGAGGCTATTGAGAAGGTTATAGCTGAGAATCCACAGTCTGTTGATGATTACCATAATGGTAAGGAAAAAGCAATTGGATTTCTTGTTGGACAGACTATGAAGGCTATGAAGGGTAAAGCTAATCCTGCAATGGTTAACCAGATATTAAAGGAATTGCTCTAATATATGAAAAATGATTTACTGACTATTGGAAGTTTTACTGTGCATGGATATGGCCTGATGATAGCAATTGGCGTTATTGCTGCTTATATGATGGCGGAATATCGTGCCAAAAAGAAGAATATGGATCCGGATAATGTCCTTTCACTTGTTATATGGGCACTTGTATCAGGATATATCGGTTCTAAGCTTTTGTTTATAATTACTATCCTTCCGGATGTTTTTAAGGATCCTTCAATCCTTAAGAATATCTGGCAAGGCTGGGTTGTATATGGTGGAATTATTGGCGGCGTAATCGGAATCATGATTATGTGCAGAGTTAAGAAGCTGGATTTTTGGCAGTATATAGATCTGACAGCTCCGTCAATGGCACTTGCACAGGGATTCGGACGTATCGGATGTCTGCTGGCGGGCTGTTGTTACGGAAGACCTGCAACGTCAGCGTTTGCAATTACATTTCATAATTCGGCATTTGCACCTAATAATATTGCTCTTGTACCTACACAGATAATATCCAGCGGACTTGATTTTGCTAATGCATTCGTGCTCCTCTGGCTTGATCGTAAGAAAAAATGTGATGGACAGATTATGGCATTATATCTGATGTTCTACAGTGCTGGCAGATTTGTGCTTGAGTATTTCAGGGGTGACCTTGAACGCGGAAGCGTTGGAGTGCTGTCAACGTCCCAGTTTATATCGGTATTTACATTTATACTTGGTGTGGTCATATTCGTGGCGAGAACACGTTTATGTGATAAGAATAAGTGATGGAAGGAGGTGAAGGCGGGTGTTTGGATTTGGTAAATCATCTAAGCCAAGGGCAGCGGTATTTGTAGACTATGAGCACTGGTTCTATGGATATCATAATAATTTCCATATGAGACCTAACTTTGAGGAGTGGATTCAGGAGCTTAAGAATGAATATGACATTGATGAACTTCATGTGTTTGGAGACTTTTCAGAGCGTCAGATAGGAGCGGAGCTTCCTGAACTTCAGAGGATTACGAATAATAACGTGACTCATACTGCAAGTGATAAGCTTGGTGTGGACAAAGATTTTACGGATGTAATAATACTTGACCATATTTACAGAAGTGCAGCAAAGAAGAAGAGTGCAGATGTATATGTGCTGTTTACAGGGGATGCACATTTTACATGCGTTGTGGATTATTTAAAAGAACTTAATAAAAAAGTAGTTATTTACGGAGTTAAATTCGGCTTCAGCAATGCACTGAAGTCAGCAGCAACAAGTTATGTAGAGATGCCAAGACAGATTCAGGTTAAGAATCATTATAATGACCTGATTCTTGCAAGTCTCGATAAGCTTCGCAGAAAGCCTGGCAAGACACCGTCATACTGGAGAACCATAGACAGCGTTGCCAAGTATAACAGAGTTCCGGAAGACAGGGTCAAGAAGGCGCTTGATGGTCTTATAAGCCAGAAGTACGTCAGCCAGACTACAAAAACAGATGCTAGGGGAGAGAAAATTTCACTCCTTACGGTTGACTGGGATAAGCTCAGCCAGGATGGAATATGGCAATAATTATATTGTCTGTGGGTTACTTATATGAGGATAGAAAAAAGAAGAACAAAAAGAATTGATGTTGATGTTACAATTTCGTTAAGGCAGCTGGGGGATAGTTTTGTATCAGGATATTCATCAGATACGGTGGATGTGCATGTTATTGACATCTCAAAAGGTGGAATGGCATTCGAGTCTGATTACGATTTTAAAATTAGTTCTTACTATGATACTATAATCACACTTGCCAATAAGGAATCATTTGAGGCGGTGATAGAAGTGCTCCGCAAAGATGTTCACGGAGCGAATAATGTATATGGCTGCAGATTTATCGGAATTAATGCTGATGACCAATTTAAGATTGATGTATATCAGCTGCTTCATGACAATGGAGAAGCACAGTAGCAGCGTGTCTGTGAGTGGAAGGAAACGCAGAGGGCTGCATTTATAAAATACTGCCATACAGGATACATAGCAGATGTCCTGTATGGCAGTATTTTATTATTTTGTTATATATTTTTCTTCAAAGCTCGAAGATGGCATCGGTCTGTCATAATAATAACCCTGTATCTTATCACATCCCAGTTCCATTATACGCTGCCTTTCACATTCGGTCTCAATGCCTTCACATATTATGTCGAAACCTATACGCTTGAGTATATTGATGATTCCTGAGAGAAGAATTACTCCTTTGTCATTATCAAGGCACTGCCTTGCAAAACTGCAGTCAAGCTTGATTGTGTCGGCAGGCAGAGCGGCAATAAGACTGAGTGAGGAATATCCGGAGCCAAAGTCATCAACATCAATGGTAAATCCATGCCTGCGTAGTTCTCTTGCTGTATCGTCTATAAAGTCAACGGATTCAATAAAAGTTGTCTCTGTTATCTCAAGCTCTATCAGGCGGGATGGAATATCATACTTCTTCTGGAGGGCAAGTATCTTATCAATAAGCCCGGGCTTTAGAAACTGTATTCTTGATATATTGAGTGAGACGGGTTTTACATTGCCGCCGTTATCAATCCATCTGCGTATGTCAGCAAATGTCTTCTCCATGATTATATCATCAAAATCACCAATGATGCCTGTGCGCTCAAGAACAGGAATGAACTCACCGGGAGATATAATGTTGCCGTCCTTGTCGGCTATGCGTCCTAAAGCTTCTGCACCGATAAATTCGCCGGTAGAGGCTGAACACTTAGGCTGGTAATATACATACACACTGTCACGTTCACGTGCACTCTGGAATTCATGTGTAAGCCTCATTACATTGGATGAATCCTTATATGCGTTGGAATCAAATATGCCGCATGTCACACTCAGGTTACCTTTGAAGCACTTCTTGGCAAAGTGAGCCTTATCACATGCTGAACGTATTCCTTCTGAATTGTCCTCAATGATATAAAGCCCTGTATACACATGAAAATATATATTAGGATAACGCTTCTGGATATATTCAGTAAACTCTGTATTCATGTTTGTTATAATTGCTACTTCTTCATCCTGCGATACATCACCTATAGCAATCAGCGACCTGAACTGATCGGCATAAGGGCGGCTTGCAAGTATGCATCGGGGATTGCCGCTGAAGAACTTCTCAGCCATCTCCTGTATAGTGCGGTTGCCTTCAGCCATTCCGTAAAGGTCATTAATGTATTTGAAATTGCTTAAATCAGTTGCTGTGACAGCATATCTGCAGTCCGGGTTATTCTTTAATATTTTATCAGCCTCGCGCAGGAAAAGGTGCAATGGCAATAGGTTGGTAAGATAATCCCTCTCCATATGAAACCTCCTGATGACACATTAACAGATGTGTCCTGTGATTCTGTATACACGGATTGTACTAAAATCAGTACAATTATCATGCTGTAATGATAGCACATTTTGCTTTGAATAACAACAGCTATGTGCTACAATTAGTTAGATAATTATCAGACTTCTCCAAAGCAGAAGAATTAACGAAAAGAGGTTTTTTGATGAAAAAGTTATTTGCACTTCTGTGGTTTTCGATAGTTATGCTTACAGCGGTTTGTGGATTGATTTTTTATACAGACAGCCGGAAGTCACAGCAAAGCAGTCAGAATAATGCGCAGGCTGCAATATATACCATGGCAGGCACCAAGCCAACACTTCCGCTTGCTCCTTCAGCACAGGTTAGAACGAAGCCTGCATCAGACAGGGGAGCTCTTGGAACAGATTATAAAGCTATGCAGGGAAGCGGCAAGTCGGTATCTGCTCCGGATTCATCACGTGCACCTGATGCTGAGCCGGCAACGGAAGCGGAATCAGCGAAGAAGTACACATTTACTGAAGAAATGTATCCGTATCGGGCAATGTTATCCAAAGAGCAGCAGGAGGTATACGATGATGTATATGCTGCAGCCGTAGAACGCAGGAGTGATTGTGCTGTTGGCTCAATGATAAGCCAGGATGCGCTGAATGATGTGATGACGGCCGTATATAACGACCACCCGGAGCTGTTTTATCTTGATACACAGTATTCGTATGAGTATTCCGGTTCAGGAAGAGTGTTGAAAGTTACACTTAAGTATAATGCCACAGCGGCGGATTATGAGAATTCACTTAAGAAGTTCAATGATGCGGCAGACGCGATAATTAAGGGGGCATCCGCACTTACTACAGCAGAGGATAAGGAAAAATATGTATACAATGCCATAATGGACAGCGTTAAATATAATGCGTCGGCACCGGTTAACCAGAGTGCATACAGTGCGCTTGTTAATAAGGAGTCTGTGTGCGCCGGATATTCGCGGGCATTCCAGTACATTATGCAGAAGCTTGACATACCATGCTATCTGTGTACAGGATATTCCAAAGGAGGAGCACATGCGTGGAATATAGTAAAACTGGGTGATGCATATTATAATGCCGACATATCATGGGATGATTCGCTTGGAGAGAGCGGAGGATATACTTACAGATATTATAATGTTTCTGATGAAAAGTTCTCTGTTGACCATACAAGAAAAGGTCTTTCGGTAAAACTGCCGAAGGCAGCAGGTGAATAACCTGTGCGCCTCCGGCAGTTTTGCTTTTGAATCTTAATGAATCCTGGCTGTATGTAATAAATGCGGTAAGCTTAAGAAAGCTGGGAAGTGCAGTTAGGGCACCTTACGGCCTTGACTGATATCTTGCTGCAGCAGTAAGGGCATTCCTTGGTGTCTGGTGCTGCCGGAGCATCTTTGTGGCCGAGGCTGCTTAGCTTGTTAAGAACCTTAACAAGCATGAATATTATGAAAGCCATAATGATAAAGTTAATAACTGATGTTATGAAAGCACCATATCTGATGTCAACACCACGGATTGTGAGCACCATGCTGCTGAAGTCAGTCTTGCCGAACAATCCGATGAATGGCGAGATTACATCGTTGGTAAGAGATGTAACAATAGCCTGAAAAGCTGCACCGATGATAACACCGACTGCCATGTCCATTACATTGCCGCGCAATGCAAATGCCTTGAACTCGTTTAAAAATTTTTTCATATGTCCCTCCATAAATAAAAATGAGATATTATGCTGTATAATATAATGATACAGTCAGCAAATTCTATTGTCAATACTACTTGAAATGTGGTAATATTATCTGTGGTGTTGATTAGATATTGAGTATTGTAATCGGATGCAATCCGATATTTATAAGAGGATAAAAGATGCGATTAACGATTGATACACATATGCATACAATTGCAAGCGGACATGCTTATAATACGATTGACGAGATGACACGTTCTGCTGCTGACAAGGGATTTACACATATTGCGATAACGGAGCATACGCCAAAGATGCCCGGCTCATGCGCTGAGATGTATTTTCATAATCTTCAGTCACTCCGCCATGAGAAGATGGGAGTGTACAGACTGTTCGGAGCGGAACTTAATATAATGGATTTTAAGGGCAGTGTGGATCTGCCTGAACGTGTGTATAAAGAGCTTGATATTACAATAGCAAGTTTCCATACGCCGTGCATTAAGTCGGGAACAAGGGAACAGAATACAGCGGCTCTGATATCAGTTATAAAGAATCCGTGGATTAATATAGTAGGTCATCCGGATGACGGAAGGTATCCGGTTGATATGGAAGCGGTTGTTAAGGCTGCAAAGGAGAACAATACACTGCTTGAGCTTAATAATGCATCACTTAAGCCTGCCGGGCCAAGACCGGGGACCTGGGAGAATGACCGGAAGATGCTTGAACTGTGTAAGAGGTATAAGGCGCACATAACTATATCAAGTGATGCGCACATTGAGGAGGATATTGGTAATTTCCAGTATGCACTTCAGCTGATTGAAGAGATGGATTTCCCGGAGAGCCTTATAGCCGGAACGGATTATGATAAGCTTGTGGGATTCCTTAATATAGGGAAGAGTGGGAACAATGAATAAAAAGCTTGATACTGACGAAGTTAAGAACCTGTACAAAGCTGTTGTATCTTTGAAAAGTGAAGAAGAATGCATGGCATTTTTTGAGGATTTGTGTACTATTAATGAGATATTATCATTGTCGCAGAGATTTGAAGTTGCCGGACTTCTAAGAGAGCATTGGACATATCTTGACATTGCCCAGAAGACAGGAGCATCAACAGCGACAATAAGCCGTGTGAACAGAGCTCTCAACTATGGAACGGACGGCTATGACACTGTGCTTAACAGACTTAAGGCAGAAGAACGGGAATAACAGAATATAGAATATATTAAGCAGACAAAAGGCTGCCGGAATGATTATAATCGTACGATTACAGTCATATCCGGTGGCCTTTTGCTCATTTTGCCATGTGTTTTATTATTGGTTACAGGCGAATCTGCTACATGAACAGATTACTTATTCTTGTCAGTATCCATCTCATCGATGATATTCTCAATGATATTTTTCTTCATGTAAATGTCAAATATAAGCATTGATATAAATGCAAACTTCTGCAGATATTCACGCTCATGTTCATCCTCTATGTTCTCAAATGAGGCAGAAGCTTTCCTATGCTGGAAGAAAATATCTTTAGATACATTGGAAACCTGGTCCTTTTCAAGCTGATATACCTCCTTATATATCTTCTCAAGTGAAATAACATCATTATCTCCAAAGAAATCTTCTGTCATCGGAGTAAGCAGCTTCTGTATGTCTCCGATGGAAAGCATCTGCTTAAAGTAATAGATGAATGCCATGATATAGAGATGGTCGGAAGAATACTTCTTCTTGACCGGTGGGGGAAGAAGCTTATTCTTCGTGTAATTGTTGATCATTGTCTTGGTGAGAGTCTTATCGTCTTCGTAGCGCTTGATATCGCTCAGGTGCTCGTCCATAAATGTTGTTACCTGATCCATATAGAGATCTATATTCGGAACTTCACCGGGTTTGATGTATGATAGCTGTGTAAGCTTGCGAAGAAGCGCACCTACAAAAGCCTTGCTGTCGAAAGATATGTTTTTGGAACCTGCAGGCGTACGTCCGGCAGATGTATTGGTTGTCTGGCTATCCTTATTATTATGCTTTTCAGCAGCCATTGTAATACCTCTTTTCTATTCTGCTGTGATATGGTTTTAATATCTAAATTATATAGTTTTGGTGAGCAAAACACAAGATAAATTTGCGTGACAATCTGTGATGGATGTAATATAATAAACATGTGTGGTAAGCCTCTGCGTTTGACAGAGTTACAGACATGCCATAATAATATAAGATAATTGAAAGGATGGGGTTATTAACATGGGAATATTAACAAGATTTAAGGACATTATGGAAGCTAATATCAATGCACTTCTTGACAAGGCAGAGGATCCGGAGAAGATGGTAGACCAGTATCTTCGTAATCTGGAGAGTGACCTTGGCAAGGTTAAGGCTGAGACAGCAGCAGTTATGGCAGATGAAGCTAAGGCTAAGAGAGAGCTCGATAGCTGTAAGCAGGAGGTTGATAAGTATCAGGCATATGCAGAGAAGGCGCTTAAGGCAGGCAATGAGAGCGATGCCAGAGCATTTCTTGAGAAGAAGCAGTCAGTTGCCAGAAAGCTTGAGACTCTTCAGCAGAACTATGACCTTGCGACAGCTAATGCAACAAAGATGAGAGAGATGCATGACAAGCTTGTTAAGGATATCAACTCACTTAAGGAGAGAAGAGACGAGATTAAGGCTAAGGCAAATCAGGCTAAGGCCATGCAGGAGCATAATAAGATACGCAATAATGTGTCAGATACATCAAGTGCAATGGCAGGATTAGACCGTATGGATGAGAAGGTCAACAGAATGCTTGATGAAGCCAATGCAATGACAGAACTTAACCAGTCACAGGCTGACAGTGATATTGATAATCTTGCAGCTAAGTATGATTCAGAAGAGGCAGCTGCGGAGACATCCAATGCTGTGGATGATGAACTTGCGGCACTTAAGGCCCAGATGGGACTTTAATAGGAATCATCAGGAGGAAGCGGTAATATGGGATTGTTTGGCAACCAGCTGGCCAATGTGGTCGAATGGGAAGAATACAGGGATGATGTAATCTTCTGGAAATGGACTAACAGGGAGATTAAGAAGGGAAGCAGGCTTGTTATCCGTCCGGGACAGGATGCCATATTTATGTATAATGGTAAGGTTGAAGGCATATTTACAGACGAAGGAAGCTTTGACATAGAGTCAGATATTATTCCTTTTCTTTCAACGCTTAAGGGGTTCAAGTTCGGATTTAACAGTGGAATGCGTGCAGAGGTATTGTTTGTCAATACCAAGGAGTTCACTGTCAAATGGGGAACGAAGAATCCGGTGATGCTTGCATCACCTACACTTCCGGGCGGGCTTCCGGTAAGGGCACATGGAACATTCAGCTTTAAAGTATCTGATTATATGTGCCTCATAGATACGATTGCCGGAGTTAAGAAGCAGTTTACGGTAGAAGATGTAAGAGAGAGAGTATCTTCATCACTTGATACACTTCTTATGACATGGCTCAGTAAAGCAGGCAGCAGTGTGATTGAACTTCAGCAGAAGTCGATTGAGATTTGCGATGGAATTAAGGGTGACCTTGATATGGAGCTATTTAAGATTGGCATATCAATAACGAACTTTACAATGGCTCCGCTCTCATATACTGAGGAAGTTGCAAGAATGACTGATAAGGCAGCTGCACAGTCAATGGTCGGTGACATGAATAAGTACAGCCAGATAGCAGTGGCAGATTCACTTGGTAATGCAGGAGGTTCCAATGCCGGAGTTGATATGGCAGGTATGCAGATAGGCATGATGATGGGTCAGCAGATGGCTAATTCAATGGCAGCCGGCATGAATATGCAGAATAATTCCGGTGTTAGCGGACAGATGGGAACACCGTCTGCGGGACCTAAGTTCTGTCCTCAATGCGGCGCACCGGTCAGTGGTGCAAAGTTCTGCCCTGAGTGTGGAACGAAGCTTCAGTAGTGGATTTTAAGTATTATTATATTATTTAGGACGGTCGGACGGCAGTATAATCATGAGTATTTACGATACATTGAACGAACAGCAGAAACAGGGAGTCTTCACAACGGAAGGCCCTGTACTGATACTTGCGGGAGCAGGTTCGGGTAAGACAAGAGTACTTACACACAGGATTGCATACCTGATTGAGGAGCAGGGAGTTAATCCGTGGAACATTCTTGCAATAACATTTACCAACAAGGCAGCATCTGAGATGCGTGAGCGTGTTGATAAGGTTGTGAGCATGGGAGCAGAACATGTGTGGGTAAGCACATTTCACTCTATGTGTGTAAGAATTCTGAGAAGATATATAGACAGAATTGGATATGATACCAATTTTACAATATATGATTCGGATGACCAGAAGAGTATTGTAAGAGAGGCAATAAAAAAGCTGAATATCGACAGCAAGACTTTCAAGGAAAGAGCTGTGCTTAGCGCAATCTCAGCAGCTAAGGATAATCTTGAATCTCCGCAGGATATGCGTGAAGCGGCGGGAAGTGATTATAACCTTTCGACTATAGCCAGGATATATGATGAGTATCAGCGTGTACTTAAGATTAATAATGCTCTTGATTTTGATGATCTTATAGTTAAGACGGTTGAACTCTTCCTGACGGATGATGATGTGCTGGAATATTATCAGGACAGATTCCGCTATATAATGGTTGATGAGTATCAGGACACCAATACAGCTCAGTTCAGGCTTGTCAGCATTCTTGCCGGGAAGTATAAGAACCTTTGTGTCGTAGGTGATGATGATCAGTCAATCTATAAGTTCAGAGGTGCTAATATACATAATATCCTGAATTTTGAAGATGCATTTCCGGGGGCAACGGTAATCAAGCTTGAGCAGAATTACCGTTCGACCCAGAATATTCTTAATGCTGCCAATAATGTAATTGCCAACAATATCGGAAGAAAGCAGAAGACGTTGTGGACAGATAACGGTGACGGCGAAAAGGTGCATTTTACAACATATGATGATGCGTATGCCGAGAGCTATGGAGTAGCATCAACAATAAGCGCCAAGGTCACAGACGGCTGGAATTATAATGACTGCGCTATTCTTTACAGGACTAATGCACAGTCGAGAGCGCTGGAAGAGAAGCTTGTACAGTCTAATATCCCTTATAAGATATATGGCGGGGTTAATTTTTATCAGCGCAAAGAGATTAAGGATATTCTCGCTTATCTTAAGACAATTGATAACGGCAAAGACAGTCAGGCCGTGAAGAGAATTATAAATGTACCTAAGCGCGGTATAGGTGCTACAACAATTAACAAAGTCCAGGAGTATGCGGATGAGCGTGGAATAAGTTTTTTTGATGCGCTTATGAGGGCTGATGAGATTACCACTCTTGGAAGGTCAGCGTCAAAGCTTAAGCCGTTTATAACTTATATATGTGCACTCAGGGCTAAGGTACAGTCGCTGTCTTTGGAACAGCTTGTTGAGGATATGCTTGAGGAGATAAGGTACAGAGAATATCTTCTTGACGGAGATACACCTGAGGAAGTTGCAGCAAGGGAAGAGAATATTGATGAACTTATCAATAAGATTGTGACATATGAAGAGGAGTGCGAAGATGACAAGCCAACGCTGTCCGGATTTCTCGAGGAAGTTGCACTTGTTGCTGATATTGATAATCTTGATGAGAACAGTAATCACGTTATGCTGATGACGATTCACAGTGCCAAGGGACTTGAATTTCCGATTGTATTTATGACAGGAATGGAAGATGGGCTTTTTCCGAGCTATATGTCGATTGTGTCTGAGGACCGGGATGCATTGGAAGAAGAGCGAAGGCTCTGTTATGTCGGAATTACCAGAGCCAAGAAGGAGCTTTACCTTAGCAGTGCCAGAATAAGAATGGTGAGAGGAGAGACACAGTATAACAAAGTGTCCCGTTTTATCAAAGAGATTCCTGATGAACTGATGGCTGTGTCAGGTGAGACAAGCTTTGACAAGAGAAAAGAAAAGGCAGAAGAACCTAAACCGGCACACAGCAGGCGTGCTGCTTCATTTATGTCGACAGCATATTCTTCAGCGATGGGCTCATATATAAGCAATGCAAGTAATGCCAAACCTAATACAAAGGTGGGATTCGGCAGGGAATTTTCTTCTGACATATTCGACCTTGAGAAAAAGAAAGGGCTCTCATACGGAGTTGGCGACCGTGTATTGCATGCCAGATTTGGAATGGGAACGGTTGCAGGAATTGTTGAAGGTGCACGTGATTACGAAGTCAGTGTTGATTTTGATGAGTTCGGGCGTAAGAAGCTCCTTGCAGGATTTGCCAAGCTGAAAAAATCATAAAATGTATTTTATAACCTAAAAAACAGTAGTAAAATAACAATGCGTTTGGTATACTATTCATATATTTTGTGGTGCATTCATTCTGATGAATGTTGCGGATTGGAGGACAAAGATGAATATTAATAAAATTGAAGATCTTGTATCACTCAGCAAGCTTGGAGATCTTATTCACAAGGGTGAGTTAGAACAGAAGAAGGAAGAAGAGAAGAAGTGCTGTAACGCAGTTGTTATTGCACTTGCAGTTGTCGGAGCTGTAGCAGCGATTGCTGCAATTGCATATGCTGTATACAGATACTTCACACCTGATTATCTTGATGATTACGAAGATGATTTTGAGGATGAAGACTTCGGAGATGAAGACTTTGAAGATGAAGAGGTTCCGCTTACTGAGAAGTAATTCAGACTGAGTTTGAACTGGACTGTTGCCACCGGTTGCAATAACTGGTGGCAATTTTTTAAGGAGGATGGAGGATAATCTAATGAAGAAAGAACGTAATGAATTATTGGAGTTTCTGGCAGGAATGGCTATGCTTGTTGTGGGACTTTATCTTCTTACAACACATGTTGATGTATCAATGGGATTCTTCGGTGGATACATAAGAATCGGCGGATGGCATATGTCAACGGGAATGACGGTTATACCATTTATAATAGGTGTTGTATGGTTGTTTGTTAATCCGGATTCATTTGCAGCAAAGCTGGTTGCCGGACTTGGAGTATTAATTATTCTTGCATGTATTATTATGTCTACAAGATTTTCAATGATAGGCGTATCACTCTATGAATGGCTTCTTATGCTTGTACTGATATTCGGCGGTGGCGGAATGGTCGCGAGAATTCTCTTTAAGACACCTAAGGGTTATAATGACAAGAAAAAAGATGGCAGGGATAAGTAATCAATGATGAAAAAAGGTGAAGTGTATACAGGAACAGTCGAGCGTGTTGACTTTCCCAACAAAGGTATTGTAAGAGTTGACGGTCAGGAAAAGCCGGTAATCGTGAAGAATGTTATACCGGGGCAGAAGGTGAGCTTTTCCATATGTAAGAGCCGTGGTGAAAGGTATGAGGGCAGGCTTCTTGAAGTTGAAGAGAAGTCTCATCTTGAAAGTGTACCGGCATGTGAACATTTTGGTGTCTGCGGCGGATGCATTTTTCAGACAATGGATTACAATGAGCAGCTTAAGATGAAAGCATCCCAGGTTAAGAAGCTGCTGGATGATGTTATCAGAACGGATTATGAATTTGAAGGAATTAAGGCAAGCCCTGACGTTACCGGATACCGCAATAAGATGGAGTATACATTTGGGGATGAATTCAAGGACGGGCCTCTGGCACTTGGCCTTCACAAAAGAAGCAGCATGTATGACATTGTGACATGTGATGGCTGTCTTCTTGTTGATGAGGATTATGACAGAATTCTTAATTGTGTGCATGAACACATGTCTCGCGCCGGACTTCCGTTTTTCCACAAAGTTACCCATAAGGGATATCTCAGACATCTGCTTGTGAGAAAAGCAGTTAAGACGGGGGACATTCTGATTGATCTTATAACAACAACCCAGATGGAATACTCTCTTGATGCTCTTGCGGATGAATTGAAAGCGCTCGACCTTAAAGGACATATTACAGGCTTCCTGCATACATATAATGACAGTGTCGCTGATGCTATCAAGAATGAGCGCACTGAGATTGTGTTCGGACAGGATTTCTTCTATGAGGAGCTTCTCGGACTCACATTCCGTATCACGCCGTTTTCATTTTTCCAGACCAATTCTCTTGGAGCGGAAGTCCTCTATTCTACTGCCAGAGAGTATATCGGAACAACGAAGGATAAGACTGTGTTCGATCTATACAGCGGAACCGGTACAATAGCACAGCTTATGGCACCGGTGGCTAAGAAGGTAATCGGCGTTGAGATAGTTGAGGAGGCGGTTGTGGCTGCACGTGAGAATGCTGCACACAATGGTCTTACGCAGTGTGAGTTCATTGCAGGCGATGTACTGAAGGTCATTGATGACATCAAGGACAAGCCGGATATAATAATTCTTGACCCACCCCGTGACGGAATCCATCCTAAGGCCCTTCCAAAGATCCTGTCTTACGGCGTTGACCACATCGTCTACATTTCCTGCAAGGCATCATCACTCGCAAGAGACCTTGTGACGATACAGGATATGGGCTACAGCGTGGAGAAAGCGTGTTGTGTGGATATGTTTCCTATGACGGGGAATGTGGAGACGGTTGTTCTTTTGTCCCAACAAAAACCAGATGACACGATAGAGATCGACTTAGACCTGGACGAGTTGGATGCCACCAGTGCCGAGTTGAAAGCAACCTATCAGGAAATCAAAGATTATGTGCTGAAAGAATTTGACCTGAAGGTTTCGAATTTATATATTTCTCAGGTAAAACGCAAATGTGGAATTGAAGTGGGGGAAAACTATAATCTTCCAAAATCAGAAAATACAAGAGTTCCACAATGCCCGAAAGAGAAAGAAGATGCTATCAAGGCTGCCCTGAAATATTTTGCGATGATCTAAGGACATCGCTGATTTCAAGGAGGAATAACACATGAAAAGCACATTTGAAAAAATGGGTGGAACCTACACACTTGGAGCAGACGGAATTTACTATCCGAATCTTGTCAGTACAGATGAAGAACCGCATTATGGGAAATATGGAATGATGCGGAAAACGTATCTGAAAGAGCATCGTCCGGCAATGTATTCACTGTATATGTTGGAAGACAGACTGACAGAACATCTGAATGCCGTAGACAACGAAGCACAGGAGAGAATGGATATTCTGGTGCGTCAGATGATGGAGAGGCAGAGCATTACGGAAGAATTGAAAGCTCGTGACCAGATGGCATGGGTCAGAGCAGTAAATGGTATTCGTAATATGGCAGAAGAGATTGTGTTAAATGAATTGATTTACAGGTAAACAAAGAGCTGAACAGGTAGGAAGAAAAATCCTATTTGTTCAGCTTTTGTGTTTATAAGAGTTCTAAGAAGAATCGAATTACAATTCCATATCAGGTGACTTTTTCTAAGTTCTGGAAGGCTGGTTTTTTCCGTCATAGTCATAAGTTGCCGATTTAATTATTCCATAGTATGACTTAAAAAATATTCGAAGATAACTTTATAGAAATAATCATGATGGGGAGATTATTTGATGAATTTTGTGTTAATAACCTGCAATTCTACTGCTGGTCGATTGATTTATGCGTACTCCCATTATAATATGTGTGCAGGAGGTGGATGTATGTATCAAATTAGTAATGAAAAATTCGGTTTATTTGTAACCGAATTAAGAAAGAAAAAGAATTTAACTCAAAAGGATTTGGCTGAAAAATTATATGTATCAGATAAAACCGTTAGCAAATGGGAACGTGGTCTTAGTATGCCCAATGTCGTATTACTCATACCAATAGCTGATATATTAGATGTTACCGTTACAGAATTGTTACGTGGAGAAAAAATAGATACACAGAAAAATATTGATAAAAAAGAAATCGAGGAATTGGTAGTAGGATCTCTCGATATGGCTGTTAGGGATTCTATTCACCAGCATAGAAAAAACTGGATATTAGCATATTTGTTATGTTTTTTTATATCTATTACAGAAATTATTATGTTAGTTGTATCTGGGAGTTCGTTGGCTGAGATGAAAGGGGATATATTGCTGGTTACCGGGGGAATGCTTTTATTTGGTGCATGGTTTTGTTTCTTTGCAAAAGACATATTACCAACATATTATGATGCCAACAAGATAAATTATGTTTCACAAGGAATTTTTAGGATACATCTAGTTGGTTTATCTTTTAACAATGGAAATTGGATATACATCTGCACAACTTTAAAAATATGGACACTTGCAACGGTTGTTCTATATCCTCTTGCAGGTATTATAATAATCAATTGTTTCAATATAGCTTTATGGGATATTTTGAATAAAATTTTCTTAATTATGATATTAGGTGGTATGGTAGTTTCGATTTACACTATCGGGAAAAAATACGAATAATTAAATTACCTGTTATCGTTGTGGTTAGTACTAATTTACAACATTCTTCATGGGAAATATGGAATGATGCAGAAGAGTGGTTCTGTTTCATAGGCTTTGATTCCGGTTGGCGTGACGGTGTTTGCTGTTTTCATATTGCCATAGCCATGATCTACAGCGATGATTTTTGTGTTTCTGAGTTCTCGCATAAAAAATACCTCCGTTTTCGTATTGATTGATTTAGCAGGTCATACCGGTGTGGTACTGCTTTGCTGTGAGATAAGCATACGAAAATTGGAGGAAAAAGGCATTGTGGGGAAATTGAGTTGGAATTGAGTGAATGTTTGGAAAGTTGTAAAATTGAATTTCCATTTTGGCAAAGAATTACAACAGTAATTATGATGAGATAACGTGAATGAAAAATATAGTGAGTGGGTATTCGGTAAATTTGATTCTTAAAAGTAGTATTTCTGAATGCAGCAGATTTTTATTATAGAACATTACTTTACAAGAAGGATAAAAAAGCATATAATTCTTTTATAATATATTTAATAAAAGAGGATAAGAAAACGGAAAATAAAGATAAAAAAAATATAACAAGAAAAAAAATAATTAATTATGTTCTAAACAATCATGTTACATCCAAGGCGGGAATCGCAAAAGAGTTAAACTTGAGTATGCCGACTGTATTAGCAAATGTGAATGACTTGTTAGAAAAAGGGGTGTTGGAAGAAACTGGGGAATATGCTTCAACCGGTGGAAGAAAGGCAAAAAGTATAGGAATTAATAAGTCATACTGTCATGCAATGGGAATTTTGATTACAGCGAATCATATAGAAATGGTATTAGTAAACCTTGGAGATGAGATTATAAAAAAAGATCGCATCCGCTTAAAATTTACGGCAGAATTATCCTATTGTACAGAGGTGGCACAAAAGGTCAAAACTTTTCTTGAAGGCGAATTAGAGAAGGATACGCTGCTTGGGATTGGAGTGGCGATTCCGGGAATTATTGATCAGAAAGAACGGATCGTTTTAAAATCCCATGCTTTAGGTATAGAGAATTATAGTCTGCGCTTTTTAGAACAGGCTCTGGAACTTCCGGTATATTTTGAAAACGATGCTAATGCTGCAATGCTTGCAGAAAAAAAACAAAAGTATCCAAATGCGATATATCTGTCTTTGAACCACACCTTAGGAGGTGCATTCTGCATAGATGGAAAGCTGTTTCGAGGGCAGAACCAGAAAGCAGGGGAGTTTGGTCACATGATACTCGTTCCCGGTGGAAGAAAGTGTTATTGTGGTAAATCAGGATGTGCAGATGCATATTGTGCTGCAAGTGTACTGACACAAGATAACAGGCAGTCACTGGATGCATTTATGGAAAAAATTGAAAGTGGTGATGAAAAAGTTTTGCAGACATGGAATGAGTATCTGGATCATCTTGCTGTTTTGATATCAAATCTGCGGATGGCATATGATATGGATATCATACTAGGAGGTGATGTGGGAGGTGTATTATCAGATTATATGATACCTCTGGGAGAAAAAGTGATGGCATATAATGGCTTTGAGCATGATGTTTCATACTTAAAAAATTGTTCGTATAAGAAAGAAGCGTCAGCTGTTGGAGCAGCGAAATACTTTTTTACAAAACATATGGGTGAATTGTAAATTTTTTGATCCTCATATCATATTATAGTAAAAAACGGAAAGAAAACAGTAACTACGGTTTTCTTTCCGTTTTTTTTGCATGTTAATTGTGAAAAATACACAAAAAATAGATTTTGAAATTATGAAATATATAGAAATATGAAAAAACATATTGACAAATTGTGTTTACAAGGTAATAATATAATTACTTTAATAAAACAATTTATAAAACATAAAATAAAACAACATAAAAAAGGAGGAAACAATTATGTTACAGCAGGTAATGACAAATCCGGGAGAAATTATTTTCAGAGAGGTTCCGGTTCCGGAGGTAAAGGAAAATCAGGTTTTGGTAAAGATTATGAATATTGGTATTTGTGGATCAGATATTCATGTTTATCATGGAAAACATCCGTTTACAAAATATCCGGTAACACAAGGACATGAGGTTTCAGGTGAGATTACAGAACTTGGAAAAAATGTCACAGAGTTTCATGTGGGACAGAAGGTGACGATAGAGCCTCAGGTATATTGTGGACATTGCTATCCATGTCGTCATGGAAAGTATAATCTCTGTGAGGAATTAAAAGTAATGGGATTTCAGACGACAGGAACAGCATCTGAGTATTTTGCAGTAGATGCATCTAAAGTAACACCTATTCCAGAAGATATGTCCTATGAAGAAGGAGCTATGATCGAACCTCTTGCTGTGGCAGTTCATGGTGTAAAACAGATGGGCGATGTGGCTGGCTTGAATATTGCAGTCCTTGGAGCAGGACCGATTGGAAATCTCGTGGCACAGGCAGCAAAAGGAATGGGGGCAGCGAAAGTGATGATCACAGATATCAGTGATCTTAGACTGGCAAAGGCAAAAGAATGTGGAATTGATGTGTGTGTGAATACCAAAAATAAAGACTTCGGTGAGGCAATGATCGAAGCATTTGGACCGGATAAGGCGGATGTGATCTACGACTGTGCCGGAAACAATATCACAATGGGACAGGCAATTAAATATGCAAGAAAAGGAAGCACAATTGTACTGGTGGCTGTTTTTGCAGGAATGGCAGAAGTAGATCTTGCAGTGGCAAATGATCACGAACTTGACATTAAAAGCACGATGATGTACCGCCATGATGATTACATAGATGGAATCAGACTGGTGAATGAGGGAAAAGTTCATTTGAAACCGCTTATCTCAAAGACATTTGCTTTTAAAGATTATCTGAAGGCATATCAGTATATTGATGATAACCGCGAGACAACGATGAAAGTAATTATCAACGTCAATGAAAAGTAAGGAGTTCGTATGGAAAACAAAAATGGAAAAGTACCGCTGATCAGTAAGATTGCATATGGGTTTGGTGATGTTGGATGTAATTTCAGCTGGATGTTCGTAAGTAATTTTCTGATGATATTTTATACAGACGTGTTCGGAATCAGTATGGCGGCTGTGTCAGCACTTATGCTTTTTTCAAGATTCTGGGATGCAATCAATGATCCAATTGTCGGGGGACTTACGGATAAAACAAAATCGAGATGGGGACGGTACCGTCCATGGCTGTTAGTAGCGGCACCAATTACAGCAATCCTTCTTGTTATGACATTCTGGGCAAGGCCAGACTGGCCACAGAATGGAAAAATCATTTATATGGTAATTACATATTGTCTGCTGGTTTTGGGGTATACCTGTGTGAATATTCCATATGGAACCTTGTGTGGTGCTATGACACAGGATATTGATGAACGTGCAAAAATAAATACATCCCGTTCGGTTGCAGCTATGATTGCAATTGGTGTGTTAAATATTATCACAGTTCCACTGCTCAGCAAATTCGGCAGTCACAGTGCAAAGACAGGATATCTGACGGTTGCGGTCATATATGGATGTATTTTTACAGCCTGTCATTTCTTCTGCTTTGCGAAGACGAAAGAGGCAGTGATTATTCCGGAAAAAGAAAAAATTTCTGTAAAGATACAGTTGAAAGCAGTCATGCAGAACAGACCATATCTTCTTGCATTGGCAGGACAGATATTATTTGGATTTACATTATATGGCAGAAACGCAGATATTCTGTATTATTTTACATATGTGGAAGGAAATGCCTCCTACTACACAACTTATTCGATGTGCATCATTATTCCTTCTATCATAGGGGCAGCCTGTTTTCAACCATTATTCCGCAAGTTGAATAACAAAGGAAGAACAGCATCTCTCTTTGCTTTATTTACAGGAATTTCCATGTTGTCTATGTTTTTCTTCAATGCCAAAGAATCACCGGCTATTTTTTATGCATTATCCGGTCTCACACAGTTTTTTTTCTCTGGATTTAATACTGCAATCTATGCAATTATTCCAGACTGTGTGGAATATGGGGAGTGGAAAACCGGACTTAGAAATGACGGTTTTCAGTATGCATTTATTTCACTTGGAAATAAAATCGGAATGGCAGTTGGAACAGCACTTTTAGCAGGATTACTTGGAAAATGTGGTTATATTGCAAATCAGACACAAAATGCAACTGTACTTTCAATTATGAAACATGCATTTACGACGATTCCAGGTGCACTTTGGATTGTGACTGCGGTTGTATTATTTTTCTACCGGTTAAATAAAAAACGTTATAACGAGATTGTGGAGGAACTGAAAAATGGAAGAAAAAGTTGATATTGTGGCATTGGGGGAATTACTGATTGATTTTACGGAAGCAGGACACAGTCAGGGTGGGAGAAAACTGTTTGAACAGAATCCCGGCGGTGCTCCGGCAAATCTTCTGACAGTTGCAAGTCATTTTGGGTATCGCACCTCTTTTATTGGAAAAGTTGGAAACGATATGCATGGTAAATTTTTAAAGAGGACACTGCAAAATGAAGGAATCAATACAGATGCTATCGTCGAAGATCCAGATTATTTTACGACACTGGCATTTGTGGAAATCGGTGAAAATGGAGAAAGAAATTTTTCTTTTGCAAGAAAACCGGGTGCAGATACACAGTTAAAAAAAGAAGAACTGGATCAGACGTTAATTTCCGGATGCAGAATTTTTCATTTTGGATCATTATCGCTGACAGACGAGCCGGCAGAAAGCGCAACGATCGAAGCAGTAAAAATGGCAAAAGCAGCGGGTGTACTTATTTCATATGATCCAAATTACCGCCCGTCTCTTTGGAAGAGCAAAGAGTATGCAGTGAAAAAAATGAAGTCTGTTGTAGAACTGGTAGATGTCATGAAAGTATCGGATGAAGAGAGTATTCTCCTGACAGGGGCTAAAAGCTATGAGCAGGCTGCAGAAGAAATTCTTGCTATGGGACCAAAGCTGGTTGCCATTACATTGGGAGAACATGGCGTTCTTATGGCAACAAAAAGCAGAAAAGAAATCATCAAAGCATTTCAGACACATGCGGTCGATACGACCGGAGCGGGGGATTCTTTCTGGGGAGGCGTATTATGCAGTATTCTTTCTATAAATAAGCCCGTAGAAAAGATGGAATGGGAAGAAATCAGAAAGTGTGCTGTTTTGGGAAATGCAGTTGCAGGATTGTGTGTGCAAAAGCGAGGTGGAATACCTGCGATTCCGACGAAAGAGGCAGTGTTTGAATTTATGCAGAAATAATGAGTGTATGTTGCAATACTGGTTTCAACAGCAGTTTGTGATGTGCTGTCATACCTTGTGAAGTAGTATCTGGAAAATTGATGATTCCGGCTTGACTTAATTTAACATCTCAAATATAATAATTGCATACATCAGAAAACGTTCACTCTTCACCGGATGAGTGGTTAAAGCGTCTGGGAGCAAATCGTAGGTGCAGTAATTTACACTGTAAGATTTGTTTCCGGGCGCTTATTTATTTTGGAGGATAGATGCAATATGAATAAGAAAAAAGAATTATTGGTACAGATTATGTGGGAGCTTGCGGGAAGCATCTTTTATGCAATAGGTATATATAACTTCGCCCTGCAGGCAGAGTTTCCTATGACAGGTTTTTCGGGTATTTCGATTATTTTATACCGGCTGTTTAATATTTCCATTGGTTTATCAACGGTCCTGCTTAATATTCCGGTTGCGATACTATGCTGCAAATTATTGGGCAGGAAATTTTTTGTCAGCTCAATACGATGCATGCTTTTGTCTTCTTTTATTGTTGACTATGTTGCGCCGTTATTTCCGGTGTATCAGGGAGACAGACTGCTTGCGGCATTGTGCACAGGTGTATTTTGCGGAATAGGTTATGCCATGATTTATACAAGAAATTCTTCAACAGGAGGAGCTGATTTTATCATCATGGCTGTAAAAGCATTGCGGCCTCATTTATCGATGGGAAACATCTCCTTTCTTACTGATGTCGGAATTATTCTGGTTGGAGGACTTTTGTTTCGGGATATTGACGGAATGATTTACGGCATGATAGTGAATATACTGTCTGCGGTTGTTATTGATAAAATGATATATGGCATGAATTCAGGCAAAGTAGCCTTTATCGTCACAAAAAATGGAAAGAGAATATGCGATGTAATTGATGAATGCAGTCAGCGCGGAAGCACTATTCTTAAGGCGCAGGGAGGATATAAGCAGGACGATATTCAGGTGGTAATGTGTGCATGCAACAGTAAGGAAATGTACCAGGTGCGTAAATCCGTAAAAGATACAGACCCGGATTCTTTTATTGTGGTTGTTGAGTCTCATGAGGTGCACGGAGAGGGCTTTAAAATGACAAATATTGGAGAAGCGGAGAACTGAAACATACCTGAAACAAATATAGTGTGAAGATTGTATATTAGCTTGAAAAAAGCTATACTAATATAATGATGTAGAGGTTTTATGGCTGAAATTATATATTTGGGAGGTAATTACATGTTAGAAAACTGGATTAAACCACAAATTCCGGAGGAGGAAGAGCTGGATGAGCGCCTGCATGCAGCGCGCTCTAAGCTGTCTGTGCTTCAGATGCAGATTAAGGAGCATGGACTGCCTGTACTTGTGCTGTTTGAGGGCTGGGGTACTGCAGGAAAGGGCAGTGTGCTCGGTAAGGTAATCAAGAATATTGATCCGCGATTTTTCAAGGTCGCAACCATGGACGAGCCGACAGAGGAGGAAAGACGCAAGCCTTTTTTATATCGGTATTTTGTAAAGATTCCGGCAAACGGGAAGCTTGAGTTTCTTGATTCGGGCTGGATGGATGAGGTAGTAAAGGATGTACTGCACGACAAGATAGGAGAGAAGGAGTACAAGAAGAAAATTGAAAGCGTGAAGCGCTTCGAGCGACAGCTGACTGACAATGGTTATCTTGTTATGAAATTTTTCTTCCAAATCAGCCGGAAGGAACAAAAAAAGCGTATTGAGGTATTAAAGGAGAATAAGGATACCAGATGGCGTGTCAGTGGAGGTGAAGACTGGCAGAATAAGCATTATGACAAGTGTATGCATGTGTTTGACAGATATCTGAATGATACAAATTCGCCTGCAGATCCTTGGTATATAGTTGATGCAAAGAATAGAAAATGGGCTGAGCTTCAGGTGCTGGAGACGCTGGTTAGTGGAATAGAGACCGCACTTAAAAACAGTAATCTTGCTGTGCCGCTGTTACAGAATGTGTTCCCTCTTGAGAAGATTCCAAAGCTTTCTGAGATATCACTTGATAAGGAACTATCTGAGGAAGAATACAAAAAGGAGCTCAAAAATCTTCAGTCTAAGCTTAGCGAGCTGCATAACAAGCTATACAGGCGAAAGATTCCTGTTGTCATAGCTTATGAGGGCTGGGATGCAGCAGGAAAGGGTGGAAATATAAAGAGAATCACAGGGGCGCTGGATCCGAGAGGCTTTGAGGTGCATCCGATTGCAAGTCCGCTGCCAAACGAGAAAGCCAGACACTATCTGTGGAGATTTTGGAATCGTCTTCCTAAGACCGGACATATAGCTATTTTTGACAGGACATGGTATGGCAGGGTTATGGTAGAAAGACTAGAGGGCTTTTGCAGCGAGAATGAATGGCAGCGTGCTTACAATGAGATTAATGAATTTGAAAAGGAGCTGTCAGACTGGGGTGCTGTCATCATAAAGTTCTGGGTACAGATTGATAAGGATACACAGCTGGCTCGATTTGAGGAACGCCGGAATACTCCGGAAAAGCAATGGAAGATTACCGATGAGGACTGGAGAAACAGAGAAAAATGGGATCTGTATGAGACTGCTGTAAATGAGATGCTAAAGAAAACCAATACCACTTACGCGCCATGGCATGTGCTTGAGTCAAACGACAAGAAATATGCGAGAATCAAGGCTCTTAAGATTGTGATTGATGCGATTGAAGCTGCTTTGGATAATAAAACAAATAAAAAGTAAAAACAGATGTATATAAACAGAGATATGTAAAAAAGAAGCCGGAATAAATCCGGCTTCTTTTAAAGTGTTGGTAAATTAATTTGGGTACAAAAAATGCGCCTCCAGGGGCTCGAACCCTGCACACCCTGATTAAGAGTCAGGTGCTCTACCAAATGAGCTAGAAGCGCAAACATCTGTGTGAATATCTGTGTCACACGGACAAATGATATTATACACAGGGTTCTACAAAAATGCAAGTACTTTTTTTAAAAAATTAAAAAAATTATAAAAAAGACTTTAAAACACTAAGTACTCCGTTTTCCCAGTAAGGCGCACAGGTGTGTTTTGCGGCTGCGATAACTTCCTGGCGGGCATTTGACACGGCGTAGCTTATACCGGCATTTTGAAGCATCTCAATATCATTCAGATTGTCACCGAAACAGCATACTTCGTCCGGAAGCAGGTCGAATCTGTCTATTAGGTATGAGAGTGCAGTCCATTTGCTGACACCCTTTGCGTTGCAGTCTACCCATTCCTTGCCGGCGGCTGCCAGGTGAGCTTTTTTATTCCATGCGGGAATGAAAACCGGTGTACACAGCTCTTCGCATTTGTCGGGATGAAAGACAGTGAATTTGATGATGTCATTTCGGTCAAGCCTTGTGATGTCATCAACCTCACGCATCTCAAAGCCGTATGAATCACGAAGCAGGTGAAAGATTGGGCTGCCACCATCCTCTGCAAAGCAGAAATCAGGAGTAGCAGCAAAGTAATCGCATGCAGGCAGCTTATCGCGGACCATCCGGCACATGCCCTTCCATATATCCTCGTCCATAGGATATGTTTTTAGGATTTCCTTTGGAGTGCGCACGACTGTTCCTCCGTCTGTTATATACAAAAGCTTGTGCTTTATCGGAGCAAACAGCTTAAATTCGCTTGAAAACTGTCTGCCGGAACAGACTACAAATATTATTCCTTTGTCTATGAGCCTGTCGATGACAGACATGTACTCAGGATCTATGAGCAGTGAGCCGTCCTTTACAAGTGTTCCGTCTATATCTGTTGCTATTAGTTTTATCATTATTTATCTCCCAGGGCGTATATCTTTTGAATATTCAACTATATCATTATAAGGAATTATAATCTCATATGCAAGGGACTTATAGTGTATTTATTACTGTTTGTGAAAGAAAAAACAGAACAAAAAAACAGAATATATTGAAAGTTTCCTGCTCATATTGTATCATAGTAATACTGGCTTCATCTTCAATGCGTTGAAGCAATGAAAACTAAGGGGACGATATTTACTATGATAGTAGCACTTATTGAAAAAGTTTATTCTTTCTTGTGGGGAGATCTGATACACATTCCACTGCCCGGCGGTGGGAGCGTGGGAATCTCACTGCTCATAATTCTTTTGATTCCGACAGGAATTTATTTCACTGTAAGGACAAGACTTTTACCAATCAGAATGTTTCCGGACATGATAAAGGCGCTGACAGGTAAAAAGGAAAATAAGGACAGCCTGTCCACATTCCAGACACTCATTGTCTCTACGGCGACGAGAGTGGGCATGGGTAATCTGGTTGGTGTTGTGGCTGCCATATCAGTGGGAGGCGCAGGTGCGGTTTTCTGGATGTGGATAACAGCCATTATAGGTTCATCCACGGCTTTTGTGGAGGCTACACTGGCACAGCTTCACAAGGAGCCGGATCCATTGTACTCAGGCTATCGTGGAGGTCCGGCGTATTACATACACCATTACTTTGAGGATAAATCAGGCAAAAAGAAAAAACATGTTATTATAGCTGTTTTGTTTGCTATATCCGGACTAATCTGCTGGTGTGGCATAAGTCAGGTGATCAGCAATTCTGTCACATCATCCTTTGAAAATGCATTTGGCGTACCACCTATTTATACTACAATAATTCTGGTGGCAGTGGCTGCTGTAATAGTGCTTAGGAAAAATGCTACGGTAAAGGTGCTTGACATAGTTGTTCCTATCATGGCGGTGTGCTATTTTGCCATAACCATTTTTATCATAATTAAAAATATAGGCATGATGCCATCTGTTTTTTCAAGGATATTCGAGGAAGCCTTCGGTATCAGGCAGGTAGCTGCGGGAGGCTTTGGAGCGGTGCTCATGAATGGTGTAAAGAGAGGTCTTTTTTCAAATGAGGCAGGCTCAGGCTCAGCTCCATGCGCTGCAGCGGCGGCAGAGTGCGATACTCCTGTAAAGGCAGGACTGACGCAGGCGCTCGGTGTATTTATAGATACGATAGTGATTTGCAGCTGTACGGCAATGATCATGCTCACTGCACCGGAGAATATAGTGGCAGGGAAAGAGGGCATGGATTTATTACAGTCAGCTATGAGGTATCATCTTGGAGATTTTGGAGTTATTTTTATAGCAGTCACATTGTTTTTATTCAGCTTTTCAACCTTCCTTGGCATACTTTTTTATGCAAGGAGTAATGTTGCGTACCTGTTTGGGGATAACTGGATTTCACAGACCATGTACAAGGTGCTGGCTCTTATTATGCTGTTTGTAGGCGGTATCGCGGCATACACATTTGTCTGGGATCTCGGAGATGTAGGAATCGGCCTTATGACTATATTCAATACAGGTATTCTCTATCTGATGGGTGGACAGGCAATAAAGGAGCTGCGAGTCTTTGAGGAGAGTAATAAAGCACAAAGCAATAGTCAATGCTCACAGCAGGGTGATAACGTAACGCAATAACAATAGGAGATATATAAATATGAAAAGAGAATCATTTAAATCACGTCTGGGATTTATACTGGTAAGTGCAGGATGCGCTATAGGCATAGGCAATGTATGGCGTTTTCCGTATGTGACAGGTCAAAACGGTGGCGGTATTTTTGTACTGTTTTACCTTATATTTCTGGTATGCATGGGACTTCCGGTGCTTACGATGGAGCTTGCTGTAGGCCGGGCCAGCAGAAAAAGTGCTGTGATGAGCTACAAGGCTCTTGAGAAAGAGGGCAGTAAATGGCATATTCACGGATGGATAGCCATGCTTGGCTGCTACATGCTCATGATGTATTACACAACAGTCTCAGGCTGGATGGTTGCGTATTTCTTTAAATTCCTAAAGGGAGATTTTACATCAGGCATGAATACTGATGACACGGCAGCTGCATTTGGAAACATGCTTGCAGACCCCAAGCAGATGGCTTTCTGGATGATAGTTACGGTTGTGCTTGGCTTTTTGGTGTGCAGCCGTGGTCTGCAGAATGGGCTTGAGAAAATCAGTAAATTTATGATGAGTGCTCTGCTCTTGCTTATCATTGTCCTTGCGGTGCACAGTATCACACTTTCAGGGGCTTTGGAAGGAGTGAAATTCTATCTTGTTCCAAATCTGGATGCGGTCTCTGAAATTGGAATAAAGAATGTAATAACAGCAGCCATGAATCAGGCGTTTTTTACGCTGAGTCTGGGTGTGGCCGCAATGGAGATATTCGGCAGCTATATGGGAAAGGACTGCACTCTTGCAGGTGAGGGTGCCAAAATATGTGCTCTTGATACATTTGTGGCTATAATGTCAGGCCTTATCATTTTCCCGGCTTGCTTCAGCTATGGGGTGGAGGTAGACGCAGGACCAAGCCTTATCTTTATCACTTTGCCAAATGTGTTTGTAAATATGCAGGGAGGCCGCATATGGGGCTGTCTTTTCTTCTTGTTTATGACCTTTGCCAGCTTTTCAACCGTTATTGCGGTATTTGAGAATATTATGTCGTTTGCCATTGATATGTTTGGCTGGTCCAGAAACAAGGCTGCGCTAATAAATGGTGTGATAATACTTATTGCAAGTATGCCGTGTGTACTTGGATACAATGTGTGGAGTAATCTGCACCTCATAGGAGGCAGGGATGTGCTTGACAGCGAGGACTTTATGGTAAGCAATCTGCTTCTTCCGATTGGCTCCCTTGTCTATCTGCTTTTTTGTGTGACAAAGTGGGGCTGGGGCTTTGATAAGTATATAGATGAGGCAAATACAGGATCAGGACTTAAGATTTCAAGGAAGCTTAAGCCGTATTTTCAGTTCATACTGCCGCTTTTAATTTTGTTTATTTTTATCCAGGGATTGATATAGTTATGTAGTTTTTGGAAATCAGACAGGAGAGTGTAAAATATGTTAGATCAGAATACCTTTATAGAGACAGTGCAGAGCGTGGCCGAGATTATCAGGACATCAGCGGAGCCGATAGGCAGAGATGAAATCATGTCTTATTTTAAGGATATGGAGCTTAATAAAGCGCAGGAGGATATGGTATTTGAATTTCTCATCACACCACATGAGCAGGAAAATGAGAGTGCAGGTGATTATGAGGATGAACCACAGGACGAATTACATGGGGATGAATCGTCTGAAAATGCTGCATTGAACAATGTAATTTACTCAGAAGGCGATTCGATGGATGCCATAGCAGGTGGAAAGAATAATAAGGCCAAGCAGGATAATGAAGCTGAGCCTGATATAGACGAGGACAGCCTCATACCGGATTCACCTATGTTTAGGATGTATCTTGAGGAGCTTGAAGAGATACCTGATTATACGAAAGCCGAGCAGGACGATATGTACAAAAAGCTGCTCGCAGGTGATGAGAGTGTGATACACACTATATCAAATTTCTGGCTCAAAAGTGTGCTTGCCATGGCAAAGAAGCTTGCTGTTACATCAGAGGGCTTTGAGGACGTAGTACAGGAGGGAAACATGGGACTTTTCATGTGCCTTACTGAGCTTTGCGGCTGCGGGGATGAGATAGATGTGGAAAAAGAGCTTCTGGATGCCATAGAGGAGTCTATGAAAGAGTGTATCAGGGAGCAGACCGGTGAGGATGAGAGCGAGAATACTGTGGTAGGAAAGGTTTCATTAGTAAACCGTGCAGTGGAGAAACTAAAATCCGATAAGGGTTTCGAGCCGAGCCTTAGTGAGCTTTCAGGCTACACCGGCGTGGATGAGGAGGAGCTTGAAAAGCTTCTTGAGCTTATCAAAAAGGCTGATGTGGAGAAAAATAAACAGGACAGTAAATAATCTGTGGCATTTGTAGATTTGTGTCATATATTAAACCATACCTGAATATATGAAAGGATGGAAAATATATGGCACGATTTACTAATCAGGCACAGCTTCGTTATGGCAACAATGTAGCCAATTCAAATATAGCAGTCGGAGAAATACTGGAGGTGCTTTCTGCTACGAAAACAGCAGTCAAAAACACCTACAATCAAAACGATACAATAACCTATGTGGTGAGCATCGTAAACTCCGGAAATACCGCGATAAACGGTCTGACACTTTCTGACAATCTAGGTGCTTATACCTTTAACACCAACACTCTTGTACCATTAACCTATGTGAATAACACCGTAAAATACTACACAAACGGCACACTCCAGGCAGCGCCTGCAGTAACACAGGGACCGCCTCTTAGCATCACAGGCATAAATGTCCCTGCAGGTGGCAATGCAACTGTCATCTATGAGGCAGCGTTAAATGAGTATGCTCCTCTTGGCATAGAGGCTGCAGTCACAAACACTGCTACAGTTAGTGGCACCGGAATCACTCCGGTTACAGCAGCAGAGACAGTAAATGCCGAGGCTGCGCCAAATCTTGCAATTACTAAGTCAGTAAGCCCTGTTCCTGTGACGGAAAACGGTACACTGACCTATACCTTCAGGATTCAAAACTACGGAAGCGTTGCGGCAACCAATACCACAGGCGTGGTTATAACAGACACATTTGCTCCGGTTTTGAACAATCTTACAGCCGCATTAAACGGCACAGCCTGGACTGCAGCTACAGATTACACTTACAATGAGACGACAGGCACATTTTCGAGCACGGCAGGTGCAATCACTGTTCCGGCGGCAACCTACACACAGGATAGCACAACCGGAGCGTGGGTTGTCACACCGGGTGAGAGCACACTTGTCATCACCGGAACAGTGTAGCGGCAGAGTTGATTAATTTTAAGAATTGTTTAATTTAAGTGATAAAAGTTGAAATATTGATACTAAATATGTAAAATATATATAGCTATTTATGAATAAGATGATGAAGATGATCATCGGCAGTTATAATTGATTAACCGGGGGATAAGACAAATGAATAATGCACAGTTAGTGATAGACGAAGTAAAAAAGGCAGTAAAGGGCAAGGATGATTGTATCATCAAGGCATTTGCTGCCTTTTTGGCAGGTGGACATATACTGCTTGAGGATGTGCCGGGAGTGGGAAAGACTACGCTTGCAGTAGCTTTTTCAAGGGCGATGGCGCTTGTGAATCACAGGGTACAGTTCACTCCGGATGTGCTGCCTGCTGATATACTTGGCTTTTCTATGTATCAGAAGCAGACCGGAGAGTTTGTGTACCGCGAGGGTGCCGTGATGTGTAATCTGTTTCTGGCAGATGAGATTAACAGAACAAGTCCCAAAACACAGTCTGCGCTCCTGGAGGTTATGGAGGAAGGAAATGTCACTGTGGATGGAATAAGCAGGAAGGTCCCGGAGCCGTTTATAGTAATGGCCACTCAAAATCCAAAGGGCAGCGCCGGTACACAGCTGTTGCCGGAGTCACAGCTTGACAGGTTTATGATATGTATGAGCATGGGATATCCTTCACATGATGCAGAGGTGGATATCGCAAAGGGCAAAAGTGTGAAGGCTGATGAGTATACGATAAAGCCTGTTATGAATGCACAGGGACTTGTTGAGATGCAGGGAGAGGTCGAGCAGGTGTTTATACATGACAGTATTTACTCGTACATTGTGGACCTGGTTGATGCGACAAGGACAAGTCCGTACATTGAGCTGGGAGTGAGTCCGCGAGGTACGATTGCGTGTGTTAGGATGGCAAAGGCATATGCGTATCTGAGTGGGCGAAGCTATGTCATACCATCTGATGTGGTTTCTGTATTTGCGGATGTGACAAAGCACAGAATCGTGCTGAATACCAAGGCGAGAGTATCACACGTATCAGAGCTTTCAGTGATAGATGAGATACTAAAGGCTGTTAAACAGCCGACAACTTATGTGAAAAAGGCAGGTAATCGTGATTAGTTTTTTGATAGGAATAATTACTGCGGCAATAGTTTTTTATATGTCGATGATATACGGTAATGCTGCGCTGGCACTGCTTGGCTGCTTTATGTGTGTGTTTATGGTGCTGACATTTATAGCATTGCTTGTAAAGGCGCACCGGGCGGTGGCAGCTATAAACATTCCGATAGCTATCGCCACACAGGGCGAGAGTATCAGGGTGAGTCTTTCCTGCCGGCTGAAGGAGGCAGGCTTTTATGGTGTAAAATACCGTGTAACGGTGAAAAATAATTTATCCGGCGAAAAAAGTACAAAATGGCTGTCAGGAGGCAGTGATTTTTTGTACAGCGTGAACCTATGCGGCAATTATGAATTTGAGCTTGTAAGGATAAAGCTATATGATTTTTCAAGGCTTTTTTATGTCACGAAAAGAGTTAAAAAATATGCAAATGTTGAGGTGATGCCGCAGATTGATGAGATTCCTGTGAGGATAACGGACAGAGTGAGAAATTTCTTTGGGGATTCTGATATCTATGATGATTTAAGACCGGGATATGATCCGTCGGAGCTGTTTGATGTCAGAGAGTTTCAAAACGGTGACAGGCTGCAGAGTGTGCACTGGAAGCTTTCTGCAAGGACTGATGAGCTGATGGTAAAGGAGAACAGCCTGCCAAAGGCATGTGCGGTGGCAATAGTAGCAGATTTAAGGGGGATAAAAAAGGGCAGACAGGCAGATGCTTTTATGAAGCTTCTCGTCTCGCTTTCTTTTTCGCTTATGGATCAAAAATGCTCTCATTATGTGGCATGGTATGATACCGCCATAAACGATATTGTGAGAGCCAGAGTGGATGACGAGGAGGGCTTTTACATATTTTTGAACAGTTTTCTTAAAATAAAGCCGGATACAAAGAATGATGCGCTTTTTTTGTATGAGGAAAAGTACCGGGCAGAAAAGCTTGTGTGTCTGCTTAGCGTGGACGGAAGACTTCAGATAAAAAGGGGAGAGGAGATAGTTGGCAGAGCGGATGAAAAAAACGAGATTGTCATTTAGGAAAAGCAGATGGCAGAGATCTGACACAAATGAGATAAAGCCTGATTATAATAATGCATTTACAGTGCTTGGTGTCCTGCTTACTGAACTTGCCAATGCAGCTGCAGCAGTACTTCTTACGGTGTGTGCAGTGTCTGTTGTGAATACTACTGTTTCACATGTGAGATGCCCATATTATGTGTATGTGTGGCTGTTTATTTTTTCGGTGATAAGCGGCTTTATAAACAGGCTTACATCGCTTGACACAAGAAAATGGGTGCGCCATGCGATAAATACGGGGCTGCTGCTTGTATTTCTGCTTGGAGTGTTTATTGCAAACTGGCAGGCTGCAGAGCATATAAAAGACGGCTTTTTGTATGTAAAGGGCAGGTATCTTGAGATAATAAATGTGTACTATGGCACTTCATTTGTCTGTCAAAAGGGCGATAAAGCCTTTGCGGGGGCATTTGTTGGCTTTGTATCGTTTATAGTTATGCTTTTGCTGGTGACACTGGCGGTTCAAATTAAAAGAAGACGCATGCTCACATTATTTCCAACGCTTCTGCTTGCGGTACAGCTGTGCATAGGCAAAAGCCCAAGTGTCAGCGAGGTTGTTATGCTCACGCTGTGTACACTCTGGTGTCTTATCGCAGATGGCAACGCACGCACAGTGGCAGGATATGATGCAGATGGCAGTGCACAGGGCAATGAGGCTTTAAGGATAGCGGCGGCGTTTTTATACATGGCGGCGGTGTCTGCAGTACTTTTCATATGTGTATTTTCATTTAAACCTCTTGCTGATACACTTGCCGATAAAAAGCCACAGATGCTTGCCTTTCAAAAGGATTTGGAGGGCAGCGTAAAATCATTCTTCAGCGTGGGGATTGATTTACAGGATGGCATGGTTAGTAATCACTATCCAAGCTACAGTGAAAAAACAGTGATGACGATAGAAGCAAAGGCGGGAGTACCTTCTAATATTTATCTGAGAAGCTTCTACGGTGATACCTATGAGAATGGCAGATGGATTAAAAAGTCTGATTTTTCAGGAATGGAAAAAGAGTATCACGATGCTTCAAGGATGACAGCGTGGCAGAATGCAATCGGATTAGCCACGCTGCTCGATGGTTATTATGATGATGAGACCAATCCGGCAACCGAAAAGTATACAATCACGATGAAGAAGCTTTCCACCAAATACACCTATTTGCCGTACTGTATCGACCCGTACAGTATAGATGCCAAGGGCGATATAGATTTTGACGAAGACTTTGTTATCACAAAGGATAAAGCGACAAAGACTATCGAGGTGTCGGCGTGTCCCGGTTTTTTCGATGGTAGTCTGGAAATGTCTATCCTTGAGCCTGAGCAGCCTCTTGAGGTCAATAATGATTTTTATGCGGCATACAATGATTATGTAATGGAAAACTATACTGAAAAGCAGGGCGGTGACGGAATTGTTGCGGAAGATGCAAAGTGGCTTCTTAGGACAGGACAGCTCACAAGCAATATGATGTACACAGGCTATATAAGAGAAAATGATGCTAACAGGATTGCGGCAGCACAGCTGGTGCAGCAGTTTCTGACATCGAAGGCTTTTAAGTACAGCAAAAATCCTCCTTCAACAGGCGGTAAGGATGTAGTTGAAAATTTCCTCTCAAATAGCAGACAGGGCTTTTGTGTGCATTTTGCATCGGCTGGCACGATGATACTCAGACAGATGGGCGTTCCATGCCGTTATGTAAGCGGATACTGTGCAAAGGAGGACAGCTTCAAATCCGGTGAAAATGATGAGGATATATGTGAGGTGAAGGATTCGCAGTCGCATGCCTGGGTTGAAATATATCTGGATGATTTCGGATGGATTCCGGTGGAGATGACACCGGGATATTTTGAGTATGTGACAGGTGAGAATCCGTTTGACTATATTGGTGTCAACGGAAAGAAAACAAACACCGGTGCCGCTTATAATGATAGTGAGCATATGAATGATACTGCGGCAGATGAAGATAAACTGGATGAAGATGCAGCAAATGAAGATACAAAAAATACAGATGCAGAAAATGATGACACAGCAAAAGATGATACATCAAAAGCTGCAGCAAACAGTACATCAGGTGATGGCAGTGAGAAGGCTTATGGTTCACAGTCAGGTGCGGATAAACGTACAGATGCTCAGAACTTAAAAACGAGACCTCATATACCACCGGTGATTTTAAAAACCTCACTCTGTGTGATTTTTCTGACTGCACTTACAGCCATCATAGTTTATATCAAAAGGCGAAGAAATATTTTGTGGGAAGCAAGACTTGCAAAAAGGGTGAAAAAAGGCCGTTACAGCAGGGCAGCAATAATGATAAACAACCGCATCTACAAAGGACTGGGACATCCTTCAAAAAACAGGACAGATGAGCTTTATCTGGCTAACCTGAAGGAAAAATACTGCGGACCGGATTATTGCGGAATCCACTGGGACGAGTACATGCGCATCATACAAAAGGCTGTGTATTCATCAGAGGGCATCACAGAGGAAGAATGCTTTATGATAGTGGAAACATGGAGGCGTCTGGAGAAAAAAGACATTAGACATAATTCACAAAAAAACATGTATAAAAACAGCATGATTAACAAAAAATAAACTCGTAAGGAAAATTGTGTTGAAATAATAAGGCTTCTGTGATATAAACTTAAGCAGACGTGTTACTTTTGGGGAGGCATTTGTCGTACATAACTTTTAACAGGGTTAGTGTATGATAAGTGCCTCCTTTTTGTTGCTGGAGCAAAAAAGAATGATAGGTGCAAATCGGTACATACCCTGCATTTATAGGAGGAAAAGCTCATGAAAGACAAAATTTTTGGTGTCCTGCAGAGAGTAGGACGAAGCTTCATGCTTCCAATCGCAATCCTTCCGGTAGCAGGCTTGCTTTTAGGACTCGGAAGCTCATTCACCAACACCACAACAATTGAGACCTATGGTTTACAGTGGCTGCTCGGAGATAAGACTATACTCCATGCACTTCTTGTAATCATGAATGCGGTCGGAAGTGCCATATTCGATAACCTTCCGCTCATTTTTGCGGTCGGAGTAGCAATCGGAATGGCAAAGAAGGAAAAAGAGGTGTCAGCACTTTCAGCAGTCATAGCATACTTTGTTATGAATGTATCAATCAATGCGATGCTCAAGATTTCCGGAAAAATCCTTGCAGACGGAAGCATTGCAAAGGATGTGCTTGATGGAACCATCACATCAGTATGCGGTATCCAGTCGTTGCAGATGGGTGTGTTTGGCGGAATTATTGTAGGACTGGGAGTGGCAGCACTGCACAACCGTTTCTACAAGATTGAGCTGCCGAATGCATTGTCATTTTTCGGTGGAACAAGATTTGTGCCTATCATATCAACAGTGGTATATCTTTTTGTAGGAATCTTAATGTATTTTATCTGGCCTACTGTGCAGAACGGAATCTATGCACTCGGCGGAGTGGTGACAGGAACAGGATATTTCGGAACACTTCTCTTTGGTATTATAAAGAGAGCTCTTATTCCATTCGGACTGCACCATGTATTTTACATGCCGTTCTGGCAGACAGCAGTCGGTGGAACGATGGAGGTTGCTGGACATATGGTTGAGGGTGGACAGAACATCTTCTTCGCACAGCTTGCTGACTCTGCAAACATCGCACATTTCAGTGCCGATGCCACAAGATATTTTTCGGGAGAGTTCATTTTCATGATTTTTGGTCTTCCGGGAGCAGCACTTGCAATGTATAAATGTGCAAAGCCGGAAAAGAAAAAACAGGCAGGAAGCCTTTTACTTTCTGCAACACTTGCATGTATGTTTACAGGAATCACAGAGCCTCTTGAGTTCTCATTTCTTTTCGTAGCACCGGCTCTCTTTGCAGTACAGGTAGTGCTCGCAGGAAGCGCATACATGATAGCGCATATTTTAAACATCGCGGTAGGACTTACTTTCTCAGGAGGACTTCTTGATTTCTTCCTGTTTGGTATATTGCAGGGCAATGCCAAGACAAGCTGGATGCTCGTGATTCCGGTGGGAATAGTATATTTCTTACTGTATTACTTTATTTTCAGCTTCCTTATAAAGAAGTTTGATTTCAAGACTCCGGGCCGTGAGGATGACGATACAGAGACAAAGCTATACACCAAGGCAGATGTAAATGAAAGAAAAGCTGCTAAGGATACAAAAGCTTCTGACGACAAAGCGACTGTAGACGAGCTTTCGCAGACCATATCACGAGGTCTCGGCGGCAAAGCCAATATCTCAGATGTGGACTGCTGTGCAACAAGGCTTCGTATCACAGTAATTGACCCTGAAAAGGTAAACGATGTGCTTCTTAAATCAACAGGAGCATCAGGAGTCGTACACAAGGGACAGGGCGTACAGATTATCTATGGACCAAGAGTAACAGTGATTAAATCAGATTTAGAGGATTATCTTGCGAGCGTGACAGAGGAACATTTCGAGGGCGATGCAGTAGAAAATAATACAGCAGACGCAGATGAAGCAAAGAATGAAAATGCAGCTTCAGATAAAGCACAGGAATCTGATGTGAAAGCAGAAAAGGAAGCCGGCGATGCAAAAGAGCCGACAAGCACAATCATCATCTCAAGCCCTATGACAGGAATTGCAGCAGACCTCTCAACAGCGCCTGATGAGGCATTCGCCAGCAAAATGATGGGTGACGGAGCAGTAGTCACACCTGAGGAGGGAGTTGTTGTAGCACCTGAGGATGGAACGGTTTTATTCGTTTTTGATACAAAGCATGCTTTGGGATTTACAACCGACTCGGGAATTGGTATGATAATCCATGTAGGAATTGATACAGTAAAGCTCGAGGGTAAAGGCTTTGACGTACAGGTTGAGGCAGGATGCCATGTTAATAAGGGCGATGTGCTCATGAAGCTTGACCTTGACTACTTAAAGGCGAACGCACCATCAGTTACCACTCCTGTCATCTGCACAGAGCTAAAAGATAATCAGAAAATCCGCCTCATCACAGACGGACCGATTAAGGCGGGGGAGCCTCTCTACGCAGTTGACACCTACGAGAAGTAATTCATACATCCTTAAACAATTCAAAGGTATCGGATGCCATGGAGATGGCGGCAGCAGTTCGAAAATGCGCCACATTTATAGAGAAAAAGATTGGAAAGCACATAGATGTCACTACTATGGCCTACAACCGCCTCATGAACCATATCCGCCACATGGTATCAAGAGCCACGACCGGAGAAAAATTAAAGGTTGATCTCAATCAGTTTATCGAGAAAAATTATCCGGAGTCATTCGCACTGGCAGGTGATATATGTAAGGAGCTTGGAAAGGACTTAAATCATGAGTTTTTGGACAATGAGACAGGCTACCTTGCCATACATATCGAGCAGATTAAGTGTGATGAGATGATAAGTGAATAAAAAATGTGAAAACCTTCCTGCATATTAGGTTATGTACAAATCTCTTGCAATGTGGTACACTACATAGTTGTATCAACAAACATCCGATACACAAAATACATATGAAATCAATTTAAAGGAGATATATATACCATGAAACTCGGCATCGTCGGACTTCCGAACGTCGGAAAGTCTACATTATTCAACTCACTCACAAAGGCAGGAGCGCTTTCAGCAAACTATCCTTTTGCTACAATCGACCCAAACGTAGGTATTGTTTCAGTGCCTGACGAGAGAATCGTAAAGCTCGGCGAGCTCTATCACACAAAGAAGGTTACACCTGCAACAATCGAATTTGTTGATATCGCAGGTCTTGTGAAGGGAGCCAGTAAGGGTGAGGGACTTGGAAACCAGTTCCTTGCAAATATCCGTGAGGTAGATGCAATCGTACACGTAGTGCGCTGCTTTGAGGATACAAACATTATCCATGTAGATGGCTCTGTAGATCCTGTAAGAGATATCGAGACAATCAATCTTGAGCTTATTTTCTCGGATGTTGAGATTCTTGACAGGCGAATTGCAAAGATTGCAAAGCAGGCAAGAATGGACAAGACACTTGCAAAGGAGCTTGAGCTTGTTGAGGCAGTAAAGGCTCATCTTGAGGACGGAAAGATGGCCAGAACCTTTGAAGTGCCTGATGATGAGGATGCACAGCTTTGGTTCAAGGGCTATAATCTCCTTACAGCAAAGCCTACCATCTACGCAGCAAACGTATCAGAGGATGACCTCGCAGATGACGGCGCAAGCAATCCGCATGTTGCAAAGGTAAGAGAAATGGCAAAGGAAGAGGGCGCAGAGGTATTTGTTATCTGTGCACAGATTGAGCAGGAGCTTGCAGATCTCGATGAGGACGAAAAGAAGGAGTACCTTGAGGATTTAGGTGTTGAGTCAAGCGGTCTCGATAAGCTTGTAGCAGCCAGCTATTCACTTCTCGGACTGATTTCCTTCCTCACAGCAGGAGAGGATGAGTGCCGTGCATGGACTATAAAGAAAGGTACAAAGGCACCACAGGCAGCTGGCAAGATACATACTGATTTCGAGCGTGGCTTCATCAAGGCGGAGGTAGTCAACTATCAGGATCTTCTCGACAACGGAAGCCTTGCAGCCGCAAGAGAAAAGGGCATCGTAGGCATGGAAGGAAAAGAGTACGTTGTTAAGGATGGAGATGTAATCCTTTTCAGATTTAATGTATAATTTTATGAATAAAACGCTTTTATAAGCACAAAATCAAAAAGAAACGCATAAGATAGACCAAGGGAGGTCTGTTTTATGCGTTTTCTGGATTTATGCGAAAAAGAGGTTGTGAGCGTGGAGGAGGGCAGGTTCATAGGGCATGTGCGGGATTTGGAGTTTGACCCGGTCTGTGGCAAAATCTGTGCGATTATCGTGCCGGGACCGGGAAAATATATGGGAATATTTTGCAGGGATTATGAATATTGTATTCCATGGGTTAAGATTGTGAAGATTGGACCCGATATAATATTGGTAAATATATGTGAGTCTGATATGCGGCGCAAGCTGTTATGATTTTATAAATACAAAAAAATTATAAAAAGTCAAAATCAGTACAAAACATATTGACAACGAAAATTAGTATATATATACTAAAATATGTATAGGTCTTTTTAAATACAGATGATGATTTGAAGTATTATAATGAGAAACAAAGATATTTTGCTTCTTCATACTATATGATACCTACGGAGGGTACAGCATGAAGTGTCCATTTTGCAGTAGTGACAACACAAGGGTAATAGACTCAAGACCGGCTGATGACAACAGCTCTATCAGGCGCAGAAGGTTGTGCGATGATTGCGGCAAGCGTTTCACTACATATGAGAAGGTGGAGACAATCCCACTCATCGTTATAAAAAAGGACAACAACAGAGAGCAGTATGACCGCTCCAAGATTGAAAAGGGTGTGCTTCTTGCATGTCACAAGAGACCGATTTCAGCAGATACAATCTCAAAGCTTGTAGATGAGGTCGAGATAGAAATCTTTGCCAGAGAGGAAAAGGAAATCTCTACATCACTCATCGGAGAGTTGATTATGGACAGATTAAAGGACCTTGATGCGGTAGCATATGTGAGGTTTGCGTCAGTTTACAGAGAGTTTAAGGATGTCAACACCTTTATGACAGAGCTTAAAAAGATGCTTGACACCAAATAGTGTTTAGGCAGCAGTTTTTATTTAAAACAGGATGGGAAGGTGCGTATGAACATTTCCGGTATTCGCCCGAGCGAAGGCTTTTATTCATACAATTCCATAAGGGTAAACGAGCTTAGAAACAGCCAGATTATGAGTTCGAAGCAGGCAGTGGATGACACAGCTTCACAGCAATCCATTGCTGATGATACGGCTGATTATGAGGCTGCAAGGGCAAGGCAGAGCTTTACCTCGCTTGATTATGCAAATACATATGATTCCAATGCGAGCTATGAGCTTAAGGGTGCTGACAGTGATATCAGCACACTTGATGTCACAAAGGCTGTATCCGATTTAGACAAGGATAAGGTATTGCAGCAGTATCAGCGTTTTGTTGGCAGTGCGGATGTCACCGTTATGCAGCAGGCAGCCTTGAATGAACAGATTAACAGGGAGACAGAGAATTTTATACTATGAGTTTTTTATACCCGGGAGAGTACATTGACTCGACATACAGCATAGATTTTGATAAATTATATAAGGAGGGCTACAGGGGTGTCATTTTTGATATCGACAACACCCTTGTGACTCATGGTTCGCCTGCTGATGAGCGGGCGATTGCTTTGTTTAAGCACCTTAAGGAGCTTGGCTTTTCGTGCCTGGTGCTCTCAAACAATAAAGAGCCGCGTGTGAAGAGCTTTGCTAAGCAGGTTGGGATAAAATATATCTACAAGGCAGGAAAGCCCAAGCCATCAGGCTATCGTACAGCAATGGAGAAGCTTGGCACAGATACGAAAAACACTCTTTTTGTGGGAGATCAGATATTTACAGATATCATCGGAGCTAATCTTACGGGCATCAGATCAATACTTGTAGCACCTATTGACCCGCATGAGGAGATACAGATTGTGCTTAAGCGCTTTATTGAAAAGCCTGTAATTGCATGCTACAAGAGGCATTTAAAGAAAGTAAATAAATAATTTTTAACTAATAATTTAAAATTTGGAGGCATATATATTATGAAGATTGCAATCGGAAACGATCACGCAGCAGTTGAACTTAAAAAGACAATAATGGAGTACGTTGAGAGCATGGGTCACGAGGTGACCAACTTCGGCACAGATTCAAGTGAGAGCTGCAATTACCCGGAGTATGGTGAGAAGGTGGCTAATGCAGTGGCGTCAGGCGAGTTTGACTGCGGAATACTGATATGCGGTACCGGTGTAGGTATCTCAATAGCAGCCAATAAGGTCAACGGAATCCGTGCGGCAGTTTGCTCAGACACAGCCACAGCACGCCTTGTAAAACAGCACAACAATGCCAATATCATAGCCTTTGGTGAGAGGATTGTAGGTGTTGAGCTTGCAAAGGATATCGTAAAGGCTTATCTGACAGCCGAGTTTGAGGGCGGCAGACACGCAAAGAGAATAGCTATGATATCGGATATAGAGGCTAGAAACTAATATAAAACTAATATAAAACCAATACAAATTCATGCAATAGAAAATAAATACTTGAAATGTATTGTTTTTTATTGTAAAATGGACGAATGAGAGAGCTTAGGCTCGCACGATTTAAGGAGGAAGTAACTAATGATTTCAGCAGGAGATTTCAGAAACGGTGTTACTATCGAGTTCGAGGGAAACATCTATCAGATTATCGAATTTCAGCATGTTAAACCAGGAAAAGGTGCAGCATTTGTACGTACAAAGTTAAAGAATATCATCAGTGGTGGTGTTGTTGAGAAGACATTCCGTCCAACAGAGAAATGCCCTACAGCACACATTGACCGTAAGGATATGCAGTATCTTTATGCAGATGATGATTTCTATCATTTCATGGATGTTGAGACATATGACCAGATTGACTTACCAAAGGATGAGGTTGGCGATGCTCTCAAGTTTGTAAAAGAGAACGAGATGTGCAAGGTTTGCTCACACAAGGGCAATGTATTTGCAGTTGAGCCACCACTTTTCGTTGAGCTTACTGTTACAGAGACAGAGCCTGGCTTCAAGGGTGATACAGCAACAGGTGCTACAAAGCCTGCTACAGTTGAGACAGGTGCGACAGTTTATGTACCACTTTTTGTTGAGACAGATGATGTTATCAAGATTGATACAAGAACAGGTGAGTACCTTTCACGTGTATAATCTGTAGTTTTATGAGTCTGCACATATTCCGGTATGCCTGGAGTATGTGCAGGCTTTTTTTATTTGTGTGCTGTGTGGCAGGCGAGAATTCCGACAGCAAGTGTCATAAACACATGCGACACAAGCATAGCCCACAGATATGCATCTATCCCATAGTGGGGGACGAGAAGCATAATCATCAGAATTCTTATTGCACAGGTGAGCAGATTGACGAAGAGCACCTGCTTTGCTTTGCCCAGACCATGCAGTATGCTGCAGAGCATTCCACTTATGTGCATCAGTGGGCACAGAAAACACAGTCTTCTAAGGAAATATCCACAAAGCTTCGATGAAAAAAGAAAATCCCCTATAAAATCCGACAGCAGATAGAATATGCATGTAAAGATAAGACCAAAGCATAGTCCGAATAAGGCACAGGAGTTTATGGTTTTTGTGATTTTTGTATCCTTTCCGGCGGCATTCGCTTCAGAAACAGATGGCAGAAGCATCACACAGGCACAGCTGCAAAGCACACCGGGGAATAAAAGCACGGGAAGGGTGAGACCGGAAATGGTTCCAAATATGTCAAGGGCCAATGCCGGTGATAGTCCGTAGAGCTTAAGAGTTCTCGGGATAAGCACATTTTCGACGGAGGATGAAAAGCTTGCCAATATGTAGTTTAGTGATAAAGGGATGAAAAGCGCAGCCATGCCATAGGCTGTTGTTTTCAGGCTTTTGACGGATATTTTAAAGTATGAGAAATCTTTTTTTATTGTGATAACGGAAAAGACGGTTGCGCTCGCTTCGCCTGCCACGATGCCGTATATAGAGTATACAGGCTTAAAGCAGCTGCCACCGTCAGATAGTATTGCGTATATCAGATAGCAGGTGCCAATGCGTGCGGTCTGCTCGATTAATTGTGTGGCAGCTGGAACGGCTGCTTTTTTCAATCCATAATAGTATCCGTTTATGCAGGAATGGATAGCAGCGGGCAGAATGGAAAAGGACAGCGCCTTGACAAGCTCTGTACAGCGTGGCTCACTTAAAATACAAAGGCTTATGTAATTGGCATTGGAATACATAATAATTGTGAGTAAAAGAGCAATGGTGGCTGACATAATTATTGCGCAAATGAGTATAATCTGCCTGTTTTGAGACTTTTCGGCAACAAGCTTTGATGTAGCGGTCTGAAAGCCGTTGCAGCAGAGTGACATGCATACGGACATGAGTGGAATCACAAGCTGATAGAGTCCCAGACCTGTTGAGCCCATGACGTTATTAAGAAATATGCGAAAGAAAAAACCCATAAACCGACTGGTTGTACCGGCAAGTGTCAGGAAAATAGTTCCGGTCACAAGTGGATTGGATAAATATTTTTTTACAATCAAAAAATCACCTGTCATATGTTGTCTTAGAAGTATATGTGCTTCTTTGGATATATATGACAGGTGATTATTTATTGTGTGTTAAACAGCTATTTTGCGCTAAACAACTATTATACTCTTATATGACCGGTATCGTTATATTAAATTTGTGAGATTAACCCATAAAGTGGCGGATAGCCTTGGCTACGCCGTCATTTTCGTTTGTGTCGGTGACGTAATCAGCCTGTGCCTTAAGCTCATCGGTTGCATTTCCCATGGCCACGCCGATGTGTGCGGCTTTTACGATAGCCATGTCGTTTTCGGTGTCACCGACAGCCATTGTCTCATCAGCTGCTATATTCAGGATTTGAGCCAGCTTGTGAAGTGCCACACCTTTGTCAACGCCTGCTTTTGTGAATTCCAGATTACCGTAGCCACCGCTTACGAGCGTAATTTCAGGGATTTTTTTCAGATGCTCAAATACTTCGTCGCGGCAGTAGTAGTTATCATCTACATCCTTTGGAAAATTGATGGTCATTTTCTGCATATGGTAATTGTTTTCGCGCATCATTTCAGTGATATCGTTCACACGTTTTCTGGTTGTCATGATGTATTCCTTTATAGAAGGAGGCATTTTGAGATCCTTTGCATCCTCGAGACACTTGTATGGAGAATAGCCACAGCCGTTTATGAAGGCATCCATATGAACGCGCTTTGTCATCAGGTAATCAATTATTGAAAACGCTGTCTCATCAGAAAGGCAGTTTTCGTAAAGACATTTTTTGGTGTCAATCTCGTAGATTGCACTTCCGTTTGCAGTGATAGCGTAGCGGATGCCGGTGTCCTTAATTGCCTCAAACGGCAGCCCTCCGAATGGACGGCCGGTGGAGATGACCACATTTATCCCGGCAGCAGTTGCCTCTTTTATAGCTTTTATATTTTCCCTGGATATCTGACTTTTGTTGTTGAAAAGTGTTCCGTCAAGATCTAAAGCAATAAGTTTCATAAGAAATCCTTTCTTTTGTTTGAAAAATATAGTGTTTTAGTATATTATGGTGAATAGACTATTGATTTTTGTGTTTTAAAATCGGTTATAATGATAATATAAATTTTCACAAATTTCAAGGATGAAGAGCACATAGCTTTTGCTTTGAAATACTTTACACTGTGGAGTGAATAACAGCTGAAACAGAAAAGGAAACGAAATGACAAGAGAAGAATTCAGAAAATATATTAGAGAAAACATAGTTATCCTGGATGGAGCGACCGGTACAAACCTGATGGCAGCGGGCATGCCTGTAGGTGTGTGTCCGGAGGAATGGGTGATGGAGCATCCGCAGGTGATTCTTGATTTGCAGAAGGCTTATGTCGATAACGGCACGAATATTGTTTATGCACCTACATTTACAGGAAACAGGATTAAGCTTTTAGAATATGGTTTACAGGAGAAAATTAACGAGATAAACACCACGCTTGTTGGCCTGTCAAAGCAGGCTGTCGGGGATAGGGCACTTGTAGCTGCAGATATGACGATGACAGGCAGACAGCTTTTTCCACTCGGGGATCTGATGTTCGAGGAGCTTTTGGAGGTGTACAAGGAGCAGGCGAGGATCCTTGATGCGGCGGGCGCAGATGTTTTTGTGGTTGAGACAATGATGAGTCTTCAGGAGTGCAGAGCGGCAGTACTTGCTATAAAAGAGGTGAGCGACCTGCCTATTATGGTGACACTCACCTACAACGAGGATGGCAGGACTCTTTTTGGTACACCGCCTGAGACAGCAGTTGTTGTGCTGCAGTCACTTGGAGTGGATGCAATCGGTGTGAACTGCTCGACGGGACCTGCTGAGATGATAGCGCTGGTTGAAAAAATGGCAGAGTACTCTACAGTGCCTCTTATTGCCAAGCCCAATGCAGGGCTTCCGGAGCTTGAGGATGGTAAAACTGTATACAAGATGACTCCGGATATGTTTGCCGATGCGATGAGAGGGCTTGTGGAGGCGGGGGCATCCATTGTCGGAGGCTGCTGTGGCACCACACCGGAGCATATACGTGCTCTCACAGAGGCCGTAAAGTCAATGCCTGTTCATAAGCCGCTTGAGCATCATAGAAGAGTGCTTGCGTCCGAACGAAAGAATGTAGAGATTGACTTAGATGGCAACTTTACCGTTGTCGGAGAGAGAATCAACCCTACAGGCAAGAAAAAGCTGCAGGCACAGCTTCGTGAGGGAAAGCTTGACCTGGTGCGACAGATGGCTATGGAGCAGGAGACAAATGGTGCGGGAATACTTGATATCAATATGGGCATGAATGGTATCGATGAGAAGGAGATGATGAAATCGGTTATATATGAGGTTTCATCAACAGTGGACTGCCCTCTTTGTATTGATTCAAGTTATGTGGAGGTAATAGAGGAGGCTCTTAAGATTTATCCGGGAAGAGCTCTCATCAATTCTATTTCCCTTGAGACAGAAAAGATGGAAAAGCTTCTGCCTCTTGCGGCAAAATACGGAGCGATGTTCATACTTTTACCGCTTTCGGATGCAGGTTTGCCGAAGGATGTCGAGGAAAAAAAGCAGATTATAAATACTATTTATGACAAGGCACTTTCGCTTGGAATGGCACATGAGGATATCGTGGTGGATGGACTTGTTGCGACAATAGGTGCAAATCCAAAGGCCGCAATCGAGTGCTATGAGACCATTGCGTACTGCAAGGATGAGAAAAAGCTTCCTACAATATGCGGACTTTCAAATATATCCTTCGGACTGCCTGAGCGTATGTACGTGAACACAGCGTTTCTTACAATGGCCATATGCAAGGGACTCACCATGGCTATTGCCAATCCATCACAGGAGCTTTTGATGAATGCGGCATTTGCATCTGATATGCTGCTTGACAGACCTGACAGCGATATAGCATACATCGAGCGCATGAGCAGGCTTGCGGAGGAAAAGGCCCAATATGAGACTGTTGTTGTGAAAAAGTCGGACAATGATGCGTCTGCTTCAAACAGCACATGCGCAGCGGGCAGTAAGGATGCGGTATTTCAGGCTGTCTTAAAGGGAAACAAGGGCAGTATAATTGATGAAGTAAAGAAAATGCTTTCTGATGGGGCAAAGCCTGACGAGATTATTAATAACAGCCTGATTCCGGCTATTAATGAGGTGGGAGAGCTTTTCAACCAGAAGAAATATTTCCTGCCACAGCTTATCGGCAGCGCAAATACTATGAAGCTTGCTATAGAGCATCTGGAGCCGTTACTTGAAAAGAAGGACTCAGGTGATGATATGCCGACTCTTGTTATTGCAACGGTGGAGGGGGATATCCATGATATAGGAAAGAACCTTGTTGTGCTTATGCTTAAAAACTATGGCTACAACGTGATTGATATGGGAAAGGATGTGCCTTGTGAGGATATTGTCAACAAGGCGATTGAGACGAATGCGGCAGTTATCGGACTGTCAGCTCTTATGACCACCACCATGATGCGCATGAAGGATGTAGTGGAAATCTGCAAGGAAAAGGGCTGTAAGAGTAAGGTGGTAATCGGTGGAGCCTGCATTACACAAAGCTTTGCAGACGAGATAGGAGCCGACGGATATTCAAAGGATGCAGCAGAGTGCGTGAAGCTTGTGGAGAGACTTCTGAATAGTTAAAAATTTTTTTAATAAAATAAAAAAAAGTTGTTGACAATAAGGTGCCGACTGTATATAATAATCAAGTCGGTTGACGACATGGGATCTTAGCTCAGCTGGGAGAGCATCTGCCTTACAAGCAGAGGGTCACAGGTTCGAGCCCTGTAGGTCCCATCCTTTTAAAGGATATCAATCAATATGGCGAGGTGGCTCAACTGGCTAGAGCGTCCGGTTCATACCCGGGAGGTTGAGAGTTCGAGTCTCTCCCTCGCTACTTGTTAAGACTTGCAGTTGTTGCAGGTCTTTTTGTTATAAATAGTTACGAAACAGAAAGGGATAAGCATGATAAGACCTAAAATAGGACTTGACTGGGATGATGTGACAGCCCCATTCAACAGCATAGCCATAGATATGGCAAACAAAAAATATAATATCACCCCACCGCTTACGCTGGATGATATAGATTCCTGGGAGAATACCGGCAGAGCCTCTGTCATAAAGGAATTTTACCGGGATAATACACTTTACGAGAGGCAGAAGCCTACAGAAGAGACAAAGCGGATGATAAGAAAGCTTATGGATATTGGAGAGGTCTATTTTATCACTGCGGTGGCACCGGGCTTCATGGGAGTGAGAGCGAGTCAGATAATGGAGGCATTTCCTGATTTCCCAACAGAAAATATCATACTTGGCAATGCAAAAAATCTTGTGCAGTTTGATATAATTTTAGATGATGCCATACACAATGTGCTTGAGACACCGGCCACGTATCCCGTGCTCATGCGAAAGCCGTGGAATTCAAAAATGACAGGACTTTTATCTGTTAATAATATCACAGAGTTTGTATATCTCGTGGAGCAGATAATAAATGCGTCATTATATAGAAATAAAAATATAAAGAATCCGTCAGTTGTGGCGCTTGTCGGACCATCAGGCTCAGGAAAAACAGCGCTCTCAGACAGCCTGTGCGCCATGGAGCATTTTGAAAATCCGAAAACATACTGTACCAAGCCAGGAGATAAGCACAGGTACCTGACGGAGGAGGAGTTCAATGCACAGGATTTCTTTGAAAAGACAAGGTACGCCGGAATACAATATGGCACCAAAATGGAGGATATAGAGGCAGTGCTTGAAAAGGGACACTTTGTCGTGATGCCGCTTGACATGTGCGGCGCCATTGCCATGAAGCGCCATTTTCCTACTGTTATAGTGTATGTGGCGCGTGACAAGGAGCTCTTAATCCGGGATATCATAGAGCAGGATTACTCAATAGAAGAAAAGACACTTCGTATTCTGTCCATAGATGCCGAGAAACGCAACCGCCAGATATGTGACTATGCTGTAAATAACATGGATGTTGGTGCAGCTACGAGAGAGCTTTCTGATGTTTTGGAAAACAATTGCTTATAAAATATATTTATAGCAAGCTCTTAGTTATAAGTATTAACACTTTTCCTAGAAAGATGATATGATATGATTAGTTCAAGGGAACAGCATCCCGGAATTAAAATTAAAAACAAATAACATTAACATATCATTAATAGGAGGATATTAATATGAGCAAGAAACATTATGCAGACAGAAATTTAAAATTTGAGACATTACAGTTACATGTAGGACAGGAAACACCTGATCCGGTTACAGATGCGAGAGCAGTTCCAATCTACCTTACTTCATCATATGTGTTCCATAACAGTGAGCATGCGGCAGACAGATTCGGACTCAGAGATGCAGGAAATATTTATGGCAGACTGACAAACCCTACAGAGGATGTATTTGAGAGAAGAATTGCAGCACTCGAGGGTGGCGTGGCAGCACTTGCTGTTGGTTCCGGAGCAGCGGCACTCACATATGCTTTCCAGGCAGTAGCACACGCAGGTGACCATATCGTTGCAGCAAAGAATATCTACGGCGGTACATACAATCTCTTGGCACACACACTTCCTGATTACGGAATTGAGGCTACATTCGTAGATCCATTCGATTATGATGGAATCAAGGCTGCCATCAAAGAGAATACAAAAGCTATTGAAATAGAGACACTCGGAAATCCAAACTCAGAGGTGGTAGATATCGAAAAAATTGCAAATATCGCGCATGAGGCAGGAATCCCACTTATCGTAGATAATACCTTTGCTACACCATATCTTGTCCGTCCGATTGAGTACGGTGCTGATATCGTGGTTCACTCAGCAACAAAGTTCATCGGTGGACACGGAACAACAATTGGTGGAGTTATAATTGACAGCGGTAAATTCGACTGGACACAGAATGATAAATGGCCATGGCTTGTAGAGCCAAACGTATCATACCACGGAGTAAGCTTTGCAAAGGATTGCGCACCGGCAGCATTTGCGACATATATCAGGGCAATTTTACTTCGTGATACAGGAGCAACAATTTCGCCTGTTCATTCATTTATCTTCCTTCAGGGACTTGAGACACTTTCGCTTCGTGTGGAGCGTCATGTTGAGAATGCACTCAAGGTAGTTCAGTACTTAAAGGATCAGCCACTCGTAGAGAAGGTTAATCATCCATCTATTTCAGAGGATAAAGAGCAGCAGGAACTTTACAAGAAATACTTCCCTAACGGAGGCGGCTCTATATTTACATTCGAGATTAAGGGTGGAGCAAAGGAAGCGCAGAAATTTATTGACAACCTTGAGCTTTTCTCACTGCTTGCAAATGTAGCTGATGTTAAGTCACTTGCTATACATCCGGCTTCTACCACACACTCAGAGTGCAATGAAGCAGAGCTCTTAGATCAGGGCATCAAGCCAAACACAATCCGTCTTTCAATCGGAACTGAGAATGTGGATGATATAATTGAGGATCTTGATGAGGCATTTAAGGCACTTGCAGAGTAAACGGTTTTGTATGATAAATACTCCTTAAACGAATAAATAGTGATCATTATAAAAGGAATCGGAAAATATTAATCCGGTTCCTTTTATTGTGCCATGAAATATCATGGATTGGATTTTTTCGCGAACATCTTGACAACCTTTTAACAATTATTGATATTCGAGAAAAATAAGTATATTATAGTCAGTGGTGTGAAACCAGATATAGTTTTAAATAATAAATAATATACATAAAGGAGACATTATCATGTTTGGATTTGGTCAGTTAATCGAAATATTAAAGAAAGACCCAAAGAAAATCGTATTCACAGAGGGAGAGGATCCACGTATCCTTGAGGCAGCTTCGCGTTTACTTGCAAGCAACTTCTTACATCCTATCCTTGTCGGAGATCCTGAGAAGATTAGTGCAAGCGCTGAGAAGAGCGGTTTCAATATCCGTGGAGCAGAGATTATAGATCCTATGAACTTTGACCGTATGGATGAGATGGTTGAATTATTCTGCGAGCTTCGTAAGAGCAAGGGTGTTACACCGGAGCAGGCTAAGGGAATTCTTTCATCAGCTAACTACTTTGGAACAATGCTTGTAAAGATGGGTATCGCAGACTCACTTCTCGGAGGAGCTACATACTCAACAGCAGATACAGTTCGTCCGGCATTACAGCTTATCAAGACAAAGCCTGGCAACACAATCGTATCTTCATGCTTTATCCTTGTTCGTCCATCTGCAACAGGTGAGAATGAGGTGCTTGCAATGAGCGACTGTGCTATAAACATCCATCCTACAGAGGACGAGCTTGTTGAAATCGCAGGAGAATCAGCAGAGTGTGCTAAGATCTTCGGTATCGATCCAAAGGTTGCATTCTTAAGCTACTCAACACTTGGCTCAGGAAAGGGCGAGGATGTTGACAAGATGAGAAACGCAGCTCACAAGGCAAGAGAGAAATATCCAAATCTTCCAATCGAGGGAGAAATCCAGTTTGACGCAGCAGTTGCACCACGTGTAGCCCGCACAAAGTGCCCACAGTCTGAGGTTGCGGGTCATGCAAATACATTTATCTTCCCTGACATCAACGCAGGAAACATCGGATACAAGATTGCACAGAGACTTGGTAATTTCGAAGCATACGGCCCAATCCTTCTTGGACTCAATGCTCCAATCAATGACCTTTCTCGTGGATGTAATGCAGGAGAGGTTTACTCAATGGCTATCATCACTGCAGCACTTGCATAAGCATTTAATGGACTATTTCCATTTTAATAAAGACCGCTCCGGTTTGTCCGGGGCGGTCTTTTATTTGAAAATAGCTTAAAATAATATCTTGGCGCAACAGGAGAAATAAGGTATACTATATTTAAAAAACCAAAATACAGAGCAATGACAGTTGGCAATAACATGAGGTATTGTATCTGATAGAAAGAGAGACGATATATGAGAGTAGGAATGGGCTATGATGTGCACAAGCTTGTTGAGGGCAGAGATTTGATTTTAGGAGGAGTGAAGGTTCCGCATACACTCGGGCTTTTAGGTCATTCGGATGCCGATGTACTGTTGCATGCGATAATGGATGCACTCTTGGGTGCAGCGGCACTTGGAGATATCGGAAAGCATTTCCCGGATACAGACCCGGCATATGAGGGGATTTCGAGTCTTAAGCTTTTAGAGCATGTGAGAGACCTCATTGCAAAAAAAGGCTATGTGATAGAAAACATAGATGCGACAGTAATTGCACAAAAGCCGAAGCTTCGTCCGTATATTGAGCAGATGGAGCAGAATGTGGCTGATACGCTGCAAATCGCAAAGGAGCAGGTAAATATAAAGGCAACGACCGAGGAGTGGCTTGGTTTTACAGGCCGCGAGGAGGGGATTGCATCACAGGCAATCTGCTCACTTACAGGTCTCTATGAGGCAAGTATGCAGGTCGGAGGCGGATGCAGCGGCTGCAGTGGCTGTCAGGCCGATTGATTTGAATATATAGGGAAAACATGCTAAAATAAAAAGATAGTTATAAATCATCCAAAAGGAGATATAAATAATGGAGAACAATTTCAAGTTTTACAATACACTCACAAGACAGATTGATACTGTTGTTCCGCGTGTTGACGGCAAAATCGGCATGTATACATGTGGACCTACAGTTTACCATTTTGCACATATCGGAAATATCCGCTCATACATCATGGAGGATGTGCTTGAGAAGGCACTTCGCTATGTGGGCTATGATGTAAAGCGTGTCATGAATATCACTGATGTGGGACATCTCTCAAGCGACGGAGATACCGGAGAGGACAAGATGCTAAAGGGCGCAAAGCGTGAGCATAAGAGCGTCATGGAGGTGGCAAAGGAGTACACGGACGCCTTTTTCAAGGATTTCACGGCTGTACACAACAGGATGCCTGATGTCGTAGAGCCTGCAACCAACTGTATTCCGGAATTCATCCATATGGTGGAGGTGCTTATCGAGAAGGGCTATGCCTATTTTGCAGGAGGCAATGTATATTTCGATACATCAAAGCTTGATGATTATTTTGTGTTCTCCTCAGCAGTAGAGAAGGAACAGCTTCAGGTTGGAGTGCGAGATGATGTCGAGGAGGATGTAAACAAGAAGAATAAAAATGATTTCGTACTCTGGTTTACACAGTCTAAGTTTGAGGACCAGGCTCTTAAATGGGACAGCCCATGGGGCGTCGGATATCCGGGCTGGCATATAGAGTGCTCATGCATTAGCATGAAGCATCTCGGAGAGTACGTGGATATCCACTGTGGCGGTGTGGACAATATTTTCCCACATCACACCAATGAGATTGCACAGTCAGAGAGCTATCTGGGACACGACTGGTGCAAGTACTGGTTCCATGTCAATCACTTAAATGACAGAGCCGGCAAGATGAGCAAGTCGAAGGGTGCAATCCTCACAGTTTCGGTGCTTCAGGAGAAGGGCTACAATCCGCTTGCCTACAGATTCTTCTGCTTACAGTCACACTACAGAAAGCCTCTTGAGTTTTCGTTTGATGCGCTCGACAATGCAGTTGCGGCATACAATAAGATTGCAAAGCGTGTGGCAGAGCTTAAGGATGAGGGTGATATTGATGAGACAGCTTTTGCTGACTTTAAGAAGAAATTTACTGATGCAGTTTCAAATGATCTGAATACATCAATGGCTATAACCATAGTGTATGATGTGCTTAAGGCTGATATCTCAGACAGGACAAAGCTTGCACTTATCGATGACTTTGAGCAGGTACTTGATCTGGGACTTAGGGAATCAGGAAAGGCCTTACTTGAGGCATCGTCATCTGTAGACAGTGAGCTTGAGGCATTTATCAATGATAAAATTGCAGAGCGTGCAGCCGCTAAAAAGGCAAAGGATTTTGCGACAGCCGATGCCATAAGAGATGAGCTTCTGGCAAAGGGGGTTGCCATAAAGGATACCAGAGAGGGAGTAAAATGGGAGCTTGTATAGTATGAAGATAGACTCATATATTAAGGAACAGTTTGGAATAAAGGATGTTGATATAAGGACATACTCGCCGCTTACACTTGCATATATCGGTGATGGCATATTTGATATTGTCATCCGCTCAGTTGTGGTGGGAAAAGGCAATACAAAGGCAAATCTGCTTCATAAGCACACAAGTAATATAGTAAAGGCACATACGCAGGCTCTCATGATAGAGGCACTTTTACCTCATCTGACAGAGGAGGAGAGTGATGTGTATCACAGGGGGCGCAATGCCAAGTCGCCTTCCATGGCAAAAAACGCTACAATGGCTGATTACAGGAAGGCTACAGGGCTTGAGGCGGTCATGGGCTATCTTTATCTGAAGGATGATTTTGAGAGGGTTGTTTCACTCACTAAGCTTGGAGTGGAGCTTTTAGGAATTGAAATATAGCACAAAATAAGAGGAAAATATGGATAACAACAATAAAGAAAAATTTCATGAGAATTATATAGAGGGCAGAAATGCTGTGCTGGAGGCTTTCCGTTCGGGAAAGACAATAGACAAGCTTTTTGTGCTTGACGGTTGTCAGGACGGACCAATAAAGTCAATCACAAGAGAGGCCAGAAAGCATGATGCAATCATAAACTATGTTGCAAAGGAAAGACTTGATCAGATGTCTGAGACAGGCAAGCATCAGGGTGTCATTGCAGTTTCAGCAGCATATGAGTATGCCGAGGTTTCGGACATACTGGAAAATGCCGAAAGAAAGGGCGAGCCGCCTTTTATCATCATACTTGACGGTATAGAGGATCCACATAATCTTGGCGCAATAATCCGTACCGCAAATCAGGCGGGTGCACATGGCATCATCATACCAAAAAGGCGTGCAGTGGGACTTACCCCTACAGTGGCAAAGACGTCTGCAGGTGCGATAAACTATACACCTGTTGCCAATGTTACCAATATCTCAAATACCATAAAAGAGCTTAAGGAAAAGGGTATGTGGTTTGTATGTGCTGATATGGGGGGCACTACCATGTATGACTTAAACCTCACAGGTCCTATAGGTCTTGTCATAGGCAATGAGGGTGACGGAGTCAGCAAGCTTGTAAAGGAAAACTGTGATATGACAGCTTCTATTCCTATGGTGGGCGATATTGACTCACTGAACGCATCGGTTGCGACAGGCGTGCTTGCATATGAGATAGTCAGACAGAGACTTAAGAGTGGAAAGTAGATTGCATGTCGCGGGATGAGTGGTGTGTATTATGAATTGTATATTTATAGAATAGGAAGCATATAGTGGAAGATTACAGCGCATATACGGATGAAGAGCTTATTATGAGGATTCATAATGACAAAAATGACCATGGTGACAACAATGAAATCATGGACTATATATTGGAAAAGTATAAGCCGCTTGTGCGTAAAAAGACAAATGCACTCTACCTGATAGGCGGTGAGAATGATGACCTTATTCAGGAGGGCATGATAGGCCTGTTTAAAGCGGTCAGAGACTATAAGAGCGACAAGGAAGCATCTTTCTACAGCTTTGCACAGCTATGCATCACAAGGCAGCTTAGCTCGGCGCTTGAGGCTTCAAACCGAAAGAAACATATGCCGCTTAACACATATATATCCTTTTCGCAGAGTGACAGTGATGGGACAGAGTTTGAAGAAATACTGCAAGATGATATTGCAAGTCCTGAGCAGCTTCTCATAGAGAAGGAAAAATTTAAGGAATTTAAGGAACAATTGTGGAATAAACTGAGTAATATGGAGAAAAAAGTGCTACAATTGTATCTGGAAGGAAATAATTATACATCGATAGCGCATATGCTTGGAAAATCAGACAAATCAATTGACAATGCACTATCCCGTATCAGACAAAAGCTAAAAAGAAAGTAGGTGAAGCTTGTTATGGAGTTTTCAAGAATAGGTGAACACACTATAAAATGTGTTATTTCAGAAGAAGAAATATATGATCTGGGATATACAATGGATGAAATTATGAGCAATGGCGAGCGCACCCAGGAATTCATGAACCAGATATTTGACATGGCTTCAGAAGAGTTTGGAACTGATTTTAATTCGGGAATCAAGACTGTGAGAGCAGATTTTTTGGCGGATCACACACTTTCTCTGACATTTTCTGAACATCCTGCTACTGAGGGCATGATGGAGCATCTTAAGGATATCGTTAATGGATTGCTTAATTCGCTGCCGGCCGAGGCTGCAGAGAATGAGAAAAATAAAAAAGGCAGGACAACTGCAAAAAAGCAGGATATGGTGTCTGTTGTAATGTTCATTTTTGAAAAATTTGATGTGGCTGTCAGATTTGCAAAGATGATTAAAGGACTGCCAATGCCATTCTCACAGCTTTTTAAGTTTGAGGGAGAGTACTTTATGAGCATGGATTTATCGGGCTATGATGAGCATGAGCTTGAAAAGATGTCTGTCATAGCAGATGAGTATGCAGATGATATCATTGCAGGGGCTGACAAAAGGGCTTTTCTTATGGAGCATGCAAAGGTTATTCTTGATGACAAGGCTATTGAGAGTCTTGCGCAGCTGTGAATGTACTGAACAGTTACAAAAATATAATAAAAACAAGGTCTGTCAGCTATACTGACAGACCTTGTTTTGTATGTAAATATTATCCAAGTACTTTTCTGATTGACTCGATAACACGGTCAGCCTGAAATGGCTTAACGATGAAATCCTTGGCACCTGACTGGATAGCGTCAATAACCATAGACTGCTGTCCCATAGCAGAGCACATAACGCATGTAGCATTTGGGTCAGCTGCTTTAATTTCCTTTAAAGCCTGGATGCCATCCTTATTTGGCATAGTGATGTCAAGTGTTACAAGATCAGGCTTGAGCTCATTGTACTTTGCAACTGCCTCATTTCCGTCAGCAGCCTCGCCTGCAATCTCGAATCCACCCTTTGTAAGGATATCCTTCAGCATCATTCTCATAAATGCTGCATCATCAACTATTAAAATTCTAGCCATTTTGTTAAACCTCCTGTTTGATAATCTGTTTTACTATGCTTATTGGATACAACTGTAAGAGATCACTGTCTATTAAATCTCCAACAGTCAGCCTGAATGTCACCTTGACAATATCTGTTCCGTTACACAACTCGTCCGGTATATCAAAGGTCTTCTGATAACTTGAATTGATAAGCGGAAAACCTATGTCGGTTGGCTCGTTTAAGAGCGAAGACATTGATGTAGCTATTGTACCACACATCTGGTTCATAGCCTCCGATATGGCGGAAAGTGTGATTTCATCAAGTGTCATATCAGAAACATTACTTCCGTTGCCTCCCATCATGAGATTGGCAATAACCAATGCATCATTTAATTTTATAATAAGTAGGTTGGTTCCGTCAAGTCCTTTTGTGTAAGGAACCTTAATTAAAATTCGATCATCATGATCGAGAGCATCCTCTTTTTTCAAAACCTCTACAATCGGAGTCGTAATATTTGTCGGTTTTTGTAGAATCATGCTCAGTGTTGTGGCTGCATTGCCTATGCAGATATTGGCTACTTCGCCTATGATATCGGCATTTTCCCGAGATATATTTTGCATTATTTTATCCTCCATATGACTGTGGTACCTATTTCCTAACATATATTATATCAGAGTTTTTAAAAATATCAAAGGAAATGTTTAATTTTTTTGAATTTATGTTAAAATAGTTTCAAAAGGAGATTACAATATGGGTGAAACAGAATATTCAGAAGCATTAAAGCTGGGAAAAAAAGAATACAGGGCAAGGATAGCTAAAGGACAGTTTCCTTATCTGCCAGTGCTTGATGAAATCTTATCAGAGGCAGATATTCAGACAGAGCAGAATATGGGGCTGGTCCAGGTGCCTTTGGATTTCGTTGTAGGAACAAGCACCATGGGCAGGACATATTCATTTGCGGCAAATTTTATGCCGATATTGGACTGGGAAACCGAATTTGCAGTGAAGTGGTCTAATCTGTCAGATGCACAGATGAATGAGGGAATCAGAGATCCAATCAAGGCATTTGAGTACATGAACAGGTATTATGTGCTTGAGGGCAATAAGAGGGTCAGTGTACTCAAGTACTTCAACGCCGTTTCGATTCCTGCAATTGTGACCAGAAAGATTCCAAAGCTGTCGGATGATTATGATGTGAGGCTTTATTATGAGTATATGAAGTTCAATGAAATCACGGGGCTTTGCTCGGTGGAGTTTACGAAGCTGGGCAATGCTGATAAGCTTCTTTCGCTTGTTGGAAAAGAGGGCAGATGGGATGATGAGACCAAGGAAAAATTTGCCAAGGTAATGTTTGATTTTTCAAAGGTCTATAATTTCCGCGGTGGTGACAGGCTGGACATTAAGCTGGGTGATGCTATTACAGTATTTATGGAGGTCTTTGGCATGGATGCCATGCTTGAGATGTCTGAGAATGATTACAACAAAAACGTCATCAATACATGGAAGGAGTTTGCAGCAGAAGGGGAAAAGCACAAGATAAACCTCGTGCTGGATCCTACAAAGGTACAGACCAAAAAGAGTCTGCTCAATTATCTTATTCCTCAGACCCAAAAGAAGCTCAAGGTTGTATTTTTATATCCGAGAGAGCCGAAAACATCTGCGTGGCTGTATTCGCATGAGCTTGGGCGTATGTATCTTGATGAAACCTTTTCTGACAAGCTGGAGACAGAATATGTGGCAGGTGTGGATGAGAACAATGTGGAGCAGGTGCTTGAGGATATTATAAAGGCAGGTGCCGATATAATTTTTTGTGTGGGACCGCAGATGATGCCAAACAGCTTAAAGGTGGCTGTTGAGCATCCGGAGGTTTATATACTCAACTGTTCGCTGAATGCGCCTCATCCTTATATCAGAACATACTATGGACGTATGTATGAGGCAAAGTTTCTCGCAGGAATGATAGCAGGAGCTGTCACAGACAATGAAAGGGTTGCATATATTGCAGACTACCCGATATATGGCATGATTGCCAATATCAACGCGTTTGCTCTGGGAGTTGCAAGTGTGAATCCAAGGGCAAAGGTATATCTGGCATGGTCAAAGACAAAGGATTATGACAGGAATAAATTCCTTACAGAAAATGACCTGCATTATGTGTCGGATCAGGATATTATCACTCCGAATGACGCGTCCAGATATTTTGGTCTGTACAAGCTGCAGGATGGACAGGCATTAAACCTTGCCATGCCTATATGGAACTGGGGAGTGTTTTATGAGAAACTTTTGCAGAGCGTACTGGCAGGCTCCTACAAGGCTGAAGGACAGGAGCAGGTTAAGGCACTTAATTACTGGTGGGGCATGTCTGCAGGTGTTATTGACCTGATTTGTTCAAAGCATGTACCTTATGGAGTAAAGAGGCTTGCGGATCATTTAAAGAGCGATATCACAAAGGGCGAGGTTGTACCTTTCTTTGGACAGATATATGACCAGAAGGGAGAGCTTAAAAACAAAGGTGAGCACGAGATGAAACCGTCTGATATCATGAAAATGGACTGGCTTGTAGATAATGTTGTAGGTAGTATTCCGCCTATGAGTGAGTTTGTTGACAATGCAAAGATGGTGGTTGAACTAAAGGGTGTAGAGGAAAATAAACTGTAATGAAGATACTATTCTTAGCTGATGAAGAGTCGAAAATGTACTGGGAATACTTTAAGAAAGAGGATTTTAAAGGAATTGATATTATTGTATCATGTGGAGACTTAAACCCGAGCTATCTGTCCTTTCTGACAACGATGGTTGGAGTCCCTCTTTTGTATGTGCATGGCAATCACGATGACAAATACAATGTAAAGCCGCCGGAAGGCTGCATATGCATTGAGGATGAGATTTACGAATATGAGGGTGTACGGTTTCTTGGCCTGGGAGGCTCAAACCGTTATAAACCGGGAGAAAATCAGTATACTCAGAAGGAGATGACAAAGCGTGTTAAGAAGCTGTGGTGGAAGCTTAAACGTAAAAACGGCTTTGATGTGCTTGTCACCCATTCGCCGGCAAAGGGACTGCATGATGGTGAGGATACATGTCATACAGGCTTTGATGTGTTTAACAGGCTTATTGAGCAGTATAAGCCAAGGTATTTTGTGCATGGACATGTTCATATGAGTTACGGCAGGCAGTTTGTCAGGCTTGACAAGGTGGGAGAAACTACTGTTATCAATGCATACGAGAAATATATTGTTGAAATATAGAATATTTCTGCCGGATTAAGAGTTTGTTTGTAGATATTTACCAAATTTAAGAAAATATTTATCACATGGCTATATTTAGGACACAATTAAGTGTTACTATAATATCATCAAAAGGAGCTGTTGTATTTCAACTATGTGTTGGGGTACACTCAGTTCCGACTAAAAATTATTCATGTGCACAGAATTGACGTCGCATATGCTTTTCCTCATATACATTGAATGCCACAGGCTTTATGTCTGTGGCATTCAATATATAAAATAACTATTTCTTTAAATAAGCTGATGACGGGAATTGAACCCGTGACCCCTTCCTTACCAAGGAAGTGCTCTACCTCTGAGCCACATCAGCAATTATCAACTTGTTAAGTTTACTATATACATCAGCATTTGTCAACCCACTTTTAATTAAAATATAATTTTATGTGAGTCAGAATACAATTTATTATGAATTATAGTATGCCATAACCTTTGCTACATAGTTCTGAGTTTCTTTAAATGGCGGAATGCCGCCATATTTGGCTACGTTGCCGGAGCCTGCATTGTAGGCAGCTAAGGCCAGTGATTTGTCACCATTATACTGGGTGAGCTTTTCGCTTATGTACCTGGCGCCACCCATGATATTCTGGTATGGGTCGTAGGCGTTTGTGACACCAAGTGAGGCAGCAGTCTGTGGCATGAGCTGCATGATACCCATGGCACCTGAACGGCTGGTGCACTCTGTGGAGAAGTCAGACTCGCACTTGGCGATAGCCTTAAGGAATTTGGCATCCACACCGTATTTTGAGGCAGCCTCATTAAAAATTGCATCAAGATCGGCAGAGCATGACAAACCGGAAGCTTCGAGTTTTACGGAGCTGCTGCTAATTCCTGAGGCTCCGGAAGCTGCTGCATTATATGTATTTGTATCTGAGCTGATGCCGGCTGGAGAACCGGAATAAGCAGCTGTATTATTAACTGCGGCAGAAGGAGAAACTGTATTACGGCAAAGCTCGATATTTATACCATTTTGATCAAAGAACCTCTGTACAAGCGACATATCAACTGAGCCACCGTTACTTTGGGCAATCAGTCTGTCAATGGCAACAGCAGCTTCAGCCATTTTTGCATCGTCAAGCACCTGATCAAAATCAGCACCGGTGCTATTGACAGCGGAGCTGCTATTGGAAGGAATGTTATCACCGGTTACAGCAACCTGACCGGTAGTTATATTATTTTTTGGTGTATTATCAATATACTGAAGTACTTTAATGTTCATTTTCCTGTTTCCCTTTATATCTTAATTTAAATAGTTATATCAGTTTTGAATAGTTATATCAACTATACTTAAAAAAGTAAAGACATTTACCTAATGAGAAATTATACCATAAAAATTCTTGAAAATATACCCATTTTGTTGTAGCATATGTTTTAGTACACTTTACTATGTAAAAGTTAGGAGATAAACATGAAAAAGACACCATTTGTGACAAAACAACAGGTAGAGGAGATTGTTAAACAATTTCCTACACCATTTCATTTATATGACGAGGCTGGCATCCGTGCCAACGCGCAGGCTGTAAAGGATGCATTTGCATGGAATCCGGGTTTTAGAGAGTATTTTGCTGTAAAGGCTACCCCAAACCCATACCTGCTCAAGATTTTAAAGGATTATGACATGGGCTGTGACTGCTCATCATACACAGAGCTTATGCTTGCAAAGTCATGCGGCTTCGACGGAGAGCATATCATGTTTTCATCAAATGATACACCGGCAGAGGAATTTGCATATGCAGACAAGCTTGGTGCTATCATCAATCTCGATGATTTCACACATATTGATTTTTTGGAGGAAACAATCGGACATATTCCGGAGACAATAAGCTGCAGATATAATCCGGGCGGAGTGTTCACACTGTCAAACGGTATCATGGACAATCCGGGAGACTCCAAGTATGGAATGACAAAGGAACAGCTTTTTGAGGCATTCAAAATTCTTAAGTCAAAAGGCGCTAAATACTTTGGCGTGCATGCATTCCTGGCAAGCAATACAGTAACCAACGAGTATTATCCACAGCTTGCAAAGGAGCTTTTTGAGCTGGTTGTTGAGCTTAAAAATGAGACCGGATGTGATATTAGATTTGTAAATCTTTCAGGTGGAGTTGGCGTGGCTTATAAGCCGGATCAGACACCAAACGATATATCAGTTATCGGCGCCGGTGTACATAAGGTGTACGATGAGGTTTTGGTACCGGCAGGAATGGGCGATGTGGCTATTTACACAGAGATGGGACGTTTTATGATGGCTCCGTATGGCTGTCTTGTGACAAAGGCTATCCATGAGAAGCATATCTACAAGGAGTATATAGGAGTAGATGCGTGTGCGGCAAACCTTATGAGACCGGCTATTTACGGCTCATACCATCATATCACAGTGCTCGGCAAGGAGGATGCACCTTGTGACCATACATATGATGTGGTAGGCTCACTCTGTGAGAACTGTGACAAGTTTGCAATTGACAGACAGCTTCCGAAGATTGATATGGGAGACTATCTGGTAATCCATGATACAGGAGCACACGGCTTCTCAATGGGCTACAATTACAATGGACGACTTCGCTCAGCAGAGATATTGCTCGAAAGCAATGGAGAGGCAAAACTCATCAGAAGAGCAGAAACTCCGGCAGACTACTTTGCAACCTTTGACTGCTTTGATGATATTAAAATAACAGAGTAATCTGCTAGCGCACCTTGCAGAGCACGTGTCCGAATTTTATCCATTTGCTCATATCATCAACATTATCGCTGTCGACATAAAAGGTCTCACCGTAATTGTTGATTGGTGTGAGCTCACATGGGTTTTTCTGGTGGAGTTTTCTGATGTATGCACGTTTGTTCTGTGCGTTGATAAAGATACCGGTATCGCCGTCGCGGATTGGGTTTCGACTGATTAGAAGTATATCGCCTTTATTATATACAGGATGTAGATGATTGCTTGTGATGCGGATTCCGATGTGAAGGGCATCACCGAAGGCTTTTCTGTAATTTGAAACATCAAGCTTTTCGACATTGTAGGAGTCCAAAATCATGCCGTCGGTCATATTGCCTGTCGGGATGAGGACGGAAATCAGATCCTCCGTATGACTGCTTTCATCCTTGTAGGCAGACAGCGCAAGCTCAGTGTCTATAATCGAGTTTATAAGTATGCGCTGGCTTTTGGAAAGCTTTTTGATGCGCTTTACAAGGTTTATTACATCATCATTGAAGCCTGTTAGTTCGCAGGAAAATCGTCCTGTCAGCTTGTATATCAGGTAAGCGGTGTAGATGTCTATACGAGAGGATTCTCCGTTTGCTATTCGCTTGTAGGTGGAGAGTGACATATCAAGTGCTTTTGCAAACTGTGCCTGGGACATACCAAGCTTTATGCGTTCGCGCTCAATATTTGTAGATATGTTATTTACTATTTCAAGTCGGTTCATTTATGAGCTAATCTCCCTTCTTTTTAAAAAAATAAACTCCAAATTTGGTCAAGTATTGACATGCGCAATACACTATAATGGTTATTGTTGAAACATAAATAAATATATAAGAAACGTCAATTACTGTCAAATTAGAATGTTTGTTATATAAAAAGGGAGGTGTCCTGAAACTTAATTAGTGTAAGCTGAATGCAGCTTACACTTTTTTTATTTAAACAAATGCAGCTTTATTTATAATAAATATCAAAAAACTTTTTTGAAATAAATGTGTCTGAGGCATTGATTAGAACACCGCTAATTGGTACAATGTTTTATTATATACAAAAGAGTAGGTGAATATATGTCGCTAAGTTTCAGAAAGTGGCGGGAAATGGCGCTGACTGAGTACCCGGTAGTGAGTGATAAATACTACAAGAAGGTGTACGAAAACATAGCCACAGATCCGCAGACAGGGGAGAGTATACTTGTACAGCTTACATTGCAGGGAGTTTTGGATAAGTGCGAGGGTACTAATTTTGAGGAGCCAATCAGAAAGTGCATTATGAAGTGTGTATACACGGGCTGTAAGCTTGAAAAGGAAATAAATAAGGTGATGAATCAGTATTACGAGGTCTAGATATAAATGAATGATATAGCAATTGATAAAGAACACTTACATTATTTGGAACAGCTGTCGGAGATGTATCCGACAATAGGCAAGGCATCATCTGAGATTATTAATCTGCAGGCTATTTTAAACCTGCCAAAGGGCACAGAGCACTTTGTATCTGATGTGCATGGTGAGTATGAAGCCTTTTCCCATGTGCTGAAAAATGGTTCTGGGGCTGTAAGAAAGAAGATAGATGATGTATTTGGTCTGGCGATGAACAAGGCTGACAAGGCTGCGCTTGCAACACTCATCTACTACCCAAGGGAAAAGATGGAGCTTATTAAGCAGGACGAGCCGGATATGGATTCGTGGTATAAGACGACTCTTTATAAGCTGATAGAGGTGTGCAAGACCGTTTCATCAAAGTATACGCGCTCCAAGGTGAGAAAAGCTTTGCCGGAGGAGTATGCATATGTTATAGAGGAGCTCATCACAGAAAAGCCGGAGGTGTTAAACAAGGAGGCTTACTACGAGTCAATCATCAATACAACAGTGGAGCTGGGCACTGCGGAGGAGTTTATAGTGGTGCTTTCCGAGCTTATTCAGAGACTTGCTGTTGACCATCTGCATGTGCTTGGTGATATATATGACAGGGGAGCGGGGCCACATCTGATAATGGACAGGCTGTGCAGATATCACTCGCTGGATATACAGTGGGGCAATCACGATATTATCTGGATGGGGGCAGCAGCAGGAAATCCTGCATGTATTGCAACTGTTGTCAGAAACAGTATCAGATATGGTAATCTGGACGTGGTCGAGGAGGGCTATGGCATAAATATGCTTCCGCTTGCTACGTTTGCACTGAAGGCTTACAAGGATGACCCATGCACCAGATTTGTGTTTAAGGTGGCTCCAAGTGGTGCAGATAATATGGAGAGTGATCTGATAAAGAAGATGCACAAGGCCATTGCCATCATACGTTTCAAGCTGGAGGGACAGCTCATTAAGAAGTGGCCTGAGTATGGAATGAAGGAACGATTGCTTTTGGAACATATTGATTATGAACAGGGCACTATAGAGCTTGAGGGCAGAACTTATAAGCTTCTTGATACAAGCTTTCCGACAATTGACCCGGCTGATCCTTACAGGCTGACAGAGGGGGAAGAGGAAGTCATACAGAGGCTCAGGAGCTCGTTTATTCATTGCGAGAAGCTTAAAAACCACGTTGGGCTACTGCTTAAAAAAGGCAGCATGTACAAGGTATATAATGGCAATCTGCTTTTCCACGGCTGCATCCCTATGGAGGAGGACGGAAGATTCGCAAAGGTAAATATCTACGGTAAAGAGTATAGTGGCAAGGCTTTGTTTGATATACTGGAGACTTACGTCAGAAAGGCTTTTTTCTCGGATGACAGGCTGGAAAGACAAAAGGGCAGCGATATCATGTGGTACATATGGACAGCACCGTATTCTCCGCTTTATGGCAGAAATAAGATGGCTACGTTTGAGAGATATTTTATAGATGACGATGACATGAAAATAGAAAAGAAAAACTTTTATTATGACTATATAAACAAGCCTGAGTGTGCGCAGCGTATACTTGAGGAGTTTGGTTTGCATGATAAAAGAGACCATATCATAAACGGACATGTTCCTGTTCACAGATTAAGAGGTGAAAGCCCTGTGAAGTGCGACGGCAGAGTGATAGTCATAGATGGTGGTTTTTCAAAGGCGTACCGCAGGCGGACAGGCATCGCGGGATATACCTTGATTTACAATTCATATGGGCTGACATTGACAGCGCATGAGCCGTTTGAATCACCGGAGACGGCAGTAAGGGATGAGAGGGATATCGTATCAAGGCGTGAGGCTGTAGAGGTACTTGATAAGAGAATACTTGTCGGAGATACGGATGCCGGAATAAAGATGAAGGAAAAGATAGCTGATCTAAAGCATCTCATTGCGGCATATCGTTCGGGTGAGATTGCAGAGCGCGATGATTAGAAAGAGGGAATATGATGTATGTAGTTGATGGGTTTGAGTTTCAGACAAAGGAAGAGGCAAGGCAGGCTAAAAAAGAAAGTGACGGAATACGATATATAAAGGATCAGACTGATATGTCTGACCCGGATACGGTATACAAGCTGTATTTAAGGCTTAACAAGCCGGGGTATTTTTTTACTCCTGTAGGGCTATCGTTTCTTGTTGAACTGCAGGAATATCTGCATACAATCCCATATATCAAGAATGAGGATATCCGTCCGATTTATATTCCTGAGGATAAAAAAGCGGTTGTCGAGGTAAAAAAACAGACGGAAGGCTATAAGAAAAAGTTCCATGTGGCATTGTTTTTTACTATTGTATTATCGGCTGCCATAGTAACTATGTTTGGCATCACATATGTGAGTGGACACAGTCCGTATGTGGTGGACTACGAGAATGAGCTGATAGACAAATATGAAAACTGGCAGAAGGAGCTTGAAAAAAGGGAAAAAGCAGTAGAAGAGAGGGAAAAAGCACTGGATGAAAGGCAGGATGCAACAGAGTGGACAAAATAAAGATACTGGTGGTAGATGACGAGAGCAGGATGAGAAAGCTCGTGCATGATTTCCTTGCAAGGGAAGGGTACGAGGTACTTGAGGCCGGAGACGGCGAGGAGGCACTTGATATATTTTATCAGCAGAAGGACATAGCACTGCTGGTGCTCGATATAATGATGCCAAGGATAAATGGCTTTGAGGTATGCCGTGAAATCAGACAGACTTCAAAGGTGCCGATTATTATGCTTACAGCTAAGGGCGATGAGCGTGATGAATTAAACGGCTTTGACATTGGTGCTGATGAGTACATTTCAAAGCCATTTTCTCCAAAGATACTGGTGGCCAGGGTAAATGCTCTCCTTCGCAGGGCGAATAAACTGGGCAAGGAGGCAGTAATAAGCGAGGCCGGTGGTATTGTTATGGACAAGACGGCGCACACTGTAGCTATTGATGGCAGGAATATTGAACTTTCGGTAAAGGAATTTGAGCTTTTGGATTACTTTATGAGCAATCAGGGGATTGCTCTTACCAGGGAGCGCATACTTGATAGTGTGTGGAGCTATGATTATTTTGGCGATGCGAGGACTATTGATACACATGTGAAGAAATTAAGAAGCAAGATGGGCGCTAAAGGCGACTATATAAAGACTGTCTGGGGTGTGGGATATAAGTTCGAGATACAGTAAGTGTTAAGCTTAGGACTAATGGATTCGGGATAAGAGGTGTCACCATGAAAAAGAAAAAAACGCTATCCACGCAGCTTACGTTTGTGATTTCATTCATTGTACTTCTGATAGTAGGCGTGTTCTGGATGGCTAATAACACACTGCTGGAAAAGTATTATGTATATAACAAGGAAAAAGAGATGCTTGCGGTATACAAAATGGTGGACCTGGCTGCAAAAAATGATAAACTTTCAGATGATACGTTTGCTGTAGCATTTGAAAAGAAATGCGTTGGCGCCAATATAGATGCGGTTGTGTTCAACAAATACGGTAAGGTCATCATTGAGGGAACCACTGACAATCAGGAAATATTCCAGCTGCTTTTGGAGGCAAGCATGTCGTCGTATTCGGCAGACTACAACAACCTGAATATGACAAGGCAGAAGGATAAAAGGCTGGGGACAGAGTATATCATCATAAATAACAGACTGATTGACGGTAACTTTGTATACATGAAGACACCGCTTGAGAGCATTAAGGAGAGCGTGTCTATATCGAACCGCTTTTTTGCAATAGGCACAGTGGCTGCTATTGTTGTGGGAGTGTTTATGGCATATATTGTTGCTCGCAACATGACCAGGCCGATAAGAAATATGACTGAGCTGTCGACAAGGATGGCGAAGCTTGATTTTGATGCGAAGTACATTGATACGGAAAACAGTGCAAAGGAGCTTTATGTGCTTGGTGAGCATATGAATGAGCTGTCGCAGACACTTGAGCAGACCATCACAAGACTAAAGGTGGCAAACAATGAATTACAGCGTGATATAAAGAAAAAAGAAGAGATTGATGAGATGAGAAAGGAGTTTTTGTCAAATGTGTCACATGAGTTAAAAACTCCGCTTGCTCTGATCTCAGGCTATGCTGAGGGGCTCAAAGAGGTCGTAAATGACGATGAGGAGAGCCGTAACTTCTACTGTGATGTCATCATGGACGAGACTGACAAGATGAACCGCATGGTTATGAAGCTTTTATCTCTCAATCATCTGGAGGATGGCAGTGATGTGCTTGAGATGACGAGGTTTGATCTGACACCGCTTGTCAGAGGGGTTATAGACTCATCTAAGCTTCTGGCACAGAAAAATGAGGCTGCAATTGAGTTTGACCGCACCGATTCCGTATATGTGAGCGGTGATATATACAAGATTGAAGAGGTTGTGACAAACTATATCAGCAATGCGATAAATCACTGCACAAGAGGTGGTACTATCACTGTATCATACAGCATGTACAGTGACCGTGTGAGGGTCAGTGTGTTTAACACGGGAGAGCCGATACCTGATAAGGATATAGAAAATATATGGAATAAGTTCTATAAGGTGGATAAGGCCAGAACAAGGGAATATGGCGGAAGCGGCATAGGACTGTCTATAGTAAAGGCAATTATGGAACTGCATCACAGAGGGTATGGTGTCATAAATCACAAGGATGGTGTAGAATTCTGGTTTGAACTTGAGTTATTTATTGCAAACAATCAATAAATGTGTTACTATATGTATTATTAGGATAAAAGTCATAGAATAAGAATGGGTTTATTGCAATGATGGGAAGAAATATAAAAATGGCAGCTGTGGCATTTACAGCAATTATAACGTTGACAGGCTGCGGAACAAAATTATATGATATGACTGATGAGGAACAAGGCCTTATCGCTAATTATTCAGCATATGTTGTTGCAAAACACAATATATACCAGCAGGATGGCATGACTAACGCTACGGAGAAACGTGGGGATATGGAGGATGCTGACGACACTGAGAAAGTGGACGAGGCGTCACCTGATAATTCACTTTCGCAGGATAATAAGACATCTGAAGCTGGAAATGATAAGAGCAGCAATTCGCAGAAAGAGCCTTCTGCCACGCAGGAAAAGAAGGTGTCACTTGCCGAGGCAACAGGCTACGGCAGCCTTGAAATTACATATGATGGAGTAAACGAGTCAGATGTGTACAATGAGGGCTCATACTATTCTATAACGGCAGGAAGCGGTAATACTTTTGCGGTTATGAAATTCACTCTTAAAAATCCGACAGACGAGGATATAAATGTTGATATGTTTGGCAATGCCAGGACATATAAAGCCACTTTCCCCGATGGAAAGGAATACACGGCTGAGGGCACATTCCTTACATATTCCCTTAATACTTTTCAGGGAACCGTAAAGGCGCACGATGCGGTTGATGTGGTGCTGCTTTTCAAGATACCTCAGGGTACGGCATGTGACAATATTAAGATGTCGGTTATAAAAGATAACGAAAAAAGTTTGATTGAATTATAAAACATATGATATACTTAGATTACTAAGAGGTGGAGGTTGTATTATGGATACGAACATATTATTGGAGTCAGGAACAAACGAGCTTGAAGTGCTTGAATTCACGTTGGGAGACAATCACTACGGAATCAATGTCGCAAAGATCAGAGAGATTTTGCAATATATGCCGGTCACTCCTGTTCCGAATACTCATCCGAGTGTTGAGGGAATATTTATGCCACGTGACACAATGATTACGGTTATCAATTTAAAGAATTGTCTTAATCTGCCACAGACGGATGAAAAAGGCTTATTTATCATTACGAATTTTAACAAACTCAATGTGGCATTTCATGTAGATCAGGTTATCGGTATACACCGCGTATCGTGGGAGAATATCATAAAGCCTGACGAGACACTGACGGGCGAGCATGGCAGCACTGCTACAGGTGTTATCAAAATGGATGACAGGCTTATAGTTATCCTTGATTTTGAGGCTATAGTTGCTTCTATTAGTCCACAGACAGGACTTAGGGTTAATGATATCGATGAGATGGAGGCAAGAGATAGGAGTGATGCTACAATTCTTATCGCAGAGGATTCGGCTTTATTGTCAAAGCTCATCACCGAGTGCCTTAAGAAGTCGGGATATACCAATCTCATAGTGGAAGAGAATGGTCAGGAGGCCTGGGATGTGATAGAGGCTATGCAGGCAAAGGGCGATATTACAAAGCATCTTGACTGCATTATAACTGATATTGAGATGCCACTCATGGATGGACACAGACTCACAAAGCTTGTAAAATCAGATGCAGAGCTTAGAGATATACCGGTTATCATATTCTCTTCACTGGTAAATGAAGAGATGAGGAAAAAGGGTGAACAGCTTGGAGCAGACGCACAGCTTACAAAGCCTGAAATCGGAAAGCTTGTAGAGGCGATTGACAAGCTGATTGATAAAGCATAATATATTTAGATACAAGGGGTGTGGCTTGTTTAGCTGCACCCTTTAATGGATTATAGATGGAGAATACTAATGAGCGATAAATCGACAGAAAACTATCTGGACAATTTGCTGGATTCAATGAATAAGCTGCAGGATACAGATACGAAGATGTCTGGGGCTGATCAGGATGAATTCCTCAAAAAGTTTGAGGACGAGCTTGAAAATGAGACATATGATGAGTATCTGTCGAACTTTGAAAAGGAACTTGAGAGGGAAAATGAGCAGGCCAAGGGTCAGGCTCTTAATGTACAGACTCCGGCTCCTGATGACAAGGATGCTTCACTTGATGATATGCTCACTGAGTTTGACCGCAGGATGAAGGAACAGGAGACTCAGGGAGATAAACAGGAAAACAAAGCAGACAATAATCTAAGCGATGCGGTATTTAATTTTACACCGGCAGATTCTGGGATAGAGATGATGGATGCAAACATGCCGGAAATGGCTGAGAATCCCAAACAGGAGGAGACTCCGGAGAGTATAATAACAAATGAACCTCAGATGGTTGAAGAAATAGGAGAGCCGGATTTGGCAGGAAATGCATCAAAGGATATACTTGACATACTGGGTAGTGATGGTCTGGATAATATCGGTGATCTGCTTGAAGGAAAAACCGGTGAGACAGGGGCTGATATAGATGATTATGCAAGCAGCCAGATGAAAGTGCACGAGACGGCTGATGCAGCAGTTGATGCACAAGATACTGAAAAAAAGAGCCTTTTAAAAAGAATAATATCATTTTTTACAAAAGAGCCGCAGTCAGATGATGTCACAGATATACAGAGCACAGCAGAAGGTGCAGAAACTGACGCAAAGACACTCTCAGATGAGAATAAGCAGATACTTGAAGCGCTGGATGCTGACGGAGAGCCAAACAAAGCATCGGATAAGCCAAAGAAGGGCAAAAAGCCTAAAAAAGAAAAGAAGCCAAAAAAACCTAAAAAAGAAAAAAAGCCAAAGGCTCCAAAGGAAAAGAAGGAACGTATTGGATGGGAGAAGGAACCTAAGCTTCCTAAGGAACCTGTTATAGTAATCTGGGTATTTGTTATGTCGATAGTTGTGTTTGTTCTCATATGCACCTTTTTGCTCGGAAACAACTCCAAAGTGACTGATGCTCAGAATACATACAATCAGGCAATAGCTGATCTGGGACAGAATAAAGCTGATTCAATAGAACTGTATACAAAGGCCTACAGCAGGCTGAGCGGCTTGAAGCTTTCGAGTGACGATAAGCAGTTGTACAATAAGCTGTCGGTGCTTGCTGCAGTGTCAGGTAAGTATGATGCCTATAAGAGCTTTAGCGATTCAGGCTATGTAACCATGGCAGCGGATTCCTTAGTATGTGCGGCTGGCCGATGTGCTGTAAATGCAGAAAACGCAAAGGAATACGGATGTGAGCTGCAGCTAGAGCAGCTAAAAAACATTATTTCTGATACCCTGAGCAGTCAGTATGGCTTATCATATGATGATGCCATTGCTCTATATAATATAGATGATAGAGATGACTATACACTGGCACTGACACAGAAATTAAATGAATTAGGCATTAAAGAGGAGACAAAATGATATGATTGCAATCATCGATTAAAATGCCTATCATTATTCGACAATCACCATAAAATAAGACTTTATAGATGTTACGTTTACAATAAATTTATATTTTACTAATTATTTACTAAATATAATGTCTTGAATGAATACAAGGGTACCAAATGGCGAAGAAACCAAGAGGTACTCTTTTTCTACATTATCTTTAATTTTTATATATAATGAACCTTGTCAGTGAGGTGAAAAAAGATGAATTACATATGCGAATCTTGCGGTAGTTATTTGAAATATTATGATAAAGTTTCAAGAATGGTACGGACGAAAAATCGTAAAGCGTCTATCATTACTGTAAAAAGATTCAAATGTCCAGTTTGTAATTGTATACATAGAAATCTTCCAAATAATATTTTCCCTTATAAACAATACGACGCGAGAATAATAACAGGAGTTATAGAAGGTAAGATAACAAGCGATATGATAGATTATGAGGATTATCCTTGCGAGATGACTATGACTAGATGGAGAACGCTTAATTTACAATCTCTCTTATGAGAAAACCCTGAATAAAAATGTAGTTATATGAAAGGAGATTTATATCATGGAGAGAAAAGGAAACAACATAGCAGAGGATACATTCTTATACTGGATGGATGTAGAACGATATATGGCAGAATTCAAAGAAGGAAATTTTAATAATTATGAAGAATGTCAAACAGTTTTACGACATCTTGCTTTAAGAGAGATGAATTTAGTTATAGAGAAAAACAATAACTCTCAAGTAACATCTATCGAAATACCAGCATTTTTAGTAAAGCGTTAAAACGAAGGGCAGTCTGTGAAAACATAGACTGTCTTTTTTTGTATTAGTTTCCACCGAGGTTGTTTTTACTATTATGCATTTCTAACCTAGAATAGAATCACCGGCGGTAATAAACACAAAGGAGATTTATATGGGAACAACACTAAGAGCTGAATTATCAGAAAAGAATCCATATTGGATAGAGAAACATAGATACTACGAGTTAAAGCATTTTTGCCTGCAATATCCTATATGGAATAAAGCATATTCTGCGCTAGATGGACTTCATTCAAAGACTATGAATTTAGCAATAAATGTAGTTACACACGGGGTAACCGATTCGACAGCTAAGTATGCAATAGCAAAGGTGTATTATTCAGATAGAATAGAGATGCTTGAACGAGTTGCTACAATGACAAGTCCAGAACTTGGAGACTATATTTTAAAAGGTGTTACTGAAGGGATTTCGTATGATATTCTCAAAGCTAGATTAAATGTACCATGCTGTAAAGATACATATTATGAATTGTATAGACGTTTCTTCTGGCTACTAGATATCGAAAGAGGGTAAGTACGCAAAATTTACAACTACTATTATGAGAGAAAGAACCCGTGAAATTAAAAATATTAACCGCAATTTTAGGGTGACTAGTAACGGCGGAGATTCTAATAGAATCGTAGTTAGGCAAGATTTCTTTCTCTCTTTTTATTTTATTCTAGGTTAAATCCAGTACGTAGGTTACTGAAAATCGTACTATATTGATATTTGAAAAATTGCCCGGTGGGAAAATTCCGGAAAATGTTTTCAGAAAGGAGGAGCATATGCCATTAATTTGGTTACTAGCAGGTATTCTTATAGGATTGCTTGTATCAAGATTTATATTTAAGGATAAGCCAATAGGTTCGCTTAGGGTTGATCAATCTGACCCGGATAGCGAGCCTTATTTATTTCTTGAATTAGATCCAGGCGGTATGAATGATATCTATAAGAAACAGTCCGTACGTTTACGTGTGAAAATTAAAAATTACATTTCGCACAAATAACACTTTCTATTATGAAAGAAATTATTAAAAGGAGGTTTCACAAAATGAGCGAACCAAATATTAAAGATTTATTGAACGAGGAAATTGCAACGGAGATTCAGAACTTATCTGAACTCAAAGCAGGTTCTGACGAAAAATCGAGTGCTATTGATGATTTGGCAAAGCTGTACAAGCTGAGAATCGAGGAGAACAAGAGCGAATGGGATGCGGATGAGAAGTATGATCGTCGTGTGATGGAAGGAGAAGCCAACACTAAAGACGATGAACTGAAACAGAAGCAGCTTGAAGAGCAGGTTAAGGAGCGATATTTCAGAGTAGGTGTAGCAGCGGCAGAATTAATGGTGCCATTGATATTCTATGGAATTTGGATGAGGAAAGGATTTAAGTTTGAAGAAACAGGAACATATACCTCAAAGACATTTACAGGTTTGATCAATCGTTTTAGACCAACAAAGAAATAATGATTTTATGGCAAGGGGACGTGTATAACGCATGTCCTCTTATTTTTTACTACGCAACTACAGCATTTCCTCTTATGAGAAAATAGAAAAGGAGGCAAAATTAGATGAACAAAATCTATGTGGAGGTACCAATTACTACAAATCAGACTACATTAAGTATTCCTTGTGGTGATGATGAAAGCTTATGGCATTTTACCGTCATATTCAATGAGAATGAATATTTGCATAAGAGATTGGTTACCGTTATGGACAACTTTGATGATGGAGAGAATCCAGCGGTTCAAAGTATGTTAGTAACGAATGAAAACAATCGTACTGCAACATTTGAGTACCATATGGATAAGGGCGTAAAAGCTGATGTCAAGCTGTCAGTTTATTATTGCAAGGAATGCAGAATAATTACTGCTGAGTGGTAATCGTGCCTATAGGAGATGTGAAACTCTATACGCATCTCCTTTTCTTTTTTACGTGAAAAATACATTGCTCTTTATGAGAGAATAAAGCTTTATCTCTTGAACAGATTAACGCCAGCTTGTATACTAGACATACGAGTATGCGAGCGGGTCAATTTTGAAAGGAGATATTTAGCATGAGTATTTTTAATGAAAAACAGAGAAAGGCAATGACAGACGGAGAATATATCTGCTCTGAGTGCGGAGGATTAATGGAATTTGAAGACGAATGGGAAGACACATTAGTGTGTCCTCATTGTGGTCACAGCATTGATTTAGAGGAATATGGCTGTGAAGGAGATGAAAAGTACGAGAATTTATATCCGACTAGAGAGGAAGTTCTGGGTATTGCCGCGGATGAGTCCGAAGAAGAAAATTAAAAACGCAATAAGCTAGAGGAGAGGGTCTTAGAGAAATCTAAGGCTCTTTTCTTTTTACGGAGAATAGATATGAGATACCATTATAAAAAACCAGATATTTATCTTTCTATGTATGGAAAATTGTATATATGCAATCATCCAGTGTATGACAGATGTACATTATTTACAATTGGTGAAAAAGGTTTGGCAGTTATTCAGCAAAGATTCAATCCAGATACAAAGACTACATACTGGACAGAGGTTGATTCCTGGTTGACAGATTCTTTATATTTGCATCCTAAGTTCAAAAAATTTTTTGATGAACGAGCAGGAGAGTGTAGGGATGGATTGTATCCAACAGTAAGCATTAGACAAATTATGTGGGCGTTGAAAATGAAACCAATACAGAGGCAAAGATGGGAAACATGCTTTGATAGACGCAATATTTAGCGAAATTTACACAGTGTATTATGAAAGGAGCGTGATTTATATGTTTGAGCGAATTAAAGCATACAAAAGCATTAAGAAAAGTAACAAGTTTCTAAAGGGTTGTAAATTAACAGCTGAATTAACAGGAGATGAAGAAATGTTAAAAGAAGCTAACGAAACTCTTTATCTGAATGAGAAACTTAAGAAAATGATGTGGCGTAATAGAAAAATAGCAGTAAATTACAATTTAGAAGCAATTAAAAGAGGGTTTTAAAAGATTGAGTCCTAGCAAGGGCTCTTTCTTTTCGCCAAAATCGCAGTTCCTTTTATGAAAAACTAAAAACTTTGAAAGGAGTAAAAGGAGCATGGACGAAATGAAAATAGTATCTAAATTTACAAGAGGAATTATTTCAAAAGCATTAAAAATGGTGATACATAAGAAAACTGGATACGATATTGATATTCAGTTAAATGAAATTACTACAACTATTGCAGACGGAAAGACACATCTTCGTGTCGATGTAGATGCTGAAATCGGAAAGGACGAGCTTATAAACATACTGAAAAGTATTGGTTTGAACTGACGATTAGGGTCGCTTATGGCGACTCTTTTCTTTTACTTCGCAAAATTTACAAAGCATATTATGAGAGGAATAGTAGCTCAGTTGGTAGAGCACTGGTCAATATACTGTACCAGGGGTCGATGGTTCGAATCCATTCTATTTCTCTTTTATTTTTCTGGAAAGGAGAGTTCATATGTCTATTGAGCAGCTTGAGCTGATATTGAGTGATGCATATCAGATGGATGTATCATTTCCGGCGATCTTCGGTCATCGTAAGGAATTTATGCAATCTAGCTATTCCATATGGTCAGTAAATGAATTACTGGAATATGTATCATCTGAACTATATCCAAAAAACAATGCGTCAATAGCAGAAATTGAAGAAATTGTCAGATGTTTCAAATCTATGATGAGTAAATATTATCATATGAGACAAGACACACAACTAATGTTTTCAATAGCAATAAATCTGGCAGATAATGTGCTGGATATTTTACGAGCTATGGAATAAAGAAAGGAGACAACCACTATGAAACCAAAAATCAATCAACTCATTAACAAATCAGTTGTACAACTTAAAAGAGGCTCACCAACAGTTTTAACCTGTCTTGGAGTTGCTGGTGTTATTGCAACTACTGTATCTGCCGTTATGGCAACACCTAAAGCAATTGAAAAGATTAGGAAAGACAGCTTGATTAATCACGATGGAGACCCATGCGGATATAGCAAAACAGAAGCTATTAAGTCTGCGTGGGTTTATTATATTCCATCAACAGTTATTGGCGTTTCTACAATCATTTGTATTGTTGGTGCAAATGTATTAAACCGACATCAACAGGCATCTTTATCAAGTGCATATGCGCTGATTAACAAATCTTACAATGAGTATAAAGAAAAACTCAAGGAATTGTATGGAGAGGAAGCGCATCAGAAAATAATCGACTCTATAGCTAAAGAGCATTGTAATGATGTATATCTTAGCGGACAGGATATATGTGGATGGAATTCATTAGACTTTGACGAGCATGATCCGGACGAAAATCGTCTGTTTTATGACGAATATTCAAGAAGATATTTTGAAAGTTCCGTCAGCAGAGTGCTACAGGCTGAGTATCATCTTAACAGAAATTTTGTAATGTCTGGTCATCTTCCAGTAAATGATTTTTATGAGATGCTTGGTTTGTCTGCTATTGATGGCGGGGAGTATGTAGGATGGAACTGTGATGATGGATTATATTGGATAGATTTTAATCACAGAAAAACAGTTTTGGATGACGGTCTTGAAGTATATGTCATTGAAATGGTTTGGACACCAGACACTAATTGGTGTGATGAAGAAGATTTCACAATGGAATAGTCTATTCGCAAAAATTACAGCTACTATTATGGAAAGGAGGCAACGGGCTATGAATAGTAAAATTATTAGAATCATTGGTCTTGCTGCAACAGTGATCGGTTTAGGAGCGAATCTTATTAACGATTGGGCTGATGAGCAGAAGATGAATGAGCAGATTGATAAGAAAGTTAATGAAGCTCTTGCTAAAAGAGACGAAGATGCGAAGGAGTCCTAAAACAAGGACTCTTTTGTTTTATGGAGGTTAAGTATGTCATCAATAGATACGGCTATTGAAATTACTGAATATTGTCTAAAGCAATCAAGAAAAAATAGAGTTGATTGGTGGTATAGCGATAGTTTTGTCAGTAATAGCTACTCTATATGGGCGGCAAAAGAGTTGTTGACACGATTGAATAACAACAGGGATATTCCGCCATTGATAACTCTTGAAAATTTTGAAGAGTTAATGGATGAGTACGCCTGCAAAAACATCAACAACAGTTTTTTATTTTCGTGTGCCAAAGACACGACACGATGGATCATTGATTTATTAATCGCATAAAGCGATATTTTGAAAGGAGATTAACATTATGTGTAAAAGAGAAATGACATTAGGAGAAGAAATTATTGGATTATCAACAAGAGGGATTGACACACCTACAGTAGAAAGAATGTACAGAAAGTATATTGAAATGGCTGCTGATAAAGAGTCAAAAGAAGCTATGAGAGCGTATTGCATTAATGATGAACTTGCAATTGAAGAATTTATTAATGCAATATTCGGAGTACCTGCAAAGTCTGACTTAAAAGATGCTGAGGTAGGAGATAAGACAACAATTAAGTTGAATGGATTGGGAGAATTTGCAGCAACAGTACACAAGGTTACGGACGATAAGGTTATGCTTATTTTCGATGATTATGTAGCTGAGAGACCTATGAATGAGTCAGGCACAAATAAGGGCGGATTTGAAGACTCTGATTTGAATAAATGGTTACATACAGAGTTCGTAAAGGCATTACCTTATTCAATTAGGGCAAGACTTACTGATGTGACTATTCCGACAGTAGGTGAGATGTTTGGCTGGGACGACGAGTGGGATAGAAATCACTTTGAGGCTGATAATGACAAACAGCTTCCACTTATGAAGCAGAGACGCAATCGAGTTGCTTATTATAATAATGAGTGTGAGTGCGGATGGCTCCGTAATGCTACCAAGAAAGAATTTTCTGCGGCTTATTTCGCTCTTGTGTACTACTATGGCAGTACGGCCTACGGCGCCGCTTCGCACTCTAATGGGGTTCGTCCGGAAATCTGGTTGGTTAAGTAAAAATCTCCGCCCCTTGTGGGCGGGGTAATCTATAGGAAAGGAAGTAATAAAAATGCATAAACCCAATATTAAAGCGGCATATAATGCAATGAAAAAATCAACCATAAAACACAGTCCGGAAATATTGACCGGAATAGGTATTGCTGGAATGGTAACAACGACTGTAATGGCTGTAAGAGCAACTCCTAAGGCACTAAAATTAATTGGTAGTGCGGAGCTTAAAAAAGCTAATGAAACAAATATACCATATGAAGGACATAACCTCAGTAAGACTGAAATTATAAAAGTTACGTGGAAATGTTATGTTCCAGTAGCTATAACCGGCGGTTTATCTATTGCTTGTTTGATTGGAGCAAGTTCAGTAAATGCCAGAAGAAACGCCGCATTGGCTACGGCATATTCTATAGCTGAAACATCACTCAAGGAATATCAGAACAAAGTTGTTGAAACGATTGGAGAAAAAAAAGAGCAGACTATCAGAGATGCTGTTGCAAAAGAGAAAATCGATACGCATCCGGCAAAAGAAAGCGAAATTATATTTGTTGGAGATGGCGAGACTCTTTGCTACGATGTATTATCCGGACGATATTTCAAGTCAAAAATTGACAGGATTAAGAAAGCAGAGAACGACTTGAATAGAAGGATGCGAGATGAAATGTATATTTCTCTTAATGAATTTTATTACGAAATTGGTTTGCCATCTATTAAAATCGGCGACGACATTGGATGGAATATTGATCGAGAAGGATATATCGACCTTCGCTATACTTCACAGCTTAATGATAACGATGAACCTGTATTTGTAATAGATTACGGATGTGGACCTAGATATGACTATAGAAACTTGATGTAGGTTCGCAAAAATTACAGCCACTATTATGGAAAGAATAACAAATTTTTAATCTGAAAGGAGATTAACATTATGGAAACAAATGAAATCATGAACAACGAAGAGGTTATGGACACAACAGAGGAAATCGTAAAGACAGCTTCCAAAGGAGGATTCAGTAAGGTAGCAACTATCGGTGTGGCTATGATTGCAGGCGGTTTAGCTTACAAGTTCGTAGTAGCACCAGCAGTTAGTAAACTGAAGGAAATGAAAGCGCGTAAAGGGTTTCGTGTTGTCGAGAATGGGAACTCAATTGAAGATGAAAACACTGAAACAGTTGATGAGAATGATTCTGAAAATTAAAGAATTATTATTCTGACAGGAGAGAGGGAGAGTACCTATAACAAGGTGCTTTCTCTCTTATTTTTTATTGTGGAGGTATTGTTATGAACCAGTATGCTTATAATGGTCCAGTTATGGAATTCGGCAAGTGTATTGCTAATAATTGGGCGGGGTCTACATACGCAGCATCTGAAAAGAAAGCAAAGAGTAATTTAGCGTATCAGTTTAAGAAAAATAATAACCGTATGCCAGCATCGAAAATTACTTTGCCTGGGGAATTAATGGTTATCAATTAGGAGGAAAAGGATGGAAGAATACAAGTCCAACTCACATAAATCGAGAGAACGAGCGAAAGCTGAACTACCAGAAAAGAAGGTAGAAAAAATTGTATCCGGTTCTGTTAAGACAAAGAAAAAGAGCGGAATTAATAAACTTGCAGGGATATTTGTTCCGGAAGATGTAGATAACGTAAAAAGCTACATTTTTGAGGATATCGTTGTGCCTGCCGTAAAGGATATTATTCTTGATGCCGTTAAAGCAGTTCTTGGAGTTAAGGGTTCTGGAGGCAGAAGATCTACGGCAAGTAAAGTATCTTATCGTAAGTATTACGAAGACCCAGCACAGAACGGCAGAAGAAATTACAATGCACAGAGTTCTATTGGCGGTTGCGATTTCGATGATATTTACTTTAACACCAGAACTGAAGCGGAAAATGTATTAGCTGCTATGGACGAAATCGTTGCAAGTTACAGAATTGTAAGTGTTGCGGATTATTTCGATTTGGTTGGTATTGACGGTCCGTGGACAGGAAATAACTACGGCTGGACTGATAATATCAGAAATGCAAGAGTTGTTAATACTAGGGATGGATATACTATCAAGTTCCCAAGAGCAAACCCAATAGATTAGGAGGCAGATTATGTACGAGTCAAAAGATGTCATGGTATCACATCCAGCTCATTATCAGAGTGAAACTGGATTAGAGGTAATTGATGTTATTGAGGCATTTACATTTGATTTGAAAGGCATTGAAGCTACTGACACTGGAAATGTACTCAAATATATGTGCCGTTGGAAAAATAAGAACGGCATACAGGACTTAGAAAAAGCGAGATGGTATTTAGAGCATCTCATTGATCATGTAAAACTTTTAGAAGAGGAGAACAAATAATCATGAAAAAAAATGAAATCATTGCAAAAGTAACAACCGTTGTAAATACAGCAACTATTAAAGTAAAAAAGCATAGCCCAGAAATTCTTATCGTAGCTGGTGTTGTTGGAACAGTTGCAAGTGCAGTAATGGCTTGTAAAGCGACAACAAAATTAAGTACGGTATTAGAAGAGCATAAAAAAGATGTGGATGCTGTGCATGAATGCTCTGAAAACGAGGAAATCAAAGCGGACTATTCACAGGAAGATGCAAAGAAAGATTTGACTATCATTTACGCACAGACTGGAGTAAAGCTTGTTAAGTTATATGCTCCGGCTATTGCATTAGGTGCATTATCACTTACAAGTATTGTGGCATCTAATAATATTCTCAGAAAGAGAAATGTAGCTTTGGCTGCAGCATACGCAACTGTTGATAAGTCTTTCAAAGAATATCGTAATCGTGTTGTTGAAAGATTTGGAGAGCAGGTTGATAAGGAACTGAAATATGATATTAAGGCAAAGAAATTCGAGGAAACTGTAAAAGATCCGGAGACAGGTAAAGAGAAGAAAGTAAAATCTACTGTCAATGTGGCAAAGGCAGACAGCGGATATGCAAGATTCTTTGACGAGACTTGCAAGGGATATGAGAAAGATACACAGTACAATTTACTTATGTTACGCGGACAGCAGCAGTATGCAAATGATCTTTTACATGCCAGAGGATATGTGTTCTTAAATGATGTATACGATATGCTTGGAATTGACAGAACTAAGGAAGGTCAGATTGTAGGCTGGGTATATAACAAGAACAATGAAGTTGGTGATAACTTCGTAGATTTTGGCATCTTAGAAACAAACAGAGAGACAGAAGACGGATCATATGAGCCAGCTATTTTATTAGATTTCAATGTGGATGGCAATATATTAGATCTGATTTAAACGGAGAATTTGCATATGAAAAAAATAATTTGGATGATACTGCTGATAATTGCCAGTTCTTTTTGCATAGCAGCATCGCCAATTACGACAAGTGAAAACGATGAAATTACAGGTAAAGAAGTAATTGAGGTTGTCAAAACTGAGGTGGTTGAAGAAGTATCATTTAGTCCGAAGGAGGAAGTAGTAGTGCAAGAGCAAGCACCTCAAGATGTTGTTTGTGAAATTGATACCGATATTTCAAATGATGATATCGAGTTGGTAGCTCTTGTTACTATGGCTGAAGCTGAGGGAGAATGCGAAGAAGGCAAACGATTGGTCATTGATACAATTTTAAATCGTGTTGATTCTGCTTCTTTTCCTAATACAGTTTATGAAGTAGTTTATCAGCCAAGTCAATTTTCTTCTATGTGGAATGGACGAGTCAACAGATGCTATATTGACGATTATATTTGTCAGCTTGTAGTCGAAGAGCTTCGTAACCGAAAGAATTACGATGTTATATTCTTTACAGCTGATAGATATGGAAACTATGGAACACCTATGTTTCAGATTGGAAACCACTATTTTTCAAGTGGAGAATAGAAAGGAGAATTGTTATGCATGTAGTAGGATTAACATTATCAGCAGTTGCAGGAATTTGCTTTTGGAGTGGTCTGGCTGTTTTATTCGGTGGAAAGGACCACTAATTATGGAAGAAATCGGTAACTTCATATCAATGATGGATTATATTCTTGATACCCATCGAAAAAGACATATTACAGGAGGCATTCTGTTGAGTGCCTCTTTACTTTTTGGCGGTTTAGCATTAACCGTTATGACTATCAAGACAGAGGAGGATAATAATGAATAGTAAAGTAGCATTTATTATTGGTTCTGTAGTTGGCGTTGGAATTGGTGTGGCTGGTACATACTCATATTTTAAAGATAAGTACGAGAAGCTCGCAGAGGAAGACTTCAATTCAAGAAGAGTATTTGATGAGGATAAAAAAGACGAACCAGTAGAGCCTGTTGTTGAAAAAACTGCTGACAGTAGAACTGTAGATAAACCGAGTATTGCTGCATATTCAGCAATATTACAGAAGGAAGGCTATGTGAATTATAGCGATATGCAAGATAAAAAACAGAAGCAGGAAATTGCTGTTGACAGACCATATGTTATACAGCCGTCAGATTTTGGAGAGTTTGATGATTACGAAAAAATAAGTCTTACATATACGGCTGACGGAGTGTTACTAGATGATATGAATGAAATTGTGGATGATATTGAAGAAACTGTTGGGGAAGATTCGCTTGAGCATTTCGGAGAGTATGAGGATGACTCCGTCTATGTGAGAAACGATGCTAAGAAATGCGATTATGAAATTCTGTTAGACCAGAGAAACTATCAGGAAATTTTTGAAACTCATTCACATAGAACGGAGATGTAATGACCAGAGACGAATTAAAATTTGATTATTTCGATTGGATGTATGGTCTGGTATGTGATACAAAATATCCGAAGAAATTATCATATAGAAAGCTATTAAATTTTCTCCACAATATGGATTTCACATATCAGCTTACTATGGACAGCAATCGATTTGAGGACGGTATTGAACTACGTTATCGATTTGGATACGAGAACGGATATGACTGCTCTGTTATAGCGAATTATCTGGATGATAGTCCATGTAGCGTATTGGAGATGCTAATAGCACTTTCAATTCGTTTAGAGAAACATATTATGGACGACCCAGAGATTGGCGACAGAACAGGACAATGGTTCTGGAATATGATTACTAATCTTGGGCTGGGCTCTATGGATGACAGAAAATTTAATGAGAATCGTGTTGAAGATATTGTAACAAGATTTTTAGAGAGGCAGTATGAGCCAAACGGGCAAGGCGGATTATTTACACTTGAAAACTGTCACTATGACTTGAGAAAAGTGGAAATTTGGTATCAGGCATGTTGGTATCTTGACAGTATTACTTGATTTGAAAGGAGATTACTTATTATGAACGATTTAGTAAGTTATATTTTTAGAAATATGGATGCTACAGATAAGCATCTTATACGCATTTACAAAGCACTGGTGCATCAGAACAAATTTAATAAGGCTGTAACATTATTTAGTGTCGTTACAGCCTTAAATTTACTTGCGATGCGTGCTGATAGTAAAAAGATGCAGCAGGAAATTGCAGCTTTGCGAAAAGAAATTGATGAGTTGAACGAATCGGAAGGAGTATAAAAATGTGATGTTGGATTTTATGGTGGTTTCAACGCGTAGTACAAAGCGCGGAACAATAGAAATCTATCCAAAGTTCCTTATAAAAAAAAGCACAGATCTTATGATTCGAGGTGGTGATTTTTACGCTATCTGGATAGAAGAACGTGGTTTATGGTCTACTGACGAACAGGATGCTTTACAACTTATAGACCGCGAACTGGATAGATATGCTGAGGAGAATCGCCAACGCTTTAACTCAGATATTAAAGTCCTGCATATGTGGGACGCTGAGAGCGGAATGATTGACTCTTGGCATAAATACTGTCAGAAACAATTAAGAGACAGTTTTCATACGCTTGATGATAAACTTATATTTTCCAATACGGAAACGACGAAAAAAGATTATGCAAGCAAGCGACTCAATTATCCTCTTGAAGAGGGGGATTTAACAGCATATGAAAAATTGATTAGCACTTTATATTCTCCGGAAGAACGAATGAAAATAGAGTGGGCTATCGGTTCCATAGTATGTGGTGAATCGCAGAAATTACAGAAATTTCTTGTACTATACGGAGCAGCTGGTACAGGTAAATCAACAATTTTAAATATTATTCAACAGTTATTTGAGGGTTACTATTCAGTCTTTGACGCGAAAGCATTGGGGTCTAGTAGTAACTCTTTTGCGTTAGAAGCATTTAAAAGCAATCCGTTAGTAGCTATTCAGCATGATGGAGATTTATCAAGGATTGAAGACAATACGAGGCTTAACAGCTTAGTATCTCATGAGTTGATGACTGTAAATGAAAAATTCAAATCGACATATGCGAACCGCTTCAAATGTTTCTTATTTATGGGAACTAATAAACCGGTACGTATCACAGATGCAAAATCAGGTCTTATAAGACGATTGATTGATGTATCTCCATCTGGAAATAAATTGAATCCAAAGGAATATAAAACAATCGTGAAACAGGTCGGCTTTGAACTCGGAGCTATTGCGTATCATTGCCAGGAAATATATTTAGATAATCCAGGTAGATATGATGATTATGTTCCAATTTCAATGCTTGGTGCATCTAACGATTTCTATAACTTTATAGCTGATTCTTATTATGTGTTTAAAAAAGAAGATGGAACAACGCTTAAAGCAGCATGGGAAATGTATAAGAATTACTGCGATGAAGCGAAAGTTGGTTATCCGTTATCGAGACGCGCCTTCCAGGAAGAATTGAAGAACTATTTCAAGGATTTCCAGGAGAGATTTAACTTTGATGACGGTTCAAGAGTACGAAGCTATTACATAGGATTCAGAACAGATAAGTTTGAAAGTGATACTCAAACAAAGAAAAAAGAGACACCAAAAACTTATCAGATAGAGTTCAAAGAACAGGAGTCAATATTTGATTCTGTATGTGCAGATTGTCCAGCACAATATGCTTCACAAAATGAAACCCCACAGCAGAAATGGGAAAAAGTAAAAACAAAATTATCTGCTCTGGATACATCACAAATTCATTATGTGAAAGTTCCAGAAAATCATATTATTGTAGATTTTGATATTCCAGATGAAACGGGAAATAAATCTTTCGAAAAGAATTTGGAAGCCGCCAGTAAGTTGCCACCGACTTATGCAGAGTTGAGTAAAAGTGGTCAAGGGATACATCTCCATTATTTATATTCTGGAGACCCTTCTCAGCTAAGCAGAATCTACGATGACCATATAGAGGTAAAGGTATTTACAGGTAAAAGTTCGTTAAGAAGAAAACTAACGAAATGCAACGATTTACCAATAGCTACTATATCCTCTGGGTTACCAATGAAAGGAGAAGACAAAATGGTAAATTTTGATGCCATAAAAAGCGAGAAAGGACTTAGGACACTTATAAAGAGAAATCTCAATAAGGAAATCCACCCAGGAACTAAGCCAAGTATCGATTTCATATACAAAATATTGGAGGATGCTCATAGTAGTGAACTCAAATATGATGTAACAGATATGCGAAATGCGGTATTAGCATTTGCAGCGAACAGCTCTCATCAGGCAGAGTATTGTATTAAGCTCGTCAACAAGATGCAGTTTAAATCGGAAGAAAATTCAAATGCTGTAAAGAATGATGATGCAAAGCTTGTATTCTATGATATTGAGGTATTTCCGAACCTGTTTCTGGTCAACTGGAAAATCGAGGGCGAGGGAAAGCCTGTTGTTAGAATGATTAATCCGACCCCAAGCGAAATTGAGGAATTAATACAGCTTAGATTGGTCGGATTTAACTGTCGACGATATGATAATCATATTATGTACGCCAGATTGATGGGATATACAAACGAACAACTGTTTAACTTATCACAAAAGATTATTAATAACAGTCCAAATTGTTTCTTCGGAGAAGCCTACAATATTTCATTCACAGATGTATATGATTTCTGTTCAAAGAAGCAATCTCTTAAGAAGTGGGAAATTGAGCTGAGTAACATGGCTAATGATCCGCATTCGAAGATGGACGATGAAGTCAGAGCATTATGTAAAAAGATAAAGCATCACGAGCTTGGACTTCCTTGGGACCAGCCTGTTCCAGAAGAACTTTGGACAAAAGTAGCTGAATATTGTGATGATGATGTTATCGCCACAGAGGCTACATACAAAGCAAATCTTGGTGATTTCGTTGCCAGAGAGATTTTGGCAGAGTTAGCTAATGGTTCAGTAAATGATACTACCAATAGTTTGACTACAAAATTTATATTTGGAAAGAACCGTAATCCTCAGAGTGAATTTATGTATAGAGATTTGTCTGAGCCGGTTACGGAATTACCAGATGATGTGTTAGCATTCTTAAAAGAGGCAAAACCGGAGATGATGGCTGAGCCATTCCACGGACCCAAAGGTGATAGTTTATTACCATATTTCCCAGACTATAGATTCGAGAACGGAAAATCCCTTTACAGAGGTGAGGAAGTTGGAGAAGGCGGAGAAGTATGGGCGGCTCCTGGAATGTACGGACGTTCAGAAACAGAAGATGTTGGTTCGATGCATCCTAACTCAGCTATATCAGAGTGCTTATTTGGACCAGATTTCACAAAGAGGTTCAAAGATATTTTGGACATTCGTATCTATATTAAGCATGGTGATTTCGATATGGTACGAGATATGTTTGAAGGTGCATTAGCCAAATATCTTGATGATACAGGTAAGGCAAAGGCACTGGCTCAAGCATTGAAGATTGCGATTAATTCTGTGTACGGATTAACAGCCGCAGGATTTATGAATGCCTTCAGAGACTCAAGGAATAAGGATAATATTGTAGCAAAGCGAGGAGCTTTGTTTATGATTGACCTTAGACATGAAGTTGAAACACAGGGATACAAAGTAATTCACATTAAGACGGACTCTATTAAGATTGAAAATCCGGATGATTATATTCTTGATTTCATTTGTAAGTATGGCAAACGTCACGGATATGATTTCGAGGTAGAGCATATATTTGACAGGATTTGCTTGGTCAACAATGCTGTATATGTTGCAAAATTGGCTGACGATGATCCGGAAAAACCAGGAACATGGACCGCTACAGGAACTCAGTTTCAGATTCCTTATGTATTTAAGTGTCTCTTTAGTAAAGAGGATATTAAATTCGAGGATATGTGTGAAACGAAGTCTGTAAGCGGTTCTTTATATTTGGACTTAAATGAGGACTTACCGGATGTGTCTCAATATGAAAAAGAATTTAGTAAAGCTGAAAGCGATTTCAAGAAAGGGCTGCTATCAGATACAACATTTGAAAGCACCTGCCAGAAATTAAATCCGCTTATTGCAGAGGGACACAATTATCGATTTATCGGAAAAGTTGGACAGTTCTGTCCGATTAAAGACGGATGCGGTGGTGGATTACTTATGCGTGAGAAAGACGGTAAATATTATGCCGCAACAGGTACAAAGGGATATAGATGGCTGGAATCTGAGATGGTCAGAGAACTTGATAAAGTTGATGACATTGACAGGTCTTACTATGACAAACTTGTGAATGAGGCAGTAGATACTATTTCTCAATATGGTGATTTTGAAATGTTTGTGTCGGATGACCCATTTATAACGGAGAAGAAGCAGAATACACCAAAGCTTATGCCTTGCGGAGATGCTAAATACGCAACTTGCTTTGACTGTCCGCACTTCAATGATGACGCATATCATATGGATTGTGAAAAAAATTATGATATTTCAGAAGTGATTTCAAGTCAGGTGATGAATCCACCTGTAGAAACTAAATAACAATTAAAGGAGATTTTTATCATGGCTAATAAAGCAGTAGGAAACATTAAAATTGAAGGGGCTCACATTATGTTTAGAAACTTCAGAGGGGAAGAGTCTAAGTACAATCGTGCTGGAGACAGAAACTTCTGCGTACTTATCGAAGATGACATGGATGTTGAGCAGTTATCAAATGATGGATGGAATGTAAGAATTCTTGAGCCTAGAGATAAGGGAGATGAGCCAAAGCATTATATTCAGGTCGCTGTAAGTTACAAGAACATTCCACCAAAGATTTATATGGTTACTAGAAGAACAACTACTGAATTAGATGAGGATTCTATCAGCACATTAGATTTCGCTGAAATCAGTAATGTTGATTTGGTAATTAGACCATATTCCTGGGAAGTAAATGGAAAGACTGGAATTAAGGCATATGTTAAGACGATGTATGTAACTATCGAAGAGGATGAGTTTGCTGAAAAATATGCAAGAGAAGAAGCTCCGGTAGAGGACGAGGTTCCATTCCATTAAAATCTGCGGGTGTCAGCTAATTATGGTTGGCACCCATTTATATTTTGAAAGGAGATAATCATGGGCGAAACTGACAAGATTGAAGACCGAATAGTAAAAGAAGAAATCAGCAATGCAATCAGTGCATTACAGAAATTAGAAAAGGCTGTAATGTACATTTCACGACAGCTTGTAGAAAAAAGTAATAATATTGATGATTTGCAGGCACTATCTAATATTGCTGATGGTGATTATTTTAATTATTCAGGAGATGATATTTCATCTGAGACTTTTAGATGGTGATTATATTTTGAAAGGAGACGCATATGTTCTTTAAGAAAAAACCGAAGCCACCGGTTAAGAAAGTCACAAAGAAATGGGAACAATGGGAACCGACAATTGATTTGTCGAACATTGATAAGAAGAAAACGGTTGAACTAAAACAAAAAGTAGAAATAAAAACAGAAAAAATGCCGGTTTGGACATATTCAAAAGACTTTCTGAATGAGTTTAATAAACTGACAAGAACTCATAGACCATTTGATGTTTGGAGAGATTTTGTGATCATGTTTGCTTGTGCAATATCAAATCCTCTTGATAAATTTCATTATAAAGACAGAGAGGAAAGATATTTGAGTATCATTCATAAATACAGTAAGGACGAACAGATGATATTTCCTAAACTGGCTGCATATACAACGATGGCTTTGGATGCTAATCCAGAACAGGATTTCTTAGGGAAAATGTTTATGGATTTAGGACTTGGTAACAATTCAGCCGGTCAGTTCTTCACACCATATTCAGTTTGTCAGTTGATGGCAGATGTTGTTACTAGCGATTTAGATAATAATCTTCAAGATAAGTTGGAAAAGCAAGGTTATATTTCTCTTGCCGATGAATGCTGTGGAGCAGGAGCAACCCTTATAGCTGCTATTAATACTATTAAAAGAAAGATGGAAAAAGCAATGCCATCGATTAACTTTCAAAGACATTTACTGGTTGTCGGACAGGATATTGATGAAACAGTTGCTCTTATGTGCTATATACAAATTTCTTTACTTGGTGTAGCTGGTTATATAAAAGTTGGAAATTCTATAACAGATCCGATGACCACGGATGACGATAAGAGTAAATACTGGTATACACCTATGTACTTTTCAGATATTTGGGTGATTAGAAGATTTTAATAACAAAGAAAGGATGACACCATATGAAAAAGAGATATTCAATTTCTCAGAAAAAGTGCGAGCAGGGACTGGTAGCTTTTTATGATTATGTAGCCGAGATGTGCAATATAGAAGTTACAGAAAAGAGCACATTTGATTGCACGAAGATTTGTGTAACGAAACCTGTGCAGGATTCCATAATACGATATTATTCTGAATATCAGAAATTATCAGATGAAGAAATCGGTACAAAATTGCTTCTGTGCGGACCTAAAGCAAATCTCATAGGTGCTGGATACGAAGTTGAAGTTGAGGATGGTTTTGTCATTGAGGGTAAATAAATGGCAGGTGTTACATTAAGAAACTATCAATTAGATGCAATAAAAAGGATGAAAACAGGTTGCATTTTATGTGGTGGTGTTGGAAGTGGAAAATCCTTAACTTCAATAGCTTATTACTATGTGCGAAATGGTGGAATTATTGGAACTGATATTTATGAACCAATGGACGACCCACCTAAAGATTTGTACATTATAACGACCGCAAGAAAGCGTGATACTTGTGAATGGGATGGGGAATTAGCACCATTTTTATTGTCTACACATGATGATATGAATTTATATTCTAACAAAGTGATTGTGGATTCATGGAATAATGTGAAGAAGTATTCAGATGTAAAAGACGCTTTCTTTATATTTGATGAGCAAAGGGTTGTTGGTAGTGGAACATGGGTAAAGGCATTCTTGAAGATTGCGAAAAGTAACGAGTGGATTTTGTTATCTGCCACACCCGGGGACACTTGGCAGGATTATATACCGGTTTTTGTTGCGAATGGATTCTATAAAAATCGAAGTGAATTTACAAGAGAACATATTGTTTATAGCAGATTTAGCAAGTTTCCGAAGATTGACAGGTATCTTAATACAGAACGTTTAACCAGGCTTCGGAATAAAATTCTTGTTAATATGGATTTCAAACGACAAACGGTATCACATCACGAAGATATTTATGTTGGATATGACACCATTAAATATAAAGAAGTAACTAAAAATAGATGGGACCCATATAAAAATGAACCCCTACAGAATGCAGCAGGACTTTGTTATGTATGGCGGAAGCTTGTAAATATGGATGAATCAAGACAAGTGGCTTTGCTTGAGGTTATGGAGAAGCATCCGAAAGCTATTATATTTTACAACTTTGATTATGAGTTGGAGCTATTGAAAAATATTCTGACAGAATATGAAGTTGCAGAATGGAACGGTCATAAGCATCAACCAGTTCCAACAAGTGATAAATGGGCTTATCTTGTTCAATACAATGCTGGAGCAGAAGGATGGAACTGCATCACAACAGATACAATTATATTCTTCTCACAAAATTATTCTTACAAAATAATGGCTCAGTCAGCAGGAAGAATTGACAGGATGAATACACCATTTAAAGACTTGTATTATTATCACTTAAAATCTCGCTCTGGAATAGATACAGCTATAGCTAGAGCATTAAAAGAGAAAAAGACGTTTAATGAAAGGAGATACGTAAAATGGTAAACAATTCAGTAAAGGTAGTAGGACAGATACGATTAGGTAGTAGTGTTCTTGATGTATATGGTGATTTGGATGAACCATTGTTCAAGGCAGCAGATATAGCAAATATTATTGAGTATAGTTACGGAAATACGTGGCGAATGCTTGATATGTGTGAGGCTGATGAAAAGCTGAACCTACCAATGGTAGTTGCAGGTCAGAGAAGATCTGTAAGTTTTGTAAATGAGCACGGATTGTATAGTATTCTTTCACAGAGTAGAAAAGAAATTGCCAGAGCTTGGAGAAGGGTTGTTCACGATGAACTTATCAATCTCAGACGAACAAAAGGGTTCGATATTTCTGAACAGTTTGATGAATGGAACAACGCTATGGACAATATATATTTCGACGAAGCAACTGGACAGCTTATGCAATCAGTCACTACTCCTGGCGGAGATGTAGAACAGATACCATATAAAGGATAGGTGCTTTATGGAAAATGTATATTTAGAAGTTGATTTTGAAAAATATTGCAAGACTTGCGAGCATAAAGATTTGGATGAGAAATGTGACCCTTGTTGTGAGTGTTTAGACCATGACTGCAATACTCAATCAGAAAGACCTGTAAATTGGAAGGAGAAGAATGAATAAAGGTACAGAAATAGAAAAGGTAATTGTATATTTAGAAAAACTAAAACAAGAAGGATATACACATGTAGCTATAACAACACCAGATAAAATGTATGATTCAAGTATTTTTTATGACGAATGCAGTAGGAAAAATGAAGGTGTGCTGCGTATAGGTTCATCATGCCCTAGGTGTTTGACCTGCTTTAACTATAGTAAGTACCGAAAGGAGGATATTCAATAATGAGAGATACAGTTTTAGTAAGCATTGACTATAATGACAAAACCAATGAAGGTGTGCTGTGTGTCGGAAGACAGTTGCCGAATAAAGGTGTGACTATTGTCAATGCAATTGACGGTCCGGAAGCTAAGGATCTGTTTGAAAAATTGATTACGAAAAAGGCGGTGAAAAAATGAGCTTCCAGTACGACCAATATTTAGCAAATCATAGGGCTAATGTTAAAAGAGGATTTGACTGGCTATGTGAGAATTTGCCAGATGTTACGAATGATATTTCAGATGCAGCCTGGCAGATTGAGTTTGCTCACGATAAGTCGAAGGACGAAGAAGACGAGTATAACGCATACGATGCATATTTTTATGGAAATAACAGGTCTTATAAAGTTGTCCAGGATTATCAAAGGGCATGGCTTACACACATTCATAGAAACCCACATCACTGGCAGTATTGGATACTTATTCATGATGATATGGAAAATGGAGAATTAGAGACCATTCTTGAAATGCCATACAATTATATTGTGGAGATGATTTGTGACTGGTGGGCTTTTAGTTGGGCTAACGGAAATCTGTATGAGATATTTAACTGGTATGCCGAACATTCTAAATTCATGAAACTTGCGCCTAGAACTAGAAAAACTGTTGAGGATATTCTTGATAAGATAAGGAACAGACTTGATAGTTTTGAAGTTGAGCATAGTGGTGTAAAAGGAATGAAGTGGGGTGTTAGAAATGGTCCGCCATATCCTATAAAATATAACGGATGTGTTGCAGCTGTACAGAAACATGGTAAAATAGTAGAAGATGCAATTAATTCTGGCGAAGTAATAAAAACAATAAACAAAGACAAGCAGAATCGTCATAACAAAACGCAGCATACACCTGGAAGAAGTTACTTAAATGGCGATATAGAGTATGCACAGAAATTAGTTGATAAATATAGCGGAACTGGAGAATCAAAACTTGACCGTAATGGAAAGTGGAATCATCGAGAAAGAATATTTGCCGATGAGGATATTGGTATATATGTGGACGAGCAAGGTGTGGAAACACCATCAAATGTTGGAATGATAATATATTCTAATACTGGCACACATATTTATCCAGCACGAAGAAAGGAGAACGAATAAATGAAACTCAATCAAAGTCTTGAGGGAAAGAACGTGAAAATAACTTGCACGGACGGTGAAGTGTTTACTGGTATTGTAAGTGATTATATTTTCCCAGATGATAATGAGCCAGAGGGCGTTGCTGCCATAGATATTGACAATTGCCCTCAAAAATTAGGCGAAAGCGTTAGCTTTAATGAAAATGAAATAAAAGATATTGAAATAATGGAATAGGTGATATTTTATGACAGATTTTAATATTAAAGAATATCTTGGTGGCTTAACAAGTCATATTATGTTTGAATACAATGGATATTCTTGCGGAGTAGATCCATTGTCACTTGACAAATTTGATATGTGGTATGGTGATAAAAGCATGACTGCTCATTCAATTGAAGAGGTTATGGAAACAAAATTCTTTGATGGGAAATCCCTTGAAGATATTTGGGATGACATAACTGATTTAGAATATTAATTTATATTTACGAAACCCATGAGTCTTTATAGGCTTGTGGGTTATTTTTATTTAAAGGAGACGAATACAATGGAAAATAATATTATTGCAGTAGATTTTGATGGAACTTTATGTGAGAACAAATACCCTGAGATCGGCGAGCCAAATACGAAACTTATTGATTTTCTTATGAATTGCCAGTTAAATGGGGATAAGGTTATTCTTTGGACTTGTAGAAACGAGGAGCAGACAAAGGCGGCTGTTGACTGGTGCTCAGAGAAAGGGCTTGTCTTTGACGCTGTTAATGAGAATCTTCCGGAAATTATTACAGAGTTTGGTGGAGATGCAAGAAAGATATTCGCGAATGTTTATATCGATGACAGGAATGTATCTTTATATTCTTGTAGAGAAAAGACCTCGATGGATTTATGGGCTGAAAATGAGGTGGAGTTGGCTTGTGAACGTGAGAAATCTGGTGATGATGGCGACGGATTTTCTGAGTATGGCTGTGCTTGCTACAGAAGTGCATTAAAGGCATTTGACAGTCTTATGGAGGATGAACATAGTGGTATGAGTATTGGAATTACTAAAAATATTCTTAACCGCTTAATTACAGGAAAGCCATTAACGCCAATTGTAGATACGGAAGATATTTGGGATGCTGGTGCTAGTTTCGAGAAAAATGGAGAGAAATCAACTCAGTGTAAGAGAATGAGTTCTCTGTTTAAGCATGTCAAAGCAGACGGCTCAATTAGTTACAACGACGTATCAAGAACTGTATGCGTTAGTATCAATAATCCGAACGATACCTATCATAGTGGATTAGTCGACAAGATTATGGACGAGATGTTTCCTATTAGTATGCCTTATGTGCCGTCAACAAAACCATTTTATGTATATTGTGAAGATTTCTTATATGATACAGAAAATGGGGACTTTGATACTGTTGGTGTATTTTATGTGATTACTCCAAATGGAGAAAAGGTTAAGATTAACCGATTCTTTGCAGAAAAGGACAATAAATTTGAAGAGATAGATATTTTCAAATATGATGCAAGAAAAGAGGCTGCGGAGCAATTAAAGAAAGCTGGTGAAAAGAATGATTAATTTCCTTTTAGGATTTGGTTTTGGCTCTATTCTCAGTGTATTTTGTTTGTGTCTATTACAGGCTTCAAGCAAATTAGATGAGATGGAAGAGAAATTCAGAGAGGAGCCGGAGAATGAACAGAACTAGATTTATTCAAGGTTTAAATAGTAATATCGAACTTTCTGATAAAGAGAGAAGACGAGCTATACGAAATAGCATAAATAAGAGGCCTTGGAAATTGAATTGCACTATTGCTATGGAGGAATTTGCAGAACTCACACAGCAGGTTAGCAAACAAATTAGAGGTTATGGTGACAGAATTGGACTCATAGAAGAGATGGCAGATGCTTATATTTGCTTGAAACTTCTGGAGTCCATTTTTAATATTTCGCCAGAAGATATGCAGAAAGCAATTGATGTGAAGATGGACAGAGAAAGGAAAAGATAGTGAATCGAACTACAAAAATTAATGTACTTGCATATGCTTCACGACCAGAAATGGATATCAACTACTTCGGAGATATTGTGGAATATCAGGGAAAAAGATATTTTGTCAGTCTCTCCGAAGAAGTGGTTGAATTTCGTGGGATTGTGAAAGAAAGTGGCACAGTAAGCGATATGGAAAATTTGGAAGCGAGGAGGTAAGGCGATGATTAAACTGGAAGATCTATTATTAACTGCATATTGTGACGTGGCTATTATGAACAATATATATCCTGTGATTACCATTAATTACAAATATGATACGTGGAAACATTTTTCAAAAGATTTCTTAGATAGAGAAGTTGAAAAAATCGACACTTACAATGATAGAGTCAGAATTTGGCTAAAAGAGGAGGTCACGAAGAAGAAATGATTAAATTAGAACACGTAGTTCTGGCGAGTCCGGAGCAGATGGAGTTTATTATTGAGGGTATGCGTAATCCTATGAACTCATGGGAGAAAAAAGACTCAAGAGAAGGATGTGAACAGGGTTTATGCTGGAAAACCTGCAAGTTTAGCCCTCATTGGTGTGGTAATACTCCGAGATATATAGTGGGGGAAAACGACCACTCACTTATGCAGCGTTTAGCAAGTGCAGGTACTGACCATAGAAAATTTATGAGAATGTTACCAGTGTATGTGAGAATTACGGCACCTTTATATTGGTGGAAAGAATTTGATACATACAAAGTTGGAACGGTCGCTAACAGCTGTAGTACGATGCACAAGATCCAGGAGAAAGAGTTTACACTGGAAGATTTTTCGATGGAACATTTAGCTCCTCAAACAAGACAAGTTTTAGAAATCACGATAGAGGATTTAAACGATTCAAGATCTATATATTTAAAAACAAAGAACAAAGGTGATTGGTGGCAGCTTATTCAGCTTCTACCGAGCAGCTATAACCAGACTCGTAATGTTATGCTGAATTATGAGGTGCTGACAAATATCTATAAGTCTCGCAAAGATCATAAGCTGGATGAATGGCGAGAATTCTGTAAGTGGATTGAGACTCTTCCATATTCTGAACTAATTACAGAAGCCGCAATACCACCTTATATAAAAGCATTATTTCCAGCACCATGGAATTGTGAAAGAGGAGAAAAATAATTTATGAATGATAAATATATGAGTATTATCACCAACTTTGGATGTCACTATACTTGTCCATATTGCATCGTTAAGAATAACAACCTAGATATTCCTAGAACAACAATTAATGGTTTGGACTCATTGTGGCTCGAAATTGTAAGGAATCAGTGTAATTGGGTTTCTTTATCTGGAGGTGGAGACCCATTATGGCATTATAGTGAACACAAGGACTGGTATGATAAATTTTTTGAAATTACAGAAGATTTAAACATAGAACTTCATACGAGTTTACCTAATGTTGCTGGAGCACCATATGATGCATTTGACAGGGTAGTGTACCACTTACATAGCTTAGAGCAGTTATACAGTATCAGACGACAAAATTGTGCAATCGTCAGGGTTGTGTTTGTAGTGACCGAGAATTTTACAGAAGATCTTATTAATCGTATAGCTGTATTTTGTGCTAATTCGGATGATATTGACGAGCTTAGTTTCAGACAGATGGTAGATAATCACTATCAAGAAACTTATTACTGTCATGATTATTTAAAAGCTGGTCATAAAAAATTGTGGTGGTATATAGAGCAGAATGATTACAATTTATATTACTGCCAGAATAAAGTCTATACAGAATATAAGAACATTGGAAGATAGGAGATAAGTATAATGCTGAAGTGGTTAAGAAAGATATTTCATAAGAAGCCAGATCCGTGTGATGGATGTGAT
>OHQS01000044.1_pt1 | contig 124754 bp, 98 predicted proteins | sample 1578181 | NCBI WGS metagenome assembly OHQS01 (sample SAMEA3879528, study PRJEB24766) | human gut metagenome | biome: human-associated habitat; feature: feces | place: USA | collected 1985/1987 | reverse complement strand
AACAGCGAGTGCAAGGACAAGTGCAACGGGAACGGGGATTACTGCGAGCATTGCGGAAAGACGGAAAAAGAGCAAAACCCCAACTGCCGCTATCACGACTACGACCCCTATGACGACGATGATCACGACGACAAGTACTGCGACGACTGCGGCCGCTTAAACAGCGAGTGCAAGGACAAGTGCAACGGGAACGGGGATTACTGCGAGCATTGCGGAAAGACGGAAAAAGAGCAAAACCCCAACTGCCGCTATCACGACTACGACCCCTATGACGACGATGATCACGACGACAAGTACTGCGACGACTGCGGCCGCTTGAACAGCGAGTGCAAGGACAGGTGCGATGAGGACGGGGATTTCTGCGAGCATTGCGGAAAGCCGGAGAAAGAACAGAACCCCGCTTGCCGGTATCATGAGGATGACTAATTAAGGATGTTGACGACGCGGCCGGCTTTCCATATAAGCGTTAAGATGCTAAAATAGAGTTGGCCGCAGGTTTTATGCTAACAGGCCGGAAAGGTTCAGGATTAGGCTATGTTCATATTTGGCGTCATTGCGGGCGCTGCTCCGGTCGTCCAGCCGTTGGCTCTGGATGAGGCGTTAATAATGCGTATTGGCACTGATGATATGGAGGCATTTGAGCGGTTTTATATCCTGACGGAGAAACCGCTTTTCGCCTATATTTTATCCCTGGTACGCAACCGTCAAGATGCTGAGGACGTGCTGCACGATACCTACATCAAAATTCGCGCTGCCGCACACCTTTATGAGCCAATGGGTAAGCCTATGGCTTGGGTATTCACCATAGCGAGAAACTTCGGGCTAATGAAGCTGAGGCAAAACAAACGCGATACGGCGGAACCGATTGAAACGCTGGAGGAACGGCTGGCGCTTCCCTCTATGATGGATAACGACGACCGCTTCGTGCTGGCAACGCTTTTGGATACGCTTGAGGAGAGCGAGCGGAGCATTATTCTGCTCCATGCGGTTAGCGGATACCGGCACAGGGAAATTGCGCGGGATCTGGGTATCCCGCTTTCGACAGTTCTGTCTAAATACAGCAGAGGCTTAAAGAAATTACGCCGGAAGCTTGAGCGTCGGGAGGGAGAATGATGAAAAACAGGGAAATTGAAAAAAGCCTTTCACGCGCTGTTGATCAGCTTACGCCTCATACTTACGATAAGGCCGCGGCCGACATCATCGTAAAAATGACGGAACATGATTATATCACCAGGCAGGAAAGGCCGGCGCGGGCGGCGCGCACATGGCGGATGGCCTTGACGGCCGCTACGTTATGCTGCGCTTTGGTTTTAGGCCTTATTACCGCATGGTCGCAATTTTTAGCGGTTGATTCAATTATCGGGCTCGACGTGAACCCAAGTATTGAAATTACAACCAACAGGCATAACCGCGTGCTGAGCGCAATCGCGTTGAATGCGGATGCCGAAGCGATTCTCGACGGGATGGAGCTTAATCGCGTGAAAATAGACGTGGCGATGAACGCGATAATCGGCTCAATGGTTCGCCTAGGTTATTTTTCGGGCGGCGAGGGCGCAGTGCTTATAACCATAGAAAATGGCAACACGCAAAAGGCCAGGGATTTGGAGCTATCTCTGACCAACCAGATTGAGGGGATGTTCACGCAGAGCGAGTCCCCGCTCATACTGCACCAAACGCTTGATGATGAGGAACTGAGAAAAGAAGCGGACAGGCTGAATATCTCTTCAGGAAGGCTGAGCCTTATACGCAAGGCTATGGCTATTGATTCATCTCTTAAGTTTGAAGACTTGGCCGACGTGAAAATCCGGGACTTATACCGGCTGGCAGGCGAAGAGCTGCCGGATATTGACGACGCCTATTGTGACGATTGCGGTAAGCTGGAAAGTGAGTGCAAAGATTCCTGCCGTGATGATGGCGAATATTGTGAGTATTGCGGCTTAGCGCTCAACCAAGACAATATCGACTGTCTTTATCATGATGGAAACGAGCCTGACGACGACGATGTCAACGACGACGCCAACGACGACGATGACGAAGAAGATGACGATGACGACGATGACGACGACGGTGATGACGACGATGATGATGATTAGCCTGTGACCGAAAGATACGTTAGGCTTGATCGGGCTTATCTAAGCCTTGACGCCAACGATTGATGGAGAAAAACGCTTTCTCCGTATCATAAATCGGTCAGGTAATTATTTGGCTTTAGGCGCACTTGATGTGGAAAGCAAGAGCGAATGGCGTGCTTTTTTTACAGATAAATATTTATTAAAGTATCTACCTGTGATTACGGCATTTATAATGCTTAACATAAGTTTCTTATAGTAATTATGGATGTAAAATGAGGAGCAGGCATATATATCAATCAGTTTGCATATAAATACTAAAAATAGTTGGATATTTACTGCAAAACATGATATATGATTAGTATATCGGTATACGGTAAGGCAGAACATTTTGTGTTTAATATAATTAATAACACTATGAATGAAGTATCAACGCAAACAGCCGTTTTTTTAGCGAGATCGCACGCTTAATCGTGCTGTTATGAATATTTATAATAAATAAAACATTGTTTCGGCGTGCCAGAAGCTTTATTTATTGCGCATTTAATCGGATGGGAAGATCGAATCGAATGTAACCGCTTAGCTGGATAACCTTACAAGAACAGCGGCGTCGCTGTTCTTAATGTCGCCAGCTCGAATTATCGTGGCCAAGCAGGGCCGGTGGAGTCGCAAACACAAGTGAAATATTCGGCCCCAAGCTTTTCTCGGGCCGCAGCCGCCTCGTCGAGAGATTGAAACAAGCCAAAAACGGCCGAACCGGACCCGGTCATAGCCGCGGCCAGCGCGCCATAGTTAAGCATCATCTGTTTTAGTTTACGGATTTCCGGGCAGATTTTTACCGCCGCCGGCTCCAATGCGTTCTTAATCAACGGCGCGAGCGCGCTGATGTCCTGAGCAAGGCAAGCCCGTAGTGCATCTTGATTCTTAGGGTGCTGGACGGGGAGCTTGAGCGCGCTGAATAACTTCCTTGTTGAAATGCCGCGCGCAGATTTAGCAATTAATATGGAGAAATTTTGGACCGGCAAACGCATCAGCCGATCCCCGATCCCCTCCGCCAACGCGCACCCCCCCATTAGGCAGAAGGGAACGTCGGCACCGATATCTTTTGCAAGCCTGAACAACGCGCTTTCGCTGAGCCCGCCATAGAGACGATGCATAGCGCGGAGCGCTGCCGCCGCGTCCGCCGAGGCTCCGCCCAGGCCGGCCTCGCTGGGAATACGCTTAATTAGGCGTATATGAACTCCCGGGCAGCGTACGGCGCTTTGATAAATTTTTACAGCCCGTATTACCGTATTGTTCCGGGGCAGAGGCTCGTCGCATGTAAGGCGTATATCTTCGCTTGGCGATACGATTAGCGTGTCATAGAGGCCTACGTTATGCATGATAGAATTTAGATCATGATAACCGTCCGCACGCTTACGCAATATATCCAATGTTAAATTCACCTTTGCGGGCGCATCCAGGCGCAGCTCCATCGTTTACCTCATTATCTATCATGAACACCGGCGCGCCATGGCCGCCGTTTCCGCATAGAACGCTTTCATTCAAGGCATAAGCGCCTAACATATTGTAAGCTGAACGCCCGGATTTGGCAAGAAGAACGCTCGCTGGTTAAGTAAAGCGAATCCGTTATGATAACGCACACGAAAGTTCGTGCGGCGCGGCGCAGCCTTCTCGTGAAAGCATTACGGCGGGATAAAGTTGCGCATATAAAACCGTTCGAGACAATCGATATGGCCCTTGTTAATTTAATTTGGGCTGAATTCGTGAGGCGGCATGTATGTCGCCAAAAGCATCTTTGCATGAGGCCGTTGACCGGCTTAACAGCGTTCATGACGGCTTTTAAAAAGGGTTGTGACCTATCACCGTCTGAAGCGCATAAAGAAGCTTACGAGCGTAACGATACCGAGTTTTATCATATACCACGACTGGAGCCGGTGTAGCCGGCTATACGGTATTTCATTTATGATTACAATGCACTTATGTATGAACAATAAGGAATTTGGCAAGTATCATAAGATTGACTGAATGTGAAAGATAGAGTTTAAGTCCGGGCAATGCGGGAGCGGCGCCCGATTCAAACAAAGGGTAAAACGGAGGAGTTAAAAATGATAAAGAACAGATGGGCAGCTTTAGCGTTATGCACCGCGCTTTTAATCATCATTGCAATCGGTTTTGGCGAAGCGCAGGAGGAGAGCGTGTTTCGCCTGCATATTCTCGCGAACAGTAACAGCGAAAAGGATCAGGCGGTCAAAATGGCGGTTAGGGACGCGGTGCTTAAGTTTGAAGAGCAGCGTTTTGACGGCGTTGGCAATAAGGAAGACGCAAGAAAAAGATTAATGGACAATGGGGATCAGCTTCTCGCTGAGATTGAGCGCGTTTTAAGACAGAACGGAATGGATTACGGGGCGCAGCTTCAAGTTGGCGAATTCGCGTTCCCATACAGGGAATATGGCGGCGTATCGTATCCTGCGGATGATTATGAGGCGCTACGAATTATTCTGGGCGACGGAGCAGGAGAAAATTGGTGGTGCGTAATGTTTCCTCCCCTTTGCATATTGGAGATCGATGATGGGGAAATTGATAATAAGGATATTGACGGAGAAGCTCAGGAGCTGATAACGTTTGACAGCTTTTTCGTTGAACTGTTTGAAGCAATTAAGGGAGGAACATTATGGGAATTCATAACAGGAAAGCAATAGCGGCGCTCTGTCTCGCGCTACTTGTATGCCTGGCGCTGGAGCCGCTGATATCGCAGGCCGCGACCGTGCTCAAGAGAGGTTCAAAAGGGGAACTCGTAACGCAAGCGCAAAAAAAGCTTAAGCAGTGGGGCTACTATGACGGGAGTGTGGATGGCATTTTCGGCAGCGGGACGAAAAAGGCTGTAGAACGTTTTCAAAAGCGCAACGGGCTGGTTGTGGATGGAATGATAGGCTCGGCCACATCCAAAGCGATGGGCTTAAACTTAGGCGGGGGAGGTTCGACCAATACATCAACGAACGCCGGCGGCTCATCTTCAAACTCAAACAGCAACCTATACCTTCTCGCGCGCGTTGTTTACGGCGAGGCGCGCGGCGAGCCGTATAAGGGGCAGGTGGCGGTTGCGGCAATCGTTTTGAACCGGGTTGAAAGCTCGGAATTTCCCAACACCATATCCGGCGTCGTATATCAGAGCGGAGCTTTTTCAATTGTTTCAGACGGGCAGATCAACCTTACGCCCGATGAAACTTCACTTAAGGCCGCGCGCGACGCAATGAACGGATGGGACCCTACAAATGGATGCCTCTATTATTTTAACCCCAGCAAAACCAAAAATAAATGGATGCACTCCAGGCCGAAGGTAATTACGATTGGCCAGCATGTATTCACACGATAAAGGAGGATGAAAGCGTGACCGAGAGAACAACCAAAATTATTACGGGCGTCGTCATACCTGTCCTGCTGGCTATTGCCCTAATCGTCGTCAGCTTATGGGGAGCGCAGCAGGCTTCGCTTGCGGAAGCGAACCGGAGCACTGCCGTGAGCATGTACCGCAGGGCGTTCATGGAGATGATGGATCACTTCTACAATCTGGAAACGACGCTCTCAAAGCTGCAAATTGTTAACTCCCCGGCCCAATACGTTCTTCTGCTTGACGATGTATGGCGCCTGAGCGGCGCCTGCGTGGGGCTGATGTCGCAGATCCCCGCCTCGCACGTGGATACCGCTGAGATGAATCAGTTCGTTGTCCGCCTTGGCGATTACGCGCGTCAGCTAACGACAAGGATTATACGCGGCCAGCCTGTATTGGAAGATGATCAGGCGCAGCTCAATGAACTGCACGCCGCGTGCGTGCGTATAGCGGAGGATTTAAACCAGCGTTATCAGAACAATGATATACCCGTCGCCCAGCTGGACGCGGACGGTTATTTCGAGTCCGCGGCAAATGAATATCAGGAAGAGGATAACAGGGAACAGTACCCAACGCTTATCTATGACGGGCCCTTCTCCGAAAGCGCGGAAAAGGCTGAGCCCAAGGGATTAGAGGGCGAGGATATCACGGAGGAAGAGGCCCTGAACAAGGCTAAGGAGTTTGCCGGTGAGGGGGCGCAGCTTACTTGTTCAGGTCTGTCCGACGGGAATATACCGGCATATGATTTTTCCGGTACGCTTCAAAACGGCGCAAACGTTGACATATCGGTTACAAGAAAAGGAGGGCGGCTGCTTTGGATGATGGGCTCAACCTCAGGCTCGGCTGGGGGAATGGCGGATAATGAAGAGTCGCAGCGGCTCAAGCAGGCGGCGCTTGATTATCTGAATGCTCACGGCTATGACTCGATGCAGGCCACTTACGCGCAATATTATGACGGAGCGGCGGTTATTAATTTCGCCGCCACACAGCAGGACGTTATTTTGTACAGCGATTTGGTCAAGGTATGGGTGGACAGGCAGACCGCTCAAGTCATCGGCCTTGACGCTCGGAACTATCTTTACAGCCACGTTGAAAGGGAGCTGGAAGAACCAAAGATAAGTATGGAAGAGGCCGAGTCCATGCTCAACGTCAATCTTAAAGTCGCGGACAGGAAGCTGGCGCTTATACCTCTTAATCCCGTTAAGGAAAGCCTTTGCTATGAATTTAAAGGAACCTTTGGCGAGGAGGAGTATATCGTATATATCAATGTATCCAGCGGCGAGGAGGAACAGATTTTCAAAATAATCAACAGTGAAGAAGGCCAGCTGGTAATTTAAAACCCAACCTTAAGTATCGGCGGCATGCAATTTTTGTGCAGGCCGCCTTTTCTTTTTAAGTAATAAAACTAATGAACAAGCACTTCCTTACGATTTTTTCATAATTGGCAATTGTTAAATAAGTTTTATGCTTTGGTCAAATAGTATAACAACATCCAAAAAATCAAGTGTTAATCGCCATTTCCCTTGTTACCCGTTCGTATCGTTTGTTTCCGTTTTAAAATAATATAGTTTACTATTAATAGAAATAGCATTGATATTATTGTTAATCGTATAAATTCGGCGCTGGCGGTTTCAACCCATACTAAGTACGCCCCTTGTATTTAATAAAAGCACCAGCGGAGCGGTATAAGTATTTGATGCAGGGTTTCCTCTAAGCCATAGCTTAGCTTAGTAGGGTCTAAAAAACTATCCTTGTAACGAAAATCCGCCCGTCACTTTGCCCCTGTAATTTATAACTCCTTGCAATCTATGATGGCTCAACAATTTAAATTCCGCCGCAAGGAGTAAGCGAATCTGATACAACGTGTAATATGGATTCTCAAAATACGCACCTTCACCTTTATTCATCGTCGGCATGATTTATCTTCTGAGTTTAAACATTGATAAGAAGTTGGGACTTAGCGCGGCGCACCGGCTTCGTTCATTGTTTTTTGAAGGTAGTTCACTATACGCCGCTTCTCATCGGCCTTGGCGTGCGCAGGATCGAAAGTAACCCCGTTAAAAAAAGTCATGGTTCGCTTCTTCTTATCAATATACATGGGGTAAAACGTCACGCGCCTGCCCGTCAGCTTATAGTATTCCGATCCTATTTGGGAAAAACCGGAGAAAAATGTCGATACGCCTTCTTCAACATACCGCTCCGAACCGCTGGCCTTCGGATTTTCAGGGAAAAGCAGAATGCTGTCGCCGCCCATCATGGCTTCCGCCGTTATACGTATCGTTTTCACCGCGTCACGGATATTACTCCGATAAACGGGTACGGGGTTGACGGAACGCATAACGAACAGCACCATGCGTTTTGCGATGCGGGGAATGGCGGCGCGCGCTTTTGAGGGGAGCCAGCGGAACAATTTCTCCACTCCCGGGCGCAGATGCTCCTCGACAGCCTTTTCATCAATCATATTAGATATCACCCAAGGCCGAAAGAAAAAGGGCGTGTGCAGTATGGCGATGACCGGCCCGTATACCTCCAGATGGTTGCATACGAGTACCATCGGCTCAGAATCGTCCACGCGCTCCTTGTGCACGATTTTGCAGGGAAGCAGCGGGCGCAGGAAAAAGCATAGTATTCGTATGCCGACGCGCTTGGTTCCCTTAACCAAACGCTGATGGAGCTGGGTTTTCATTTGAAGGTTGTCTTCACCCCTTGAAGCGGCTTCGCGGTATCTGCGCAGTCTTCCCATGAATTGCCTGTCCATGGGCTGCACCAAGGCGCTGAACAGTGCGATAAGCACGAAAACAACGGGCAAAAGCATCAAAACAATGGCGTACAAATCCCTAACGCCGAGGCGCGCTTCTATTAAGTCCCACTTTCCCTGCATGATAAAGCCGGTTAAAGTGAGCATGACGAGAAAGAGCAGGTAGGATACAAGGCTGGCCCACTCCCGCATCATCCGGGCGTACCGCGTAAAGGCGCGCTTACCCGTCTCGAAGCTGAATTCCGCTACCTCAGCCGCGTCGGGGGCCATCGCGACGATGATGCAGTTCATACAGCCAAGGCCGCAGCACCATAACAGCATGGGAATATACGGAGTTATAAAGATTCCGTTGTACTGGCCGATAGAAGCTACGCACCAGAGCGACGCACCGAACACGAATACCGAGGGCTTTTCATAGCGCCGGGCGCGCGGGCGGTTGATGACCCTCCAGATGAGCGCAGACAGCAGGCAGATACAAAGCATCCAGCTCATAAGCATCGCAAAATTCTCCGTAAAGTTCCTGTCCGGCAGAAAGCTGATATAACAAATAAACGATAATACGCTGATATTTACGGCCAGCAAGGTGTTAAACAGCATACGGCCATACAGCTTGAGCGCGCTGACCTCAGTGGGATCCGCGCCGGTATCGTCCGCGTATTGGGCGGGGGTTGACCTGAGCTGGCGAAGGCAAAGCATCACGCCGGAAATGATTAAGATAACCGTAAAGCTAATCCAGAGCTGAGCGGATAAAATATCGTAAAGATAAAAGGACGCGAAGGCGACGAACAGGCAATGAATGAGTATAAGCGCTAAAGGGCGCCGCCCGTGAACGCCGCGGGACGCAAGATCCGTGCAGGACTGATGGCCTACCGCGATAAGCACGAAGCACAGCAGTTTCACATAGTTCGGGCTGTTCAGGATACTCGGAAAAACTACGACAAGAGAGACGTTCAAAGCAGCTACCAGCGCAAGAACTATAAAATGGCCGGCGCTAACGCTTTTTGGCAGGCTGCGCCTCGCGCTGCGTTTAAACAGGTTAAGCGTGAACGAGCATGATTTACCCAGCAAATACAGCGCGCCTCCGAATATAACGTCCTCCATCAGCAACTCAGACAGGCACATGCATATGAAAAAATAAAACGCGTCAAACGCCATATTGAGAATGATATCAACCATATATATGCCTACCGTAAACCTTTATTCGGCTTCAATTCCGTCTTGAATGCTCCGACGAAACGCCGGCCGGACAAGCGGCGCGCCGCCTCAACACGGTTCTTCCGCAGCGTAATCCACACCCTCCGGCCCATAAAGAAGGCCGCCGGCATCTTCGAGCGGCAGCGCGGCTACCGTTTTAAGCCGCCTCTGAATCTGGCGCGTGCGTACGCCCACCAGCTTATCAAGCTCCTGATTGGCCTGCTCAAGCCGGTTCTGGGTTGCAATGAGCACGTCCGCAAACCGGTCGAACTCCGTTTTTACAGCCCCTAACACATTCCATACCTCGCTGCTGCGCTTTTGAATGGCGAAGCTGCGAAAACCCATCTGGAGGCTGTTCAATAATGCGGCCATAGTGCTGGGCCCGGCTATGCTTACATGATAATCCCGCTGCAGCGCCTCCACAAGCCCCCTGTTTACGGCCTCGGCATACAGCCCTTCCGTAGGCAGGAACATGACTGCGAACTCGGTGGTATTGGGCGGATCAATATATTTATCGCGTATGTCCCGAGCAAACTGTTTAAGCCGGCCGGTTAAGGCGGACGCGGCGGCGGAAACGGCATCGGGCGAACCGCTGTCGTACGCGTCGCGCAAATCGCTGTACGCGTCTGCCGGGAATTTGGAATCGATCGGAAGAAAAACGCTTTCTCCGCCGCCGGACGGCAGCTTTACCGCGTACTCAACAACGTTGCGGCTGTTTCTCTTAACCGCCGCGTTTTTCACATACTGCTCCGGCGCGAGTATTTCCTCCAGGATGGCGCCGAGCTGTATTTCGCCGAGTATCCCGCGGGTTTTTACGTTCGATAGAACTTTTTTCAGGTCCCCGACGCCCACCGCGAGCGCCTGCATTTCGCCTAACCCCTTATATACCTGCTCCAGCCGCTCGTTTACCAGGCGAAAGGACTGCGTCATGCGTTCGTCGAGGGTTTTTTGAAGCTTTTCGTCAACGATATTTCGCATCTCGTCAAGCTTCTGCCCGTTGTCTTTTCGTATATCCGCAAGGTTGCGTTCAACGGTCCTGCGTATGTTCTCCAGCTTTTGCTCATTTTCCAGGGCAAAAGTTTTAAACCGCTCCTCCTGCCGGGCAAGCGTTATGGATACGCTTTTTCCAAACAAATCCTGCTTTGAACTGAGATTATGGTCAAGGGCCGTAAACCGCTCCGCCTGCTGTTCAGCGCTATGCTTCATTCCGTTAAGCGCCAATTCTCCGAGGGAGTTTATAGACTTTTGAACGGTATCCGCAATCTCCGAGCGAAGGGCGCGATCCCCGTCCGCCATGTCCTTTCTCATCTCATCAAGCGCGCGGGACGCTCTTTGACCGGTTCCGTTTGAACGCTGTAAAAGCGTGATCAGCAGGGCGGCCAAAACACATGAAACAACGGTTAATATAATTAATGCAATCTGCTCCCAAGGCATAACAGCCTACCTCCGGTTAATGGATAAATAGCGCGCTTCATCGGCTTTATGATTGATAATGAGAGCCCCGCTCACAGCTCCTTCTTGACCCTGCGTATCGCCTGTATGCATATGAACCCGATAAGCACGCCGCCCGCGTATTGAATCAGGTTCATGGGTATGCTCAAGAGCGCCGCGGCCGTTCCATACAGGATGCATTCGTAGCCGAAATAGCCCGCAACCATGATAACGCCGGCCGAAAGCAGCGCGAATATTGATTTCCAGCCCTTTAACCGCGACATCAGCGCGCCGGCTAAAAGGCCCATGCCCGCCTTGATGATGAGGGTTGCCGGCGCATACAGCGCGCTGCCGAGAAGCAAATCCGCAAGCGCGCTCCCGACGCCCGCGCAGGCAGCGCCTAGAGGGCCGCCGAGAAGATAGGCGGATATATAAACCGCGGCGTCGCCCGCGTTGATGTACGCGCCGGTTACGCCGGGTATCGGCATGGATAAAAACATGGTCGCAGCCGTCGTAACAGCGGCCATAAGACCGCAAATCACCAGTTTCTTAACGTTATTCATAAACACCTCCATAATCAATGCCTTCAGGCTGTTTTTGCCCGACGACCCGTAAAGAGAAGAGCGCCGGCATTTACGCTCATGGAAGAACTCAATGCGGATTCCCGATTATACCGTCCGTATCCGGATTCAGCCGCAGTTAAGCGCCCATTGTTATTTTATATGTTTTTGGTATCAAAGTCTACATATTGAACGCGATATAGGGTCAGGCCATGAGCGGGGGCGGTGGGGCCGGCATCCGTGCGACGCCCGCTTGTTAGAGGGCGCGATACCGCGCTAAGGTCGCTTTGCCCCTTTCCTATTTCGAGCATCGAGCCGACCATAATCCGCACCATATTATAGAGGAAGCCGGTCCCGACAACTTTATAGATAAGGTAATCCCCCCGCTTGATCCAGCGGGATTCATAAATCGTACGCACGCAGCCGGATACGCTTGTGCGCGCGCAATGGAACGCGGAAAAATCGTGTTCGCCGATAAATAACGCGGCCGCGGCGTTCATCGCCCGGATATCAAGCGGCCCATGCACGTGCAGAGCCGTTCTGTTTGTAAAAGCGCTGGAGTGCGGGGCGTTGTGTACAATATAAAGGTAATGCTTTTTTACAACGTCAAACCGGGAGTGGAATGAGGGAGCCGCCTTCGCGCTCAAGCGGATGCGTATGTCCCGGGGGAGGCCGGCGTTGAGCGCGTAAGAAAATTTATCCGATGGGATGCGGCTTAGCGTATCAAAATGCGCGACCTGCCCGTACGCGTGCACGCCGCTGTCGGTACGGCCGGATGCGTGCACGGTTATTTCCTCGCCGGTAAGCTTGTTGAGCTCCCGCTCGACGACAGCCTGCACGGAAAGGCCGTTGGGCTGTACCTGCCACCCAACATAATTCGTCCCCTCGTATTCAATTACCAAGAGCACCCGCCTCACGGCTTGCTCAGCGCGCGGACCGCGCCGGTTTCGGGGAGTTGTATAAAACAAAGCTCCAGCTTGCCGTCGAGCGTAAAAACGGTGATAATGTTTTCATCGTCCGCCCGCGCAAGGAATAAAACCACTTCGCCGCGGGTTTCAACGTCGGAAGGGTATCCGCTCTCCTTGGACGCGGCCACGGCCTCGTCAAGGGGCAAATCCGTAAGCGCGTCCGCAATGGATATGTTATCGTCGTGAAACGCGGGATACCAGTCGTCATACCGCAGGTTGTACCCGTGCGCGTTTATTTGGCGCGTCATGCTTTCAAGCTCGCTGCCGCCGCTTATCAGCGCGGACCAAACCGCGGCGATGATAATTAGGGCCGCCGCTGCCGCGAGGAGTATGAGTTTTTTTCTTTTATCCTTTACCATAATACCGCCTGAACGATTACGATTGCGGCGATAAGCGCGGCTATTGCCGCCGCCGCCAGCGCGTCTGCTGATTTAAATTTAAGCACGCGCATACGCGTGCGCCCTTCGCCGCCATGATAACACCGGCTTTCCATAGCCATCGCCAGCTCGTTCGCGCGCCGAAACGCGCTGACAAGCAATGGTACCAATATGGGGACCATGCCCTTGGCGCGTTTAATTATTCCGCCCGTTTCAAAATCCGCGCCGCGCGCAAGCTGAGCCTTCATGATTTTATCCGCCTCCTCAAGAAGCGTTGGAATGAACCTGAGGGCTATGGTCATCATCATCGCCAGCTCATGGGCGGGGAAATGAAGCCTGCTTAACGGGGTAAGCAAACGCTCAAGCCCGTCGGTCAGCGCAATGGGCGTGGTGGTAAACATGAGCAGCGAAGTCCCGGACACCAGAAGAATGAGCCGTAAGGCGATAAAGAAAGCCTGCTCAACCCCGCCCCAGGTAACGCGAATGAAACTCCATTCAAAAAGGACGGCGCCATCTTTGAACATGAACAGATTTAACAAAAACATGAAAAGGATTATCCACCGCAGCGGCTTAAGCGAACGGAGCACATAGGACGCCGGTATCCGCCCCGAGTAAACCGCAATCGCGATAAAGACTGCGGCCAGAGAGAAAACGCTCAGCTCCTTGATAAGAAAAATAGCAACTATATAAGCTATCATCAGCAGTATCTTTGTACGCGGATCCAGGCGGTGCATGGGGGAATCGCCCGGGAAATACTGGCCGAGCGTCATATCCTTAAACATGGCGCAGCTCCCCCTTTATATAATCGTAGAGATCGTCCATGCTGAAAACGCCGCTGGGCGCCAAAATTCCGCGCCTTTGCAGCAAAAGCGCCAGCCGGGAAGCCTGCGGGATATCCAGGCCGATGGATAGAAGCTTATCCGCATCCGCAAAAACTTCTTTTGGCGTTGCGCACGCGAAAAGGCGGCCGTTTGAAAGCACGGCTATTCTATCTGAGCACAGGGCGACGTCGTCCATCGAATGGGAAACCATGACCACCGCGCAGCCGATGGCGGATTTAAGCGAGGCTATCAGGCTGAGGATTTCCCTTCGCCCTATGGGGTCAAGGCCGGCCATGGGTTCGTCCATAACCAGATATTTCGGGCGCATGGCGATAATTCCGGCGAGAGCGGCCCGCCGCTTCTCCCCGCCGGAAAGCTCAAAAGGAGATTTATCCCTGAACCTGTCCGGAGACAACCCTACCAGCGTCATTGCCTCGGCGGACCTCTTTAGCGCCTCGTCCGCCGGCATGCCCATGGACAGCGGCCCAAAGCAAACGTCTTTGATAACGGTTTCCTCAAATAGCTGGTATTCGGGGTATTGAAACACCATGCCCACAAGCCGCCGGCCGAGCACGCGTTCCTTTTTATCTGCCATGCGGTACCCATCCACCGTGACAAACCCGGAAGCAGGCTGAAGCAGCCCGTTCAAATGCTGAACAAACGTGCTTTTCCCTGAACCCGTATGCCCGATAATGCCGAGCGTTTCGCCCTCGTTTACGGTAAGGCTGATATCGGTGAGCGCCTGAAACGATATAGCGCTCCCTTTCATATAGGTATAGCTTAGCTTTTCAACAACAATGGGCATAATGCCTCCGCCATATCCTCAACGGTTAAAATATCATCGGATAGCTCCACCCCGTCGCTGCGAAGCCGATTCCTCAAATCCACAACGGGCGGCACGTCCAGCCCGAAAGACCGCAGCAGCGCCGGCTGGGCGAAAATCTCCTTGGGCGTACCCGATGCGCGCGTTTCGCCGCCGGCCATCACGACGATGCGATCGGCGAAGGCAGCCTCCTCCATATACTGCGTAATCATCACCACGGTCATGCCGCGCTTGTGGAGTGAGCGGACAATGGATAACAACTCGCGCCTGCCTTTTGGGTCGAGCATGGCCGTCGCTTCATCGAGCACCAGCAAATCGGGCTCCATCGCCAGCGTTCCCGCTATTGCCACGCGCTGCTTCTGCCCCCCTGAAAGCATGTGCGGCGCGCTGCGCCGGTACTCGAGCATGCCCACGGCTTCAAGCGCGTCGTGAACACGCCTGAGTATCTCATTGGTAGGTACCCCCAGGTTTTCAGGGCCGAACCCCACGTCTTCCTCAACTACCGTGGTGACAATTTGATTGTCCGGGTTTTGAAACACCATGCCCACCCGCTGGCGGATGGCAAGCGTAAAGTTTTCATCGCGCGTATTCATACCGTCAACAATTACGTTCCCCTCCGTCGGCAGCAAAAGCGCGTTTAGATGCTTGGCAAGCGTGCTCTTTCCCGATCCGTTATGCCCGACTATGGCCACAAATTCGCCCCGATCTATATGCAGGCTCATGTCCCGGAGGGCGTGAGAACCTTCCGAATCATATATATATGAAATGTTTTTTATATCTATCATAAACCTCCGCCTTACTATTAAGCATGGAGCATGCGCGCATTAGTATACCGCAAATGCGGCCGCTTCGCAAGATAATGAGGAAACGCGCCGCCATCGGTACGGTTTAAACGCTATACAAATATGAGAATATTAATAATCCATTTGACAACGACGAAAGTAAAAAGCTATAATGCGATTATGCGGTAAAAGATTGGTAAGAGTATACAAAATTGCTGTTTTGTATATTATATCAAAATTCCTTGTATGTTTATACGTTTGCATGAACGCTGGGCGCGGCCTGATTACCGGCGGGTCGTTCTAAGCGGTAAGCGTATGGCTGCGGGGATGAGTAGAGCGTTACCCATTTTTTGCCCAAGCATTTCTAAGGAGGTTGAGTAATGAAACAAAAGGCAACAAAACGTTTCTTTGCGGTCCTGGTCGTTGTGATCATGGCACTGTCGATGCTGCCTGCGTTGGCGGTGAGTTCACAGAATTTCGCCCCTCTAAAAGAGGCGGAAGGCACCGTGAACACCGAGAAACGGGATCCCACGGAAAAAGTGGACATCATGGTTGAGGTAAAGGGAAACGAGCCGTTGATGGAGGTCTTCAAAGTTGGGGATATCCGCGCGGCGAAAAAGTCCGTATCCAGCTATGAAAGCAAAATGCTGAGCAAGCAGGACAGCGCTGAGAATAAAATTGAAAAGGCGCTGGGGGAAAAGATAGAGATTATCTATAACCATACGCTGCTGTTCAACGGCTTCTCGTTCAACGGCGAGTACAGCTGGATTGAGAAGATCAACGAGAATGTTGACGGTGTTTACGCGTTTGAAGCGCCCAGCTTTGAAGCGCCGGAAATGCCTGAAATGTACACCTCCACCGGAATCGTACGCGCGCCAGCCGCTTGGGACCTCGGATACACGGGTGAAGAGCAGCTTGTCGCGGTTATCGATACCGGGCTGAGGATTACCCATGAGGCTTTTAGCATAATGCCCTCCAATGTAAAGCTTACGGAGAGCGATATCGCGGGAGTCGTATCCGGCAGCCCGCTTAACGCGACCGGAAACGCCAGCCAGCTTTATTACAACGCGAAAGTTCCGTTTGGGTACGATTATTTTTATAAGGCGAACACCATCCATCACCGCGGCACGTCCGACGGCGACGATCATGGTACGCATGTAGCGGGTACCGCGGTTGGCAACAACGGCGACGACTTTAAAGGAGTAGCCCCCGACGCGCAGCTTGCGGTCATGGCGGTATTCCAAGCCGGCGGCGGCACCAGCGCCACCTATTATCTCCCGGCGCTGGAAGACTGCGTATACCTTGGCGTTGACGCGGCGAACATGAGCCTTGGCGCGCCCTGCGGCACGACGGATTATCCGGAGAGCTACGACAGGATTTTCGACCTCATGAGAGAGGGCGGAGTGAACCTGACCGTTTCATCGGGCAACTCCGGCACGACCGCCACCGGAAACGGAGCTAATGAAAACCAAAAAGCAATCGCTCCGGATTACGGCGTAGTTGGAAGCCCTTCCACATACCCCATCTCCATGTCCGTTGCGGCCGGTAACAATGAGGGCATGACAGAGGGCGCTATCGTAGTTGACGGCGTTGGCATGTCTTATTCGGACGGCGGCCCCGTGGACATGACGCTTGGCAATCTTACCGGCGAGCAAACGTACGTGGTTGTTCCCGGCGTTGGCTTGCCCTCCGATTATGAAGGCGTGGACGTGACCGATAAGGTTGCGCTTGTTTCACGCGGCGAGTCGTCCTTCACCGAGAAGGTGGACGCGGCGTACGCGGCGGGCGCCAAAGCCATAATCGTCCGCAACAACCAGCCCGGCGCGCTCAATATGGCTGTGGATAACTACTATATCCCGGCGGTTGCCGTAACCCAGATTTCAGGCCAGTTTATGGTTGACAGCGCCGGTGAAGACGGGCTCGGCGTTATGACGGTCAACGTGGTGGAAGCCACTGGCGCGCCGTCCGACTTCTCCTCAAGGGGACCGACGTCCGACCTGGTGCTCAAGCCTGAAATCATGGCCCCCGGCGCCAGCATCATCTCGTCTATCGGTTTGGGAAGCGATAACTCTTACGCGGCTTGGGACGGCACCTCGATGGCCGCACCGCACGTTGCGGGCGGCATGGCCTTACTGAACGAGTACGTCAGGGAGATGTTCCCCACCGCTTCTGATGAAAGGATCCGGGAGCTTACGGACGCCATCATGATGAACACCGCGACGCCGGTGCGTGATAACGACACAGGCTTCCTGTTCTCGCCGAGAGAGCAGGGCGCCGGTATGATGAACCTGGGAGCGGCCGTGACCACCAAGGCTTACATTACGGTCGACGGAAGCCTTAAGCCGAAGATGGAAATCGGAAGCGATGTAGACAAGACCGGCCGATATACGCTGGGATTCACCGTTCATAACTTTGGCGGTACAGCGATAACCTACGATCTGAGCTACACGATTCAGACCGAAAAACCGTATAAAATCGAGGCGGTTTACGGCGATACCGAGTTTATTAAAGGTATTCCTCACGAGCTGAACCAGTACGCTTCGGATAACGCGCCCGCAACGGTCACCGTACCGGCCGGCGGAAGCGTTGACGTAAGCTTCACTATTTCGCTCAACGATGCTGGGCTCGCGTACATGGAAGAGCATTTTGAGACCGGCATGTATATTGAAGGTTTCGCGATACTTACAGCGCACGCTGACGGCGAAGGCTATGTGGCCCCGGAACTGAGCGTACCGTACCTTGGGTTCTACGGCGACTGGAACACGCCCGCGATGTTTGACGACGGCTGGTACTGGCAGGACAACCCCGTTCACAACCATCCCGTGCCCAACACGTTTGGCTTCAAGTCCGGCAGCGACATCCAGGGCCTTGGCCTGAACCCCTATGTGGATATGACCGAGGCGCAGTACCTGGCCGACCGTAACGCCATCTCCCCGAACGGGGACGGCAAGCTTGATTCCGTGAACGTTGGTTACACCGGCGTTTTGAGGAACCAATCGTACGGCCATTACGCCATTAATTACGCCAATGGAACCCAGTCCATCAAGCAGGACTGGACCGACAACGGCAAGGGCTTCTACTACTCCAACGCGGATATTTATTACCAGTTAGGCTATAATGAAATGCCGTTCCCCACATGGGCTGGTACCGAGGTTGAAGACGGCGATTCGGTTGAGCTGGAAGTTCGCGCGGATCTGGATAACCCGGGCTATGCGCCGGAACTCAACGCCAGAGGCAAGCTTTTGATCCCCGTAACGAAGGATCTTACGGCCCCTGTCGCGGCAAACGCCACGGTTAACGGCAGCGCGATCACGCTTACGCTGACCGATGAAAATTATCTGGCTTACTACGCCGTATACGGCAATGAAGCCATGACCGACGAACTTGATACCGCGGGCGTATTTGAAGCCACGCGCGGCGCGCAGACGCAGGTAACGGTAACGGCCCCCGCGGGCGCGGATTACATCTACCTGTTCCTGGGCGACTATGCGGCCAACGAATCCAAATTCAAGGTAAACGTGAACGACGGTACCATTGAGAATATCACCGGCGGTTCAACGCCGGGCGAAATGGAGATCGTCATCTTTGAAGAGCAGTTCGCCGCCGTTCCTAACCCCGCTTGGAATATCGCCGATCTCGACGGCGACACCAATAACTGGGGCGTATTCACCAATCCTCTCGACGCTGAACTTGGTTACGGCGGAGAGGCTGGCTTTGCGGGTTCCTATTCCTATGACCCGAGTACGAATACCGCGCTTACCCCGGACAACTGGCTGTTATCGCCGGCCGGCGCCAACGCCATAACGGTCCCGGATGATGGAAACGAGTACTTCGTGCGTTTTTATATGGCCTGCACCCAGTACGCGCCCGAATACTTCAGCCTGATGGTCGGCCCGGCCGACGCGCAGAGCACCGGCCAGTTCACGGCGCTTCACAGTGAAGAGCTGTCGGATATGGACTATAAGGAGTTTGTTGTCAGCCTTAAGGATTACGCGGGCCAATCCATACGCCTTGCGTGGCGGCACCATAACTGTACCGACGGTATGCTGCTCAGGCTGGATAACGTTCAGGTCTACTATATAGAGAGCGGATCTGAACCTACTCCCACGCCCACGCCTCCCGAACCGCCCCAGGGTCTCGTATTCGGAGAGTACTTTGAAGAGAATCCCACGGATTGGACGCTTGTGGATGAGGACGGCGACGGCTATAACTGGTATTGGTTCACCAACGCCGGGCTTACTCAGGGCCGGATGGAAGCGTACGAAGGCGACGGGCTCATGGTCAGCGAATCCTACCATAACGATACCTATACAGCGCTTACACCGGACAACTACATGATTTCGCCGGATATTGAGATACCGGCCAACGCGGTTGAGGCGCTATTGAGCTGGTACGTTGCCTCCCAGGATCCCAACTATCCTGCGGAGAAATATTCCGTGCTTGTTGGGCCGGCCGGCTCCACCAACCCGGCGGACTTTACGGAAGTGCTCCACACCGAGACGATTTCCAGCGACCAGTGGATTAACCGTACGGCTGATCTAACGGCATATGCCGGCGAGACTGTTCGTATCGCATTCCGTCATCACGACGTGACGGATATGTTCGTGATGAAGCTGGATCAGGTTGAAGTGTTTGCTGAGGTTGAGGATGTACCGACGCCGACGCCTGAGCAGCCCACGCCGACGCCTGAGGTTCCCGTGGATCCCACGCCCACGCCTGAGGTTCCCGTGGATCCCACGCCGACGCCTGAGGTTCCCGTAGATCCCACGCCGACGCCTGAGGTTCCTGTAGATCCGACGCCGACGCCTGAGGCGCCCGTCGAACCCACGCCCGAACCCGAAGATCCCCCGAAGGCCGGCGGCATAAGCCTGGCTATCGGCGGTTTCGCCCTCGCAGCGCTTGGCGCGGCAGGCATCATTGCCAAAAGGAAAAGGGGTTAATTTAGACCCTGATTAGCCTTTAAGGTTTGAGGACGCGCAATGCGCGTCCTCTTTTTTAAGTTTAGCGCTTGGGTTCTTAATCCGTTCCTTGCTGATGGGACAGAGAGCCTTCAATGAATGCATTGAACGAGGAGAAAAGCAAGAAAGTAAGATATCAATGACCAGCCGCAGTAATAGAATGACTATAATATTGAATAAAGAAGTGTAATTATATTGGATTCCATAATCCGCAGCATTAAAAATCATATGGTATGAAAGACTCGCATCCGTTACAACAAAAATTGCGTCCAAGGCCGGTCAATATCCGACAAAAGATTCTGTCGATTTAAGTGCATACCCGCACTTTTGGTACGCCCGATATGCCGCAATGTTTTTCATTTAATATAAGCCGTCATGCTGTTTGTGATTATATATTCAGCTTTAATGCCGCCGCCGTACAATGCGCAAATATTCCCCCGGGAAGCTGTTAACCGATATGGCATATGTGAAGTGGAAAGAAAAGCTTCAACCGCTGGTATGAATTTAACGGTTATAAGAGTAATACATGGTTCTTACGGTTAGTACTAAAAATGTGTTTATAAAAATGAGCAGAACAAAGGCGCGCCATTAGCGCAAGCTTAAACTCGGTTTGATAATAATCCAAGAACAACGATTCTTTAGCTTGCCAATACGATTCAGTTTGAGCGTTTATGCTCTTTATTAAAGATTGACTGATATGGATTGCATAAATAATGGCCGTATACATTCTATAAGCATGCATAATGAATAAAACAGGATAAGATAAAAAATAAATAAAACAAAATGTAGTAATAAGTATATAAATAACTTCGACGATTTACGGTAAATGAGAAATATTAATAATAGATAATTTGCATATAATAGAATAACCTAGAGAAATAGGGAGCATAGGAGGCTCAAAGATGTATTTATCACAAAGCGTAGCTAAAAACTACATAACATAGTAATTAGAAAGTAATTAATTTAAAGCTTTTATATATTTATTATAATGTTTGACTGTAAAGTAAATTTTGATCTATAATACGGGTATGTAGTTAGAAGCGAATGATTAAACATGCAAGGGGCGTAACCGGGAGGAAATGGATATATCCCGGCGCAGCCGCCGGGCGATTGGTTAAGGGGAGAGCCGCCCCGGCCGGATTTTGCATCGAAAAATTCATGTGTCTCCTAAAATGAGGCTCTGCGTTTGTTTTCATCCGTTCTGACAGATTATAAGGAGGTTGAGTAATGAAACAAAAGGCAACAAAACGTTTATTTGCGGTTTTGCTTGTTATGCTTATGGCGTTGTCCATACTGCCTACACTCGCGCTGAACGCAAACGAATCACCGTTTGATACCGCTAAGGACGGCGGCCGGGTGGGTGATCTGAGCAAGCAGGATACGCTGACTCCGGATCCTACCGAAATTGTGGATATTATGGTCGAGGTCAAAGATAATGAGCCATTAATGGAAGTCTTTAAGCTTGATGATATCCGCGCCAAAAAATCTACTGTAAACACGTATGAAAATCGTATGCTGACCAGGCAGGACAGCGCGAAAGGCAAAATAGAAGCGTTGGTAGAAGAGAAAGTTGAGACGATTTACAATCACACCCTGCTCTTTAACGGTTTCTCCTTTAAGGGTGAGTATGGATGGATTGAGAAAATCAACAGCTCTGTATCCGGCGTTTACGCGTTCGCGGCCCCGACATACGATGCTCCCGAGCCCCTAATGGCCACATCCACCGGCATCATCGAAGCGCCGGTAGCGTGGAACCTGGGGTATACGGGCGTTGGCAAGCTTGTGGCCGTAATCGATACCGGGCTTCGTATTTCGCATGAAGCGTTCAGCGTCATGCCGGATAACCCGGCCCTCACGCAGGCGGATGTTGCGGATATTATCGCGAATAACCCGATGAAAGCCGGCGGCAGCGCCGCGCAGCTGTATTATAACCAAAAAGTACCCTTCGGCTATGATTATTACTACAAAACGAACACTATCCACCACCGCGGTATGAGCGACGGCGATGATCACGGCACGCATGTCGCCGGTACGGCGGTTGGCAACAACGGCTCGGATTTCAAGGGCGTGGCATACGACGCGCAGCTTGTCGTTATGCAGGTATTCCAGGCCGGCGGCGGAACCAGCGCATCGTATTACCTCCCCGCGCTTGAGGATTGCGTTTACCTTGGCGTTGACGCGGCGAACATGAGCCTTGGCGCGCCCTGCGGCTCGACGGAAATTACGGAGTTACCGGAGAGTTACAACAGAGTGTTTGAACTGATTAAGGAAAGCGGCATGAGCCTTTCCGTATCCGCGGGCAACGCGGGCACGAGCGCTTTGGAAAACGGCGCTAAAGGAAACCAGCTTGCCACGGCTCCTGATTACGGCCTTGTAGGGTCCCCCTCGACCTACTCCGTTCCCCTTTCCGTCGCCGCCGGCAACAACGCCGGAATGGTGGACGGAGCAATTGTAGTAGACGGCCAGCGGTATGAGTTTACCGATAACTCGGAATCGCCTGAGGATTCCATCATCAGTGTCGCCGGAACTTACGATTATGTGGTCGTTCCCGGATTCGGATTCCCTTCGGATTATGAGGGTATTGACGTTGAAGGCAAGGTTGCGCTTGTATCGCGCGGAGATTCCAGCTTTGATGAAAAGCTCGCCGCCGCCGCCGACGCCGGCGCGGTCGCTATGGTGCTGTATAACAACGAGGCGGGCGGTATCGGTATGATTATTACCGAGTACTTTATCCCCGGCGTTTCCATTACGCAGACAAACGGCCGACTCTTGATAGAGGCTGCCGGAGAGGATGGAATAGGCGAGCTTACGTTCCTCGTATTTGAGGGTACGGCGGCGCCTTCTGATTTCAGCTCTCGTGGAACGACGGCGGAGCTTGCGATTAAACCGGAGATCATGGCTCCCGGCGCGAGCATCAATTCTTCTATTGGTTTAGATGAAGATGATTCCTACGCCTCCTGGAACGGCACCTCAATGGCTTCTCCGCACGTTGCGGGCGCCATGGCGGTACTCAAGGAATACCTTACAGCTATGTTCCCGGACGCGACGCCTGAAGAGCTCAGGGAGCTGACGGACGCCATACTGATGAATACCGCGGTTCCCGTCGTTGACGGCGAAACCGGGATGCCGTTCTCGCCGCGCGAACAGGGCGCGGGCATGATGAATTTGGGCGGGGCGGTTACCACCAAGGCTTACGTGACGGTGGATAGCAACGTACGTCCTAAATTGGAATTAGGCAGCGACGCGGAAAGGACGGGCCGTTATACGCTTTCGTTTACCGTCCATAATTTCGGAGCGAGCGAGCTCACCTTTGATCTTGATTATACCATTCAGAGCGAAAAGCCCTATACGGTCGGCGCGTTCGGCGACACGGAATTCATCAACGGCACGCCGCTTGATTTAGATTCGTATGCGACGGATAACGCGCCGCAAACGGTTACCGTGCCTGCCGGCGGCAGCGTTGACGTAAGCTTCACCATCACGCTTAACGAAAATGGAATGGCTTATCTCGACGAGCATTATGAAACCGGCATGTTTATTGAAGGGTTCGTTATGCTTGAGGCGCAGGCGGACGGCGAAGGCTATGCCGCGCCCACGCTGGGCCTGCCGTACCTGGGATTCTACGGCGACTGGAACGAGCCGGCGATGTTTGACGACGGTTGGTATTGGCAGGACAACCCCGTGCATAACCACCCCCGCCCCAACACGTTTGGCTTCAAAAACGGAAGTGAGATCCAGGGCCTTGGCCTCAACCCATATGTGGATATGACCGAGGCGCAGTACCAGGCCGACCGCAACGCTATTTCCCCGAACGGAGACGGCAGGCTTGATTCCGTTAACGTCGGATATACCGGCATTCTCAGGAACAGCGTTTACGGTCACTATGCCATTAATTTTGAAGACGGTACGCAGACCATTCTCAAATCCTGGGATACGGATTTGTTTGAGCGCTTCAAGGGCTTCTTCTATGACAGCCGCGGCAAGTATATGCAGCTTGGCGATACGCACCTTCCTTTCCCGACCTGGAACGCGAGCGATCTGGACGAGGGAGAGAGCGTTGAAATCGAAATCCGCGCCGATCTAGGCTACGAGGGCTATACCCCTGAAGCCAACGCCAGAGGCAAGCTGATTATACCGGTAACAAAGGATACGACCAAGCCTTCAGCTGTAAACGCCTCGGTAAACGGGGATGGCACGCTGACGCTTACGCTGACCGACGAAAACTATCTGGCTTACTACGCCGTGTACGGCGACGGGGCCATGACTGATGAAATTGAGAGCGCGGGCGTATTTGAAAACACGCGCGGCGCGCAGACGCAGGTAACGGTAACGGCCCCGGCGGGCGCGGATTACATCTACCTGTTCCTGGGCGACTACGCGGCCAACGAGTCCGCCTATAAGGTGAACGTATCAGACGGCGTCATGCAAGCCATTGACGGGCCGGTTATTGGCGGCACGGAAATCATCATATTTGACGAGCAGTTCTCCTCAAATCCGATGTGGAATGTTGCTGATTTGGACGGCGATGGAGTACAATGGGGTATATTCACAGATCCAGCCGATGCTGAACTTGGTTATGAGGGCGAAGCCGGCTTTGCCGGATCCTGGTCCATTAATACATCAACGGGCGCCCCGATTACCCCGGACAACTGGCTGTTGACGCCTGCCGGAGCCATCACCGTGCCGGATGATGGGAACGAGTATTTTGTGCGCTATTATCTGGCATGCACAGAGAGAGGCCCGGAGTATCACAGCCTGATGGTTGGCCCTGATAACGCCACAAGCACCGCCCAGTTCACTGCGATTCACAGTGAAGAGCTGACGGAGCAGGGATACAAGGAATTTGTAGTGAGCCTTGCGGATTACGCGGGCGAATCCATACGCCTAGCGTGGCGGCATCATAACACCACGGGCGGCTTCCTGATGAGGCTGGATAACGTGCAGATATATTGCGTTACGGGTGGAGAGCAGCCCACGCCTACGCCCCCTCCGGTAATTCCGGACGGCGTAAACCTGTTCGGTTACAGCGTGGTTGATATGGTACCGGATGCGCAGGGTAATTACAGCGAGGAATTCGGCTGGATTACATTCAATTCCGCCGATCCCCTCAATACCATGGAGTTCCTCTCCAGAGACGGTATTGTAATGTCGGCTGCCGATTATGTCGACGGGGTCATCTATGCCTATGACGAGGGGGGCAACCTCTACGCGGTCGACCCTGATACGTTTGAAGAAACGCTTATCGGGAACTGCGGCTATGAAGTGTACGATTTGGCCTATGACCATGAAGCCGGCGTGATGTACGCGCAGGTTTACAGCGCGGGCGCCGGCGGTTCGCAAACGCTTGAATCCAAGCCGCTTAAGGCTGGGGTTGGCGGCAACATGAGGCCCTTGTCGTTTGATGTTGAGGGCAGGTACCTTGCGACGGTCGACCTAAAAACCGGTGAGGTAACGGAGCTGTTTATGTTCAACCGCGACGAGAATATCTTCCCAATCGGGCTGGCCTGCATTGGAAACGGCGAGTTCATATCCGTTGATTATATGACGGATACGCTTTACCGGTTTGATGTGGACGGTAATTTCGAGGAGATTGGCGCGCTGTCCGTCGAATCCGGGAACTACTCCCAGTCCATGACGTTTGACCCGGAAACCGGGCTGGTTTACTGGGCGGCGGCTACGTATTCAGGGGAGGGTGTGCTCGTTATTGCGGACCCGGTAAGCGGGGAAAATGAGGTTGTGGATTATATCGACGACCCGAACGGCACGGAAGTAGTCGGCCTGTTTGTAAAAGAGGCTGAGGTGGAACCCACGCCTACGCCTGAGCAGCCCACGCCTACGCCTGAGCAGCCCACGCCCACGCCCGTACAGCCGACGCCCGAACCCGAGGATCCCCCCAAAGCGGGCGGCGTAAGCCTGGCTATCGCCGGCGCAGCTTTTGCAGCAATTGGATGCGCGGGTATCGTGATAAGGAGAAAAAGGAAATAAATCGTAAATAGGGCTTGATTCCGCCCATAAACAATCGCCGCCCCACACCGGGGCGGCGATTCAGTGTGTCGAAAAAGTGGCTGCGCCACATTTTTCGAGTTAACACGGAGCGCTTGCTCATAGGCGCGGTCAGCGCTCCGTGCAAAGAAACCCTTGCTGCGCAAGGCATTCCGAATCTGACGCACATGTCTTCAGATTCGGTTGAAAGCCTATGAGGGGTTGCGCTCCGACCCAACCCCGGGTTTTTTTAGGCTCAATCGCCGCCCCACACCGGGGCGGCGATTGTTATATATGTTACATTATCCTTATAAAATAGTTATGGCATGAATCAGAATGGATGGTTTAATAGCTGGATATAAAATCCTTAAACCAAGACAAACGTATAAAATTTATGAAGATTTATATTGCGATTGAGTTAATATGATTTAGTAAATATAAAAAACGGTATAGCATGCTATACCGTTTTATTGTAAGTAGTTTCGGTTGAAATTTCAGGCATAAAATACAGGCTGTTTCAGGGCGGCTGCGTCGCCATATAATTTGTTCGCAACGGGCATTCTCTTTCTTCGTATAAATCACCAAGCCAGTATTATGCCGACGGTGTTTATGCAATACCTTATTAATAACCGATTATTCCCACTCAATCGCTCCGACCTTTGCCATATACTCCTCCGAGAAGTCAAGGTAATCCTCGGTCATGCGCATGCAGTACATCTTATATTGGGGAAACTTTTGAGCAAGGCCAACGAACAACTGCTCATAGGCCTCGTCGTCGTCGTAAACGCCTCCCTCGTTAACGCCTGATGTTTCCATATAGGCTTTATCAAGCCCGATTAGCGTGTCAACCATAGCGGGAAGCTCTTCTTCTTTAAGAAAGCTGAAATCACCCTCGGCACTAAATTTTTCTAGAATATAGGATCGCATCGCCGAAAAATCCAGTTTCATCATTTCATCCATGGTAAGTCAATCTCCTTTTAATCTGTTATTATCATTACTAGCAGAAGTGAAGGCTGCGGAGTGATATGTAAACGCCAACCTTTTGAGAATCACGCCTGCCGTTAAGTCGTAAAAAGTTATTGCAGCTTCATTATTAGGATCGGCTACGGATAAGTCCTGAGCCGAAAGGATTAGAGCCGCAAAAATCGTTCATGCCATAACACATAGTAAATTCACACGTATAACGCTTCGATTAGCTCTGCGCCATGCTTCATACTTAATACCTGAAGCAAACAAGTTCATGTATCGGCCCGTCTGCAACAGTTTGCTTATATAATCCGCATAGGCATGATACGTAGAACACTCTTAATCATTATGCCCCCAAGTAAACCAAATATTGAACGAAATAGGCGCTTTTTTAAGGATGGTTCTTATATAAGAGCGCATGCGCGTTATTTAGCTCTCGTCCGTTTGCGGTTCTTCAAGTTTTTCAACGGGAGGAATTGGGGTGGCCTGCAGGTCGCCCGACGCGGTTTCTCCCTCCGCCTGATCAAGCCTCAAAGCGTTTTGCGATACGCTTGAAGCCTTGGGCTTAACGCTGCGGCCTTCGTCTGCCCGCACGCGCGCGTCATAATAAAGCACGGTAAACAGCGCCTGGAAATATGGAGCGGATAATGAGAATAAAACGGCTTCAACGGCGAGCGATGCCGCAACAGACGCGATTTTAGGATATTCCTCCCATAAACCCAAGCGTTCCAAGAGATAGTAGAAGGCTATCTGTACAGCAGCAAAGCAAACCGTTACGATAAGTACGCAGCCGAATATGCGCCATATTTTCTTAGCGGATAGCTTGAAGCTTCGCCCTAAGGCTTTAAACCCGCGAAGCCCTTCGTTCGCGGCTACGGGGAGTGTAAAGTTGATAAAACAGTGTAGAAAAATCAACCCCGCCATTAAGATGGCGGTAACGATTATAACGCTATAAATCGCCCCGGTTATATCCCGCGACAGGGCGGTGAACACAAGGGACATTGAGAGGGGGACGCTGGCTAAAATGCCCGCGGCGGCCGCGAAACCCGCGCTCACCAGGCCTTGCGCAAGCGAAGCTGAGAAAAAGCGCTTAAACGACTGACCGCTTTGCTTTAGCATGCCCCCAATCGAATCAGATCCGCCCTGAATCCGAAGCGACATTTGCATGTACATGGTTCCTGTATAAATTGGCGTTAAAAGCAGCTGAACCGCAGCGGCAGCCAGCATTGATACGGTCAATACTCCGAATACGCCGCTCAGAACGCGAATAATATCCCCCGGCCTTGGATTGTAGGAAAAGGATAATTCGGCAAGTTCGTTTAAACAATTCACAGCGACAGGGTAAATAAACGCGAATATTAGCAAAAAAATGATTAGAATATACAATAACGAGTAAAGAGTGCCGGAAAGCCAATTGCGTTTATAAACCTCCCATGTTATGCCGAATATGCCTCTTATACGCATAGGCCGCATGGGTATTGGTTCGTATGTCGCCATGTTTACATTCCCCCAAAACATTAGTGTTTATCTTATTATAGCATTTCCAGAAAAAAATAGATATATATGCATCGTTATTGTGAGCGGCTAAGCCTGCGGTTTACGCGTTCATCAATCTTCCGCGAAACTGACTTAACCTTTCCAATTTAAAGCCTGGCTTGCGAACAATACGAACGTAATTCACTTATTTAGGCTTAATGATAAAGGCGGCTGTTCTTTCATGCCTTTAAGCGTATATCTCCGTAAGCCGCCGGAAAAGTCATTCATTCAACAACTTCAAATTCAACGCCGGGAAGCCTTCTTTGCAGGCGAATAACCCCGTCGCTCCGGCCGATTCTTCCCCGTTCCATTATTATTAGGTCAACCCCACGATCCGAAGCAAATTGAAAAAGCGCGGCATCCACATCGTCGCACCGGAGCATATATAGCTCTCCTCCCGCCGTTTGAGCGGCGCTGAAAAGATACTGGGCCGCATCCGCCTCGCTGGCCGCGTCTAAGAAATTCTTGCCATTTTGTATGCAGTTTACAATATATAACGTTCCGTTCGGCGCTATACGGGTTTTCCCGCGGTCTATGAGGCGGGAGCAGTTCTTTTGCCCGGTTACGCAAACCATTACGGATTTTCGGCTGTTCATTTACCTCACTCTTCTCTGAAAAAAATACGCGGCAGCCGAACTGTACTTCGCTACAGCCTGCCTCCGCGCTGCCTAGCGGCTGAGCCAGCCGCGCATTATCTGCCCCTGAGCCGCGACGCTCGATAAGGTATATCGCCAGGCGGCGTCGCGGCGTTTAAAAGCCGCTGCTACCACCTATTCAGCCCAGGAGCGCTCTTTAAATCGCCGCCATTATATAGTATAGCGAAGCGGCAAACATTTATGAAATTAATTAGCGCCCTCGCTGGATACGACCAGGCTCATAAGCTCAAAGGGGTTTACATGCCGGTTATCGGGAGTGACGACGGCAAGATGGAGGTGGTTTGCGACGCTGTTGCCCGTGCTTCCGACAAAACCAACCACCTGCCCGCCCGTAACGCGTTCGCCGACGTTCAGGAAGTCTGTCAAGCGAACCATATGGTAATAATGGTATTCAAATCCTTCGTCGTCTTCAATGATTACGTAGTTACCGGCCATGCGGTTAACACCGATATATTTTACATAGCCGTCGGTGCACGACAGTATCGGCGTGCCCTCCGGTACGCGAATATCCGCGCCCATATGCCGGCGCGTCTGCTCATCCCTATCCCGGTACCAGCAGTCCTTCAATTTGTTTTCGTATCCTGCAAGAGGATATACCACATTGGATAAATATTCGCGGCTGTATTCATAATGGCCAGTTTCTTCCGCGCTGAGCATCTTTCCGTCCTCGTCAAACACCGTGTTGAGATAATAGTAAACAAACCTTGCCGACAACGCGTTTTCCGGATCGGCAAATTCGTCCACCTTGTCAATATCCATACCCATAAAGCGTATAACGACGCCGTATTGGGCGTCCGCTGCGCTTTCCAATACGCAGCAGCTTGTTATCGCTTCGCCGGGCGCGTTTTCAAACGCGCCGGCCAGCGCGGCGCAAAGGCGCCAATCCTTATCCCCGTCAACCTTAGAGGTTACACGTACTTCGTCGATGAAAGGGAGTTTGTCCGCGATGCCCGCCGCCGCCTCATGGTATCTGTCGCTTATTTCCTTATAGCTGCCGGCCTGCGTGGCAATTTCCGCGGTATTATGGTCCGCGCTTTTTGTTATTTTAATATCCGAGATATTTACCGAGGAGAGGGCGGCCATGCCCGCCTCAAGGCCCTTTTGCGCAAGCCCATCCCAATCGGGTTCAGACTTGGGTTCAGGGGTTAGCGGATTTATAGTTAGCTCCGGCGCTTGAGGGGTAGCGCTTAATCCTGGCTTCGCGCAGCCGCAAGAAACAAACATGGCAAGTATTATGCCGCCGAATAGAAAATGCCGTATATTCATATTTTTGCTCCTCCAACTGCCATTATAATGAAAATGGCGCTGAAGGACAAGCAATATCACGCTTGTTTTTAGATTGTTAAAATTCTTATGCCGGCGCTATGTAATGCGCGCGACCAAAACGGTCATGTCGTCATCATCGCTCTTCTCCTTGGCATAGCTTAATATGGCCTCCGCGGCGTCGTTCGCCGTGTTTGCCCCGCCCCCGCGTTCGAGCAGGGTTGCGAAGACCTCGCTTCCCAGAGAATCCGAAGCGCCGTCCGTCATTAGCACCACGGCGTCGCCGCGGCGCAGGTTAATCTGATGTACGGCCGGCCTCGCCTCCTGAAGTATGCCCAGAGGAAGCGTTTCAGCGTACAGCGTATGTACCTTGCCGTTACGAATTATATAACTGGGCGGCGCGCCGTACTTAATAAACCTTGCGCACGCGTTTGAAGGATCAAGCAGCATGGCGTCAAGCGTGGCGTACATTTCGCCCTCGCCCCGCGCGATGAGCAGGCGGTTTACCGATTCAAGCGCGTCGTCCAGGTCGAAACCGACGCTGAGCAAATCGCCCAAAAGCGCAATTGCCGCTGTGCTTTCCTTATGCGCCGCCGAGCCGGTACCCATGCCGTCGCTGAGCGCAAGCAGCACCCGCCCGTAAACGTTGCGTATCCCCATGCTGTCCCCTGTCGCGTCGCTGCCCCCCTTTGGGCATGCGGCAGCGCCCACGCTTAAATCATAATATTTGCGTATCACGGGTTCATCTTGGCGCAGCCGCTCAAGAGCGGCGCACACGCCTTTAAGCTGACGGTTGGTAAACTGCATATCATCGGTATTGCCTTGGGCGGTGAACAGGTCTGCTATTTGCCTGAGCACGGCTGTCATGCACCCAATCCTGTCCTTCATATGCTGAAGCTGCTTTTTGGAATAGCTTTGCTCGCGCGTTACGGTGTAAGAGGTAACAGCGCGCAAAAGCCGGGTGGGAGCCACGGCGAAACCAAGCATGCCGATGGACGACGCTATCAGCTCAGATACCCCCGCTCCGCCTGTTAAGCGGTAAACAACCCCGTAACAAACCGCGAACCCGGTAAGCGTTCCCCACTTTCCCATATCCCGAAGAGCGCAAGCGCACAGCGTACAGCAGGTTAATCCCACTAGAACCATAAAACCGTCTCCTGAGGCCGCGGCGCCAAGGCCGAGGGCCACGGAAGCAGCCAGGGAGGATATACCCTTTGCCTGCGCTGCAAACAGGGCGGCAGCCGTGGAGAAAATAACGCCGAGCGAAACGCCCTCTATGCGCATGGGAACCAGGGCGAAGGCGAAAACCCCGGCCAGTATGCATATGCCCGCCTGTTCCGCATTGGTAAGCATGCGCCTTCGCCGGATAGCGTCCAAAGCCGTAATCGCCTGACGAAACAGCGCAGCGCCCGCGGCGGTTAAAATGAGCATCGCGCACCCCGCCATTGCCCGGTTTAAGGAGCGGACATAAAAGAGGGGAAACAGAATGAGCTGAGAAATTAAAAGCAGCGTGAACTTTTCAAGCGCGCCAACACGTTGGCGCCAGATACGCGCTAAAAGATACAGCAAACCGAAAATAGCCGTACTCGCCGCGGATTCCCAGCGGCCGCCCGCTGCCGCCCCGGCAAGCGCGCCGATAAACGCGGGAAGGGTATAGCGCCTACACATCAAGGCCGCTGCCGCAGCGGCGCTCCCCACAGGCGAAATTCCTGTCAGCGTGCCCGAGGATGATATCAGAAGCGTTCCCAGAAGCGTAGATAGCTCCCATGGGAATTCACGGCGAAGAACATAAGCGCCGATCCGTTCGCGAACATGAAGCGCCGGCTCCCGCATAGCTTGTCCACCTCCCCTTTTCGCTTATATGCCTTGGTATATTTTAGGCTCTTAACGTTAAAAAACGTGTCAAAGGGTGCTCGCCTAATTCATCGAAAAAAGGGGTTCTGACGAGCACGTCCGGCCATTCATGCAATTAAGACGGCATTCCGGCTATTCCGGCCTTTTTTTTAAAGACCGAAATCAGGGGAACCGCCCAATAAAAAACAAATAGTTAACGCTCATTTACATCTCGCTTATATTGCTTATCCTCCCGGATTCAAATGAAAAATTGAACAGGCGCACGTCCTTTACGGCGCCGTCCCTGCCGTATGCAAGGCCAAGCACATTGCCGCTGTGATCCGACAGCGGCGGCCTGCACTCATCAAATTCGCCTAGAAGCTGCCTAATCAGCGTAAAATCCAGACCGGAGGCCAAATCCGGAGTTAAGTAGCTTGCGGCTTCCTCCTGTATTTCAAGCCGAACCGCCTCACAGAAGCAAATAGCGAGCGAAAGCGGATCCTCCGGCGCGTGATATTCGTGCGTGAAAAAGCCAATCTGCGGCTCTCCCGGTTGGAACTGCTTACCATCGTACTCATAAAGCACGCGCTTCTCATGCCCGGCCAGCGTATTAAGCGCCTTTACCGACGCCGGATTGGAATCGATTATCATCACATCGTCGTCAGCAATATCGAGTATGGGCTCTAAATTTCTATCCGTAATGAGCAGCCGCTGCTGGTTTGCCATTCCCGCCTGGAGCGCTACCATTTGCTTTTGCCCGATATTGAGCGGCGATAGGTTGCCGGTATGCCCGGTTCCGACGCAGTATCCGCTGATAATTCTGCCGTTTTCCTCCAGAGCGAGGCGCAGCCCGCTCTCGTAATACAGCGTGAGCGCCCGTCTGCCGCATTCAAATTCCAGGCGGGATATGGTATATGGAAACGAGTCCGGGTCAGGAATTTCAATGCTCCCCGGGCAGAGCATAAGCTCGACCATTCCGCCGGGCCAGGCGTAAACCTGAACGTCGCCGGTTTGCGGGGCGCATATGCTCCCCTGTTCAAAACTGAGCTTGCGCGTAATGCTGTACCGCTTGGAGCCGGGCGAATTCTCCAGCGGAACGGCGCATATATAATAATCGCCCTCAGACGATACGGGGAACGCCACATAGGATTGGGGGGAGCTTTCGCCCATCGGTTGATCGTTAACGCGTATTAGGCAGCGAATATCCGAACGGATTACCATTAACGGTACTGAAGTTTCTAACATGCGCATCACCTCCGCATATTCTTATGTCGTATATGCTAATATTATGAAAAGACGCATACGGCATGTGCGCTGGTTGCGGATTATTGCCTGTTATGCTACAATGCCAGTAAATTATGGATTTTGGAGGGCGTTATGGTTAGGCTTTATGAACTTCATAAGAATCCCGATTCTTATACCGGCGATATTCAGGCGGCGGGCTGGGTGAGGACTGCTCGGGAGAATAAGAACGTTGGGTTTATAGAACTGACCGACGGCTCTTCGTTTAAAAGCGTCCAAATAGTGTATGAAAAGGGGCGCATACCCGCAGAAACAATAAGCCGGATTTCTACCGGCTGCGCCATTTGCGTAGAAGGCACGCTGGCGCTGACGCCGGGCGCGCAGCAGCCGTTTGAAATTCATGCGAAGAATATCACGATAAAGGGCGGGTGCGAGCAGGATTACCCGCTTCAAAAAAAGCGGCATTCGCTGGAATTCTTGCGTACCATCCAGCATCTTCGCCCGCGAGCGAACACGTTCCAGGCCGTGTTCAGGGTAAGAAGCGTTGTGGCCCAGGCAATTCACCGCTTTTTCGATGAGCGGGGGTTCCTTTATGTGCACACGCCCATTCTGACGGGCAGCGATTGCGAGGGGGCGGGCGAGATGTTCCGCGTAACATCGCTAAACCTTGATAATCTTCCGCGCGCTGAGGATGGCGCTGTGGATGAAAAGAAGGATTTTTTCGGTCGCGCCGCCAACCTAACGGTAAGCGGGCAGCTGTACGGCGAGGCGTTCGCGCTGGCATTCAGGGATATTTATACGTTTGGTCCCACATTCCGTGCGGAAAAGTCCAATACGGCGCGCCATGCGGCGGAGTTTTGGATGATTGAGCCTGAAATGGCGTTTTGCGACCTAACCCGCGACATGGACGTCGCCGAGGAGATGATTAAATACATCATCAGCGCCGTGATGGAGCGGTGCCCGGACGAGACGGCTTTCTTCAACCAGTTTATGGATAAGGGGCTTATCGAGCGGCTCAACCATGTGCTGAACAGCGAGTTCGCGCGCGTTACCTATACGGAGGCGGTCGAGCTGCTTGAGCGCAGTGGTGAGAAGTTTGAATATCCTGTTTCATGGGGTTGCGATCTTCAGACCGAGCATGAACGGTATCTTACGGAGAAGATTTATAAGCGGCCGGTGTTCGTTACGGATTATCCCAAAGAGATAAAAGCGTTTTACATGCGCATGAACGATGATGAAAAGACCGTTGCGGCCTCTGACCTTTTGGTTCCGGGCGTAGGCGAAATCATCGGAGGAAGCCAGCGCGAGGAAAGGCTGGACGTTTTAACGCGGCGCATGCGCGAGCTGAATCTTGAGTGCGAACAGTACGACTGGTACCTTGCGCTGCGCAGGTATGGAGGCGTGGAACACGCCGGGTTCGGGCTTGGTTTTGAGCGTATGGTAATGTACGTTACGGGCATGACGAACATACGCGATGTGCTTCCGTTTCCAAGGACTGCGGGCAACCTTGATATGTAGCCGCGGGGAAGGTTTTTTTAAAAGCGCTTCTTTAACGCGTAACAATCATAATGTCTCACAATAATTCATAACTATATGTTATACAAACCAAAGCTGTGATAGATTCCTCGCTTTGGTTTTTTGTTTCCATGCTTAAGGGGTATAAATTCCATGAATTGGGAGAAAATAGCGCTATACATAGAAACGACAGGGGGAATTATTCAATATGAGAGACAATCATGCGGAGAAAAACGCGGTTGGCGGCGCCTTATATGAAATCGTCAAATCCTCTGCGGGAGGGTGGAAGCCGGAAGAGGAAGAACTGCTCTTCTCCGAGGTAGAAAAGGCAAGAAAATCAGGTTGGCCGCTTCGCACCGTGTTTGAGCGTGTAGCCGCTCAAACGGGAAGGAAGCCGAACAGCATCAGGAACTACTATTACGCCCGGATAAAAGAGGATGAATCCAGGGCGGACGACGCGGGGCGCTGCGCCGCGTTCGTACCATTTACCGATGAGGAGATGCGGGAGCTGCTCAAGACCGTGCTGCATGATCAAGCCAAGGGCATATCCGTAAGGGCGTGTACGCTCAGGCTTGGCAACGGCGATAATAAGGCCATGCTCCGTTATCAGAACAAATACCGTTCGCTTATCAAAAGCAACCCTGAGCTGGTGCGCGAGGTAGTGGCCCAGATGCGTGAGAAGGATATACCGGTATTTGATCCGTACCACAACGCGCCCCTGCGCCGTTCCGGCCGCCCGAAAAAGAATAAGGAAAGCCTGGTGGATGTGGTTGCGGGAATGGTCAACGATCTCAATCAGGTCGACGGCTTGGACGTTACCGCGTTCTTTGAAAGCCTGGGCGCTTTGGCCGTGGGCGCATGCAAGGGGGCTCAGGCCATGAAAAGGCTGGAGGAGCTTGAAAGGGGAGACGCTCAGGACGTCATGCGGCTTAGGGCAGTTAACGGCGAGCTCAAAGAACAGCTGGACTCACGCGCGCGTGAGCTTGAATACCAGAAGGAACGGTTTAGCACGCTGTTAAGCCTGTTCAGGCAGCTTATGAGTTTAAACAGGGAATTCCTAGGCCAAACGAGCGTGGTTAAGATGTCCTCATTAAGCAGCTATATCCGCGAACTATCCAAGAACGTTGCGGACTGCGAAAGAATGCTTCTTGAATCCTGAAGCGATATCAAAACGTAAGCGCGCCCGCGCCGGAGCCGTTCCGGGCGGGCGCGCGGCTTTTGCTGTTTATTGTATCCGCCGTTAAGGTTTTAGCGCTTACTCAAAAAAACGTATTAAAGTCAATCACATTATCGTAAAACAGTTTGCCGCGAACGACGTCATCCTATCCAAAAACATAAAATGTTTAGTCAAGTCAAGATTGCACCGCGCTTGCGGGGCGGATTCGCTCAAACGCCTTCCTAATCGGCGGCAGCAAAGCGATAATCAGGCATATGATAACGTCCGGCCCGACCGTTACCACGTTATACGCAAAACCGTACAGCCAGACGTTCCAGCCCTCCCACGCCCATTCGCCGAAAAAGATAGCCCCGGCCAAGCCGTGGAAAAACATGCGCGCGATACCAGAAACGACGATTCCCGCTGCGAGGGACTTGGGGAAAAACCCGGCCAGCCCAATAGCGCCGAACGCAAGTATATAGTCCAGTACGGGCTGGGCCCAATGAATGATTTCGGGTTTTTGTATAAATTGCAGCACGCCGTAAACCACGCCCGCGGCGACGCCCTTGGAGGGGCCGAACCAATAAGCGTACAACATAAGGGGAAGCATGGAAGCAACGGTAATTGAACCGCCCTGAGGCATTGAAAACAGCTTGATGTAGCTGAGCAGAAACGAAAGCGCTATGCAAAGCGCGCCGTAGACAAGCGCCTGCGTTTTGTGCGTTTGCGTCCGCGCGCCTCCTGTTTTACGGTTTCGGTTCGCAGCCAGACAAACAACGCCCAGCACCACGGCAGCCGCGGCGCCAACGCACAGCCAGGTAAACCAGCCGAGCTCCTTAAGCTCGTCAAAGAGAGAAAAATCCATATCTGCATCCTTTTCATTTAAAAATCAACAAATATCCCCGTACGCCTAACGGCTACGGGGACATAACAAGGATGCATCCGTACGCCGCTTCCCTACGTTAGAATTACCTAAACAGGTTCCAAGGGTATATCTCAGCCGAAAAAAATCAGCTCCCCCAGCGGGCGGTTAATTTTGTTGTCGCATACATTATAGCACGCTTACCGCATATGTCAATTCCGTCTTTATAAAAACCTGACACGATAACCAGAGTATCGCCGGTTAATCCGCGTACAGAAGCGGACTTAAGTAATGGGGGGTTCAATCTGCCGCAAGGTATCAAAGCGGCTTGATAAACCTTTCCTGCCTTTTGGTTATGCGGTCAAGCATATATATAAACCTACGCCATGAGCTCCGCTATAACGTGCGCAGTAGATTTTTGCACGGTTCCGGCCTCAAACGGGTTGGACAGGTTGGCGAGCTTGAGAAGTTCAAAGTAACCAAGGCTGCCGCCCGCTTGGCACAACCTGAGGTAATCGCTCCAGGCCGCGCTGGGGTTTTCCTTCATCCGCCCGTACAGCTCCTGGCTGCAAACCTGCGCCAGAGCGTACTCAATATAATAAAACGGGTACATGAAGATATGTTGCTTCTGCATCCAGAACCCGCCCTCCTCAAGAAAGGCGTTAGTGTCGTAATCACGCCACGGCAAATACTTTTGCTCCAGCTCGCGCCATACCGCGCGCCTTTCCATGGCCGTCATCTCCGGCCGTTCGTAAACGCGGTGCTGGAATTCATCCACGCAGACCATATACGGTATGTTACACAGCTCGCCCATCATATGCGCGTACTTCGCGTCCGCCTCCTTATCTTCGCCGAAGAAATCCTTCATCCACGGGTAGGCGAAATATTCCATCGCCATGGAGTGTATCTCGTTAATTTCACTGGTTGAGGATTCATATGTGCGCAGGATTTGTTTGCGGGACGAGGTATAACCGGCGAACGCATGGCCCGCCTCGTGGGTGAGCACGCGCGCGTCCCCCGCAGTGCCGTTGAAGTTGGAGAATATGAACGGCGCCTTATATTTGGGCAGCCTTGAGCAATAGCCGCCCATGTGCTTTCCGGGCCGGGTAGTCAGATCGAACAGCTCATAATCCGTCATGAACGTGAAGAACTCTTCGGTCTGCGGGCTCATCTCCCGGTACATTTTCAATGCGATGGGGATGAGCGCGTCCTCGCCGCCAACCGGGTCCGCGTTGCCGCCGGGGAGAAGGAAATGCTCATCATAATAGCTGAGCTTATCAACGCCGATGCGTTCAGCCTGCCTCTTTCTCAACTCGTCGACAGCCGGAACGATTACGTTAAGCACCTGCCGCCGGAACTTTGCGGCGTCCTCGGGCGTGTAATCCATTCTGCCCCGGTTCAGGTACGCAAGCTCCGTATAGCTTGGGAACCCCAGCTTTTTCGCCATAGTGTCCCGCACTTTTACGAGCTGGCTGAAGATTTCGTCCAGCTCCGGGGAAATGCGCTCATACAATTCAGCCCAGGCCTCGAACGCTTCCTTCCGTTCCATGCGATCTTCGCTTTCCATATGCTTAAGCAGGCCGTAGAAATTGCATTCCCTGCCCCGGAATATGGTTTTAGCCTTGGCGGCCGCTTTGCGGTAATCCGCCGTGAGCTTACCCTCTTGTACCAAATCCTCCATAATTTCAGGGCGCTTGGTTCTTTTATTCAGCTCCGCCTGGTCGAACATATGCCTGCCGAACTCGCGCTCAAATTCAGCGCGGAAGGGCGTGGTCAGCGTCAGCTCAAGAAAACGCTTGGACAAGGGAAGTATTTTGGGCCCTTCCTCATTGAAATACTCCATTTCCTTATCATAAAACTCATCCGTCGTATCCAGCGTGTTTCGGATATGGGCGATGCTGCGTAAGGTGTCCGCGTCGAGCGTCGCGCCGTCGCATTCCAAATATGCCGCCCGCGCTTCCTCATATGTGGCCGCAGCCTCAAACCTGTCAAGCGCAGCCTGAAAAGCCGCGCGGGCCGCCTCCATATTCGGCCGGGCGTACTCGAGTTGACTAAATTTTTCCATACGTGCTACCTCCATGCCTTTTATTAGCGTTATTGTACAACAAAACCCGGGCGGCCTCAATGCGCGCGGCGAGAAGAGCCGCGCATTTTTTGATAAATAAATCATGGGTCAAATTAAACGCAGGGATGTCAGCATAACATCATCAATCTAAAAGGTCGACGCGTTTAAACTATAACCTTCGATCTTGCGATAAAGGTTTAGCAAACCTTATTAGGCGCATGGGTTCAAAACGCGACGCAAACCAGCTTAAAGGAACGATGCTTTTTTCAACGCTTGATAGTTATTTAAGTAAATGTTAAAATTTATGAGTAACAAACGCGCTTTTGGCCATCTTAAGCGATAGAGGTGCCGAAGGCAAAAAAATACAAGGAGTTATATAAATGCAGTTTAACGAAGCGACCATACGTATACTGGTTCGCAAGAACTATGGCGAATGCTTTGATTTTTATACGGAGAAAATCGGCTTGACCGTGGTTTGGGGCGATAGGAACGGGCCTTATACATCCTTTGCCGTCAGCCAGGATCAGCCGCCTTGCTTTGCCATTTTTTCAGGCGATAATATGTCCCTGTTTCAAGGGTATAAGCAACCGGATAACGTCGCTCAGCCCGACACCATCGCGGCGGTAATTCCTACATTTGACCTGGATGGAGATTATCGGCGGCTAAAAAACGCGGGCGTACAGTTTTTGGGCGAACCGCAGCGTATTGAGGAATGGGGTATGCGCTGCACGTATTTCAGAGATCCGGAAGGAAATCTGTTTGAGTTAAATGACGCGAGCGGCGTGTAAATGCGCTGGGCAAAGCTTGAGCATGAGTCGAACATACTTTTGAGATATATAACGTATTAGTTGTATGTTTTATTTATGCCGGCGGTAATTATGGGGCAAATATGAGAGGGCGGAAAGTCCGCCTTCCCTGCTTGTATATCCGTTAAACATAAGAGACGATGTCTTCCCCGCTTGGGTTACCGTAAAGCTGTGTTGAAGGCCCTGGCTCCTTGTCTGTCTATAAACTATCCATATTAACATGGAAAGAATAAAAGTACCATAACGCTTTACAGATATTTATAAACTTACCGTCTCTTTGTCCCGACAATTTAACAGGGGCGCCTTGTGAATAAAAAATGCTGTATACGGTAAATCAGATTTGAACTTTAGTCCGGCCTCCAATTAACAACCAACCCCGTTATGCCCGCTTTCATTGCCGCTTTTTCGGCCGCACCCACCACACCGACGCGATCCGGCGAATGCGCGTCGCTATTGATAATGAACTTCGCGCCCGCGTCGGCGGCGCGCCGAAGCATGTTGGTATCGAGCGTTTGGTGGCGGGCGTTGATCTCCAGCAGAAGGTCAAGCTTGGCCGCGCCCCGCGCAAGCGTATCGATATCTATCCTGATGTATTCACCGGGGTGCGATAGGATATGAACGCGTTTTTTCTCCGCGGCGGCCAACAGCGCCCGAGCATTGCGCACTGGGTCGCCGCCGCCGAAAAAAGCTTCCTTAAGCGCTGCAAGCGCGAATTTGGATGCGGGAAGCACACCCCTGTGATAGCCGAGCAAAACGACGTCAAGCATGGAATCATCCGCCGGCGCGTCGCTTTCCCCAAACCCGGTGAGGTTGCATTCAAGCCCCATTAACACCCGGATACGGCTGCCGTAAACGCTGTTCAGGCGATTTATTTCCCGCCTCAATTTAAGCGTTTTTTCTCCGCGAAGCCCGTAAAAGAGGTTGGCGGACGCGTGCTCGCTGATGGCTATCTCGCGTAAACCAAGGTTAAGCGCGGCGATTACGTTATCCTCCGGCGATCCTTTGCCGTGGCTGTATGTGGTGTGCGTATGGAGATCGGCTGTGATAGGCATATTTGCTTTCTCCTGATATTCACGAGGCCAAACGCCGCTTAAGCAATGCGGCTTTATTGCCGCCAAATTTAAACGGCGCGGCGTTTGACCGGGGGGTAATAAACAACGCCGCTCGGCAAGAGCCGCGCGGCGATACTGATATAAAATAACTGTTAACGATGGCGGTACTCCTGTCTTTTTTTCGCTAAAAGCGTATGTAGCGCGGAGAATATCACCGCCTGAGACGCGTTGTTTTCGCGCCCGGTTATGTTGAGGATATCCTCATTTCGCGCCGCGCAAAAGAAAAAGTCCGCAAACGCCGAGGCGATGGAGTTGACGTAATTGGTTATAAACGCGCAGCAGGCCTGACGGGACCTGGCGGTCTTAAGCGCATCTATCACCATTTTTGACCGGCCGGAACGCGAAATCCCGATAAAAACATCCTTATCCGTAAGACGGTTGGCATACATCTCCATGAGCTCCTGATCATGTAGGGATACCGTATCAACCCCAAGGAAGTTAAACTGATTCGCAATATCATCGGAAAGGACGCTGGAGCTTGCTACCCCGCAGATAATAACGCGGTTTGCCTGGTGTATGCGCTCGGCAAGCTCAGCCAGCTCCGCCGTATTAATTACCTGTAGCGTTTCTTCAAAAGAACGTATTGTGCTTAAAAACAATTTTTTTATCACGATTTCGTCACTGTCCGTCAATACAATCGGCGAATTTAAAGGGTCCGTGTTTTCGCTGCTTCCGGCGGCGAGCGCGACGCGGAAATCCATAAAACCCTCATAACCCAGTTTTTTCGCAAGGCGCGTGACGGAGGGTACGGAAACGCCCGCGGCCGCCGCGATATCGCTTATGACCATCAAAGGGGCCTTTTCGGGATTATTGAGAATAAAGTCCGCAACCTTTCGCTCAGCGCTGGGAAGACCGTTGTAAGCGGAGCGGATCTTGGTTCTAGCCGGCATGATGTTTCCTCCTTAATTTAGCATAATCAATAAAAACTTAATTCGTAATCATTTTACAATGTCATTTTACAGATAAAGCTTGAAAATATCAACACGCAGAATCATTGTAAATGTGAAGTTTTTGTATATTTCATTTGCGCCGAACCAGCAAATGTAAAGAATAAAGGAAAGTATTTCCTTAAACTCCAGCGCCGGCTATGTGACTGAATTGGGAGTAACCTCCCGCGAGGTAAAAAGCGACGCGTTTAATTTATTAAGAAGTTTTCTTTGAGTGCGGCGGCGCGCGGACTATTTGAAACAAGGGAAAGCTCTGGTAACGGCGTTGTCGCCGTATTTCGCACCCTGGTTTTAGCTTGCCCTGTTGCAAGCCGTGGATGAAATAACGTACGTTCAGGCGTACGATACGTTATTATATAAAATATCTCAATTCGCGTAAAGATTCACATTTGCATCCCGCTGCCCATGAAATGAGTTTCACCGCTTCCGCACGCGTCCTTGACACTTTCCAAACGAGCCTATATAATGTAGGCGAGTTGTGCCTTGGTATATATAGAGGCGGCTTTTTTAACGCCTTAAAATATATTAAAAGCCTATAAACAATCAAGCAGGAGGTCAACAAGAAAATGGCAAGAACACAAACCATCGATGGCAATACCGCTGCGGCGCATGTGGCGTATGCGTTCTCGGATGTTGCGGCCATCTATCCCATCACGCCGTCGTCTCCCATGGCCGAGGTAGCCGACGACTGGGCCGCAAACGGCCGTACCAATATCTTTGGCCAGCAGGTTCGCATTGCGGAAATGCAATCCGAGGGCGGCGCGGCGGGTGCTGTACACGGTTCTCTCACCGCCGGGGCGCTTACCACTACCTTTACCGCGTCCCAGGGCCTGCTGCTGATGATACCCAATATGTACAAAATCGCGGGCGAACTGCTTCCCGGCGTTTTTCACGTTTCCGCCCGCGCGCTTGCCGCTCACGCCCTTTCAATATTTGGCGACCACAGCGACGTTATGGGCGCGCGGCAGACCGGGTTTGCCATGCTGGCCTCCGCATCCGTACAGGAGGTTATTGACCTGGCGCTTGTATCGCATCTGAGCGCAATCCGCGGCAGCGTACCCTTCGTCCATTTCTTTGACGGGTTCCGCACATCGCATGAAGTGCAGAAGGTGGAGATGATTGAGTATGAGGATATGGCCAAGCTGTGCGATTTTGAGGCGGTTGACCGGTTCCGCGCGCGCGCCCTCAACCCAGAGCATCCCCATCAGGCGGGTACCGCGCAAAACCCTGATATTTATTTCCAGGGCCGCGAGGCGGCGAACAAATACTACGACGCGCTTCCCGCAATCGTGGAAGAATACATGCAAAAGGTCGGCGAGCTGACCGGGCGTAAATACCATCTGTTCGACTACGTGGGCGCGCCCGACGCGGATCGAGTGATTATCGTGATGGGTTCCGGCGCGGACGCCACTGAGGAAGCTGTGAATTATATGAACAAGCAGGGTGAGAAAGTCGGCCTGATTAAAGTGCGCCTTTATAGGCCGTTTGCCGCCGACAGGCTGCTTGCCGCTATCCCCGCTTCCGTTAAGCGAATAGCGGTGCTGGATCGCACAAAGGAGCCCGGCTCGCTTGGCGAGCCCTTGTATACGGATGTTGTTTCCGCTCTGGCCGAGGGCGGCCGCGCGGATATTGAAATTTACGGCGGCCGTTACGGCCTCGGCTCCAAGGAGTTCACACCCTCCATGGTCAAGGCCGTATTTGACAACCTCTCGCTCGACGAGCCTAAAAACCACTTCACCGTTGGTATAGTCGACGATGTGACGTTTAAATCAATACCGGTAAACGAATTTGTGAACGCGGCCCCCGAGGGGACCATCCGCTGCAAGTTCTTCGGCCTCGGCTCCGACGGCACGGTCGGCGCGAACAAAAACTCCATCAAAATCATCGGGGATCACACGGATATGTACGCGCAGGGGTACTTTGCTTACGATTCCAAGAAATCCGGCGGCTTGACCGTATCCCACCTGCGTTTCGGCAAACAGCCCATACAATCCCCATATCTTATCGATCAGGCGGACTTTGTCGCATGCCATAACCCCTCATATGTGACCCGTTACGACGTAACGGCCGGAATCAAGGAGGGCGGCGTATTCCTGCTCAACTCCCCCTGGACGCTTGAAGAGATGGAAACCGAGCTTCCCGCGGGGATGAAGCGGCAGATTGCACGGCAGAAAATTCGCTTTTACAATATCAACGCGATTGAAATCGCGAAGCAGGTCGGCATGGGCAACCGCATCAACACCATCATGCAGGCCGCATTCTTCCAGCTTGCGGACGTTATCCCCGTACAAGACGCTATCGGGTACATGAAGGACGCGGCGAAAAAATCCTACGGCAGGAAAGGCGACGACGTCGTCGCCAAAAACTGGGCCGCGATTGACGCGGGCATTACGGGCCTGGAAGAGATCCGGTATCCCGAATCCTGGGCTAACGCCGAACAGGGCGCGGAGCTGGTGGCGGTATCCGACGACGCGTACTTTAAGGATTTCATCCAGCCCGTTCTGGCGCAAAAGGGCGACGAGCTGCCCGTATCGAGCCTTTCCGCGGACGGTTTCGTGCCAACCTCCACAACGCAGTATGAAAAGCGCGGCATCGCGGTTGAAGCGCCGTTGTGGGAGGTTGAAAAGTGCATACAATGCAATCAATGCTCCCTTGTCTGCCCGCACGCGTGTATTCGCCCGTTCGTTGTAACGGAGGAGGAGAAGCGCGATCTGCCGGACACGTTTGTTACCAAACCCGCGATAGGGAAGGAGCTTGCCGGCAAGCAGTTCAGGGTTCAGCTTTCACCGCTTGATTGCACGGGCTGCGGAAACTGCGCCGACGTTTGCCCGGCGAAGGGCAAGGCCTTAATCATGGTACCGCTCCATTCGCTCAGCGATAGGGAGGAGCGGAACTGGGAGGCGGCCATCAAGCTGCCGGATGCTAATCTGCCGGTGAACAAAGCCACCGTCAAGGGCAGCCAGTTCAGCCGCCCGCTCTTCGAGTTCTCGGGCGCGTGCGCGGGCTGCGGCGAAACGCCTTACATCAAGCTCATCACCCAGCTTTATGGCGACCGTATGATAATTGCGAACGCCACGGGCTGTTCATCGATTTACGGCGGCAGCGCGCCGACCTGCCCTTACTGCGTAAATGACAAGGGGCAGGGTCCGGCATGGGCAAATTCGCTCTTTGAGGATAACGCGGAGTTCGGCTACGGCATGCATCTGGCTACGACCCAGCGCCGCGAGAAGCTTGCGGATCTGGTCAGGGAACTGAGCGAGATGCTCGAGGGCGAGGGCAAGGAAATCTGCGAAAACTGGCTTAACAGCATGGACGGTCCGGACGCGGGCAAAGCGGCTTCGGCCAAGCTTCTTGAGATGGTTAAGGGCTGCGTGGGATGCGGATGCGAATGCGATGAAATATGCGCCAAAATCGCCGGAATGTCCGACCTGATGGTGAGAAAATCCCAGTGGATTTTCGGCGGCGACGGATGGGCGTACGATATAGGCTACGGCGGCTTGGATCACGTGCTGGCCATGAATGAGAACGTGAACGTTCTGGTAATGGATACCGAGGTTTATTCCAACACGGGCGGGCAGTCCTCCAAGGCGACGCCAACGGGCTCCGTAGCGAAGTTCGCGGCGGCCGGCAAACGCACGAAAAAGAAGGATTTGGGTATGATGGCCATGAGCTACGGCTATGTGTACGTCGCGCAGGTCAGCATGGGCGCGAATTCAAATCAACTGCTTAAGGCCATTACAGAGGCCGAGGCGTATAACGGGCCTTCGCTCATCATCGCTTACGCGCCCTGCATTAACCACGGCATAAACATGGGCCGCTCTCAGGCCGAGGCCAGAAAGGCCGTTGAATCCGGCTACTGGCCCCTGTACAGGTATAATCCCGATCTGGCCGAGCAGGGCAAAAACCCGTTTACGCTCGACAGCAAGCCGGCTAAGAGCGATTATAAGGAATTCATACTCGGCGAGGTGCGCTACGCTACGCTTAAAAAGCAGTTCCCCGAGGTGGCGGATCAGCTCTTTGACAGGGCGGAAAAAGAAGCTAAGGAAAAATTTGATTACTATCAGAAGCTCAGCGATATGCACTAACCGATAAACGGCAAAAGCCGCAAGTTGCATGACGTATCCCGGTCACAGGCCGGGATACGTCAGCTTGTTGACAAACCATAAAAAAACGCAGGTCCTGCGCTGCGCGGCCGGGCTTACAAACCAATCGAAATGAGCCTGTGGGATATACGACACCCTACGGAACTTTTTATGTGGACTGCGTCACGCACCGCATAGCGAACGAGGGTATGCAGGTTTTCTATTCGCTCCTGGCGCCCTCATATCCGTCAGCCCTCAGGCTATAGCTAATGTCGCCGCATGAAAAAGCAAACCCGCCGGTTTACCTGCTTAGAATTGTTTAAAGAACCTATCTTAAGCGCATCCATATACGCGCTTTAACCTTACGCGTTGGTTCGCCCCGTCATAAGGGGGATCAGGCATTGCACGATAAGCTCGATGTTGTTGCTATCCAGATACCTGTCGCAGTCCATATGAATATCATTGAGATACAGTCCGAACGGGCCGCGCTTAAATGCGGCTACAGCTATGCTTTTCTTGAAGTTCGCTTGATCGCTGGGGTAGAACCATCCCTTGCCCTTGCCTATGATAACGCGTTTACCGCGGTTACCAGCCGGCGGCGTATTGAGCGCGCCCATTAAGGCCTCATCCTTCGCGGCCTCCCGGTTTGCCAGGAAAACGATATCATCTCCGACGCCCACGCAGTCCATATTGATAACGGTTTTCCCTCTGATTTTTTTTCCGTTGGCATTTGCGAACGCGGCCGAGCCGAATAGCCCGAGCTCCTCGTTATCAAAAAGAATAAATGCCGCCCTTTCTCTTATTGACGCGGGTAGGGCATGGGCCAGTCGCATGATGGCGATTACGCCGGAGGTATTATCGTTCACGTTGTGTTTGTTCGGAAAGCAAAAGCATGACAGAGCTACTGAGACTACCCAAATCCACAGCGGCAGCATGAAAAGGTACTTGCCCAGCGGTATCAGCGCGTTTATGCCTATGGCGAGCGCTACGGCGGCCGCAAACAAAAGCGCGAGCATGAATAGCTGATAGAGCAATGACAAGACAATGCTTTTAGGATAAATAACGTTGATTGGAACGAACATGCGAAAGGGCGTGTCATAATGCGCGGCAAACAGGTACTGAGCCTTTTCGATATCGCCGGCCGCAAGGTTTTTGTTGTTTATAATAAACCTGTCCGCGCTGATTCCGGCGGGGAAGCCCAAAGCGCCGAAAATCTCGGCGGCCTCCCGCAAAAACGCCTCCTTGCGTTTCGCTCCACGGCGTATGGGATGCCTGTCCGCAAGGGTCATAATGCGTTTTACCATGTCCGTTGACTTCGCTTTTTCCATATCAGAAGGGGTTTGCAAAGAAAATATGGAACACGAACTGATCCAAAAGCACCAGTACGCCCAATACCGCCACATACACGGCGAAGCCCATAAGCTTTTTCTTTTTGATTACCCTGAGCATCAAGCGTATGGCGAAATAACCGGAAATCGCCGCGGCGAGCACGCCCACGATTACCGGCAGCCAATCAATTTGGCCGACGCCTTCGGTTATAACGTCCTTCATCTCCAACACTACGGAACCAAGTATTGCCGGGATGGAAAGCAGAAACGAGAAATCCGCCGCTTCCTTGCGCGACAGGCCGAAAAAGCATGAGCCCGCTATGGTTGAGCCGGAACGCGATACGCCGGGGAATATTGCCACGCCCTGCATCAACCCGATACCGAGAGCGCCCGGTATTTTCAGCTCGCGGGCGCTTTTTTTGCCAACGGGTACGCGCTCCGTGATTAAGAGAATAACGGCCGTAAGCAGGAACCCGAACCCAAGCAGCCCCCCGCCGTATGAGGCTTCAAACACGTCTTTAAACAGAAAGGCGATGGCGGTGGTAACAAACGTTGCCAGCAGCAGCATCCCCACCTTTTTTTGTATGGGATGGCGGACCATCGCCCATATCTGCCTCCAGTATACAATGAAAACGGCGATTAACGTGCCAAAATGGAGCATAGTCGTAAAGAACAGGGCCCCTTCCTCTATACCGAATACATTTTGCAGTAACACAAGATGCCCGGAGCTCGAAACGGGCAGGAACTCACATAATCCCTGGACGACGCCTAAAAGTAACGCTAACCAAACTGTCAATAAAAACACCCCTTCTTCACGAAAATATGTCGCTTGGCTTCATATTTTCCATTGTATGCTCCATATGATGGATACACAAGTGAAATCTTTATTAACGGCGCTCCGCGGTATTGACTTTGAATAGTCCGGGCCCTATACTTACATGACGTTGAAACCGTTGTTAAGAGCGATATTTCCAGCTTTTAGCGGCAAATTAATTTATACGGGAAATCCCGTTGGAGGTTTTATGCCGGATACCGGTATACAAAAAAAGAGCAAATTCAAAGACCATGCCTTGACGGCGTTTTTAATCGTTGTGGTATGCTTTATACAGGGGCTTGCGATTAACGGGTTGTATGTGCCGCACGGTTTTTTATCGGGCGGTATCACCGGCTTGTCGCTCTTGCTTGATTATACGCTTGAAGTGCCGACTTGGATAACCATTATCGTGCTTAACATCCCTGTTTTTCTCGTGGCATGGAAGCGGCTAAAAGGAGAGTTCATTATATTTAGCCTTTTTTCCACGCTGGTATTTGCGGCGGCTATCGAGCTTACAAGGGGCTTTACGCTCCCGGTGGAGAACCCGCTGCTGGCCGCCATGGCCGGCGCGGCCATAATTGGGGTTTCAGGCGCGCCGGTAGTCAAGCGCAACGCCAGTTTAGGCGGAACGGACGTTATCGCCGTTATGCTCAGCCGCCGCTACTCCATTCCAATGGGTACTTTCAACATTATGTTTAACGTGATTATCATGAGCGTGCTTGGGGTAGTATCGGGCATTGAGCTGGCGCTTTCATCCATGTTCGCCATGTTTGTGGCCAACGTTGCGTTTAACTTTACCGTGCAGGGTCTAAACCGCTCGGTCACGGTATTTATCATATCGGACAGATGGGACGAGATTGCGCCTCTGCTGCTTAAGGATCTGCATCGCGGCGTAACTTATATACCTGCGGAGGGCGCGTATACGGGCCAGCCGCGCAAGCTTGTGTACAGCATAGTTAAGACGTCGGAGCTCGCGCTCATCAAGCGAATTGTTAAGGAGCACGACCCCAAGGCGCTGTTTTCCATTATCGAGGCCAAAGAGGTTGTTGGGCGCGGCTTCGGCTCGCTGAACTAGCGTTTCAGCGATTCAGCCGCGGCGGTTCAGGCGGCTTTGGGGCATAAAGGTATACAAGCGCGGCTGAGCGCGTTAAAGCAAAAGGTAATGCCGCGCGTGATCATACAAAATCATACTTATGGATAAATACAGGAGGTTCAGATGAACAAACAGGTCGAGTGTTGGTTGAACGAGCATAGACAGGAGCTGGTGGAAACGCTTAGGGAGAGCCTGCGCATCCCAAGCGTTGAAGGCGCGCCGGAGGCGGGCGCCCCGCTGGGCAGGCACGTACGCAAGGCGCTTGACCATGCGCTCGGCGTCGCCCGCAGCATGGGTTTTGAGGTGAAGGACCTGGACGGCTACGCGGGGTGCGTCGATTATGGCGACGGCTCGCAGATGCTGGGCGTTATGTGCCATTTGGACGTGGTACCCGAGGGAGTGGGCTGGAGCCACCCGCCGTATGGCGCGGTTGTTGAGGACGGCGTTATCTATGGGCGCGGCGCTCTTGACGACAAGGGGCCGGCGTTTGCATCGCTTTACGCGTTAGCGGCTGTTAAGGAAGCGAACATCCCTTTAAAACGTCGCGTGCGGATCATCTTGGGCTGCAATGAGGAATCGGGCTGGAAATGCATTGACCGATATAAACAGACGGAGCCGGAACCCGATTTGGCCTTCTCGCCGGATGCGGAGTATCCGGTTGTTCACTCGGAAAAAGGTATTTGCCAAGCAAGCTTTAAACGCGCTTACACCTCCAGCATTTTAGTTGAAGCGGGCACAGCGGCCAACGTCGTCCCCGGCTCTGCAACGGCTTTGGTACCGTTGCCCGTTGAAACCGTGCGGTTTGCCGCCGAGAGATTCACGCGTGAATCGGGCTTCCCATGCGAAGTTAAGGGTGCGCAAGGCGGCGCCAAGATCACGATTACAGGGTTGGCGGCGCACGCCTCCATGCCCGAATCCGGCAGGAATGCGCTTCAGGCCATGCTTTGGCTGCTTAGCGGCCTGGATCTGCCTGCTGAAGACCGAAACTTAGCGGGCTTGCTGCATAATGCGTTGAAGATGGATATGCATGGAACGTCGCTTAGCATAGACAGGGAGGATGAATCCGGCAGGTTAACCCTTAACCCGGCTATAATTAAGTGGAACGAATCGGGTATTGAGGAGCTTGCTTTTGATATCCGTTTCCCCATTTCGATGGATCCCGCCGACTTGCTCGCTGCGCTCAAGCGTGGCCTGCCGTTTTTGGAACTGAGCTGTCATGAGGTGAAGGAGGGGCACTTTATTCCCGCCAAGAGCGACTTGGTAGCCAAGCTTTTGGATGTTTACGCAATTAGGACCGGCCAACGCCTCAAGCCGCTGGCTATCGGCGGGGGAACCTATGCGCGAGCCTTTAAAAACGCCGTAGCGTTCGGTTGCGAAATACCCGGCAAAGAAAGCCCCGTGCATATGCCGAACGAGTGCATTAGCGTTGAGGATTTGATGTTTAACGCGCATATAATAGCGGATGCGATATTGGCTCTGGCCGCTGAATAATCACGAAAGGGCGCGTGGAACGTTCATATCGTTTCACGCGCTTTTTTTAGCTTGTAAGCCCAAAGCACGCCAGGGAGGCGGGTGTTTCTGTATAAGCATGCGTCCGGCATAAACGGTTTCTCAACTCACTAGAAGGAAAAGACCAACATATTTTATGCATTACGCATTATTGCACAGGGAGAACAAACGAGATTGAATTTAGGCATGATCGTCATGTGAAATTTTGAGTGGTAACACGCGCTAGCCCTTCATTGGATGTATTCGCAAGCCAAATCCTCCGTTTTATGTAAGGCCGGGAGGAAAACGCGCAGAGGGCGAATCTTTTTATGTGTTTTAGATTTTTTAATATGCAACGTTCTGGAAAACCTATTATTATTCTCTTGTAAGGCGCCTGCGGGGCGTTTATAATCAAATCATCTTTTTTCAGGAGGTCGCCATGTTTTTAATAGGCTGTCATCTTTCCGTCTCCAAGGGGTATTACGCAATGGGTAAGGACGCCGTATCGGTCGGGGCAAATACGTTTCAGTTCTTTTCGCGCAATCCCAGGGGAGGTAAAGCGCGCGCCGCGGACCCCGACGACGCATCCGGCCTCCGCTCTTTAATGAGCGAAAAAGGCATGGGGCCGGTTATCGCGCATGCGCCTTATACGCTCAACCCGTGCGCGGCGGACGAACGCGTGCGCGAGTTCGCGAGGGAGGCTATGGCGGAGGATCTTGACAGGCTTGAGCGTTATCTGCCCGGCAACCTGTATAATTTCCATCCGGGAAGCCATGTGGGCCAGGGCGTCGAACGCGGTATCCAGATCATAGCCGAAACGGTGAACAGCGTGCTGAAGCCCGGCCTTTCGACCGTTGTCCTGTTGGAAACCATGGCGGGGAAGGGCTCGGAAGTAGGCGGCAGGTTTGAGGAGATTCGCGATGTTTGGGATAGGATAACGCTGCGGGAAAGCGTCGGCGTATGCCTTGACGTGTGCCACGTGTACGACGCCGGTTACGATATTGTGCAGGATTTGGACGGCGTACTAACGTCGTTTGACCGTATAATCGGGCTTGATAAGCTCAGGGCAGTTCATCTTAACGACAGTAAAAATCCGTTTGCCAGCCATAAGGACAGGCATGAAGCCATAGGGGAGGGAACCATAGGCCTTGAGGCTGTTTCGCGTATTATAAACCATCCGGCGTTCAGGGGGCTGCCCTTCGTTTTAGAAACGCCGAACGAGCTTGCCGGGCATGGAGAGGAGATTGCGCTTTTGCGTTCACTTTACCATGAATAATCAAGAGATTTACAATCGGCTTGTGATTCTTGCGGAGCCGGGATACCGGGATTTCAGCTCCGCTTTGATTCCGGGCGCGCAAATGCTTGGGGTCCGCCTGCCCGCACTGAGAAAGCTGGCCCGAGAGATAGCGAAGGAAGACGCGCTCAGCTATCTTAATTTAAGCCCGGGTTCCTGCTTTGAGGAAACGATGCTGTACGGCATGGTCATTGGCTATGCCCGTATGGGCGTTGAGGAACGGTTGGCATACATAAGCGGGTTTATACCGCTTATTGACAACTGGTCCGTCTGCGACAGCTTTTGCACCACGCTTAAATTCGCGCGCGAAGCGCGTGAAAGGGTATGGAGCTTCCTGCGGCCGTATATGGAGGGCGGCAGGGAGTTTGAAACCCGTTTTGCTATTGTAATGGCGATTAATCACTTTGTTACGGAGGACTACGCGCCGCGGTTTTTCGAAGCGATGGATAAAATCCCGCTCAACGGCTATTATGCGCGCATGGCCGCCGCCTGGGCGTTGAGCGCGCATCATGTAAAGCTTCCTGAGTTGACGGAAGAATATCTGCGCCAATGCAGGGTGGATGCTGAGGTTTGGCGGCTGACGCTGAAAAAGCTCCGGGAATCACGCTGTATTTCAAAGGATAAAGCGGCTTTTATTTCAAATTTTAGAGCCGCAAACTAAAAGCCGCGTTACTGAACGCATAGCGTATCAAAACACGGGTCAACCGGCACGGGCGTGAGCGGAAGCGATTACATTCCATATGCGATTTATTTATAATTGGACAGATTTACGCCCGCTAAACAAGTGGAATTCAGCCCAGTATACTTTACCGGGGTGATATTAAACGAAAGTTGAGAAAGGCCATTATGGAAGCTGAAATCAGGCTAGTTCAGCGCCTTAAGTCTGAGTTGGATAAGGTCCGTTTCGACGCGGTTTGGCCCGATTTTAAGCGGGAACCGTACGCCCTTTACAATAAGAACGGCGTTTGGCTGGAGGATGGGCGTATTGATTGGGACGAAAGGTTTATGGGCAATACGAGCATCCGTTTTAACGATGGATTTTTGGCGATATGGCGCGTGGACAGCCCGGCGGATCAGGATGCGGAGGAACTGGCGGCAGGCCTGGCGCACGAGATGTTTCACGCGTACCAGATGAGTAACGGCTGGGCAAGCTTTCCTAATGATTTGGAAGCGCTCGATTACCCTTATGAGGCTGTGAACCTTCAGATGAAGAGCCTTGAGAACCAATACCTGGTTAAAGGCTTGGAAGAACAGGATGAGATGAAGAAACGTTGTTGCTTACAGAGGTTTATCGGCTTGAGGAAAAAACGCGAGGCGCTGATCAACAGCGCAATCAAGAATGAATATCTTGCTGAAACCGTCGAGGGTTCCGCGGAGTATGCGGGTTTAATGGCGCTCAGGCAAATAAATAATAAAAAGCATCTTAACAAGCTTGAACAGTATAAATCCAAATTGAAGAATCCGGGCAGTCTGTTGTTTGACGCGCGAAGGATGTCATATTATGCGGGTGCGCTTTTGATTATGCTTGCGCTGGAATTAGGATATAGGGGCATATATGCTTCTGGAGCGGGGAGTGAAACGGTATTTGAGCGGATCGCCGATTCCATCGAAGGGACAGAGCCAGATGATATTGAGCCGGAGGACTGGCTGAAAGCGGCGGTGAGGGATCATGAAAAGTGGCTGGAAGGGCGGTTCAACGATTTCTTTAAGCTGCCCAGGGAACGAATCTGCGGGCGTTTCGAGATATGCGGTTATGATCCTATGAATATGGTTAAACGCGGCGACAGGATAATCTGCGATCACTTCATTATGCTTTGCGGCATACCCAATGGCGATAAACAGCTTTTGCACGGGCCTGTTGTAGTCGAACTGGAAAAGGGAGCGGCAAGCAGGGTGGTTTCGTATTATATTTAAAATTAAATGGATGCGAGCGCTGTTTCGGGTTAATTTTGAATTTGAGTAGTCTATTAAAAATTATGGATGGAGGGTTGTTATGAAAGCGTTGGAAACGGGGCGTTTAATACTTCGCGCGTGGTCGCTCGACGATCTGAACGATTTTTTTGAGATGGCGAGCGGCCCTAACGTCGGCCCAAACGCCGGCTGGAAACCGCATGAGAACAAGGCGGATTCACTGGCGACGCTTAACCGGTTTATAGATAAAGACGAAACATGGGCGGTTGTTGAAAAAACTTCCGGCAAGGCCGTCGGGGCGGTTGGGCTGCATAAGGATGATAAAAGAGATTTCGATGGCGCGAGGATGCTTGGCTTTATGCTCAACCAGTCCTATTGGGGCCGAGGCTATATGACAGAGGCCGCGGAACGTGCGCTCGAATTCGCTTTTTTCGATATGGGCCTGGCTATTGTTTCAGCATGCTATTTCCCCGGGAACCACCGTTCCAGACGGGTTATAGAGAAACTGGGCCTTCGGCATGAGGGGGTGCTTCGTATGTGCGGCGTGCTATACAATGGTATGGTGTGCGATGAAATTTGCTGTTCGATAACCAGAGAGGAATACGCAAAGCGCAGGAGCTCCGCGTACTCGGTATGATGATATCTTTTCAAGACTTTACTCTATGCTTACCACTATCGCGGACTAACATCCGCCAAGGCGAAAGCTATAAACATGAGTTAAGAAGCTAGCGCTAACAAAAAAAGCTCTCTTTGGGCTGCTTAACGGCCCATATCGTTGTCGCCTTCCGTTCTAATGCCGTCAATAACATTGCCCTTTTAATATAAAACAACTCTTATACGCTATCCGTAGCTTAATATTCCCCAGTCCTTAATTGCGCGCCTTCCTTCTTTTAGCGTACGGCTTGGGATAAAGGAACGCACATACAACAAAAACACCTATGCTCCGCGTTTGATTTAATAATTCAAAGCATAATTCGTCAGGAAAGCATTATATTTTTTAGCATCTAAGCATGGTATGTTATATGCGTTATTTCGTGCCGAAAAGCCGATCGCCCGCATCTCCAAGCCCAGGAACGATATAACCGTGTTCGTTGAGGCGTTCGTCCACGGCGGCTACGAAAATATCCACGTCATCGCAGGCGGATTGCACGGCTTTAACGCCTTCAGGGGCCGCGATCAGGCAAACAAGCTTGATACTCCTGCACCCCGCGGCTTTGATGATGCGGACTGCCTCAACAGCCGAACCGCCTGTGGCCAGCATGGGATCGACAATTATTATATCCCTGTCGCTCACGTCGGCGGGCAGTTTGCAGTAATAATCTACAGGGCTGAGGGTTTCCGGGTCGCGATATAGTCCCACATGCCCGATCCGGGCGGCGGGTATAAGGCTCATCATGCCGTCAACCATTCCAAGTCCGGCGCGGAGTATCGGGACAATGCCTAGCTTTTTTCCAGAAAGCACTTTTGTATGCGCCAGCGCAACCGGCGTTTCCACCGTCGCTTCCTCAAGCGTAAGATCCCTGGTGGCCTCATAAGCTAAAAGGGTCGCCAGCTCGCAAACCAGCTCGCGAAACTCCTTGGAGCCGGTATTCTTATCGCGCAAAAACGTTAGTTTATGCTGAACGAGCGGATGCTCAATAACGATTAGCCTGGACATGACAGGGCTGCTCCTTTCCAATCCGGGTTTGATTCGCACGGCGTTTCAGGCATATATAATAAACGCCTGTATACGCGATCTCAGATTTAAGCTCGGCTTTTTAAAGAAGCCTCATATTGAAGCTTAAAGCCCGAGTTTAAAAGGCTGAGAATCAGCGCGCATTTCATAGCCGGTTATTTTATCAATACGGACCGTATGTCGCGCGGCGTTGGAATATTCCGTGGCCAACCAAGCTTCGGTAATAGCTTTGGCGGTTTCTATTCCAATAATCCGCGCGCCCATAGCCAGGGCGTTTGCGTTGTTATGCTCGCGGGTTAAGCGCGCGGAAACCGCATCTGAACAGAGTGCGCACCTTACGCCCTTTACTTTATTAGCACAAATGCTCATTCCAATGCCTGTGCCGCATATGAGCACCGCGCGGTCATATTCTCCGCGCGCGAGCGCCTCGCAAACCGGGAAGGCGTAATCCGGGTAATCTACCGGCTCGCCGCAGCCGCAGCCAAGATCTATCGCCGTATGCCCCAGCTTATCGATGAGCTTAACAATTTCATCCTTATAAGAAAATCCGCCGTGATCCGCAACAACAGCAATCCGCATATTAAAAACGCGCTCCTTATTTAAAATGTCGCATTATTAAAGCCTGACGGCTTAAATATGTTCAAAGTTATCGGCGCCTTGGCCCAAATTTGTATCGGGAGCCTAGGTTTCATACATAATATGTTAAGCCCGCATGCGTTCATATACTGCTGCGCGGATACACTCACAGGATATAAACAAACCGCTAAACGGTTTTTTCAAGTTTGTCCAGCAGCTTGGCGATATAAAGCCTTATTTCCTCAGCCGCCTCGCGATAAACGTCAAACGGCTGCCGGTATGGATCTTCAATGTCATATTCGCTGTCGCCGGGATAGCCCTCTACATTCGAAACATAGCCCTTGAGCGTATGAGCTTTTTCGGCGGCCGCCGGACATATGGCCTCCAGCTCGTCGAGGTGCTGGGATTCCATTGTAAGGATCAGGTACGCCTCCCGCGCCATATCCTCCGTAATCTGGCGGGAACGATGGCGGGCGGGATGGACGCCGATGCTTTCCAGCGCATTTTGCGCCATTTCCGTCATATCCGCGCCGTCGAAAGCCAGCGTCCCTGCCGATTCGGAGCGGAATTGGGTTTTCAGCCGTGGGTGATCGTCAATCAATTCATCGAAAATGGCCTCGGCCATCGGGCTTCGGCAGCTGTTTCCGGTGCATACGAACAGTACGGTATTCAAAACGAACCTCCTTTAAATAGTATGGAAACCGGACGCGCGCAGCAATCGGTTCATATATGCCAGCCCCATCGCGTCCTCCGGCAGGGCCTCCGTAAGGATAATATCCGCGCCGGCAGAGTGATCCCTTAAAGCGCCGAACAAGTTGGCGCATAAAGTTTCAGGCGCGTTTCTGTCGCCTATTATAACATAGTTTCTGTCCCTATAAAAAGAGTGAGTTTGTATGGTTGCAAAAATAACAGGGCGGATATTAGACGTGATCGCCTCGTCGTATGCGCGGCATATTTTCGCGGCGGCCTGCCGCGGGCCGCCTTGAGCGATGATTACCTCGGCTTCAGGCGCATAATGGCGGTACTTCATGCCGGGCGACGCGGCGGCCTCCCGCTCGCCAAGGGGCTGTAAAACCGCTTTTGCGATATCAACCGGGCCTATAACGGCTTCAAGCATTTCCCGCGTGACTCCGCCGGGCCGCAGTATGGCTGGCTGCCCGACCAGCGAGAGGACGGTGGATTCCACTCCCACAGCGCAGGGGCCGCCGTCGAGTATTAAGTCGATGCGGCCGTCCATATCCTCTAAAACATGCGCGGCGCAGGTGGGGCTCGGCCTGCCGGACAGGTTGGCGCTGGGCGCGGCTATGGGCCTTTGAGCCGCGCGAATAAGCGCTAGGGCGGTTTTATTCGCCGGCATACGGACGCCTACGGTATCAAGGTCAGCGGTGACCTCCTGCGGCACACAATCATTCTTGATGAAAACGAGCGTTAAAGGCCCGGGCCAAAACGCATCCATAAGCTGGTGCGCCTCAGGCGGCACGCGCGACCATAGCCGCTTAACGTCGCTTTTTTTTGCGATATGCAGTATTAAAGGGTTATCCATTGGCCGGCCCTTGGCTTCAAATATGCGCGCTACAGCCTGCCCGTCCAACCCATTAGCGCCAAGCCCGTATACGGTTTCCGTTGGAAACGCCACGAGCCCCCCGCTTTCAATTATGCGGGCGGCGGAGCGTACGCCGTTTTCCTTCTGCGTTATGGCGCTCAGCACCTGGGTCTTCATCTGCAGACTAAGCCTCCTTAGAAGTAAGGTGAGCCATTCTCTCAGCCAGTACCAGGGCCTGTATCATTTCGTCCATATCGCCGTCGAGAAAGCTTTCAAGCCGGTAGAGCGTCATGTTTATTCGGTGATCGGTAACCCTGCCCTGCGGGAAATTATAGGTGCGTATCCGTTCGCTCCTGTCCCCGGAACCGACCTGATTCCTGCGTGCGGAAGCCTCCTGCTGTTCCTGGCGCTGCTGGTACAGCTCGTACAGGCGGGATTTGAGCACACGCATGGCCCGTTCTTTATTCTTGAGCTGGCTCCGTTCATCCTGGCATTGCACCACAAGCCCGGTGGGCAGATGCGTGATGCGGATTGCGCTTTCGGTTTTGTTCACGTGCTGGCCGCCCGCGCCGCCGCTGCGGTACGTATCGATTTGAAGATCACTCGCGTTGATTTCAACCTCCACATCGTCGACCTCGGGCAGAACGGCGACTGTGGCGGCGCTGGTATGGATACGGCCCTGAGACTCGGTTTCCGGCACGCGCTGAACGCGGTGAACGCCGCTTTCATATTTCATCTGGCTGTATACGCCGCGCCCGGACAGGCTTACGATAACCTCTTTAACTCCGCCAATCTCGGTCAGGTTGGCGGATAACAGTTCAGTGCGGCAGCCGTGGCGTTCAGCGTAGCGCTGGTACATGCGCAGAAGATCCGCGCCGAATAACGCCGCCTCGTCGCCGCCGGTTCCGGCCCTGATTTCGATAATAACGTTTTTATCGTCGTTGGGATCTTTGGGCAGAAGCGATAGTTTAAGCTCCTCCTCCAGCTTGGCCGTTTTTGCTTCAAGCTCGCCGAGCTCGGCATGTACAAGCTGGCGCATCTCCTCATCCGGTTCGCCGTGAAGCATTGATTCGCAATCCTTCAATGCCGAACAAGCCGCAAGGTACTCATCGTATACAGATACGATTTCGCCAAGCTGCGCGTGCTCTTTAGCCGCCTTCCGCCACGCAGCCTGATCCTGTATGGATTCAGGAAGGCTGAGCCATTCTCCCAGCTCGTTGTACCGGTTTTTTATCCCTTTTAATTTATCCAGCATCGTTCCGTCTCCTCCATATTAAGCGCAATATATACGAACTGCCTGTTATATCCTTCATTAATGCCGATTAAGGTTTTTCGCAAAACGGCCCACACGCGCGCGAACGGAAAGCCTTAACGCTGAGTCCTATCAGCAGCGGGGGCTGGTTTTTATGAACGCAAGCTTAGCCATATCATATTCGGCAAAGCCAAATTTAAGTATCACGCGCTGCTTCAGCGTGCCGGAAAATTGGCTGCGCCGCGTTTTACGAGTTAACCCGGGGGCGTTTGCACCTTTGGCGCTCTGAGCGCTCCGCGCAGAAAAACGCTTGCTGCGTAAGACATTTCTAACCCTGACGCATAGTCGTCAGATTCGGTTGAAAGCCTACAGGGGCGCGGCTCCCAAACCCCTGGGTTTTTTGACAGCCTGGCGCGCGCGTTTATACGCGGCCATTGTATTATAACATCATCCGCCGGATTCATCCAGCACCCGGGCGCTTTGCCTGCCCAAAACGCCGATAACCAGCTCTCTTGCCTTCGCCGCTTCAAGTAGCGTATCCCGGTTAAGCGCGCCGGCGTAGCCTGACATATCCTGATAACATGGCAGGGCCTGATGTACCGTCGCGCCCCCGGCCTTTTGCTTGAAACAATATAGCGGAAGGTAGCCGACGTCTGTAACCACGGGCCTTCCGCGCTCGGAGCGCGAGATTGTAAGCTGAACGTACAGCCCGCAGTTTAGGGCGAAGCCGTTCATATTGGAGATAAAATTGCCAAGCGAATATACGACCGGCACGTTTAGCCGTGTTCCTCCCCTTTCAGCCTCAATCCATTGAATCGGTTGAACCACATGAGGGTGCGATCCGATAATGGCGTCCGCGCCCGCTGCAGCGAGCGCGGCTGCCAGGCTTAACTGGCTGCCGTCGGGCGAATGGCTTTTTTCCGTTCCCCAGTGCGCGAATACCACGATAAATTCGGCGCCCGCCTTACGGTACATGTTTATCTCTTCTTGTATAACCTCAAAATCATTGAGCCTGCCTACGGCATACCCGCGCTCCTCGCGCGAAAGTTCAAAATCACGCTTATTAAGGCTTGAAGTGTATGCGAGAAAGCCGATTCTCATGCCGTTAACGTCAATGATGCGCGGCTGCGCCCGATCCTGTTCGGACAGATAGGTTCCTGTCTGCAATACGCCCGCTTCCCGCAGCACGCCGACCGTCCGGTACAGCCCGGCCGAACCTCTGTCCAGGCTGTGGTTGTTGGCCGTGCACAACACGTCCATTCCGGCGCCGAATAGGTTAGCCGCAAGCTCGTCCGGTCCGTTGAAGGTCTGAAACGGCCTTTCCGGCAGCGGGTTATCCTCGCTCGGCTCGGGCGCCTCAGGCCTTGGCTGCGTATAACCGGCCTGCTTGCCCGCAAGCGGAAGCTCCAGATTTGCGCACATGATATCCACCGACTTAAACAGTCCCTGAACATGGCTGAAGCTGCGTGAAAAATCGTAGCCCTCGCCGGTTTTTGCGTTGGCTATCTGCGTCGTCATCAGCATAATATCCCCAACAGCGCCTATGGTAACCGTTTCGACAGACGGGGAAGGGGCCGGGGAAGGCGTAGTAACCGAAACATAAGTGGCGGCGGGCTCGAGATCCTTATACTGCGGCATGAAGGGAGTCGCGTCAGCGGCCTCGCCGGGGGGAAGCGGGGGGAACCTGCAAGCGCACAAAAAAAGACGCGATTAAGACGAACGAGATTAACGCCGCGCGTTTGATTGCCATAATAACCTCCCTGAGGCAAATTAAATATACTGCGCTAAAGCGGGCATGCTCAAGCGCTTTTGTCAGCCGGCTTCCAGCACGCGCTCAATACCGCACAAATCCCTGTATATATGGCAGCCCGGAAATAAATCCATCAGCGCGGCCGATTGATTTATGCCAAACTCAAGCATCAGCATACCGCCGGGGTTCAGGTGGCCGGCATAGGATTGCGCTATTCGCCTGTAAAAATCCAGGCCGTCTTCCCCGCCGCAAAGCGCCGACGCCGGCTCCCGCCGCACCTCCGGCTGAAGCGTGGGGATATCCGCCGACGGGATATACGGCGGGTTGGCAACGATAAGATCAAACCGGTCATTCTTTATTGGGCCGAACAGATCCCCGAGCCGCAATATCGCTTCCACCCTATTTAATTGAGCGTTTTGCCCAGCGGTTTGTACGCATATCGCGCTAACGTCCGATAGCGTAACGCGTACGCCGGTATAACGCGCAAGGGCTACGCCAATGCAGCCTGAGCCGCAGCACATATCCAAAACGGTACGCATTTTTCGCTCCCTAATATGGGAAATTGCGCGCTCCGCCAGCGTTTCAGTATCCTGCCGGGGAATCAGAACCCCCTCGCGCACATAAAACGGGAGGCCCATGAATTCCCACTGGCCCAGTATGTACTGAAGCGGCTTACCCGACAGCCTATCATTGACGAACAATGTAAGGCGATCCTGATATTTCCCGGGGAATAGTTCCAAAGTATGCGCTAAAAGCCAGGAAACGTCAACGTTTAGCGTATGGCATAAGATCTGGCGCGCTTCAAACGCGGCGCTCGTTGCCGCTACGGGTTTAAGCATGCGGGTAACGGTATTAAGCGCCTCGCCGATGGTCATGCGTATCATGCCGGTAAAGATTGCGCGGCAGCCTCCTGCTCGCGGGCATTACCATCATCAGGGGCTTGAGCGCCAGGTTCAATGGTTTGCGCCTGATCTCCAGCCGGGCCAGGGCCGTCCATAGCCAGCCGAAAGGATGTGATAGCCACCTCGATCATATCTAAAGTAGGCTCTTTTGTCGTCAGGTATTGCAGCCCCATGCCGGGCGCGCGCACGATGCGGCACAGGATATTATCGCTTTTGGCCGCAAGCTTAAGAACCTCATAGGACAGCCCGGCAACCAGCGGCAAAAACAGGATGCGCGTGCCGAATAAGATGAGCTTATTCTCGCTCCATCCTATCGCCGCAAAAAACAGTATGGATACAGCCATAACCAGGAACAGGTAATTGGTGCCGCATCGCGGGTGCAGCCTGGAATGCTTAACGGCGTTTTCGGGCGTGAGCTCCTCATCGGCTTCGTAACAGGCGATGGTTTTATGCTCCGCGCCGTGGTACATAAAAACCCTGCTCACATCCTTGGCCTGCGAACAGACTATAATATAGCCGACAAATATCAAAAGCCGGAAACCACCCGCCGCCAAACTCCTCCAAATGGGCGCGGCGGCCGTGCCGGAAAAAATCAGGTCGCTTAAAAAAGTGGGCAGAAGTATAAATAAGCCCACGCTGAGCAATATCGCTATGAATACGGCAAACCCCATAATTACTTTTTCCGCCGATTTGCCGAATTTCCTCTCTAGCCATTTTTCAAATTTTGACGGTTCCTCTTCGATTTCCTCTCCAAACAGCTCCGCCGAACGGGTAAGCGTTTTCATTCCGGTAGATAGGGATTCAACGAAAGAAACCACGCCCCTTACGATTGGGAGGCCCCAAAACGTACCCTTCTGCGCCTTGGATTTACTTAGCTTATAATCGGTTACAATTTCACCGTTTGAACGCCGGACCGCCATGGCAATGGCGTCAGGCGACTTCATCATAACGCCTTCCAAAACAGCCTGGCCGCCAACGCTGCATTTCTTCATCGGTTTCACTCCTTCTGCGGGTTATAGCCCGCCTATGCTATTATAACAAATAAAACCGTCGTTAGGGAAAAAAGCTTGAAAAAAGATGTGATATGTTTAGGCAAAAGACTTAGTAAATTCGGTAAATGATTACAAGGATTTGCATTGAAGAAGAGCGCTATAAGGATAGTGCCGTTGACGGTTAAGGCTTGCCGCAATTTGTCGCTCATGCGCCGCCGTCATGCTTATCCTTTTAAGAACGGCGGCTTTAAAAAGCTCCCATGAGGTGTTATAGGCTGCGAATATTTCATGTATTTGTGGACGCAGGTATGAATTATTCATTTCTGTCCATAATATTTTTGAGGTGATGACCATGGAAAAGATGGATGGATGGAAACAGAAGTTTCATGATCAGAAGCTGCGATTCGCAGCGTTTTTAAAAGAGAAAGGCTTGTACCTGGTGTTGTTTACCTGCCTGGCGCTTGTCGGCGTTGCCGCTGCGTTTGCGTTTGTGGGCGGCGAGTCCGCTAACCCGGAACCCACTCCCGAGCAGCCCGCGTCAAACTCGGGAGACGAGACGATAGGTTCCGCTAATAGGCCCTCGCCCGTACCGTCCCCCAGCCCGACCCCTTCGGCCAGCCCGATCCCCGATTTTACGCCCGCGCCGAAACCCGATACTACGCCTAAGCAAACAACCCAAAAGGCTCCGGCGCCCGTTGACGGCGAGATTATATGGGCGTTTGCTATTGATGAGCTGACTTACTCGCGAACGCTGAATCAATGGATGACGCACCCCGGGATCGATATTGCCGCCAAGCAGGATACTCAAGTGCGCGCCGTACTTGGCGGTAAAGTGAAAAGCGTAACGCTCGACGGGGCGCTGGGCGTGATGATTACGATTGAGCATACAAACGGGCAAACGAGCGTTTATGCCAATTTGAAGAAAGATCCGCCTGTAAAAGAAGGGCAGAAGGTGAACGCGCGCGACGTAATCGGCTTTATCGGCGATACGGCTGTAAGCGAATGCGGTGACAAGAGCCACCTGCATTTTGAGTTCCATGTGAATGGCAAGCCGAAAAACCCGGTGAATTACGTTTTAATCCCTAAGGTTTCAACAGAAGGATAATTTTAGCTCTAATTGTTACGTTATTAAAATGCGGCGAATGCGCCGCATTTTATTTGTTTGTCCAAATAGTAAATAACTAACACGCCCTTCGAGATTCAACGGTTCCGCAGAAAACTCAAAAGCACGCGCTTCTCTATGCCTCGCCCTATCCGCCAAAAATCTACGCATATCCCTTATCCCTTAAGCAGACGCTTTTACCTCATTCAGTATCAAAGCTTTTACAAAAGGCTTACTTTCGTCGCTGAGCAAAAACATAAACGCGTTAACGCGGCATTTTTGATGGCGCTCACCCTTCAAGATAAAGTCATAACCCATAGAGCATTTCGGGTTGCAAGCAGCCGGATTCAACATGCGCCTGCAGTCGGGCGCTTTCTGGATAGCCCGAACCATTTCGTCAGGGAAAGTATCCAACACATCCATGTATTGAGCAATATGGTTTGCGTAGATACGGGCTACCAGCCCATTTTTGCGAAACACATAGTTTGCTACTGTTTTTTTATTTAAAGTGTAAGATACTACATAGCCGCTCTTAGCGGACTTCACCTCTATTTTGCAGCCGAGTTTCGTCAATTCATCATGCAGTTCACTCACAAACCTCTGGTCTTTCACATTGACGGAAGCTATAAAGTCTTCATACGTATATTTCTCGCTCATACTAAGCCCTCCTGTACATTCAATCTTGTTTATCATACTGCCTTCTCACGCTCTTGACAAGTACCCTATGAATCATTTAAATGTAAACACTTCCTGTAACCTCATACTATTGGCACACAAAATTCACACATTCCTCGTTCAACTACGCTGTATGGATAACGTTCCAAAATGGGCCTGGAAGCATCCAGCCGCAAGTCGTTTTCCTTTAAGCGTTGACCAAACGAAGCCCAAAACGTTTCGACCTCTTTTGTAGTATGCGCAATGGTAAAAACCGCATACTTACCGCCGGGCAGCTCTCCTTTTTGTACAGCCCCATCAAGCGCGCAATCCTCAGGAGCCGCCAAGCATACGTCATATCGGCATTTTTCGGGAGGGGTATCCAAATTGTCTTGTGCAACTCCATAAATAACGCTGTTTCTTAATAAACCTTTTTTATCCGCCCATTGCTTTAGGGCGTTCATTAATTTGAAATTTTCAGGACCATATGCCCCGACTCTTCGCATAAATATAACTTGCTGGTCCGCTAGCTGCTCAATCTCAATGTTCATGATAATGTTTCTCCTTCGTGATGTAATTAAACCGCATTCTTCACCAATACGCGGCGTTTAATGAAAAGGTGCATTTGTATCGGTATGATAAACCGACCTTAAAATTTTTTATTAATCCATATAACTATAAAAATCCGATAACAATAATAACTGCAAATTCATATTATCTCTAAACACCGCGGAGCGAATTGCCATGCGTATAAGGTTGCGCCTTGTAGCCATAATACAGGCGAATACCGCCCCTGTAAAAACTCCTGTGTAGCACCAAAATACCATTATTAATGTTATGTTAGCTTCTACATCATTTCTCCTCCAATTCCCGATTTGCCCGTACGCCTTACTTAACCTAAGCATACTGCAACAACCATCATGGTTTCACCGTGGTTATGAAAAAGGCAGCATAGCACTCAAATACGACAGACCGTATTTGGCTTTGAGTTATATTGTTTTAATTTTGCTATACTAGCGCTTCCACAAACAAGTACTCATTCGGAACGCCCCGCTCGGGCTTAACCCGGACCCCGAGCATCCTTGTTCGCGAGCATCTCCTTGGTCTTCATCAGCCGGGTCAGGTTTCCGCGCTCATTCTCATCCAGCTTCATTTTTATCTGCCGGATAGTCTGCGTAAACTGCGGTATCATGACGTACTCCAAAGCGTTTACGCGCCGGCGCGTCTTTTCTATTTCATCCGCCAAACGGTTGCAGGTCTTTTCTACCTCAGCAAGCTCGAGAAGGAGGGGGAGAAGCTCAGAAAAAATGCGCACCGCCTCGTCTAGATCCGCGCTGGTCGTCATGAACCCATAGGGGTATTGCGTATTGTCAAGAGCGTTAAGCCGAAGCTCCGGTACGGGTATGGAAAGAATATGCCGCACGCCCACCTCAACTTTGGCCGAACGGGCCGGATAGCACAGCGCTTCTTCAATTTCCTCCGCGCTCATATAGGCCCGCGCGAGCACAAATCGGCCCATCGCCTCCGCCAGCCTGCTTTCAACCTCGACGCGCAGCTCGCGGTTACGGCGCACATACGCGATGAAACGGCGCGCCATTTCATCCCTTTTATCCTTCATCAGCTTATGCCCGCGTATGGCGACTTTCAGCCTTTTTTTAAGGTTGGACAGCTCCATGCGGGTAGGTTTTACCTGTATGGAAGACATCGGCTACGCCTCCTCCTGAACGGGAAGATACTTTTCAATATGCGCGTCCCGTATGCGTTTAAGCTCGGCCCTGGGCAGTATCGCGAGCAGCTCCCATCCGATAGTCAGCGTCTCTTCAATAGAACGGTTGGTATAATAGCCCTGGGATACATAGCGCGCTTCAAACGCATCCGCGAATTTAGCGTACTGCTTATCCGTATCCGACAGCGCCGCGTCCCCCAGAATAACCGCCAGCTCCTTAGCCTCCTTGCCGCGTGAGTATGCCGCGAAAAGCTGGTTCATGGTATCCGCGTGATCCTCCCTGGTTTTGCCCTTGCCTATACCCTTATCCTTAAGACGGGAGAGGGAGGGGAGCACGTTGATAGGAGGCGTAAAGCCCTTTCTGTACAGTTCGCGCGAGAGTATTAGCTGCCCTTCCGTAATATAGCCGGTAAGATCCGGTATAGGGTGGGTGATATCATCCTCCGGCATGGAGAGTATGGGGATCATGGTAATAGAGCCCGCGTTGTCTTTTATTCTGCCGGCGCGCTCATACATGGTCGCTAAATCCGTATAGAGGTACCCGGGATAACCGCGGCGCCCCGGAACCTCCTTGCGCGCTGCGGATACCTCGCGAAGGGCTTCAGCATAGTTGGTGATATCGGTAATGATAACCAAAACGTGCATGCCCAGCTCATATGCCAGGTATTCGGCGGCGGTTATGGCCATGCGCGGCGTTGCGATGCGCTCGATTGCGGGATCGTTGGCCAGGTTAACAAACGTAACAGTCCTGTCTATCGCGCCCGTCGCCCTGAAATCGTTTATAAAGAAGTCGGCCTCCTCAAACGTGATGCCCACAGCCGCGAAAACCACGGCAAAGCGTTCGTCGGTACCCAAAACGCGCGCCTGGCGCGCAATTTGCGCGGCAACCTGCGCGTGGGGCAGGCCGGAGCCTGAGAATACAGGGAGCTTCTGCCCGCGCACGAGCGTGTTGAGTCCGTCGATGGCCGAAATACCCGTCTGGATAAACTCGCTCGGGTAGTCCCTGGCGGCGGGATTCATCGGATTGCCGTTGATATCCAGCCGTTTTTCAGGTATGAGGGGAACTCCGCCGTCTATGGGCCTCCCCATGCCGTCAAAAACGCGGCCAAGCATATCCGGCGCCACGTCCAGCACGATGGAACGGCCGAGAAAGCGCGCTTTAGCGTCGGATATACGCAGGCCCTGCGAACCCTCGAACAGCTGGAGGAGGGCCCTGTCGCCGTCAACCTCCAGCACGCGGCCGTGGCGGATATCCCCGCTGCTCTGCTCAATCTCGGCAAGCTCGTCGTATTTTATGCCCTCGACGCCTTCGACCATCATGAGCGGGCCTACGACCTCCTCAATGGTGCGGTATTCCTTACGCATCCTTATTGCCTCCTTCGGTAAGTTCCTGCATGGAGCTTGTAAGCTCCGACATTATTTCACTAAAACGCGCCGGACATTGATCCTCCGGCACATATTTAAATCTTCCGATATCCTCTCTGACGGGCAGGGAAGTCAGCTTTTGTAGAGAAGCGTCCGATTCCAGCGCCCGCAGGCCCAGCTCATAATAAGCGAGGATGACGCTCAACAGCATAAATTGCTTCTGCGGCGAGGTATACGTATCCACCTCATGGAAGGCGTTTTGATGCAGATAGTCCTCGCGGATGGACCGCGCGGCCTCAAGCGTCAGCCTGTCTTTAAAGGAAAGCGCGTCGATGCCGACAAGGCGGACGATTTCGTCCAGCTCGCTCTCCTCCTGCAGCAGGCTCATCGCCTTTTGTACCATGCCCGTCCACTGCGCGTCCACATTTTCGTTAAACCAGCCTTCAAGCCTGTCTAGATACAGGGAGTAGCTCTGAAGCCAGTCTATCGCCGGGAAATGCCGCGCGTATGCCAGCTTGGACGATAATCCCCAGTAAACCTTTACGATGCGCAGCGTGGCCTGCGAAACCGGCTCGGATATATCGCCCCCCGGAGGTGAAACGGCGCCGATGGCCGTTACCGCCCCCGTACGCCCGTCCTGCCCAAGCGCGGATACCATGCCGGCGCGCTCGTAGAATTCTGCCAGACGGCTGGAGAGATAGGCGGGATAGCCTTCCTCGCCGGGCATCTCCTCAAGCCGCCCGGACATTTCACGAAGGGCTTCCGCCCATCGGGAGGTGGAATCCGCCATAATCGCGACCTTATATCCCATATCCCTAAAATATTCAGCGATGGTAATTCCCGTATAGATTGAGGCCTCGCGCGCCGCCACGGGCATATCCGACGTGTTGGCGATAAGCACGGTGCGCTTCATCAACGAGAGGCCCGTGCGCGGATCGTTAAGCTCTGGGAACTCCATGAGCACGTCCGTCATTTCGTTGCCGCGCTCGCCGCAGCCTACATATACGATGATATCCGCGTCCGCCCACTTCGCCAACTGGTGCTGCACAACCGTTTTCCCGCTGCCGAAAGGCCCGGGTACGGCGGCGACGCCCCCCTTCGCCACGGGGAACAGCGTATCAATGACCCGCTGTCCCGTTATCATGGGCTCGTTCGGCGCTAATTTAGCGCGGTAGGGCCGGCCGCGCCGCACGGGCCATTTCTGAAGCATGGGAAGCTCTACGATTCCCCTTTCCGTTTCTATGCGGGCGATGGGCGTTACGATGTTCGCCTGGCCGCTGAAAATCCACTTGAGCGTACCCGCTACCTTGGGGGGAACCATAATTTTATGCAGCACGGCCTCGGTTTCCTGAACGGAGCCCAATATATCGCCCGGCTCAAGCCTATCCCCGACATTTGCGGCGGGCTTGAAATCCCACAGCTTTTCATGATCCAGCGCGTCGACCGATACGCCGCGCGTAATACGATCCCCGCTTTGTTCGCGTATTTTGTTCAGTGGGCGCTGGATGCCGTCGTATATGGATTCGATAAGACCCGGCGCGAGCTCAACGGAAAGCGGCGCGCCCGTCGACTCAACCGGTTCACCGGGGCCTATGCCGCCCGTCTCCTCATATACCTGTATAGACGCCTTATCCCCGCGCAGCTCAATGACTTCGCCAATGAGCTTTTTATCGGATACGCGCACCACGTCGTACATCTCAACATCCGCCATGCCGCCCGCAACGATAAGCGGGCCGGATACCTTGATTATCGTGCCTTTTACCGCCATATCTTACTCCTTAGATAATAGTATGTCCGCTCCGATGGCTTTCTCCACATTCGCCTTTATCTCAGCCATCGCAACGCCCGAGGAACCGTGGCTGTCCGGAACGGGTATAATCGCTGGAAAAGCCTCGGATTTATATTTTGAAATCGCTTCCGCACAATTTTCATATAGAGGCTCGGTTATGAAAATAACGCGGCACCCTTCGCGGGCCAGCTTATGCAACAATTTTGAAGCCTGCTCAGGGGAGCTTTCGTCATACACGGCGAGCCCCGCGGACTTAGCGAGCAATACGGAATCCCGGTCGCCTATGATAGCGATATCAGCCATATACTTCACGCAGCCTTTCTTCAATAACCGACGCGTTAAGAGAATTGCGTGCGGCCGTAATGATTAACCGGATGCAGCGAGCCTCCTGTTCCCTTGCGAGCAGGTATCCGATAACCGGGGCAATGGTATCAATCTCGCCCTTGCCCCTGCTCGCCATAGCCAGAAGATAGTTATCCCTCTCCCGTTCCAGCGGGGTAAGCGTGCCCGAGGCCGACGCTTCTTCCAAACCCTTCCTGATTGCCGCCGCGGCTTCCCCAAAGGAGAGATGATCGGCTAAATCCTCGATGGGCATATCGTATGCTGGGATGAGCCTTTCATGGCTTATGGATCCCGCCGGCAGTAGGGCGTTCTCCATTTGCTTAGCGTCAAGCCCCATTGCCCTAGAACGTAGGAGAGTAAGCAGATTATCAAAATCCGCCTTCGTACTGAAATAACGTATCGCAAACTCGCGCCCGCTTTGAAGCGCATACCATATGTACGCTTTATCGAGTTCTACGGATATGCGCTGAGGCTTGACGGAGCCCTCTAAAATTTCGGCCTCAACGCCTTCAAGCGCGTTCCTGAACGGCGCTGGGAGCAAGCTGTAATCCCCATCCTGGACCATGCGCGCAAGCTGTTCGGGCAAATATAGACCGCCCAAAGCCATAGCAGGCGTTTCATCAGCCCCCAATATCCTCAGCTTGATAAGCAGCTTGAGGTTGATAACATCCGCGCGCATCAAAAATACGTCCGTCAGAACGGGATCTGTGGACAGCTCGCGCACGACCGCGTACGCCTTTGCTAGTTCATTGGCTATCATGCGCTCAAGATCCCCTTCGCCCGCGTCCGGCATGGAACCGTAGCCGGATTCGGAAAGATGCTTCATCGCGTTTTTCGCGCCCCCTTCCATCAGCCGCAGCAGCCTGTCTTTATTGAACAGACCGGCTTCGAGCGCCCGTATCCGGGCGACGGCGTAAAGCGCGCTGTTTTGTGGCATGTAAACCCTCCTGACTGTAACCGCCGGTTATTGAGACGGCTGATTGTTCATTCCGCGGGCGGAAACAGTATCCGGGCGACCCGGCTTTCCAACCCGGCGCGTTCAGCGCTCAGCATGGCCTCAAACGAACAGTTTTTTTCGTATGACGGGCAGCTTAAAACGAACCCCGATTTCAGAGGAGCGTCTTTTTCGCTCAATGCGAGCGGTGATTTGCCCATACCTGCCAGCCTTTCGTTTATGGATGGAAGCAGCCTCGCGATTGCGTTTGAGTCATTTGGCGCGGGGTGAATTTCTTCGCCCCCGTCCGCTTCCCTGATAGCGGTATCGGCAAGAAGCTGATCCCTATGCGCGCCGCTCAAGGATAAAAGCATAGACATGGCGGCTGAGAAAGCTTCGTCAATCACCTGGCGCCTTGCGTACAGGGCGTATTTCCTTCCGTCAAGCTCCGCGTTTGTGCGGCTGCGTTCCATGATCTCGCGTATCTTTGTTTTGCGCGCGGCCTCGGCGCTTTCATAAATTCCGGCGCAATCCCTCTCGCATTGTGATTTAATCGCATCGGCCTCAATACCCGCCCGACGGATTAAGGCCTGCGCATCGGCCGTGGCCTCGCTAATAATACGCTCGACAAGCGCGGATGCGTCATTTAAAACGTTAGTGGACATGAATGCGGCTCCTTTTTATGCAAAGAGTACCAGGAATACGGATACGATAAGCGACAAGAGCGCGTATGTTTCAACCATCAGCGTAAGCAGCATGCCGTTGCCGAAGCCGTCCGGCCTCCTGCCGAGCATGCCGATAGCCGCCGCCGCTACCTTGCCCTGATGGATGCCGGAAAGCAGGCCGCCAAACGCTATGGGCAGCGAAGCGAAAAGGTAGCTCATGCCCTTTTGCAGAGTCAGGTCGGCTACGTCCCCGCCGAGTATGCCGGAGAAAATCAATATCAATATCGATATGACGAACCCGTATATTCCCTGCGAACCGGGAAGCAGCTCAAGAACCAGGCAGTTGCCGAACCGTTCCGGGCGCTCCGCCACCACGCCGGACGCCGCCTGCCCGGCCTTGCCCACGCCGATGGCCGAGCCGATGCCGGCCAGGATTGTAGATAGCGCGATGCCGATTACGGTGAACACAACGCCCCAGTCATTGGACGACATGGATGAAAAGATACCTTCCGCCGCGGCCGATGGTTCAAAAAGAAACATAGTGTTTTCCTCCTGTATGGTAAATTATCAATTTTATCTCATCCCGGTTCGTTTACCGCTCTTCCTGAACGTATACGTGCCGGGTATTATATTGAAGGGGCTTGAACTCCAGCCCGTCCGCCTCGTAGAATTTGCCGAAAAACTCAATAAACTGCAGCCTTGCGCAGTGCGCGTACGTACCCAGCGTATTGATAAACAGGCTGAACAGGTGCAGAACTACCAAAAGCGCCGCCGCCAACAGCGTGCTGATAACCGCGCCGGCGACGCCGCCGAACGCGCCCGCGAGCATGCCGCCTATCAGGTTAAACACCATTCCCATAGCGCCTGAAACCAGGCCCAGCGCGAAAATACGCACGTAGGAAAGGGTGTCGCTCAGGTAGCCCGTAATATTGTACAGCGCGCTTAACCCCGAGCCTATCCGCTTTATCGGGTTTTTTTTAGATCGGCCTGAAAACAGCAGCAGCATGCCTCCGCCAACGCCCGCGGCAGCCATGCCGGCCGTTTTCGCGGCGGGGAAGGCGAGAAGTATAACGAGGCCGATGATGAGCAGCATCCATGAAAAATGGTCAAATATTGCCGACGCGGGATCGCCGCGCTTAAAGCACATGTACATCCTTGTAATTATCCCGGTAAACATGTGCAGGAGCCCCAGCGCGCAACAGAGGATCATCATCTCAAGCACGTCCTTCATCGGATCGAGTATCAGCGGGAACGGGCCGTTGGCCAAACCGAAAAGATCGTTCCAGCTGATTCCGAAAAAAGTGCCGATCAACGGGCCGCATATGATGGTCGAGAGCCCGCCCATCATGATGATTTTTACCAGCTGCGCGGTTCCGCCCCTTGGTTTGGCGAACTTAAGATACGCCCAGCCTCCCAGAAGCAGCAGCAGGCCGTAGCCGGCGTCCGAAAGCATCATACCGAAGAACAGGAAGTAAAACGGGGCCATTATCGGCGTTGCGTCGATTCCGTTATAGGACGGGCGGGAATACATGTTGACTATCGCTTCATACGGGGCTATCAGCTTGTTGTTTTTCATTACGCTCGGGGGCGTATCACCCTCTTCGGGTTCGGTCGTTTCAAAATAAAAGGAACTGGTAACGCCTGAAATTACTTTCTGCGTTTTCTCAACCTCGTCCCCGCGTATCCAGCCTTGCAGAATAAACGCGGCCTGCGTAGCGGATAGGTCGGCCCTGCCCCTTGCCCGATCCCTTTCAATTGCCGCCGCGTCCATACCACGGCGCAGCAATTCCCTGCCGGAGGCTGTTTCCTCCAATTTGGCCCTTATGCCGTCCGCGTCGGTTTCAAGCCCCGCGCATTCCGCCTCCAGCCTTTGTATGGCTTTAGCCGGGGTTTCCGGCAATGCGGGCAAACGCACGTCAATCCACCCGGTTTCCTTGAGCTTTTGGCGCATTTCCTCCTCGGCGCCGGCCTGGCATAGGAGAAGCGCGGCGCATTCTCGGCCTTCGCTTTGAAAAACTTCGGCGGCGCAGTCCGTTCCCTTTAACTCCTGTATTTTGTCCTTATCGATAAGGCCCGTCATGCATACCGAGGCCCGGGTATCCTTCACCTCATCGAGAGGTACGGACATATCCCGCCAGGGCAGCAGGGTTGATATGAGGGCGCGGCGAATGGATTTTTCGCTGTTTATCGTGTTGAGCTCGCGCTCAAGCGCTTCCGCCTTTTCGCACATTTGAAGGGCTGAGGCAAAGTCCTCCCGCAGCTTTTCAACGGGGATTTCAGGCCTTGGCGACAATATACCGCCCTTTCGTTTTTGCGCGTCAAACGTACGAAGGCTCGCGTAAACCCCGGATAACCGCGCGATGGCGTTCTCCCATTGCTGCGCGGCGGTATCGTCCGCCGCCTCGGCTTCGCCCGTGTAGGTTATCTGAACGGTGCCGGTCTTTTGCAGCGCCTTTAAGATATCTTCCTCATCGCTCTTCATCGCGACGAGCGTAAGCCGCCTCATGGGAACTATCATGCCTTTATAACCTCTTCCAAAATATAAGCGGCCGCATCCGGCAATTTTTCGCGAGCCGCGTTGCAAACGGCGTCCGCTTCACGCCTGCGGGAGGCGAGAATGTCATTTGCTGCGTCGGCGCCGGCCAGTTCCGCGCGTTCGGCGGCTTCCCTGTTCGCGCGGCGTGATTCATCACGGGCGGAAGAAAGCGTTTGAGCTGCCTGTGCGTTGGCCGCGGCAACGACGTCCTTAGCCTTCTTAGCGGCTTCTTTTCGGATTACCGACGCCTGCGTTTCAGCTTCTTTAATCCTGTCAATAATCGACGGCAAGCGTATGACCCCCCTTATTAATTCACTACTCGTTATATTTTACAATTTTGCCATTCCTTACGCAAGCAACTTATGGAGAAAACATGCAATACAGTCAAGATAAGCCGGTGATTTTTTTGTAAAAGAATAAAGGCCAACCGTTATGTCACCACATAAGGCGTGTTTTCACGTCGTCATAGATATTAACCAACCATGGACCGTTGCAGCTAAGAAGCTTTAACGTCTTTGATTTTGCGGGTGGATGGCAGCCGATGACGCCTATGCTATGCTCGGATAAATAGGTTTGGCATTTGCGAATGGTGGCGGGCGACGTGTACGGATCGCTGGACATATAGGAAACCCGGACGGCGTTAGCCAGCAGAAATTCTTTAGCCTCAATCAATCGTCGCTGCAGTATAACGTCGTGCTTGTAAAAGTCGGCGCTTTGAAAGTAGCTTAAATCCTCATAGGTATAAAAATACAAGAAGCAGAGGCATTCCCTGAACCGGCAGGCTTCCATCGCGAAAAGAAGCGTCATCGCTTCCAGTCCGCAGCACCAGTAATTTTGGTAGCCCTTACCCGACATTTCCGAGAGTATTTTACGGGATTCGGCTTGGAAACCCTTAATCGCATAATCCATACAATAACTTTTTGACGGCTTGGGGAAAAAACGATCCTTTGCGCTTGAAAAACAGATCATCTGAGTTTTTGTCAATTCGTTTACAACGCTTCTTCTAATCATATTGCTCCACAGATTCTTCATGAATTTAATGCTATAAGCATATCATAATAATTATAGCGTATGTTTTCGCAGCGTATCAATACTTAGAATTGATACAAGAGGTTTTTTAAATATGAATACGCTAGATAATAAAATTGTTGGTCTCCGCATCAGGCGGGCGCGCGAGTCCAGGAAACTGTCGCGCGAAAAGTTTTCGGAGAAGTGCGGTATTTCATCGCAGTTCCTTGCCGAGATAGAGCAGGGCAAGAAGGGGATGTCCGCCGAAACGCTGTATAAAAGCTGCATCGCTTTTGAGCTGTCCGCGGATTACATGCTGATGGGTAAAATAGAAGACGTTAAGGGAGGTTCCCCGATTTTAGACATCTTAAACTCGCTTGACAACGACGATAGAGAAAAGATGGAACAAGTAATTCTTTTGACCGGCAGCCTAATTTCCCGCAGAAGGGATTAGGAAGAAGCGGCCGGTTTCGGCCGCGGGGCGGGCTTATCTGCGCATTTTTGCTTTCAAAGGGCAACGGGATATTTTGACAGCGCGGCTTTGCCGTGCTACACTTTTATTATAGCCATATTCAGCTTTAACGGGATAAACCGCTCGATTAATAGTGAAGGGAATGGTATTTATGAGCTGGGATCTGATGGAACTAAGACCGCCGCTAACGGATATGCGCAGAGAGCAGCTTAGCCGTTTTTTGCGTGCGCAGGGCTTATCCTATGAGGGCGACGCGGATTATACCGTCATGCTTGCGGATGAATACGGCGCTATTGTGGCCAGCGGCGCTTTAACCGGTAATGTTATCCGCTACATGGCGGTGGATGAAAAGCTGCGGGGCGAGGGCGTGACCGCCCGTATGATGACCGCACTGCATACCGAGGCATATGCGGCCGGCCGCACTAGGCTGTTTCTGTTTACGAAACCCGGTAACGCGCCCATGTTCCGGGATTTTGGCTTTTTCCCCATTTCACAGACGGACAATATGCTTTTGATGGAGAACAGCAGGGACGGAATCCGCCGTTTTGTCGGTTCGCTTGAGCGAGGCAAGGGAAGCGTGCAGGGCGCGATAGTGGCGAACTGCAACCCGTTTACGCTGGGCCACCAATATTTGATGGAGACGGCGGCCGCTCGTTGCGATACGCTTCATATCTTCGTGCTATCCGAGGACAAAAGCGCGTTTTCCGCCGCGGAACGCTTTGAAATGGTTAAAAAGGGTATCACTCAGCTTCACAATGCGCTTGTGCATCCCACATCGGATTATTTGATTTCATCCGTAACGTTTCCCACTTATTTTTTAAAGGATAACGCGCTGGCAGCAAGGGAATCTTGCATGCTGGATCTGGCCGTATTCTGCGACTATTTCGCGCCCGCGCTTTCTATTACACGCCGGTTTGTGGGGTGCGAGCCGTTTTGCAGGGTAACCGCGGAATACAACGAGGCGATGAAAACGTACCTGCCGGAACGGGGAATAGAGGTAAGTGAAATCAAGAGGAAGGAGATAGACGGCGAGGCGGTTAGCGCGTCGCGCGTGCGATCTTTGTTGGAACGGGGTAGGATGGAGGAGGCGCTCGCGCTGCTCCCTCAAACTTCATGGCCGTATTGCCTGAACCGGTATGGCCGGGGATAAGAGGGCGAGCTCGCTTGTCATAATGATAAGGGGCCGTATCTGGTAAAACCCTAATATTAATTTTGAAGCGCGGATCCTTGGTTGCTTTGGGCCTCAATACCGAGATGTGAGGTATTTTCCCAAAAACGCCCGGCCGCATATTTTTACAGCGTAATCGTCCGGCCGCTTATGCTTAACCGAACATTACATCCCCGGCTCCGCATTCTCAACATGCGCGACAATATCTACAAGGGTCGCTATATCCCACGGGGCCTTCAGATCCCCGTTTCGGACGATATGGAACGATAAAAAGCCCATATTCCTCGCGCCGTCGGATTCAACGTCATAATCGTCCACGTAAATGCTTTCTTCGGCGTCAACGCCAAGCGAATCCAGCGCGGCCTGATAGATAGCGGGATCAGGCTTCATAACGCCGACGAGCGAGCTAGACGTATAGCTTTGAAAGTAGGCGCCTAACCCCGCATCCTCAATCGTGAGCCGAAGCGATGGAAACGTGTCGCTAATAACGCCCATTTTATAGCCTCGGCTTTTAAAATAACCGAGCGTTTCGATAACATCGTCATAGGCGATTGAACTGTTGCTGCACCAAAGCCCGTCCATCAATTCGCGCGCACGCGCTTCAACTTTAATTTTTACGCCTTCCATACGCAGCAGCGCTTCATAATAACGAAGCCAGAAGCGCTTTTCCGCCTCAAGGCTGTCAACCGCCTCGTCATGCAGGCTTGCCTGATTGAAGATGGTTTGCGATTTTTCGGCCGAGGCGAGATACGGCCGTCCGGACCAGATGGACGCCCGTTCAGCCAGCCACGCACGCTTTTCGGGGTTCCCATGGGTAAGCGTACCGTCTCTGTCAAAAAATATGGCTTTGTATTTCATGGCGAGGCCTCCTGTTACACCGAGTAGATTATTCTGTACTATAACACGTATATAGTATGGTTTTTTTAGCTGGACGGGAATATATTTTCTGCGGATAAACTTTAGGTGTTCCGCTTTAAAGATTGGAAACCGCTAAGGTATCGGGATGTATGCAGATAATACTGCGCCGTTTATTTTGCGCGTAGCGAACGGTCTGCCCTGTTCCGCTTCGCAGGTGCGCGCCGTTGGGATCATAGACTGCCAGCAGGAATTGCGCGTTGTCCACCATGTACCGGTTCCTGTTCAGGTACGCGGCGGATAAGCTGCCTTCAATGCTCTTATAATGGTCCAAGCTGCAATCGACCACGCGGCTGCAGCCGTTGAGAAGCCGGCGGTACCGCTCCCGCGCCTCCGCCGACCAGCGCCGCTCCTGCCCGGAAAACGGGAGCGCAGCAACTAGTTCTATGAAAGGCGCCGTCTTGCTCAGTTCAAGCACAATCTCCGCGCACCACAAATCGACGCCCTGCGCCATTCCCGTATAGAAGCGCCTAACACCCTTGAAGTTCAGTGCGTGAATCTCCCGCATCAACGCTTCGATTAACCGACTTTGCGCCAAGTTATCGCCTTCCTTGCCTAACATAAGGCGGTATGGCCTATGGCCCGTAAACGCGCATGCCTGCTCCAATTTCAATTCTTAAAATCCTTTCTTTATCAATTCGGCCGCTAATCGGGCAACGCCTGTCCAGCGTATCTTCGCTGATTAAACAGAATCCGAGGAGCGATAACAAAAGCACCGTCCCTGCCGCTTAAACAACCCGCCCGGTATTTCGTAATCCAAACGGTTAGGCTATATCTCCTATGCGCCCCTGACAGAGAGAGCGCACCCAGTTCAGCCAGCCGCCGACCGTCTGCGCGCGCCGGTAGAAGGTATCGCCGCTTTTTATTTTGGGAAGGTTGGATTCCCTCATTATGCGCACGATCGCTTCACGATCGGGAATAGAGCCTGAAAGCTGATAATACCGGTATGCCTCGTAAAACACGCGCCGCTCAAACATAAGCGCACACAGGTTGAGCTGACGCTGGCGGTAGCTAAGGCGCAACAGATTCCTCCCTGCGGGCGTTAAGAGATAAAAAGGTTTCCCGCTTTCATAACGCCGTTCTATCAGGCCAAGATAACGCCCCGCGTCTGTATAATACTGCGTCTGCCGCATATCAAACGCGTATTCATCGGTAATCTGCGCGGCGTCTAAATTCTGATGGAGAAGCAACTCGCTAAGGTTGATAACCCGTTCAAAACAATTTGCCTGCGGGAATGAAGGGTCGTTTGGCTCGGGCCTTGGCGATGCTGAATTCCAAACCTGAATAATATCGGATTCACGTATAAGCGTATCTTCAATGCAATATTTACGATGCTTTATAAGGCGAAGGGAATTATAAACGCCCGGTTCCTCGAACAGGTATTCATATAAATAAAAGACGCTGTTGGAGTATATGAGGAACACGGGACGGATTTGTTTGTTAATACGCGCCTCCCACTTGCGATATGGGTAATATAGCTGGCGCACCAGAAAATCCTCAGCGACGTCCCTTTTTGCTTCTATCAGCGCAACAGAGCGCGCGCCCTCGAACGCGGCGTCAATTTCGATTTGCGGAGCGCGCGCCGTTATACGTATTTGCCCGCCGCTTCTGGTATTGCGTATCGAGAAGGAAAAGTCGTCCGCGCCCATGCGCCCTGCTACAGCCGCCGTCAGCGATTCCTCACCGAGAAAATCCGAAAGTATGCCGGCGGCAAGCGCGCAGTTGACGGCTGTTGTTTCATTAGGAATATCCATTGGGTTAAGGCTTTGTATGTTCGCCGGTAGATACGCGCGCGTTAAAGCTGCATCCGCCTTATCAAATTTCATATACGCGTCAAAATGCGAAATAACATACTCTTTCTTCGATATTGGCAGGATAGCCAGCTCGTTGTCCGCGAAAATGCGCGGCAGATTAACGCGCCTGTCAAACTTGGCCATGAGGCGGGGCTCCCTGAACTCGCGCATCTGATCGGCGGTCACGGTGTATTGTCCATTGAGTAGTATTTCATCCAAAACATGATATTTATTAAAAAGGGATTCCCACGCGGCGTCGTTTTTTGTTTTATTCATAATTGCGAACAATCACCTCGTCAATATCGCCCCGCTTAGTCGAATTCGAATTTATCGCCCGCTTTGCCTGGACGATGGTAATATTGTAAGCCCTATACTGCTCCATGATAAACGCGGTTGCCGAGTTGGAGAGCATAAAGCGTATGCCCCGCCTGTCCAGCTCATCGCAGCATTTGCGCAGGCGGATCTGCTCATTTTTATTAAATCCGCTGCGGGAGTAGCCGGTGAAATTGGCCGTATCGGATACTGGATCGTACGGCGGATCCAGATACGCGAAACTCCCTTTTGGCACCGGCGCAAGAGCCTCCTCAAAGTCAACGCTGGTAAAATGAATATCCGCTCGGTTAAAATACCCGCTCAAAGCCCTTAACGCCGCCTCGTTGACGATGTTGGGGTTCTTATAGTAGCCAAAAGGCGTGTTGAATTCCCCGGAGTTGTTCACCCGAAAAAGGCCGTTGTAGCAGGTTTTGTTTAAATAGATGATTCTGGATGCGCGCTGCACCGGGGTAAGCGCGTTATAACGCTCCCTGTCACGGTCCCAGTCCCTTACCGTATAGAAGTAGCCGGGCTCGTTCTTATGCTCTTTTAAAGCGAGTATAAGCCCTTCGACGTCGTCGCGGACGACCTCGTAAAGCGCTATCAAATCGCTGTTAACGTCGTTAACATAGGCGGTCGAGGGCTGACGGTGCAAAAGCAAAGCGCCCCCGCCAAGGAAAGGCTCGCAATAGATTCGGATACGTTTGGGCATGAGGGGGGTCAGGCTGTCTAAAAGCTGCCTCTTGCCGCCAACCCATTTTACCACCGGAGCTATTTGCTTGTTCCTTCTCATTGCTTTTGCTCCCTTGTATTCCCGCCGGCGCCGCAGCCGCGCGGAAAAATAGGTTTACGCGTTTAAATAAAGCGCTTCATAACACAAGTTATACGCGCAAACGTTCGCGTGTACATTTAAGTTTATCATGCCGAGATTCATAGATCAAATATCATTCTCCAAATTTTCCACGCGTCTTAGTTTGGCCAAGAAAAAGAGTTATAAAAAACGAGAGGTTTATAATCCGCGCTCAAACGCGCAATATTTCGTTATGGCCAGCGGCGAAGCATCGTAACCGGTATACGCACGCTCGCATATTTTAAAAGCATCCTGCTTTTTGCGCGTAATATTAAGGTTTATTCGTCAGTTCGTCCGTGTTCCGGCTTTTGCGCGCAGCCCGCAGGATAATCAAAACGCCGGCGGGTATGAGCAGCAGGCTGATAATCTGGGATGTAGAGAAAATCCATAAGCCGCCGCGCGGGTCGGTGCGGAAAAACTCAATGCCAAAACGCCATAGGCCATATAGGGTTAGATACCAGCCTGTAACCATGCCGGGCCTTTTATCTTTATAAAGTATTAGCAACAGCGCGCCGGTGAGAAGAAGCAAAAACGCGGATTCAAACAGCTGCACCGGCATAATCGGCACGCCGCCCGGCGCGTAGCCCCCGTCAGGGTAAACGACCGCCAGGCAGCCGTCCCACGGCATACCATAGCAGCAGCCGTTGAAAAAGCACCCGACCCTCCCGGCCGATTGGCCGAGGGCAAGGGATGGGAGCAGCACGTCCGCCATGGATAAAAACGGAAGGGAATAACGGCGTAGATACAAATATCCTGCCAAAACGCCGCCTATGAGGCCGCCGTAAAAAACCGCGCCGCCAACGAGAAGTTCCGGCAAGCGCGACAGATCGCTGATGATCGCCGGAAACTCTACAATAATATAAAGTAATTTCGCGCCAACAATACCCCCGATGAACGCGAAAATCGCGCAGTAATACGCGTCGTCACGCCGAACCCCCCTGAGCTTATGCGTGAACAGTATCAAAAGCATTGCCAAGGCGAGGCCCACGGCGATACATATGGCAAACGTTGGAATTGAACGGCCAAATATTGAAGTAACGGGATACATATGCCCTCCAGACGGTTCGTATGCGGCTGAAGAGCCGCTACGTTTTTAAGTAACCCTTCCGCCGCGCATTTATGCAAAACGCATGACCCTGTTTTTTGAAGCTTAACGCGCTAATCAGCGGCGGTTATAGCGGTTCTCAAAAGGGTATGGAACAAGCCCATACCCCACCCTAAATGCTATTTGGAACCGAGCCACAACCCGTTAGGCGATGGCTGTCAGAGCCTTACCACAAAGAGGGAGGCACGGCCGAGGCTATCAGGCCGGCGCAGATTACGCAGGAAACCAGCACGATGCCGCTGAGCACAGTTCCTATTATGCCGAGCACCAGACCGCCCGTGTTCATTCCGGTCGGTTTCAGGCCGAGCTGCTGGCATTCCTTATTAACGCCGACAGCCAGAATGATGGCTATAACGCCGAGCACTAAACCGGCGATTGCCGCATAGCCAAACCACGCGATTGCGACTGAAATAATACCGCACACCAATGAGCCGGTGCTTTTACCCTTAAACTGCTCCAGCGAAGCTCCCTGATTCTGAGTGAATTCCTGGTTTTGGTTAAGTTCTTCCATGAAATACCTCCTAATTTACAAATAGCCATAAAGGCTATTTTTTTAAACTGCTGAGCCAAATGACAACGCTACGGCGCAATAGTAAACTGCTTCCCGCCAAGAATACAGCGGTTCCGATTCTAACCGTTATTTACGGTTATTAATACGTAACGCGCTATTTTTTGGGGATAAAAACGTCAATAACGGTTTTATCCTTCAAAACAATATAAACCAAGACGGAATCGCAGTGTTGCATAAGCATTGGCTGTTTGTTAGCAGTATATCATAATATAAAATTCAAAACAACCGTTTATTCAAAAAATAGCCATAATTCCGTCATAATTATAATTTGGCAAAAATCACCCAAGAAGTGAATGATCTATTACAGCTTACGTAACTATATCTTTAGAAAAATATAGTTTTACTCCAGAGTTTCTGCTTCGGCTCCTGCTCTTAAGAATTCAATAATAAATAAAACAATCGAGAATGGATCATGATTAAAATCCCGGAGGAGCCGCGCCATTCATACGCGCTTGTGTTATCATTTTCTTCTTAGATTCTTTAAGCGCTGGTTCCGCTTGACTTTTCGCATAAATTCTTCTTTTAGTATGCCATAATAATACAGATCCGCCCATTCTCCATTACAATCCCTTTCATGCTTTCTCTGTATACCCTCCCTTTTCATGCCGAGCTTTCGCATAAGGCGTACCGACTTATGCTTATCTATCGTCTCGGCAAAAACCTTGTGCGAGCCCATCTCACAGAACGCAAATTCCAATAGCTTAGAGCATATCTCGTACGCGTACCCGTTCCCCCAATAAGATCGGTTAAAAACCCAGCCGATTTCATAAACGCCGTTACCGCTTACGCTGTTGAACAAAATATACCCGACGACTTTGCCCGAACCTGTCTCAACAGCGGCGAACGCGCCCTTTTTCGCTATGCAAAAGCCTTCAAGGAACCGCCTGGTCTTCTCCGGTGTAAAGGGCGGCTCTACATGGCGCATCGTTTCCGCGTCGCCCAATATCTCAAACAAATCCGATACGTCGGCAAGCTGAAAGTCCCTTAAAACCAATCTTTCCGATTCAATATACATATGACTTCACCCCCCAGGCGAAAGTTTTTCTAAAACCTTCCGTGATTTTTAACAGGGGAAATATCTGTTTTGAGCTATTTTATCACATCATTCATTCAAAAATGAATTAATAGTTTGTAGCTGAAACAATAAAATACGGAAATACGGATTTTGGTTTAAACACTTGACTCTGACGCAGAGCGGTACTATATAATCACACAGATAAAAAATGAGGTATAATATGGAGCTTAAATCATTATGCCGGGTTTTAATGGACTAGGCGGTTTAATTGTAGTAATATAAAATCGAATATTTTAAGGAGAATAAAAATGAGCAAATACGAAAACGCAATGAAGCTTTTGGAGGAACGTTGTGGTAACGGCAAAGAAGAAGTTATTGCCCTAGCGACAATATCGCTATCCCCAAACGCTGCCGGTAATCCCCGCCCTGCTGTCCGCATGGTTTGCGCTTATTATGAAGACGGCGTATTTTATGTTTCTACGGACGCAAAAAAGAATAAAATGCTGCAAATTGAGAAGAACAGCGAGGTTTGCGTCGCTGGTTTAGATTGGTATCATTTCCAGGGCACGGCTGAAAACCTTGGTTGGGTCAAGGACGAGAAGAATTCGCAAATCAGAGCGAAATTTAAAGAAATCTTTAATTGGTTCGACGAAGTTGGCGACGAAGACAACCCAAACTCAATCGTTTTAAGTATCACGCTCACGGAGGGCACTATCACTGACAACGAAATGAAATATGGTGAACTGCAGTATGAGGTTGATTTTATCAATAGAACGGCGAAGTAAATAAGTCCGATTTTTATAGAATAATGCGCTTGTCAATTTTGCTTCCTTCCCCAAATACACCCTAGCGGCGGGCCGGCATACTGTGGCTGGCTCTGCCTGCTCATCTTTATGAGCGGGCTTTGTTTCGTTTTTTCGCGCATTTTTACGATATCGGGAGATCTTACGGCTATGGGGCGGGCTTATCAAAGTTTTTTTGTTAATACAAATGCTTCATATGTTAACAATAAGATGGATCCGCTCAAATACGCCGCCCCCCTTTCCTTGTTCGAGCCTTTTGGCATATTCCAAGGGAAGCGGAGAATATCTGGATGCTGGGCGCGCTGCTGCTTGCGGGGGTTTTGATGTTTATTATCGGGCTGGTTCGTTTTACGAAAAAGGATATGCCTCTGTAAGGACGTTTGGTTCATCTGTTAAAAGCCGTAAGCGCATGGGTTGTTTAGGCGGCGGATAAAAATCTGGCGCTTCATAGCGCCAGTGAGCCTGGTATTGGTATAATCCTTGCTGCGCGAATCCGCAAGCGTTTACAAAGCAAATGCGGGTTCACGCCGGAAAACGCCGCATTTACAGGTGGTCATTTCCAGTATACAATGCTAAAATTGAATGATCTGCGGGTGATTGACAATGAAACCTAAAACCGTAACCGCCCCAAGCATGGGAGCATGTATCGAGATTGAGGGGGCGCTTTTTGCATCCACAAAATTACCGCGCCCACTCCTCGCAGAGGAGCAATGTATAAATAAAGGAAGGCCAACAACAGCTTTTTTTTGATAGTGGTTAATAATCTGCAACAAATCACTCCGCTAAAAAGTATATTATCAACGGGTATATTCTTGGCATTTATAAAATTGTATCCGCTTCGCCAACATGTAAATAATCGTATTTAGCTAATTGCTGTTCTGCAATTTTGCTCACCGGCCGGCTGTAATGTATTAGGTTCTTTGAGCATCCCTTCCTCATAATTTTTTTTATAAGCCATTCGTAATTAACGACATATTGAGGATCGTTATGCGAGCGCCGGTAATGGATATATGGAAGGAGCATTTGATAGATATCATACGCGCGCTTACCTGGAGGGCCGTAAAATGTCCAGAATGGAAGATAGTGCTTTTTATTCATTAACGCCCAGAAATCGTAGAAGGAAACAACATGGCTTATAGCGTGGTCAGCCTTCCTTGACATTAGCTTTTCAAGCAGCGTTTGCGGATCAGAATCCTTATATTCATTGTAAATGTCATATATCACTTTACGGTATCGCTTTTGTTCATCGGAATCCCCCTGTGCAAAGTATTCCTTTACATTGGCGGATTTAGAATCCTTGTAGCTCAGGCAGCTAAATATAAAAGCGCCGACAGAGATGAATAGGGATATAAAACCTAAAATACTTTGCGACATACTCGCTTCCTCCTTATCGCGCGCGCTTTATACGCAAATATCATAAATCTTGCTGAGAAGCGGAATTTATCCGCGCGGCACAAGGTTGCTCGCCAGCCTTTTTTCACTGTGCGAAAACTTGTCTATGATATTATAACATAGACGATTAAGCGTGTGGAATAAAGCCCTGTATTCGGAGGTGCGTAAACCTGTTTAAGCCAAAGAACCTAGGGGTTGCGTACGCTGCCGGTCGGAGATGGAGGTTAAGGGCTGGCTTTTTTTAAAAGCGGAATCATACACGGCGCGTGCCGTCCATATGAAAAAACGTTAAACGACTACTCATCCACAGGCGTAACCGCAAGAAGTTGGTAGCGAGCGAATCGGCGATAAGAACCCGCGCTAGCAAGGGTTCAGACGATGCGAGCGTGACTTTTTGCGGAAGAGGAGCGGGGACGGAGCATGGAAAATCCCGCAGGTTTTCCTGCGGGATCGGAATCGCGGAGTCCACCGCGACGTGGCGTACCCGGGAGGATTCGAACCTCTGACCTTTGGAGTCGGAGTCCAACGCTCTATCCAGCTGAGCTACGGGTACATGTTCACGTTCCGTTTCAATGGGCGGATGCTGCGGATACGGATAAAAAATCCGCCGCCCGGACATCGCCCGGTTATTATAGCACAGTTTGAAACGCATGGCAATATAAACCGGGATTACGCCGGCAAGGCCGTCAGAAAAATGATTGTATCCGTTTTTTAGCGCTTTGTGAGGCGCTTGGACAACGCCCGCGGGGTAAAGCCCCATGGCAAGACTTGCTTTCACGGCGCGCTTGCCGCCTCTCTAGGATTAAGCCAGGGATACGTTATTGCTTCCTTCGGATTTACATAGGCATCTTATTTGGATATTCTGCGCGGCATTGTTTCTTTCTTCTATGATCCTCCTAAGATCCTCCTATGATCCTCATGCCTTTCCCGACCCGCCACTGTGGCGGCGAGTGCGTGAACTGACGCGTTGTGTTATGATATACAAGGAATATCAGGAGGCTATACATGGCAGACAGCGTCGTATTTATCACCGGCAGGGCCGGTTCCGGCAAAAGCCGGCGAATAACACAAATGATACGCGGCCTTTGTGAGGCGGGCGAGCGCTGCGCGCTCATCGTACCCGAGCAGTTTACGTTTGAAACGGAACGCTCCCTGTCCGGCGCACTGGGCGGCGGGCTTTTGTACGCGGAGGTTTTTTCGCTCACCACGCTAACAAGGCGTATCCTTGCGGACGCGGGAGTGCGTACCTCGTTCCTCTCTCCCCAGGGCCGAAGGATAATCGTACGCCGCGTTGCGGACGACAGCATCCACGACCTGAGGGCATTTGCCGGCGTAGCCTCTTCAGCCGGGTTCTCTGAAAGAGTCGATGAGCTTATTACGCGCTGCAAGCAGTTTCAAATAGCGCCCGAGCAGCTGGAGAAGGCCGCAGCCGAGCTTCCGGAGGGTACGCCGCTCGCTGAAAAGCTTATTGATCTTTCTCTCATATACAAACGGGTTCAGGCATATATGCTCTCACGCTACCTGGATGACGAGGACGCGTTCAACGCCGCAGCGGAGCGCATACCGCAATCCTTCGTAAAGGACGCGCATGTTTTTATAGACGGGTTTTCCGCGCTTAACGGTCAGACATACGCTATCATAAATGCGCTGATGCAAACCGCGAAAAGCTTAGCCGTCGCAATACAAGCGGATCTGGACGAAAAGGCGGCCGACAAGCCGCTGTTTCGCCCCGAAGCCGAGGCGATGTCGAAATTATGCGACAAAGCTCTGGAGCGCGGCTTGAAAATCAAGACCATAACCCTCCGAAAAGGGAGCTTTGCCTCGCCGGAGCTTGAGCATCTTGAGCGCAATCTGTTTGCGTTTCCCGCTCTCAAATTCGATGGCGAGGCTCAGAGCATAACGGTATTTAACGCCGTTGACAGGCATGAGGAGGTTGAAGCCGCGGCCGCTTATGTGACAAAGCTCGTGCGGGGTGGTATGCGATACCGAGAAATATCCGTGATCATGACCGACGCGGAGGCTTACGCCACCCAGTTAACGCGCGTTTTTTCACGTGAGAATATTCCATATTTCATCGATCAAAAACACCCCATACACGCGCACCCCGCCGTGGAGCTGACCGTCGGCGCGCTGCGCGCGGTAAGCCGCGGGTTTGTCCGCGACGATGTGATAAGGCTGATTAAAACCGGCCTGACGGGGCTGACCGGGGATGAGGCGGACAGGTTTGAAAACCTAATGCTTCAGTACGGCCTGAGGGGAAAGCGCCTGGCAACCCAGTTCCCCGATGAAAAGGAAGATTTACAGCGGCTTGAAGGCGCGCGGGCGCGGCTGATGGAGCCGCTGAACCGGCTGCGCGCCCGCGTCGCCGGCGCGACGGCGCGGGAAAAGACGGAAGCGCTGTTCGCTTACCTGGAGGAGCTGAACGTGCGCGGCCAGCTTCAGGAGCTGGTTTCTTCCCTGTACCAGGAAGGGCGGCTGGAACTGATGGAGGAAAACGCGCAGGTTTGGCGCATCATTATGGAGCTGTTCAGCCAGCTTCACGCCATATTGGGCGAGCAAAAGCTTGGAACCGCGCGCTATGCGGATATGGTGGAGGAAGGCTTCAACGCGTATAGCGTAGGCGTGATACCTACGACGGCCGATCAAGTGCTGCTCGGCACTATCGGCCGCACCCGCGCGCGAAACGTGAGGGCGGCGCTGGTTTTGGGCTGCAACGAGGGGCTGCTTCCGGTAAGGCGCGAGGATTCCGGCGTCATTGACGACAGGGAGCTTGGCGAGCTATTAAAGCTCGGGATCAACGCCTGGGGCGGAACGGAATCAATGGCGGAAAAGGACATGCTGGATATTTACAGCGCGCTCGGTAAAGCTTCAGAAAAGGTATGGTTCAGCTATGTCCGCTTAAAGCCCGAAGGTGAAGCCGCACCCGCAGCGCTTATTGACCGGGTGCAGTCGCTGTTCCCAAGCCTTCTGGTAAGCGTGAGCCCCCCGGAACCGGTTTCCAGCGGCAGCGCGTTTCCCCTGCTTGTGCGCCGCCTGCGCGATTTCGCGGATTCAGGCGTTGAGTATAAGGATTTAAGGGGCCTTTACGCCTGCTTCACAAATCATCCCGAATGGCATAATCGCCTGCGCCCGGTAGAGGATGCGCTGTACCATAACCATTCGCCGGAGCCCTTCGGTCGCGAGCTGGCCGCTTCCCTGTACTCAAACCGGCGCGTATGGAGCGCTTCCAGGCTCGAGGCGTATAACGCCTGTCCGTTCCGACACTTTGCGCAATATGGGCTTAAGGCGGCGGAACGCGCCGAATACCGGGAGCGCGCGGTCGATAAGGGCGCGTTTTACCATGAGGCGTTGAATTTGTTTACCTCCTATATCATAAAAGAGAATCTCCAGTGGACCGAACTGACGCGAGAAAGCGTGGATACGATACTCGCCGGTATTCTCACGGGGCTCCTGAGCGAGCATAATAACGGCGTATTGATGGATACCGCCCGCGGGCGGGCCGAAGCCGCGCGCATGTCGGCAATCGTCAAGGATACGGCCTGGGCGATAACGCGCCAGATACAGGCCGGCGCGTTCACCCCGGTAGCCTCTGAAGCCGTTTTTGGGGATGGCGGCGCGTTCCCGCCGCTTCCCATCCATCTGCCGGATGGGCGGATCTTTTACATCCATGGAAAAATTGACCGCCTGGACGCGTTTGAAGCAGATGAAAGATATTTCCGTGTAATCGACTATAAAAGCGGGGGCAAAAGCTTTAGCTTTTCCGAGCTGTATGCGGGCCTAAGCCTTCAGCTGCCGCTGTATTTGGCCGCCGTGCTTGCCGCGGAGGATACGGCAAAGGCCGCGGGCGTGTATTATTTGCCTGTGCGCGAACCGCGGCTGCGCGCCCCGGTCGAGGAAGCGGAGCTTGAAAACGCGCTGTTAGAGCAGTTCCGCCTCCGGGGGCTTTCGCTTAGAGAACCCAAGATCCTCCGCGCGGCGGACAGCGGATTTACGGACGCGTCATGCGTGCTTACGGTCAAGCGCAACCGAGCCGGGGGATATAGCGGAACAGGCCTTATGGACGGCGCTCAAATGGAGGAAGCCGTACGTTTCGCCACGGCAAAGGCCGGCGGCTCCATCGCCGGGATAACCGGCGGGCGGGCGGACGCGGCCCCGTATCGGCTCGGCGCGCGAAACGCATGCGCTTACTGCCCGTATGTTTCCGCGTGCCGGTTTGATCCGCGCATGCCCAGTTGCCGTTACCGTGATTTAAGGGCGATTGATAGCGCCGATGTGTTTTTTGACATGCTGTGCCAGGACGACGTAGGGGGTGAACCGGATGTGGACCAATGAACAAATGAGCGCAATCCGCACAGACGGTAATCTGCTCGTCGCTGCCGCCGCCGGCTCGGGTAAAACGGCGGTTCTGACAGAGCGCGTGGCGCGCCTGGTTACGGAGGGGGCTGATATACGCGATTTTCTAGTGGCGACGTTCACAAACGCAGCCGCGGATGAAATGAAGCGGCGGATTGAATCGAGGCTCTACGCGGCGGCGGAAGAGGAAGTTCGAGCCGGCCGGGACGGCCGCGCGCTGCGCGAAGCGGCGCAAAACGTAGGCGGAGCGCACATATGCACGCTGCACGCATTCTGCTCTCATCTGCTCCGCAGACATTTTCAGGAGGCCGGGCTCGACCCCGCGTTCCGGGTGGGGGACGATGCGGAGCTGAGGCTTATCGAGCAAGACGTATGCGCGGAGTTGATGGAAGAGTGGTTTGACGAGGGCGGCCGCGCGTTTTCAGAGCAGGTGGAGCTTTTCGGCGGCGAGGAAGCGTTCACCGCCATGATCCTGGAGTTATACCGATATATGCGCGCGCGGCCGGATCCCTTTTCCTGGCTGGACGAAGCGGTCGGCTGGTACGCCATGGACAGGAAATCGCTTGAATCCTCCCCTCATGTCCGGGAGATTCTGGACTGTGCGCGCATGAATATACAGGCGGCCGTTGATGAATTGGAATGGGCGAGGGAAAACACCGATATTGTAGAAATCCTTTCCGTGCTGGACGACGACTTATCCCGCCTGCGGTCGCTCAGGCTCAAGAACGGGTACGACGATCTGCGGGAGGCCGTCAACGCCATAACCTATGAGGCCTTTCCGAGAAAAGGCGCGAAATCACCGCGCCGCGCAGCGGTCAAGGCCGCCCGGGACCGGGCCAAAAAGCTTATTACCGATACGGTTAAGCCGCTATTGGCCGAGCCGCTTGAAGTAGAACTGGAACGGCTCACAATTCAAAGGCCGGCCATGGAACTGCTGCGGGACGCGGTGCGCCGGTTTGACGGCATGTACGCGAAGGCCAAAAGCAGCCGCAAGCTCATCGACTACTCGGATATGGAGCACATGGCCGTAAAGATCCTTTCCGATCCCGGCCGCCGCGCCCTATACCGCAGGCGCTTTCAATACGTTTTCGTAGACGAATATCAGGATATCAGCCCCGTTCAAGAGCGCATCCTTTCCTCTGTCAGCCGTGAAGGCGGCAGATTCATGGTTGGGGATATTAAGCAGTCAATCTATCGTTTTCGGCTTGCGGATCCTTCTCTGTTTATTAAAAAATATAACGAGTACGGCGTTGAAGGCGGGACAAGAATTGACCTTAACAAGAATTTCCGCAGCTCCAAAGCCGTTATCGGCGCGGTAAACGCCGTATTCTCTCACATTATGACGCAGGAAACGGGCGAAATCGATTACGATGGGCGAGCGGCGCTCGTCATGGGGCGCGAAGAAGGCGAGGGGTCTGCCGAGCTACACCTGATACAGCGTACAGGCGGCGCTAAGGAAGACGCGCCGGAGGAGGCACAGGACGTTCACAGCATGGAAAACGCGGGACTTGAGGCGCTCCTTGCGGCGCGGCGCATACGCGAGCTAATGGCCGTTCCCGCGGCTTATAACAGCGGCGAAGGGCTGCGGAACCTTCGATACTGCGATTTCGCCGTGCTGCTGAGATCCGTGAAGGGTGTTGCGGATACCTGGCTGTCAACGCTGACGCTGGAGGGAATACCCGCAAGCGTGGATACAGATTCCGGTTTTTTTGAGGCCGTCGAGGTCCGCGTTTTCCTGGATCTGCTCCGTTTAATCGATAACCGCAGGCAGGATATCCCCCTTTTGGCCGTACTGCGCTCCCCAATCGGCGGATTCAGCACGGAGGAGCTGATTAAACTGCGCGAAACGCAACCCAGCGGCAGCCTATTAGACTGTATTTTGCAGGCGGATCACAATACGCCGTGGGGAGAAAAGGGTTCCGCGCTATTGAAAAACCTGGATAGGTGGCGGCTCTCCGCGCGCCTGTATACGCTGGATGCGTTCATCGGCATGCTGCTTGACGAAACGGATTTTTACTATTTTGCAGGCGCGCTTCCGGGCGGGCGGCAAAGGCAGGCGAACCTGGATATGCTCGTTGAACGGGCGCGAGCCTACGGGAAATACACGGTGCGCGGGCTATGGGGGTTTATACGGTTTATGGACAGGGTAAGCCGAACCGGCGGTCTTGGCCCGGCGCAAACCGATCCGGGCGACGCGGTGCGCATACTGACGGTGCATAAAAGCAAGGGGCTGGAGTTCCCGGTCGTCATCCTGAGCGGGCTTGGCCAGCGTTTCAGCACGGATTATGCACAAAACCGCTTATTGGCCGGGGGTGAGCTGGGCATAGGCGTTCGGTGCGTATACAGGCGGCAGCGGCTTAACCCGCTGATATGCCGGGCAATCGCCGTACAAAAGCGCAGGGAGCTGATAGCGGACGAAATGCGTATTTTATATGTGGGAATGACACGTGCGCGCGAACGTCTGATTCTAACCGGCACGGCCCGCGCTTCATCCATAGGCGCGCTGCTTGACGCGGCCTCTCTTGCGCTTACCTCCCGCCGCGTACGCGCAGCAAACTGCCAGCTGGATTGGCTGCTGCATTGTATCATGGACGAGCCCGGCGGAAACGTTTTCAGGGAGCGTATTGGGCTTTCCAAATTGGATGGAAACGCGGTTATCCGCGGATATTTTCACCCGGTCATCGGCAGCGCGCTCGCTAAGCCGGGGCTGGATGAGGCCGCTTACTTTGAGTGGGCCGCGCGCGCGCAGACGGAGGAGCGCAGTTATTTTGAGGGTCTGTTCAAATGGAGTTATCCCTATGAGGCGGATACCCTGCTCCCCTCCAAGGTGAGCGTTACCGGCCTGTCGGGGAACGCGGCCGAGCTGGATGAAAAGCCCGCTTTCCTGCAATCTGCCGACAGCTTGTCGGCTGCGAGAACCGGCACGGCCTGGCATACGCTTTTATGCCGTATATCCTTATCGCCTCATACGGAAGATAGCGTGCGGCGGGAGATCGGCGCTATTGTGGAATCCGGGTTCCTGACCGGGCTTGAGGCTTCAAGCATCGACGTTAAGGCAATAACAGCGTTTTTCAACAGCCCGCTGGGCAAGCGGTTGGCGGCGTCTTTACGGGTGGAGCGCGAATTGAATTTCAACTACCTCGTGAGCGCAAGCGCCCTAATGGTTGCCGATACGGATGAGGCCGTGATGCTTCAGGGCGTTATTGACTGCTGTTTTTTGGAGGATGGGCAATGGGTGCTGCTCGATTATAAGACGGACAGAATCCCCAAGGGGGAAAACGCACAGCTTACGGCAATGCGGCACCGTGAACAGCTTTCCTTATACGCAAGGGCGCTAAGCCGGCTTACGGGTATACCGGTTAAGGAAAAATACGTCTGCCTGCTCAGAGAGCGGGTAAACGTTTCGCTTCCGGATTGACTTTTTTAGCAATGAAGCGGCGGAATGAATTTTATCTACGCATACCGCCTCTTGAAAGCGTTTCTGAGATTATCGATGCCGGTTGTCGGGCCTGCATATGCTTAAATTTGATTTTAATGATGAATATTATTAATATATTTGACTTTTACCGTTTTGCGTATTAAGTTTATATTGGTTTTTAAAACCGCTGGGTTTTTTATATATATGTAACTTATTTAAACTTTTTATATGATTTAAGGGAAACAAGACGTTTGTTGTATAATCTGGTTGTATATCGTAATTTTATATATACGTAAAATGTATTGATTAATAATATACTTCAAGCTATTCTATAATTGTTGGCGGCAAAAAGGTTTTGGGATACACCTTCATTGGATATTCACGACTGAAAAGGAGGTGATAGAATGCTCGAGTTCACGCAGAAAAACTGGTTTGGCACGCAGGCGGCTCCGCCTTGTGGATATGCTTGCGGCGCGGCATGTTCCCCCTATTGTAAATCAAGCGACCATGTAATAGTGATGAAATAGCCTTAACGGAAAGCAAAGCCGCCAATAAACGAGGCGCGGCCTTAATTTGTATTACTGGATCTGTGTTGGGAATGTAAATATTCGCACGCGAGGCCGCGCCTATACGATTTTATCCGCTTAATGAGCTAAACAGCTCATAATAGTATTTATGAAATATGCAGACCTTTATAAACTGATTTACCAGCAGTTTATAACTGGCGGCACGCATGCCAGTCCGACTCATCCCTTCGTTATAAAGAGCGAATTGTTAAGTTTTAGTCAGCCGCCAACGAGACAAGAAAGGAGATATTTATGCATATCAGCCGACATAATATGGAGTTTAACGTAGACGGAACGCTTTATTTACTAAACCCGCTCAGCGGCGCGTTTAACCGGATAGACAGCCCTGAGCTCAAGGAGCAATGGAAGCAGTTAAGCCAAGGGGCCGAATTACCGGAAAACGACGCGTTTGTTTCAAAGCTGGTAAAAGGCGGGTTCGTTTACCGCGACGAGGATGAAGAACATATACAATATAACCGCGTAAAAGCCATTGCGGACGCGTTTTATCAGCGCACGCTCAGGTGCCACATCATCATGTCTTACGACTGCAACCTGTCGTGCGTATACTGCTTTGAAAAGAGCATAGCCCGCAACGGCCGTGAAATGACGGAGGAAATGGCTCTTAAATGTTTGCAAACTATCGAGAGCCTGGCGGAGGGCTATGAGAAAGTGGAGATCGTTCTGTTCGGGGGCGAGCCGCTGCTTTACAATGAAGCGCGTGTGAAGCTGGTTCAATTCATTCTGGATTTCGCCGGGGATAAGGGCTGGACGGTCGACGTTATTACCAACGGCGTTGATTTAAAGCATTATGCGAACATGCTAAGGGATTTCGGCCGGATTGGGCAGATTCAGGTCACGCTGGACGGGCCGAAGGAATTGCATGATGAACGGAAACCCGCCAACGACGGAAGCGGAAGCTTCGTCAGCACGGAGGCCTCCATAGATGTAGCGCTCAAAGCGGGGCTGCCCATCGTGGTGCGCATGAATATCGACAGCCAGAACCTGGAGCATTTTGCGGAGCTGGCGGATTTTTTTGCCTTGAAGGGGTGGTTTGATTACCCGAATTTCGGCGCGTACTTTGGCATGACTTATGATTTTGAGGGCGACTACGCTTATCAGATGCCGCCGCATAAGCTGCTGGCAAGGGTTTTGGATCTAAGGATGCAAAGGCCGAACGTCAGGAGAATCAGCATAGAGGCGTGGGAATCACTCCAGTTCGTGCTGTATCCTTATTTTAAGGGCGAGCCGAGGCTGCCGAAATTTCAATTCTGCAGCGCGCAGAGGGGCGAGCACAACTTTGATTCGGAGGGAAACCTGTATTTTTGCGCGGACAGCGTAGGAAGGAGCGGCTGCGTAGCGGGAAAATACTATCCTGAGCTTGCGTATTCGGATATGGCTGAGAATATACGTTCAAACACGGTTCCCGGCATTAACACAATATGCGCCGCCTGCCCCGCCCAGCTTTGCTGCGGGGGCGGCTGCTGGTTCAGGCGGTACCTTTCCAAAGACCCGAAGTGCAGCGAGATGGTTTATCAGGTTTTGGAGACGACCGTGCGTTACCTGCACTGCCATCCTGAGGTTTTCTCTGAAAATTACCTGACCGCGCAAAAGCTGGAGCAGGCGGCCGTATAAATTAACTGAAAGGACGTATTAGCCTTGGGTAAGTTCCTGTTCGTTCAATTCTGGAAAAAATGGGTTTGGCCCGATAGACGCTGGGGTATTTGCCTCGCGCTGCAAATCTTGTTTTTTGCGCTAAGCGCGGTAGTTCCGTTTTTATGGGGAAGGGTGACGGATGCTTTAGCCCAGTCCGATTCCGCCGCTTTTGTTAAATGGATAGCGTTCTATCTGGGCCTGGAACTTGCGCAGATCTTTTTCCTGTACATGCGCGGCTATAAAATACGCATGCTCGAGATGGATGTGACCAGGAAGATTGACGAGAGCCTGTATGGTAAATACCACAGCATACCCTATTCGCATGTACTCAACACCCAAACGGGGGACGCTATCCAGCGCATTACCAACGACGTTTCCAACTGCTCCCCTCTCATCATACAGTCATTTTCAGATTTGGCGGGGCATATCGTACTTATCGTCATTATCATGGCGCTGATGTTCGTTCTATCCCCCCTCCTTGCGCTCATTTCCATCGCGGTCATGGGCGTTTACGCGCTTGGGTATTATTTTTACCAGAAAAAAACGCCCGCTTTCGTTAACGCGCGCCAGCAGGCGCAGTCTAAGTTCATCTCCTCCATAGAGGAGGGACTGGAAGCCGCGTACTCCATACGCGTGCAGGGCTCGTTCAGGGGCGTTATGAAAAGTTTCAGAAAAGCGCTTGAGCATTATTTCACTAAAAGCTTTGCGTTCTATAAATTCGGTTTGCTTTTTCAGGGCGTTTTTTCGTCGGCGGTTACATTCATTATGGAGGTAGGCATCATTGCTGCCGGAGCGTGGCTGATATTCAGCGGCAAAATGACCGTGGGCTCGGTTATCTCATTCAGCCTGTATATCAATTGGCTCGTGGTGTTTGTAAGCTTCATGTCTTCGTACGCGGCGACGGTGGAGCCCGCTCTGGTATCCCTTAAAAGGATTGAGGAGGTGCTCAATCAGCCGGATGCTTGGGTTTACGATAACATAAAAGAAGCCCCTCCTATAAAAGGCAAAAACGCCGTAGAGCTAAGGGGCCTATGTTTTGCATTTGATGAAAAGCCAATTTTTAATCAATTAAACCTTGAAATTCCGGCTGGGCGAACGGCGATAATAAAAGCCGAAAGCGGCAGGGGGAAGAGTACCCTGCTTAATCTGCTGTTAAAAATCTACCCGTCCGCAGACGGCCGGATCTATATAAACGGAAGCGACATTAACGAGCTCGACGTCGGCGTATTGCTCGGCATGATAAGCGTTGTCGAGCAGGAGCCTAAATTTTTTGGGGACAACCTGTTATCTAGCGTCTCGGGATGCGACGCTGATGTATCGAAAAATCGAATTTTTGACGCGGCGAAAAGCCTTGGCCTCGGGGGATTTCTTGAAACGCTGATGAGCCGGGAAAGCACAAAGGCAAAGCTGAGCGAACTATCGGGGGGAGAGCGCAAGAGGCTGGGCATGATAAGGGGATTGAGCCGGCAAACGCCCATAACCATATTGGATGAGCCTACCGCGTTTCTTGACTCGGAGACGTCGGTCGCACTAATGGAGAAGATGCGCGCACAATACCCTGATAGGACTTTTATCATATTTACGCATGATCCGCTGCTGGACAGATTCGCGGATATGGTCATTCAATTATAGAATGCATACGTTCCGCATGCGGACGTATGCCGCGCGCACGGCATAATTCGGGAGGGCCTGTATATTCCGATCGTATCCAGTTTTCCTAGCGTAGCGAGCCGATAATACTCCTTGCAAAGTTTTTTACGCCGCGCGGCCCCGCAACGCGTGTTTTATGCCGGCTAATCGGGTTGCTTTTGAGAAGGGGCGCTAAACGCGTACGTTTATCGGAGGCGTTGACGCAACAGGGTATAGTGGGTATTTAACCACGCAACGGGCGGGATTACGATTTACCAGGCTTACATCCTGCCCTCGAACCAAGAGGCAAGATCCTCGCCCGCGGCCTCGCTGAAGCAAGCGATAAGCTTGTCGCCCGTTCCGAAGCCGAACGAATTATCCAAGCAGTAGTTTTTTATTGCGCCGAAAAACGCTTCGTCCCCCAGCTTTTCATGAAGCTCCCTGTATACCGACGCGCCGTACGCGTATATCACATAATAATAAGCGTTTGGCTCGGCTTGGGCAAACGCGCTCAGCGGGCTGTCCAGCCTGAGCCGGCGATCATAGCCGAAAAGGCCATAAGCCGCCTCGTCATACAATTCGCGCGCATATTCCTCACCATACTTATCCTCAAGATAGGCGTAGGCAAGGTATTCGGTCAGCGATTCATCCACCCACGGCTCGTTTATCTGATCGCTTCCGACCAGCGCGTATAACCACTGATGGATTACCTCATGGACTATTATAAATTCGCCCCTCGCCCGATACAGCTTTCTCCACTGCTCGTTTTCAATCATTACCAGGCCCGGGTACTCCATCCCGCCGCGCATATCGGCCTGCGTCACGCAAATGCGCTCGAACGGATACGGGCATACCTTTTGAGCCATCCATTTTAGCGCGCCGGCCGCCGTGTCCGCGCCGAACCTGGCGTATGCCATGCTCTCCGCATATGCTGAAACGGGTATGTCGCCCGCCTCGGCCTCCGTCCATTTATCGCTCAGCGCAAACGCGAACTCCCTCGCTCCCGCAGCGTAAAAATAACGTGTGGCCTTTCCTCCCTCCCTTTTTTCCTCCAAAACCGCGCCGGTAGCCGCCACGGTAAACCTTTCGGGTACGGTTAATGCCACCTTATAGTCCGAAGCCGCGCTGAAAAACGGGTCCCCGGTATCGTCATAAGCATCGGTCCTCCACGCGCCGGCTTCATACTCCGCCGCTATCGGCAAAGCGTTTCCGAGCATAACGGCGTTTTTCCCAGCGCCGAAGCGGCTTTCGCGCTCCGGCACACTGATATTGAACTCGATAAACACCTCGGCGGTTTCCCCATTTTTCAGCTCGGGAACCAAGGGTACCCTGATAAGGCTCGCACCGTTTTCCTTGTGATAAAAGGTATTCACGCCGTTAAGGGCGACGCCGACTATTTTCATGCAGCCCGGCTCTACGGCGTTCGGGTAAAGATGCAGCGGGATTTCATAAAGATCCTCCCCTGCATTGTTCGTGTACGTCAGCCGCATCATGCCCGACAGCTTACGCAAGTTCGGATCATACTCAAGAGCGCATTCATATAGACTCCTTTGATTTAAGGTTGCGCCTTGCGCCGGCGTTGGCGTGGGCGATACAACGGGCGTGGGCGCGGGAGATGGCGCGGACGGACCGCCGCCTTGGCCCTTGCGCAGCACCAGCCAAATAACAGCGGCGATAGCGATAACCACGGCTGCAGCCAATACCCAAATCCAGACGCGCCGTTTAGCCTTGGGCTGATACCGGCGCCGGCCTCTGCCTGAAAATATCCTGCGGCTATGCTGTTTCATTCCGCACCCTCCAAATAAAGTATTTCACTGTTGCTTGATACGCGCCACGCCCGATTTAACACTAATTAAAGGTATACGAACTAGCCGCAGCCGCCTCGACGCGCCTGTGAAGTAGCCTTTCGCGAAACGCGGCACGCTCTTTAGTTTATTATACACAAACCGCCGCGCCGCGCATAGCGCCCCGGGCAAGCCTCGGTCAAAACGCTGTGATTCCGCGCCGGATTATGCTATACTATTCAATTATATATATAAGGATATGATTCTTATGCCCTTATGCCGTTATTCCGACGACGCGCTGTTTTTTGGCGTTACGCCGGTGGATAATCTATTCATTACCGAATATATGCCCAAAGCGGGAGGCGATTACATTAAAGCCTACCTTTACGGGCTGATGCAATGCCACGCCTCGCATGCGGACGACGGGGATTTGGCCTCCGCTTTAAATATGGATGAAAAATCCTTAGCCGAGGCGTTCAGTTATTGGCAGGAACAGGGGCTGCTTAGGATAACCTCGGCGGAGCCGCTAATTATTGAGTACCTGCCGATAAAAAAAACGGCCATGGCTGCGCGCACAGCCGTACCCCAGCGGCGCGGCGCATTCCTTTATGCACTGAGCGCCGCGCTCGGCGGCCGCGTGTTGACCGGGCAGGAGGCTGCGCGGGCAATCGATTGGGTTGAGGTATTCGGCCTGACGGAGGAGGCTGCGGAATTGATGGCGCGGTACTGTATTGAGCGCAAAGGTAAGCGGACCGCCTTTGCGTATATGGATAAGGTGGCCAAATCCTGGGCGGATGCCGGCGTCCTCGACTTAGACGCGGCGCAAAAGCATATCCGCAGGCTCGATGAGATACAGGGAGGCGCGGCCCGAATACTCGAGCGCTGGCGTAAACCGCGCCGGCCCACGGAGGACGAGCTGGCCCTTTATGAAAAATGGACGCGGGCATGGGGGTTTACCGAGGAAGCCATATTATCCTCCTGTTCCGTTATGACTGCGACGGATAACCCTAATTTTAAGTATTTGGACCGCGTTTTGGACGCCTACCGCTTTCAGGGCAGCGTAACGCGGGAGGCGGTTGAACGGTGCATTAAAGAACAGGACGCGCTTGTTGAGTTGGGCAGAATGGTATTCAAACGCGCCGGAATCAACCGCTCCCCCCATAAAAACGAGCGGGAGCAGATTGAGATATGGCATGTGAATTGGGGTTTTTCGCCGGAGATGCTGCTGTTGGCAGCGGAATACGCTTCGGCGACTTCCACCCCGTTCGCAACGATGAAAAAAACGGTTAACGGCTGGCATGAGCGGGGAATCGCGACGGTTTCCGCGGCGAAGGAGGCGCAGGAGCGCAAAACGGACGCTAAGGATGCGCGCGGCACCAGCCCTTATACATTTAATTATCAGCAGCACGGATATTCCGACGAGGTATTAAAGGGCATCGGCGTCGATCTTTTTGAAGAAGAGGGTGGGGGTATGAATGGATAGGGAGATTACCAGGGAGTACGAAAGCCTTCGGCGCAGGGCCGAGTACGCGGCCTCTAGAAGGCGTGAAGAGGTTTACGCCCAATGCCCTGAAATAGAGAAGCTTGCACGCGTTCGCCGCGACGCCGCGTTTCATCTAGCGTTCGAACCGCTAAACGGAGCCGGTAAAGCCGAAGCCGTCATAGAGGCGCGCCGCGAAATTGAGCGGATGAGGGAGCGGGAGGCCGCTTTATTGTCCGGCTTGGGCCTACCCGCCGATTATTTGGAGCCGAAGTATCGCTGTTCAAAATGCCGGGATACCGGGTATACAGGATACCCCGTTAAGCGCCCATGCGAGTGCCTTCGCCAGAAAATCCGCCAGAAAAAGTACGCGTCCTCACGGATCGACTGCGGGGAATCGTTTGATTCATTCGATCCCGAAGTGTTTCCATCCGCTAAACAGCGCGCGGGTATGCTGCGCGTGCGGGGGCTGCTCGAGGATTATGCGAACGCGTTTCCAAACACCAGCATCCCCAACCTGCTCCTGACGGGGAAAACCGGCCTTGGAAAAACGTTCCTTCTCAACTGCGTGGCAAAATGCGTATCGGATCGCGGTTACGGCGTGATGAAAATAACGGCCTATAACCTTGTGAACGAGGCCGTTAACGCTATTCGCGCCAACGAGCCGCCCGAGCATTACAACGATGCCGAGCTTTTAGTTATCGACGACCTTGGGTCTGAACCCATGATGCGCAATTTAACGCGCGAGCAGATTTTTACCATCATTAACGAGCGGGAGGCTTCGGGCCGGCATACGCTCGTCGCTACAAACCTATCGCTTCAGGAGCTTTCCCAAACGTATGGCGAACGCATATTCTCACGCATCGTATCGCCGCGTTTCTGGAGAGTTATCCCACTCTACGGCGAGGACATACGCGTGCGCGGCAACCTGAACAAAAGCCCCATATCAAGCTAATAAAGCCTTATATTGTAAAAATCACTATCAAGAAAAGCGGCTGCTTAATACGGACGGTGAAAAAGCGATTTATGGTAAATGAGATAACCGCTTTTGTAACATGGGATTTTGAAAATAGATAACGATTAAATGAATTACTCGATGGGGAACGCGCCATCATGATGAGTAAACACGGAATATGCTATGAACCTGAAGCTTGAAAAGGAGCTATAAAAACAGGAGCCTTTGCGGATAACTGCGCAGAGGCAAGAAGCGTTCCATATATTCAAAAGCGCAAAATGAATATACCGATTAGCCTAAAGATGAAAATAGATTTAAATCGTATGAGAGCCTTAAACAACATGAGTAGAGATGAAAAAACGACTCAATATGCCGACGATCGGCGATAAGGCTGCGTGAATACCGTAGTTGTATGAAAAAGCGGCTTTATTCTTGGATTAACGCTTAACGGCCCACGAGTAACAAGAAGCGCAATCGCCCCATGAAGCCTGAAAAAAGTGGTCGCACCATTTTTTGTAACATAAAGCCGCGGATGCATTTGCATCCGCGGCCCAGCCTGTCAAAAAAACCGGGGTTGGCTCGGAGCCGCAACCCCATAGGCTTTCAACCGAACCTGACGACATGTGCGTAAGGTTCGGAATGCCTTGCGCAGCAAGGGTTTCTTTGCACGGGGCGCTGACCGCGCCAATGTGCAAGCGCTCCGTGTTAACTCGAAAAATGTGGCGCAGCCACTTTTTCGACACAGTGAGCCGCGGATGCATTTGCATCCGCGGCCATAAACTCAACGCGATAATATGTTATCTGCGCCTTTTTCTTATAACAACGCCCGCGGCTCCGCTTAACAGCAGAAACCCTCCGGTAATTGCCAGCGCCATGCCGCCGCTCTGCGGAGGATCATCCGGCTCCGGAGTGGGGGTAGGCAGCTCCGGCGTTGGAGTGGGCAGCTCCGGCGTGGGGGTAGGCTGCTCCGGAGTGGGAGTAGGCTGCTCCGGCGTGGGGGTAGGCAGCTCCGGCGTGGGAGTAGGCAGCTCCGGAGTGGGAGTAGGCAGCTCCGGAGTGGGAGTAGGCTGCTCCGGCGTGGGGGTAGGCTGCTCCGGCGTGGGGGTAGGCAGCTCCGGCGTGGGGGTAGGCTGCTCCGGCGTGGGAGTAGGCAGCTCCGGCGTGGGAGTAGGCTGCTCCGGCGTGGGAGTAGGCAGCTCCGGAGTGGGAGTAGGCTGCTCCGGCGTGGGGGTAGGCAGCTCCGGAGTGGGGGTAGGCAGCTCCGGAGTGGGAGTAGGCTGCTCCGGCGTGGGGGTTACGCCAGCCTCGTACATGGCCGTAATGGTTCGCGCTTCCGTTATGTTCAGGTAATCCCCGTCCCAGCCTGCAAATTGATAACCGATATGGATTGGCGGTTCAGGCGGAATCGCGTCCTCGCCGCTAACAACCGGTTGAACCTCAATGATATCCCCGGTAAGCCCGTCGATAAAGGTTACGTCAAATACCTCCGGCTGATGCGTCTCGGCCTTAACGAACAGGCCGACAACCTCCGTGCCGTTTGGGGCGCCGATGTAATCGATTATGGCGTTATCACCGGTAAGCGGATCGATAGCCACAAGATAACCCTCGCCGTCATACGTGCATGCAGCCCAGTAAACCGTATCATCCTCCGGCGAATAGGTCATGGACTGGTAATACAGCTCGCTTATAAAGCCGTTGACGTCGCTGAGGGCTTCAACGTTTCCGTCAATATCGTGCAGCATAATCGCGTCGTTAAGATAGTTGGCGGATATAAACCGGCCGTTTCCAATACAGGCCAGCCCAAGCGGCCAGAATTCCTCGCCATCCTCCCAGTTGTCCAGCTGATGCAGCTCGGTGAGGGCTCCATTGTCGAGGCTGACCCTTGTAAGGAAAATCGCGTCCGTATTGAGATCAAGCGGCAGCCCGAAGTCGGATCCGCCGTGCGCCAGCGCCCTGTTGTCCGCGGGAGGGTTCCCGTAAACCAGCGCGTAAAGCGCGCCCGTTTCACGGTCAAAAGCCATATCGTCAACCAAATAACCGCCGTTGCTTCCAATGCGCTCGACGCCCCATGTTTCGGGGTCTATTGCATAAAAAGCACCCTCCTCGTCAAACGCGTAGACCGTTCCATACGCGTAATCCGCCGCCACGAACATGATATCGCCATCGAAGAGACGTTGGACGGTGCTGAGGGGATCGGAGGAATTAAATGAGATCCAGCCGTAATTATCCGCATCCTCGCTCAGGTCGCGCAGGCTGTATCCGAACAGCTCGACGCCTTCTGGAGGCTCGGCGGATTCATATGTGATTTCGGAACGGTCCCTTACGCGCATACGCGGGATATTGCCTCCGCTTGGGTTTTCAATTTCAACCGTAATTGAGCCAATGCCCACGGATTTTACACTGTCGCCAACTTTTATCGCGTCTAGGCCGGTATAAGCGCTCATGATGTAGCCGTCGATAAACACGTTCGCCACGCCCGTTTCATCCTCAACCAGTATGGTCTCGAGCGCGCCGTCCGAGCTGTATCCAAGGCTCTTGACCATACCGCGAACGCATAGCAGATTGCCCGTATTATTCGGGGACATAGCCTCAGCGGCGGTTACAAGCGCGGGGGATACGGGAGTAACAGCCGGATCCACGACCTCAATGCTGCTTACCGCGAGCTGACGCTCCCCGTTGTAGGAGCTTGTAACGCCGGTAACGCGCACCTTCTGGCCGACGCTAAAATCGCCCGATACCGGGAAGAGGTTAACGCCGCGCATCTCATCCTGAATATAGATGCAATCGAAGAACGCGGTATCCTGATCGTAACCGGAAGCGTTGCTCGTTACCACGCCCTCAACTGTGAACCGTACGCCTTCCTCCGCTTCATGCACGGCGGTAATCGGCGATATTTCCGGCTCGGGTTTAAGCATATCGATGATGTTCATCACAATCTGGTAATTGCTGTTCTGCAGCGTGGTGGAATTTTCCACCTCAACGCTTACCTCGAATGTGGAGAAAAACGTTACGCCGCTCACCAGCAGCCAGCCGCCGCCCGAAAGCTCCTCGCTGGCCATCACCACAACCTCGTCCATAGGGACGACGACGGTATCGCTGTCATAATCCGGCGCGTAGGAGCTGGACCCGCCGAAATCATCGGTGAAGTTCGCGCCCCATGTGGTGGAGTAGCCCTTCACAATGGGCGTAACCCCTTCGCCCGTGATTACAGGCGCGCCGTTGTAGCAGCTAAAGGAATTATTTGTGGTTTCAAGCACATCGGTGAGGAAGGGCGAGTCGTAGTTATAGTTGTATTCGCTCGTAAAATATATCCGATACGCCTCGTTGGCCTTCTCAACATTATCAACAACTATTCCGTTCGCAACGCGTGAAGTAGCGCCGGCCGCTTCAAGAATTTCATTGGATATGTTATGCGCCCACTGCTCCTGTTCGGCCGGATTGCCGCGATCGGACTTGGAGCACAGTATGATATTGCCGCCGGAGGCCGCATACCGCGCGATGGCATCGAGCTCGTCGGCGGTATATAGCGAATCGTCAACCGGCGTGCCAAAGCTCTTGAACGGCACGGTCATGACCAAGAGAGCCATATCCTTAATGGAGTCGTAGGTTATCTCCTCGACGTAGTGCGCGCGTATGCCGTTTTGAGCGCACAGCTTGATAAACGCGGAGTCGCTGCCCGGATAATTGCCCGACACATAAAAGTTGGAATGGCCCGCGTCGATGGCGATATCCAAGAGCTCGCCGGGGTCAAGCACATCCATATCGAGGTTATATGTAAATACGTTGGGTATGCCGTTGAGCGTGGCGTTCACCGTTACGTTGAGCCGCTGCGCGCCGATTCTTCTTGGCGTGAAGGCAAAGATTGTTTCAGCCTCGGACATGGACGCGACGGTGAGCGGGTTTTCCACAGTCTCTAAAACCTCGAATTCCCCCTGCCCGATACGGAGGCTGTAAACGATGCTGTCTATTACCAGATCGGACGACTCATAGTTGTACAGGCTGGTGGTAATAGTCATCGCCTCATCCCTCACGGGGATTACCGCATCCGATTCAACGGAGGTAATGCCGACCTTGCTCACCTCGCCCGTCCATACGGGGGCAGTTACGGCGATATCTCCGTCGCCCTGCTCGACCCGAAGGTAATAGTACGAGTAATCGCAGGGAAGCGTTATGTCGAGCACAGCGGAGTTGCTGCTAAATTCCCGAGTATACGCAACCACGCCGCCGTTGACGATGACGGATACCGTCCCGATAACGTCCGAAGCGTCCGGATCGCTGAGCGACGCGTAAATACGCACGGTTTCGGGTGTTTCAGAAATGATGGAGCCCATCAGATTATCGTTCAGGGTATAGTTTATCTCCAGGTTATGGTCTTCGGTCGAGTACATCGCCATATCGCGCATCGCCTGGTAAATACCCTCGCGCGTGAAGTCGTCCGTTATCACTACCGAGCGAGCGGTGTTGGCGTTGCCCCATTTGCCGCGGTGGTTATCCTGGTTGTTCGTGGGCGCGAGATGCCAGCCCTTATCCAGCGCAAGCTGGTAGTACTCATAGCTGGGCCAGTAGGAGGAACCGCCTACAGCGCCCTCGCCGTTTCCGACCTCGATCATGGTCACCTGCGCGTCGATTCCCGGATCCCAATACGCAAAGTCTGAGAAGGTGCCGAACGTGGTTCCCGGGTGGTTGAACATGGAGATGGTCTGGGGGTTCTGCTTGAGCAGCTCGTAATAGGCGCGCATGCCCGCGTCATCCACCTTATTGTTCAATACGCTGTTGTTCCGGCTGACAAAGCCGTCTGTATTAAAGGTGTTCATATGCCCCGGGCCGCCGCTCCAGGTCATTTCATAGCCGTACATGAACACAACGTCGTCGCTGATAGCATCGTATTCGTCGGTGGTGTCCTGGGCCTCCTGCCAAAGCGTGCGCGTGCCGTCGGAGGCAAGCGTGCCCTTCGTCGGGTCGTTAATATCTCCCAAATTTGAGGACGAATCAAAGTAATTGGAATGGTCGGTAACGGCCAAAAAGTCTACGTTCTCGGATTCTGGCAGATTCAGCACATATTCGTATGCGTCGCGAAGCGTTCCGCTGCCGTCAGAATACTGGGCGGTATGCGAGTGAAGCTGGCCGAAATACGCGCTGTATTGCGGTTCGCCGACCGTAAAGCTCCAGTTATAGGAAACGCTGGCCCCGTCCAATCGCGCAACGGTTACGGTATAGGTATGCTTCCCGTCCGCCAGATCCTCGAGCGGCTGATATGAGGCGACGCTGCCCTGCACATCCATCGGAATCATGTTTTCGTCATTCGTGGATGTAAGGAACGCGGTGGGCGCATCGCCGGCGTTTGCGAACTCAACGGAGATTACCGGCCGCTTGTCGTCATAAGTGGCGCTGTTGGGCGCGGGGCTTACGGAAACTATCTGCGGCTGATCCACGATGATTACGCGCGCCTCTAGGCCGGCCTCGTTGCCCTTGGCGTCCCAGGCTTTGAAGGCGAGCAGAATTTCATCATTCCCGGATACGATTTCCTCACCGGGGATAACCGCCTGATACTTGAGGCTGGTGGGGTTTTTCACCATATCGAGCGTTACGGGCGTACCAGCGATGGTATAGGTCATCGTTACGCCTTCGACGCCCACATTGTCGCTTACGTCGATTGCTACCGTGTAATCCCGCCCGACCTCCGCGTCAAGGAATGAAGGGAGCGTAATAACGGGAGGGGCCTCGTCGTTGGTAACCACATAATCGGTTGAACGGCCGACACGCAGCTGATCCGTAGCGTTGAACTTGGACAGGCATGCATACAGGTCCACAACCTCGCCTTCCTCCACGCCGACAGGGTAGGAGGCGGCGCGGTAAATGCTCATGCGCGCGCCGGCTTCATCCGTAATGTAGGTGGCGCCGTCGCTGTTATAAGCGCCGAGCGTGACATTTTTAAGCATCACATACTCGGAAAGCAGGCTGTCCTTTACGGCGAGCATTTCCGAAATGGAAGCGAATTCCTGGGCGGGTATGAGCGGCGCTTCGCCGGGGTGGCTTTCCGTCGCGGTTACGCTCTGCACCTGAGGCACGCCGCCATAAGTGGTTTTGGAGGCCGTAAGTATGACGACGTCCCCTATCTCATAATCGTCAAGCGCATTGTAAACCTGAAGGGCTACGATTTCGCCGTCCACAACATCCTCTAATATGGCGGAGTTGATGGAATCATAGTTGCCATAGCGATAAACCAGCTGGCCGATAACGGTCACGGTATCGCCGTCCGGCGCGCTTATAACCTCGGGGATAGACATCACGCCATCCGGTATTTCGGGAATTGGATCGATAACCGGGGCGGCGGGTGTAACGTCCTTTGCGGACGCGACACGCAGCTGGAAGCCGTTGAAGTTGCCAACAACGGCGATAACATCCACCACATCCCCCTCCGCTATGCCGTCAAGCTCGGGCAACCGGTAGATATTGATGGCGTCGCCGCCCTGGACAAGGGGCGTGTTTCCGGCAGGGTTCAACGCGCCAATCGTGGCGCCGGAGATCTTCACGCGGGTGGATTCAAGCATCCTGTCCCCGTTCTGGCTTGCGATAAGCTCCGCGATATTGACGCTCCTCAAGGGGAGCGCGTTGTTCGAGCTGATAACGGCAATGCCCTCCGGCCCGATATCGGCAAGCTCCAAAAGGCCGTTGTACACGGCAACCCTGCCTGTCGCGCGGACCAAATCGCCCGCGGATGGTATTGCCGCGCCGTCGTTCAGGTACAGGTCAATGCCCGCCGTGCCGTCTTCAATATAAACGTTCCGCCCGTCGGTAAACGTTACTATGCCCTGAACGGTGACGTTTTCCGTACCGGCTTCAAGAGCCCTGGCCACGGATATGGGAATGCTGGGGTTGGCGTTATCCACATAATCGGAGGCGGCGCCGGTGCGCAGCTGGTAGGTTGCGTTAAATTTGGAGAAGCACGCGTAAATATCCACGACGCTCCCCTGCGTAACGCCGTCCGGATATGCGGCCGCACGGTAAATATTTATCGTATTGCCGATAGCGTCCGTAACCGGCGTGCTTCCGGCGGTATTGAGCGTGCCCAGCGTTATCTCGCGCAGCACAACGTATTCGGATAAGTACCTGTCACCGCCCGCAAGCAGCTGCGGTATAGTCAGCTCCTGCGCGGGGAAAGGCTCCTGCTGCGCGTCCACGACTGCCGGCGGGCCGGCGGGCAGTATCTGGTGCACGCCGCCGTAAACGTCAACCTCTCCGGTTACGGTAATCACATCGCCCACGTTGTAGGATGCGTAGTTGTTGTAATCGTAGATCTGCAGGCCGATTATTTCATCGCTGATTAGATCCTGGATAAGGATGCTGTTTCCCGAGAATTTATACGCAACCTGGCCGATTACCGTAACGCCCGTTTCGCCGTCGTTCATGGCGTATACTTCCTTAATGCCGACGGCGCCTTGTGGTATCTCGGCTATCGGATCGTGTTCCGTGGGATCGTCGGGCAGGACGACGGGAGGAGGCGTAGGCGTAGGTTCGGGCGTGGGCTCCGGGGGTTCGGTATCCTCCCGCCAGCCGGTGAGAACCACATCGTCGATACGGCAGGTGCCGGCGGAAGCCACCGTGCCTCCATTGGCGCTGACCGTACCCACGGCTATCAGGCGGATTTTAAGGCTTTGCGCGAAATCAGCATCCTCCGGGATAGAAACGGGGGCGAGCGCCGTCCAGCCGCTGCCGTTGGCCTGCGACGTTTCCGATCCGGGTATATCCAACCATCCGAAACCAACGTTGTATTGGGCTTTCATATCCCGGGGGCCGGTGTTCGACATCCTGTATGAAACGGTAAGCGTCATATCCCTGTACTGAGACGCGTCGACGGTGAAGGCGTAATACTTTTCAGCCGCGTCCGCGCCGTCCCACCCCGTGGTACTCATGGCCTTACCGCTTCCGTTGCCGGCGGGATAGGTAACGGCCTGCCCGCCCTCGCGAGCGATAGCCGCCTGCGCGTTATATTCACTGTCAAATTGAGAAGGCAAATTCGTTTCCTGTTCAAAATCCCATTCAACCGCGTTAACCTCAACGTACTGAGGCTCAGGCTCAGAATCGGAAAGCTTGAACAGCCTGAAATCGGCGTAATATGCCGCGTTGAGGCTGGTCGGCTTATAGGTTCTGAACTTGTTATAGCTGTTGCCGCTGTTGTACGCCAGCGTATACGAGGCGCTCGAAGGCTCCTGAATCCTGAATATTCCAGAGCCGGAATCCGTTATGTTCCAATCAAAGGGCTCGTCCTGCACGTTCAGGAAGTTGCTGGAGCCGGTGCAGTACATGAACTTACCGTTTGCGTCCATCAGCGTGAACGAGCCGCTCACTTCGTTTTTTGTCAGCTGCCATACGGTATTTTCCGGCGGATCGTTCAACACGTTATCCTGCGGCGAAACGGCGCCCGGCGTCAGCGCGTTGGACGATACTTCGCTTGAAACCGCAAGGAAGCCGCCATCCTTTTCAATGGCCAGCACATACTTGCCGTCGGTTAATTCGCTTGCCGACGTTACGCGCTCGTAATTCTCCGGTGAAGCAAGCGAAAAAGCGGGCAGCATGGATAAAACCATGACAAGAACCAACAAAATGGACAAAACCCTGCCATTTGTTTTTTTGCTCATTATTGTTCCTCCATATTGAAAATAATTTATATAATCCGTCAAAAGTATAACCAAAGACGGTTTTATCTGGAATTATATGGGTTATTGTAGCACAAATCGCAGCAGGGATATATAACTAAACGATTAAATTCTGTCATATTTTTGTAAAAAAATCGCCCCCCATCATCCTCCACAAGCGGAACAGCATGGCGGAGCGTGAGGAGCGAAAAGTGACGATTTACATTTTAAACTTGATTATCCGATATAATATTACTCAATACCCAATATTAAAATACCTGCCAAAATGCCACCGATGATCAGGTAATGACTCCGCGAAAGCTTTTCTTTCAATATAATTCTTGAAAGCAATACGGATACCATGCTGTAAGAGGCTATCATCGGCGCGGCCAGCACCGCGCGGTCGGCCATCGCGTAAACATAGGTGAACTGCCCGGCGGTTTCGCAAACCGCGGCAAAGAGTTTATGCTTCTCACGCGGGATATGAATACGCTCTTTGCGGATGAACAACACGTACGCCAGCGCGCCGAGCGCTACGGCCAGGAACGTAAACTCGTATGAGAGGTTAACATCGGTTTCGCTCATAATCCCTTCAAGGTATATCGCGTCCGTAAAAGAGGCCGCCCCGTCGATGAGGCAGTACAAAACAGGAAACAAAATTGCGATTGCGCTGCGTGTGTACTTGCGTTCATCCTGAGCGCCCGATAACGCGCGCTCTCTTCCCGCCCGGCGTTTTTCCATTATTGCGAGGCCCAGTACGCCGGCGCATACCAAGGCCACGGCGCCTAGTTGAAGCCCCGTTGCCTTTTGCCCAAGTATTACGAGGCATAATACGCATGTGATCGCGCCGGAAGAATTGCAGATGGGCGATGATACGGAAAGCTCTATATATCTTAAGCCCACATACCCGAATATCATTGAAAGGATGTATAGGGATGATACGGGCAGGTATCGAATGATATTAATCGGATTGTACGTATAGCCGGTTAGGATAATCTGCGCAGCCGCGTGAACGCCCATGACAAGCCCCACCGCGATAACCAGCTTCCAATGGCTGGACTTATCATCGCTTTTAGACCCCATTTTTGAAAAAAGGTCGGAGCCTCCCCAAGCGAGAATCGTCAAAAGAGAAAACATAAACCACATAAGCAATACCCTTTCCCGGCCCATTTTTATTCGGTTTGGCAGTGGTCGAAACCGGCGCGGCGCGAAATTTGCCGATAATAAACCAACGTGCAAAATTATAGCTTAACGCGCGAGAAAGCTCAATGCTTTTTTAAGGTTTCACGGCTGGCCTGACAAACCGCGCTGGCTGTTTAAACGCGATTAGCTTTATGCTGCTGCGACGGAGGGGTTAGAGCGGCGGCTCTTTTGGCGGCATATGAGACAGCCGCATTAAAAAAACGCGTAAGATCGGGCTCGCAGCCGTCAATCAGCGCAACCTGAATGATGGGCATGGAGCTGTCGGCGCAGCCCGCGCTGCACGCAAGCTCAACGGCTTCGGTTTGTATTGTTTCACTCAAATATAAATGGTTGCTGAAGCGGGAGAGGAAAATATCCTTATGCGTAAGGCATGCGCCGATAATGGGCAGCTTCGCCTTGCGGCATATGTTATACGCGGCCATTGTGCCGGGCATAAGGCCGTTGATAAGGCTGAACAGGATAATCGCCGAAGAGCAGTCCTTAAATGGGACGACAGCTGGTTCGTCGGCCGTTCGGTAAGTCTGCGAACAGAAGCGGTGCTGCGGATACAGCCGGCTTAAATAACCGGATAAAGTCGAGCATCCTGAATTATGGTGCCCCATGATTAAGACTTTCAAGTTAATTCCCTCTTCCTTTCCAGGCTGAAATCGGCGATATTTAATGCGCCGCCCTGTCTTTCACGCCTGTGCCCGGATACCGGACTTCTATCTATATAATAAATAGATAGGCGGGCGCGTGTAAAGCGTTTTATGGTTACAAACAATCGAAAATAATAATTTTAAGTCGAATACCGCCCGGACGGCCGAAGGGAAATATACCGCCAACGAATTATCGTTTTATAAGCCGTGTTGAACAATGTGACAATGTTGCGAAATTGGAGGAAAAGACTTATTTGCGCCGTTGATAAGGGGGGAATCTGTGATAAACTAAGCGTAATATAAAGAGTAGGAGCTGCTTTTTGCTGGAACGCAGGTTAGAGATGAAGCATCATTCACGCGAGTTATATTACCGTTGCCCGCAGGGGGCGTTAAAATGCGGTGAAACGGTTACGCTCCGTTTAAGCATTCCGAACGAATGCGGCTACCCGAGGCTACGCGTTTGGGCGCTGGGCGGCGAAGAAATTTTGGAAGGCAGCCGGGACGGCGGCGCATTCACCTTTGAGTATACCGCGCCGAAAGAGCCATGCCTTGTCTGGTATTATTTCATCGTTGATACGCCTGAGGGCAGGCGATACTACGGCGGACGCACGGGAGAGGGACGCGAGGCGGATTATCCGCCTACCGCCTACCAGATAACGGTTTATCATCCTTCGTTTAAAACGCCGTCCTGGTTCGGCGAGGGTATAATATACCAGATATTCCCCGACAGGTTCAGGCGCGGCGGCGAGCGCGGCGGGCTGGACAGGGTTGAATATCATACAAAGCTCGGCCGGCGCGCGCTTGTTCATGAGGGCTGGGATGAGGATGTGCTCCATACGCCTCTTCCGCAGTGCCGGGATTACGATCCCTGTGATTACTTCGGGGGCGACCTAGAGGGAATTATTGAAAAGCTGCCGTATTTGAAAAGCCTGGGCGTGACGTGCCTGTACCTTAACCCGGTATTTGAGGCCGCCTCGAACCACCGCTACAATACGGCGGATTATAAAAAAATAGATCCCGTTCTCGGCAGCGAGGAAGATTTCAGGCGGCTGAGCGGCGAGTGCCAAAAGCTTGGGATACGCGTTATGCTTGACGGGGTGTTCTCGCATACGGGAGACGACAGCGTATACTTTAACCGATACGGGCGTTACGGAGGCGGCGGCGCGTACCGGGACAGGGGTTCTCCCTATTACTCCTGGTACCGCTTTACGGCCTACCCGGATTCATACCGCTCCTGGTGGGGGTTTGAGACCCTGCCTGAGGTGGACGAATGCGACGAAACGTATCAGAAATTTATCAGCACCGTTCTCAAGTTCTGGCGCGAGCGTGGCGCGTCCGGCTGGCGGCTCGACGTTGCTGACGAATTACCGGATGAGTTTATCGCCATGCTGCGCCGAGAATTGAAGAAGCTGGACGAGAACAGCGTGCTTCTGGGAGAGGTTTGGGAGGAGGCGTCCAACAAACAGGGAGCCCTTGGCAGGCGCAAATATGTGGATGGCTTTGAGCTGGACAGCGTTATGAACTATCCGTTCAGGGACGCCGTTATCGATTTTTTTCTTTTCCGAACGGATGCGGTTGGGCTTAACGAAAGGCTTGCCGCGCTGTGGGAGAATTATCCGCCTCCGTTCTATATGTCCCTCATGAACCTTTTGGGCAGCCATGATTCGGTACGTATTTTGACAGCGTTGGGCGGCGCGCCGCACAGGGACGCGCTCACAAGGGAAGAACAGGCGAAGTTCGAGTTGGATTCGAGCGCCCTTGAACGGGGGAGAAAGCGGGTGATGCTCGCTGCGCTTATACAGATGGCCATGCCGGGCGCGCCGTGCATTTATTACGGCGACGAGGCCGGTATGACCGGTATGGCGGACCCGTTTAACCGGCGGACTTACCCGTGGGGGCGTGAGGATAAAGAGCTTTTAAAGCGTTACAGGCAAATCACAGCCGCCCGTACCCGTAGGGAATCCCTAAGGAAAGGCGATTTTGCGTTCGCGCCGATTGGGGAAGACGTATTTGTTGTCGCCCGCCAGCTCGGACGCGACAGCGTAATAGTCGCCGTCAACCGGTCAAGCGATTCAAAAGAAGCGGCCGTAAGCGCTGACCTGTTCCGGGAAGGGCCTTTCGCGCCGCGGATACGTATAGCCGCGCAATATGAGGATATTTTCTCCGGCGTTCGCCTGCCGGGGGATGGGGGAACGGTGCGCATGGTGCTGCCTCCTTTATCTGGAACCATGCTATTATCATAGGTCGGGTGAGTTATATGATGTATGGCCGTTATGGAAACGATAAGCTCAATCAAACACTGTTAATCACGGTATGCGCGCTGGCGCTGATATCTATTTTCCTGCCCTGGCAGGCAAGAACGGTTATCAGCTTTGTTACAACGGCGGGCATCGCGTTCGCTATCTTCAGGATGTTTTCTAAGAATACGGCGGCGCGCCGCATGGAGCTCAATAAGTATTTAAGCATGGAAAGCCGCGTTCGCGGGTGGTTTTCAAAGCGCGGCAGAGGATTTAAGGAACGGAAGGATTTTAAACACTTTACTTGCCCCCAATGCATGCAAAAGCTGCGCGTGCCAAGGGGGAAAGGCAAGATCCGCATAACGTGTACGAGATGCGGGCACCGGTTTGAAACAAAATCTTGATTGTAGAAACGCCCTTTTGGGCGTAGAATAATAGAGCCAAAAAACAAAGGAGGAACATAAAATGGCGATTGTAAAGACCATGACGATTGAGGAGATTTTAAAAACGGATCAGGGGATTGCTGAAATACTGATGCGCTCCGGCATGCATTGCCTTGGCTGTGTTATGGCGTCAGGCGAGGATCTCGCCCAGGCCTGCGCAGTACATGGTATCGACGCGGACAAACTGGTAAACGAGATTAACGAGTACCTGGATAAACAGTAAGGGGTTCAGTATGAAAAACTATGTTTGTACAGTTTGCGGATATGTTTATAATCCGCATGAAGGCGATCCGGATAACGGCATTATGCCCGGCGTCCCGTTCGATCAGCTTCCTGACGAATGGGTTTGCCCCCTGTGCGGCGTCGGCAAGGAGCTGTTTGAGGAGGATTGATTCTATTTTAAAAAACGCCGGGCGCGGCTGTTTCCGCGCCCGGCGTTGTGACATACAAAATAATAATGAAATACGCGTTTAAGTACAGTCGTTTCAGAACGCGCATCAAGGCCGCGAAAGTTCTTTGCGCTGTTTATTATATGTTTTTTACAAATGAGGGTTCAAAACAGATATATCGCGTCGATTAATTGATTGAGATATAGCCGGCCTTAGCGGGGCGGTTATGGGGATTATGCGGTATACGAGCTTTCTTTTTGGCGTCTCACTTTCGCTTAAACGCTAAATTAAAGCTAAAAATACGGATCTTTATGGTATGAAGAAAAGGATAAGCGTTAAACAGCTTGCTTGGGGAGCCCTTATCGGGGCCATGTACGCGTTCATTACATACGCGGTTTTGCCGCTGTCGTCCGGGCTGATGCAGCTACGCGTGTCTGAGGCGCTGTGCATACTGCCTTATTTCACATTTTCAGCGGTTCCCGGTTTGTTTATTGGCTGCATCATTGGCAATATTCTATGCGCAAGCGCGATATGGGACGTTGTTTTTGGCAGCCTCGCTACGCTGGCCGCGGCATATCTGACATATCTGATGGGGCGCAGGAGAATAAACCGGTTTTTAGCCCCGCTGCCGGCAGTAGTGTTAAACGCGCTGGTTATAGGCGCGTTGCTCAGCTATGTTTACCAAATCGGCGTACCGTTCGCGGTAAGCGCTGTATATGTTGGCGTTGGACAGGCATTGGCGTGCTACGCGCTTGGCATGCCTCTTTTTTTCATTATAAAGCGCTTAAAGAACAAGCTTTTTTAGCTCTTAATTTAAAATAGCTCATGGGGAGATTATGGTATTCCTGTCTTCTCCCGCTCGTCGCTGCGGATGCATAAAGCACTAATTTTATAATCCGCGCACGCCTCGCAAATGCCTCAGGGGGCTATACAGGTACGATACAAAATGGATAAAAAGGAGATTTCGGAACAGTGCAAAACCCGGAATTTTTTTACGCGCGAACCTCCCTAATCAGGCTGGCGCCGGCCGAAGTTCAGGGGTTAAATCAAAAAAGCGCAGGATTTTAGGCAGTTCGTAGAGATGCTAAGAGAAAAGAAACGCTAAAACTCTTTTGTTGAATTCATCGCTTTTTTTCGCGGCGATAAAGTGATCCCCATCGATAATGCACAGCTTGGCATTGGGCAGCGCCCGTGCGATTTCACGCGTATGCGATTCCTTTATCATGTCCTTCGTACCGGCGATAACCAGCGCGGGCATGGCCAGGCGCGATAGCTCGTTTGGCGCGATTTGAGGCTGCGTCGCCATCAAACCGAGCATTTCTTTATTTGCTTTTGCCTTTTTGCTAAACGGTGAGAGCGCTAAGGCTATGCCGTAACCCAACACGATAGGAACCTGTATTGCTGCCTTAACGCCTTTTGGCGATAGGTTCGCGCCGTTGAGCACAAGCCGTTCCACGCGCTCAGGATAGCGCAGCGCAAACAGCAGGGCGACGTTGCCGCCATCCGAAAAGCCGAGCAGGTTGGCCTTATCAATCTTTCTTTCATCCATAAACGCCTTAAGATCCTCCGCGAACCGCACTAAGGTAAACGGCTCCGTACCGCGGCCTGATCGTCCATGCCCGCGGGTATCGAGCGCAAAAACATGAAAGCTGTTTGAGAAAACGGGGATTTGGCTTTTAAAGTAATCTGAGCTCTCTCCGTTACCGTGCAGTAAAATCAACGGGGCGCCTTCGCCGCTTTCAGTATAAAATAAATCCGTTCCCATATCGCTCACTCAGCCCTATCAACGTGCGCACAGATAGCTTCGAAGCTTTCCTTACTGATATCATGCTCCATTTTGCACGCGTCGGCAAAAGCGGTTTCCTCGCTGACGCCCAGCCGCATAAGGAATTTCGCCAGCATTTGATGGCGCTCGTACATCCGCTCCGCAATCTCAAGGCCGGATGCGGTTAAATATATGCAGTTGTCGCTATCCATGGTGATAAAGCCGTTCTCACGGAGCAGCTTGGTGGCGTGGCTCACGCTGGGCTTGGTTACGCGAAGCGCGTTTGCGATATCGACGGAACGCGCGCAGCCGTTTTTCTGCTGCAAGATATGGATGCGCTCAAGATAATTTTCAATGGATTCGTTAATCTGCATCTTCATACCCCTTTGTTTATTGAAACCATGTTAACACCCTCTAACTTTTTTTTCAAGTTCCTAAAAGAATGTGCTTGACAAATATAGTTAGAAGGTATAAACTTCATATGACAAGCAGTTAGATATATCTAACCGATGGGGGTTTAATTTTCAGCGCGCTGCGCTAAAGAGGGGGCGTTTATGATGCCGTTGTTTATGGCAAACACAGGTGAAACAAATTATATTCAAAAGATTACCGGCAGGGACGAGGTTCGCCAGCATTTGGCAGAGCTCGGATTTGTGGTTGGAGAGCGGGTTACGGTCGTCTCCAAAATTGGGGGGAACATGATACTTCAGGTTAAGGACAGCCGCATCGCGCTGGACAGGGGCATGACAAGCCGCATAATGGTATAAAAGAGGAGGATAAAGGTGTGAAAACGTTGCGGGATGTGAAAATTGGGGGAATGGCCAAGGTGGTGAAGCTGCATGGGGAAGGCGCTTTAAAGCGGCGCATCATGGATATGGGCATCACCAAGGGCGTAGAAATTTATGTAAGGAAAGTCGCGCCGTTGGGCGATCCAATGGAGGTTACGGTCCGGGGCTATGAGCTTTCCGTCCGCAAGGGAGACGCGCAGAACATCGAGGTCGAGTGATTTTAGCGGCGGGGCCGCATATTTTTCGGCATTGTAGTTAGAACCATCTAATTAGAGAGGGAGGTAATTATGGGAATTAAGATTGCGCTTGCGGGAAACCCAAACTGCGGCAAAACAACCATGTTCAACAGTCTGACAGGAAGCTCTCAATACGTTGGCAACTGGCCGGGCGTTACGGTGGAAAAGAAAGAGGGCAGGCTCAAAGGCGATAAGGATGTGGTTATTCAGGATCTGCCCGGTATCTATTCGCTGTCGCCATACACGCTCGAAGAAGTGGTGGCACGGGATTATCTGGTTAGTGAAAAGCCGGACGCCATCATTAACATTGTTGATGGGACGAACATTGAGCGAAACCTATACCTTACCACGCAGCTGCTTGAGCTGGGCATTCCCACGGTGATAGCGTTGAATATGATAGACGTGGTACGCAAATCCGGCGATAAAATCGATACAGCCAAGCTCGGCAAGGCGCTGGGCTGCCGCGTTATGGAAACTTCCGCTCTAAAGGGCGAGGGCTCCAGGGATGTGGCGGCGGCCGCCGCAAAGCTTGCGGCCGGCCATACTCCCGGCGAACTGCCCCATGTTTTTTCGGGCAGCGTCGAGCATGCGATAGCGCATATTGAGGAATCCGTTGAGGATAAGGTTGAACGGGCCCTTTTAAGATGGTATGCGGTAAAGCTTTTTGAACGGGATGAAAAGGTTATTGCAGCCCTGGCGCTCGATAAAGGAACGATGGCGCATATTGAGGAGCATATATCGGACTGTGAGCGCGAGCTGGACGACGACGCGGAGAGCATCATCACCAACCAGCGGTACGCATATATCAGCCGGGTGGTGGATTTATGCGTTAAGAAAAAGCATACCGGCGTGAAGCTGAACATATCCGATAAAATTGACCGCATCGTAACCAACCGGTGGCTGGCCCTACCTATTTTCGTATTGGTCATGGCCGCGGTTTACCTGATATCGGTCACGACAATCGGAACGATTGTAACGAATTTTACGAACGATGTTCTTTTTGGCGAATGGATAACCGGCGGCCTGACTTTCCTTTTTGAATCCGCCAATGTCACGCCCTGGCTCAGCAGCCTGGTCGTTGACGGTATCGTTGGCGGCGTGGGCACGGTAATCGGCTTTGTACCGCAGATGCTGATGCTTTTCTTCCTTCTGGCGCTGCTCGAGGATGTGGGGTATATGTCGCGCGTAGCATTTATAATGGACAGGATTTTCAGGAAGTTTGGGCTTTCAGGTAAATCCTTTATCCCCATGCTCATCAGTTCCGGCTGCGGCGTGCCGGGCATTATGGCAAGCAGAACTATAGAAAACCAGCGTGACCGCCGCATGACGGTTATGACCACCACGTTCATTCCATGCGGAGCTAAGATGCCCATTATCGGGCTGTTCGCGGGAGCGATTTTCGGCGGAGCGTGGTGGGTAGCGCCCACGGCCTACTTCATCGGCGTTGCCGCGGTTATCTTAAGCGGCATACTGCTAAAGAAAACCAAGCCCTTTGCGGGCGACCCGGCGCCCTTCGTCATGGAGCTGCCCGCTTACCACGCGCCCTCTATGAAAAATGTTTTGACCAGCACCTGGGAGCGCGGCTGGAGCTTTATCAAGCGCGCAGGAACGGTCATTTTACTTTCGGCTATCGTGCTGTGGTTCCTTCAGGGCTTTGGTGTGGTGGACGGCGTGTTCCAAATGGTTGAAGACAACAACGCGAGCCTTTTGGCAGCAATCGGCAATTTCATCGCACCCATATTCGCGCCGCTTGGCTTTGGCGGATGGAAGGCCGCGGTTGCGACGTTCACCGGCCTTATCGCCAAGGAGAACGTAGTGACCACGTTCGGCGTTCTTTACGGGTTTATGGAGGTCGCCGAGGACGGAATGGAGATCTGGTCGAAGCTGGCGCTCGACTATACCGCCCTTTCCGCATGGAGCTTCATGCTGTTTAACCTCCTGTGCGCGCCTTGCTTCGCGGCGATGGGCGCGATAAAAACCGAGATGAACAGCGCGAGATGGACTTGGGGCGCGATAGGCTATATGTGCGGGTTTGCTTACGCCGTGTCGCTTATCGTATATCAGCTTGGCCTACTGATTTCCGGCGGCGGTTTCACCATTGCCACCGGCGCTGCCTTTGCGGTTTTGGCCGGGCTTTTATACCTTGTGTTCAGAAGGAATCCCTACGAAGCGCGTATGAGTAAAGGAGTGGATACGGCATGCTGAATTGGTTCAATGAAAACTGGGGTTCTCTCGCGGTTGGGCTCGTCGTGCTGGCAATCGTCGCGGCGGTCATAATTAAAATAGTCAGGGATAAAAAGAAACATAAGGGGGGCTGCGCATGCGGCTGTGAGGGCTGCCCCAGCGCGGGGCTGTGTCACAAAAACTGATATGATTATACGGCGCAGGCCTTAGGCCGCGCCGTATGCCGTAAAGGATGCGGTTAAACCATTTTCTTGAGGGTTTTACGAAGCGTTTTAGCCGTTTGTGGGAAACAACGCCCTAAATTGGGAAAGCCTTGCGCTGCAAGGCTTTCGTTTTTTGCGCCCATCGGAAGTGGCGTCCGCCATGGCAGGATAAGCGTACCGGTATATTTTTCTGCAGCAAATATGCACCGCGATAAAATATGAAACCATAATCAGGCAAACCGCCAAATAGAATGCTATAACAGGCAAATAGAGGGATTGGTCGGAGAACACAGCCGACTGCTGCGAGGAAGAAACAGGCGCGCCGTTTATAAAAGGAAAAGCGAACGGCTTATCAAACGGCAAAGAAAAGCCGGCCACAACGTTGCGTGAAAACGGCAGGAAAAGCCTTAAGAGTACGATGGCCCACATGCCCTTCAAAGCCCCTTTTGATAATTTATGGAGGAACAGCCGCCGTATCAAAATAATCATCAATATCAGTATTCCCGCGCGGATTTGCATGGATAACAAGGACATCTTAATCCTCCCACTCCTTCACGATCTTTCGCAGGCGATCAATCTCCTGTTCGGATAAATCGCCTGTTCCTAAAATTGAAGCGACGAGCTTGTCGGCCGCACCGCCATAGAGCTTGTTTATCAGCTCCCGCGTTTCCATCGCCTGCGTTTCTTCCCTGGTGACGAGCGCTTTGCATATAAAATTAGGTTCAATGCGTTCAATCGCGCGCTTATCAATACAGCGCTTTATCAAGGTATATGTGGCTGAACGGCTGTAACCGAATTTTTCTTTGAGCGCTCGGTAAATATCCTTGGCGCTTACCGTACCTCCGTTCCAAATCACATCCATCACTTTCAATTCCGCGTCGTGCAGCTTAATCTCCATCATTTCATCTCCTTCAGGCTACCGGGGTAGCTTCAATGGGGTGGGTAGTCTACCACGGTAGATTGTTGTTGTCAACGTCCAATTTTTGCATTCAAAGCATGCTGCCATAAAAATAGCGTTTACAACGGGAAGCGCGCCGTCACGGAACCTTGATAATCTTTTTTAAAATGGGCAGGAGCATAACGGCCGCCGCGCCGCCCGCAAGCGCGGTAAATAGCTGCTGAACGGAGAACATTCCGCTGATTATGGCCGCTTGGGGCTCCGGTAGATCTAATAGCATGGGAATGGCGAAACAAACTATTCCGAAGTAAAGTACAGCGAATTTAGCAAAAGCGGCGGTAATCGCGGCCGCCGTGTATGCCGCAAATTGTGACTTATTAATTCTTTGGCTGATAAACCGCCATATTATCATTATCGTGATATTGCCCGCGATGATGAAGGGTATTAGTCCCCATAAAGGCCCAATGCCCAAAAGCTTCGCCAAAACCGGCGAAAGGACGGCGATAGTAATTCCGCAGGACAGGCCGCCGAGCATTACGGATAAAATCAGCATGAGATTGACGATAGAGCCTGTAACGAACGTGCCGCCAAGCGGCGCGGTGGCGGCTTGAAGTACAATCAGCAGCGCAAGTAAAACCGCGGTCCTCGTTATCCATAGCGTTTGTGGCTTTTTCTTCATCGTGCCCTCCAAGTTTGTGTTTTATTATGTATTTTAGTACAATATCACAATGAAGTCCGTTGCATATGCAATGAGGTGTTAAATGGATAACCATGCTGTACTTGAGAATACGCCGTTATTTCAGGGCGTCGGCCGTGAAAGGCTTCCCGCGCTCCTAAAATACCTGTCCGCATGGCAAAGAGCGTATGAAAAGGATGAAATGATTCTTTATGAAGGGGATAGCGTTGACCACGTCGGCGTCCTCTTAACCGGCAGCGTTCGCTCCATTAAAACGGATATGACCGGCAAGCAGGTGATAGTAACGCTTGTGGAGCCGGGAGGCTATATCGGGGTTCTTCTGGCCGCAAGCCGGAGGAGGAAAAGCCCGGTTTCCGTTCAGGCGGCCGAGGCGGCGGAGGTTTTATTTATCCCGTTTGACAACATCCTGAACCGTACGGACTGCCCGGAGCACGCGGCTTTGCTTAAGAATTTATTCGACGGCCTTGCAGAAAAAGCGCTTGTGCTTCACGACCGAAACGATTGCCTGATAAAGCCGACAATCCGGGAAAAGGTTCTCACATACCTGTCGATGGAAGCCGCGAGGACGGGTTCGGATTCGTTTGATATCCCGTTTGGCCGCGGCGCGATGGCCGAGTACCTGGATGTGAATAGCAGCGCGCTGTCCCGCGAGTTGTCCTGGATGAAAAGGGACGGCTTGATAGACTTTCAGCGGAATCGTTTCAAGCTGATAAAAAAGTAAGGGGGATTATATAGCGTGGTTTAGGAAGCATAGCGCGATAAAGCGGGATTTAGGTGTTCGTCAAGATTGATAATTTGATAAGGAAATGGTGTTAAGTATTGAATGAAAGCTCTAATTGTGATAGATATTCAAAAGGGGTACATAGAAAAATACGATAAGGATCTGTTAACTCGAGTCAATCAACGTATACAATATGCTGCTGCCCATGAAGAACTCATTATATATGTTAAGAATACCAAAAAGCTCAGAAACGGTGTGCAAACAAATGAATTGGCACAGGACCTGAATGTTTGCTCAGCGTACATCCTGTGCAAAAAAAACGCCAGCGCGTTTTCCAATGATGAATTACTTAATATACTTAGGCAAGAACAAGTTACTGAAGTTGAGATTATTGGGGTTGACGGTAATTCTTGTATAGCGAATAGTGCTGCGGACGCAAAAAAACATGGATATAAAGTAGTATTACCATGTCAATGTATTGGAGTACAAAATAGACAACGATTTGAAAAAAGCAAACATTATTTAAGGGAAAAAGGGATAATGTTAATTTAAAACAATTGCAGCGGAACAATGTATGACCGTTGCCGCTTTAGCTGCCTGCGGAACATTGTACGCTCCCTTGCGGAGAACCTGATTAATAGGAGCCGCCATATTAATAGGAGCCGCCATATGCTACGTATTTACCGGCCCTCAGCAAGCATCAGCCCAGCTTCCTCTAAAAATCGCTAGGATTATTCTTCCGCATACTCTGGTAACAAAAAACATACAATATACGCATTACTGTTAATTTTGCAAAAGATTTCATGCCTGAAAGCTTAAAACGCCTTGTTTTAGCGTTCAGCGCATAGTATAATTTTCAAAAGCGGATATTTTCAGGAGTCAGCCCTGAGATTAAACGTATCGAAAGGAGATTTCCATGAAAGAGTATATCGAGTCCCTGGGTATTATCGCTCCCAAAACCGTATACCATAATTTGTCGCCGGCGCAACTGACTGAAAAAGCGCTGGAGCGTGGAGAGGGCCTGCTGGCCGACACCGGCGCGTTGGTCGTTACCACAGGTAAATATACCGGCCGATCGCCCGATGATAGATATATTGTAGATACGCCATCCATTCACGATGATATAGACTGGAGCCTAGTAAACGCGCCGATATGCGGGGAGCGGTTTCATGCCATATACAACCGCATGACGGCATACCTTCAGGGCCGTGATATATTTGTTTTTGACGGCTTCGCGGGAGCGGATGAAGATTACCATCTGCCCGTACGGGTTATAAACGAGCTTGCGAGCCAAAACCTGTTCATCCACCAACTTCTTATCAGGCCGGATGAAGAGGAGCTTAAAGCTTTTGAACCCGGGTTCACCATCATCGCCGCCCCCGGCTTTAAATGCATACCCGAGGTGGACGGCGTTAACTCGGAGGCGGCCATAATCGTGAACCTATCCGAGCGCATGGTGATTATCGCCGGCAGCCAGTACGCGGGTGAAATAAAGAAATCCATTTTCTCCGTAATGAACTATCTATTGCCAAAGCAGGGCGTATTCTCCATGCATTGCTCCGCCAATATCGGTAAGGCGGGGGACACGGCGCTGTTTTTCGGCTTGTCCGGCACAGGAAAAACTACTCTTTCAGCGGATCCCGACAGAATGCTTATTGGAGACGACGAGCATGGCTGGAGCGATACGGGCGTTTTTAACATAGAGGGGGGCTGCTATGCCAAATGCATCAACCTTTCACGGGAGAATGAACCGCAGATATGGGATGCTATCCGATTTGGCGCGTTAGTTGAAAACGTGGCGATTCATCCTCAAACGCGGACGCTCGATTTTGCGGACAGCGGCTTAACGGAGAATACGCGCGCGGGGTACCCCGTGCAGTTCATCCCCAACTGCGCCATTCCCGGCGTGGGCGGTCACCCCAAAACGGTGGTATTCCTTACCGCCGACGCGTTCGGCGTGCTGCCCCCCGTGGCTAAACTGGATAAAAATATGGCGATGTATCATTTCGTATCCGGTTACACCTCCAAGTTGGCCGGTACAGAGCGCGGCATAGTGGAGCCGCAGACCACCTTCTCCACCTGTTTCGCCGCGCCTTTTTTGCCGCTTCATCCGTACGTTTACGCCAAGATGCTCGGAGAAAAGATCGATAAGCACCAATCAAACGTATATCTTATTAACACCGGCTGGTCCGGCGGCCCGTATGGAGTTGGTAAACGCATGAGCATCAAGTATACGCGCGCAATGGTAACGGCCGCGCTTAACGGGGAATTGGAGAAGGGAGAATATTACCTTGATCCGGTATTTAACGTATATGTCCCGACCGCTTGCCCCGGCGTACCGCCCGAGGTGCTCAATCCGAGGGCCGTTTGGCAGGATAAGGAGGCTTACGACAGGCAGGCGAGGGATTTAGCCGGGCGCTTCGTTAAGAATTTTATGAAATACGGCAATATGCCCGCCGAAATCGTTAATGCGGGGCCAAAAGCGTAATTCAAAGCTATTGTGACTTCAGGGGATACGGGCCGAGGCCCGTATCCTCAGTGTGTCGAAAAAGTGGCTGCGCCACGTTTTTCGAGTTAACACGGAGCGC